>SXGQ01772530.1_pt1 | contig 12686 bp, 7 predicted proteins | sample 3178371 | NCBI WGS metagenome assembly SXGQ01 (sample SAMN11356859, study PRJNA531348) | freshwater metagenome | isolation source: freshwater sample F1-20 | place: China: Fuxian Lake, Yuxi | collected 2017-12-25
ATCGCCTTCGTCCTATGCGCCGTGGCCTGCTTCCTGCTGATGCTCTCGGGATTCCCGTTCGTGCTCGACTACTTCGCGGGCTGGGCGCCGCGACCGCTCATTGAGTCGTTGGGGGCGATGAGCGCGCTGACTCATTTCGAGGGCATCCTGCGCGGCGTGTTCGACCTGCGCGATGTCGTTTACTTCGCCAGCGTGATCGTGGCGTTCCTCTGTCTCAATGTCGCGGTGATCGACGCCCGGAGGGGGCACTGATGGCTGCAGCGCGGCGAGGTGGCTCGCTTTGGATCGCGGTGGTGGCCATCTTGGCCACGCTGCTGGCGGTGAACACCGCCGCCACTTTCCTGCTGGGGGGAATGCGCTTCGATCTGACCAGTGAAGGGCTTTACAGCCTTTCGCCCGCAGTCGAACAGATCGTCGGTGCCCTTGATGAACCGGTGCGGCTCGACTTCTACTGGACCGCCGGGGCTGGCGACGGTGCGCCACAGCTGCGGGGACATGCCCAGCGGGTCCGTGAGTTCCTAGAAGAACTGTCGGAACTCTCCGCTGGGAAAGTGCAACTGACGGTGATCGACCCGGAACCGTTCTCAGAGGCTGAAGACGCGGCGCGCGCCGCCGGGGTGGCCCAGTTGAGCGTCGACGGCGTCGGACGAACGCTCACCCTCGGGCTGGTAGTGCGCGGGGCAACCGACTCGCGCGAGGTGTTGCCATACTTGGCACCCGAACAGGAGTCGTTCCTTGAATACGAGATCGCCCGGGCGATTCTGGCAGTCGGCCGCAGCGGCAAGCAGAAGGTTGGCCTGCTGAGCACCCTGCCGACCGAGGAGCAGTTTGATCCGCGGCAGCCTGATCGGCCATCCGCGCCGCCGGTGGTCTTTGAGCAGATGCGCTCGCTCTACGAAGTGAGTGCAGTGGACCCGGCCGCCGAGGCGCTGCCGGATGGCATTGAGTGTCTGGTGGTGGTCCACCCGCGCGGGTTCGGCGAGAAGATGCTGGATGCGTTGCGTCAGTGGGTCGCCGCTGGCAAGCCGCTGCTGCTCTTCTTTGATCCGTGGTGCGAGACGGATCCAGCCGCCGCCGCTGGATCGTTCGGCGGTGAGCGCAGTGCCACCAGCAGCGATCTGGGGCCCCTGCCGATGGAGTGGGGGTTCACGATTCCCACTGACATGGCGGTCGGTGACCTGAAGTACGCCACGCGGGTGCGGGCGCAGGGCCCGGGCGGGACTCAGCGGGTGATCGACTATGTGGTGTGGCTCGGCCTGTCGCGCGAGGCGTTCGTCAGCGGCGACCCGATCACCGGGCCGTTGTCGCAGGTGAACATGATGTCAGTCGGGCAGATCAAGTCAGTGGAGTTGGCGGGCGACAAAGTGTCGCCGCTGATCGAAAGTTCCACTGACTCGCAACTCATTCAGACGCTGAAACTGGGTTACTTCGGACAGCCGGATCAGTTGGCGCGTGACTTCAAGGCCGATGGCGTTCGCAAGACACTAGCGGCGCGGGTCGGCACAAACATGGTGCTCATCGCCGACGCCGACCTGCTCTCCAACCAGACATGGATCGTGCAGGAATCGGTCGGCGGCATCTCGCTGGGCGCCCGGGTCGCGGCCGACAACGGCGCCCTAGTGCTCAACGCTCTCGAGTCGCTGGTCGGCGGCGGGCAACTCTCCTCGTTGCGCGGCCGCGGTCAGTACCGGCGTCCGTTCGACCGGATCGAAGCGTTGCGCAAGGAAGCTGACGCCCGGTACCTGCGGCGTTCCAAGGAACTGGAAGACCAGATCAAGAGGTCCGAGCAGAAGATCGCCCAGTTGCAGCGCAGTGATGCAGCGCAGGGCGGGTTGATTCTCTCGCCGGAGCAGGAACAGGAACTGGGGCGCTTAAACCTGGAGATGGTCGACGCTCGCAAGGAACTGCGGCAGGTACAGCATCAACTTCGAGAAGAGATTGAGGCGACCGGTCGGCGGCTCATGCTGCTGAATGTGGTGGTCTGGCCGCTGGTAGTGGCGGCGCTGGCCCTTGGCTGGACATCGTGGCGCTGGCGGCGCCGGAGCGCGGCATGAGGCGAGTCGGGCTAATCGTCGTCATCGCGCTGCTCAGCGTGGTGGTGGCAACGATCGCAGTTCAACGGCGGAGCTCGGTGCCAGCGGTCGGAGCCAGCGGTCCGTTCATTCCCGGACTGGCCCAACTCGTCAAGGGGGCCCGAGTGGTGGAGATACTGGGGGGGAATACCTCGGTGAAGTTGCGGCTTGATGGCGACACATGGGTAGTCGCCACGAGTGGCGATTACCCGGCGCAAGCCAGCCAGTTGCGGGGACTGCTGAACGAATTGGCGGCGCTGGAACTGGACGAGGCGTTGACTTCCCGGCCCGAGCGGCTTGGTGAACTGGAATTGGCGTGGCCGGACGCTTCGAATCAAGCGCGGCTGCTGCGCATTCTCGGCGAGGACGACCAGCCGATTGTTGAAGTGGTTCTGGGTAAGGAACGCGGCGCGCCACGGGGCCAGTATGTGCGACGACTGGCAGAGAGCCAGGCGTGGCGCGTGCGCGGAGCCGTCTCGGTGCAGGCTGATGGGGGTGGATTCCTCGACCGCACCCTGTTGACACTGCCCGATGGCGAGGTCACCGAGATTGAGTACGACGGTCTGCGCCTCAAGCACCAGAGTGGTTCAGCCGAGTCGCCCGCTCCGGCTGGTCTGGCCGCGTGGGAGCCATCGACGGAGGGTGCGGTCGCCTGGAGCGATGCGCAGGTGGCGGAGGCCAAGGCTGTTCTGCCAGGCACCCTCTCACGATTGGAGTTCGAACAGGTGCGGAAGGCTCAGCCGCTCCCCGAGGGCTGCGATTCACTGCGCACTATCACCTTCACTACCCCCGGAGCCATCGTTCGCCTGAATCTGCACGATGAAGGGGAGGAGGTTTGGATGACGATTCAAACGCAGCCGCTGGCGGCGGAGGGCGCGGCCCAGCCAGCCGAGGCAGCCCGCGAGCCGGGCGAACCGTCGGTGCCCGACTGGGGCAAGTTGGCCGCGCGGGTGGCCGATTGGGAGTTTCAACTTTCGCAGTGGAAGGCGGCGCAACTCAAACGGCTGCGCAGCGATGAAGCGGGACCGAGTTCACTCTCGCCATCGGGTGGCACGCTCTTGCCCCCGGCCAACGCGCCCATCATTCCGGCACCGCCCGGCTGAGTGTCCACCCTGCCACACTGGCAGAGATGCGGTGCCAGGCGGTTTAGCGAGTGCGGCAGGGCCGCAACCAATGGCCACCGATGGCGATTCAACAATCTCTTGGTCGGTTGTGAACTGGCTGTGGGTGGCCCCGTAGTGGCCGGGATGTTCGCATGTGCGAACGGATACGACCCGAATCGAACCAACTTCAACTTCAACCAACTTCAACGGAGATTCAAATGTTCAACAACACCACCAACCTCGAATCGCTTGCCGCTCGCAATACTGTGTGCGAGTCCGCCGCCGCGCCGGTCAGTGGCGCCAACAGCGCACTCACCGTGCTGGCCGTCAGCACCACCGTCGATGCCCAAGGCCAGTACAAGATCGTCAAACGATTGCAGCGTTTGATCGACTGCCCGGCCAGCACTTCCGCGGCGCCCAGCCGCGAGATTCTCGACCTTGAGGTCGCTGGGTCGCTCGGCTGCGTCGCGTCCGTCACTCTGAACGGCATGCCGCTGGCCAACGGCCAGTGCTTCGTCGGCCTAGATGGCGTGCTCACAGTTCTGGACACGGAGCAGCAGGTCATTGACCGGCTGCAACTGCCAGGTGCTGGATCGCCGACTCCGGCAAACACCTGGATCAGTCTGGCGGCCATCGCCCGGATCGGCGTGGTTTTGGGCACTCCATCGAGTGATCTGTCCTCCTACCTGCGCATCGCTCCGCAGGATGCGGTGGTGGTCAAGGCGATCACGGCGGGTTCACCGGCCAGCAAGGCCGGGCTGGAGGTCGGCGATGTGCTTCTGGCCATCAACGGAGAGCCAGCGACCATCGCGCGCGTCGCGCAACTGGCCGGCGGATGCCTGGCTGGTGATCAGATTCGCCTTGTGGCGCGCCGTGGCAACTGCCAGCGGAGCCTCGAGTTCGCCATCTACAAGGGTGGCAACCTGAGCACCAACGGTTGTGGCTGCCGGAAGGTTGCCTACTGAGAGGGTGCCGGGCGCCAGCGAATTCGGCAATGGAGTGAGGGGGCCCGGCTCTGCGGAAGCAGGGATGGGCTTCTTCACTAGTTTTCGCACTGCCGTGCTGTCCAACTGGCTTGGACAACGGACAATGGGATGGAAATGGCCCCGCTTCCCAACTGGACGGTTCTACTGGCCCTCGCGTTCCCGGTGACGGCGTTTGCCCAGCAGAAGGCGCTGCAGGACGAGCCAATGGTTGGCGGGGACATGATGGGAATGGAAGTCTCGGCGGAGCAACTGGAGTTCTTCGAGCGGCGTATCCGGCCGATCCTGGTCACCAAGTGCGGGAGTTGTCACTCGGCCGATGCCGATCGCCTGCGCGGGGGGCTGAAGATGGACTCGCGAACCATGCTTCTCGAAGGCGGCGACACCGGGGCGGCCATTGTGCCGGGTGATCCTGACGCGAGTCTGCTCATTCAAGCTGTGCGCTACACCGACCAAGACCTGCAGATGCCGCCGCGCCAGAAACTTTCTGACGAGGAGATCGCCGACCTGGAGAGGTGGGTGCAGATGGGTGCCCCCGATCCCCGTGAGTCGGCCAGCGGGCAATTGGTGGAGATGGCGCCGATGGAGGTCGACATCGAGAAGGGCCGCAGCTTCTGGTCGTTCGTGGCGCCCACCAAGCCGGAGCCGCCCGAGGTCAAGGACTCCAAGTGGTGCCACTCGGACATCGATCGGTTCCTGCTGGCCAAAATGGAAGAGCGGCACCTCGATCCGGTAGCCGACGCCGATCGGCGCACGCTGATTCGCCGGGCTTCGTTCGACCTGATCGGATTGCCCCCCACTCCCGAGCAGGTGGATGCGTTCGTCAAAGACCGTTCCCCCGGCGCCTACGAGCGGCTGTTGGATCGACTCCTCGCGAGTCCGCAATTCGGCGAGCGCTGGGGTCGGCACTGGCTGGATGTGGCCCGCTACGCCGAGTCGAGCGGCAAGGACCGCAATATCCTTTACCCGCACGCCTGGCGCTATCGAGACTGGGTCATTGAGGCAGTCAACGCCGACATGCCCTACGACGAGTTTCTAATCCAGCAACTGGCGGGTGACCTGCTGTCGGCTGATGATCCGACCGATCGTGCCAAGCAGCAGATCGCCACCGGGTTCCTAGCCATCGGTCCCAAGAGCCACAATGCCATGGGCAAGGCCCAGTTCGCGGTGGAACTGGTTGATGAACAGATCGACGCCACTGGTCAGGCCATGCTGGGCCTCACGATTGCCTGCGCGCGCTGCCACGATCACAAGTTCGATCCGATTCCGACGCAGGACTACTACGCCATGGCCGGCATCTTCATGAGTTCGGAGACCTGCTTCGGCACCAACCTAGGCAACCAGAATCGACACACAGCCGACCTGATCGAACTGCCCGAGGGTGCGGTTGTTCCCAACGGCGCTCGGATGGCTGCGCCAGTGCGGGCGTTCATCGATGGGGCGTTGGCGCGGGCCCGCGAGACGGCCGGTCTGGATATGGATGGCGCGTCGTCCGCTGAGCGCGCCGGGGCGAAGGCCGGGGCGACGGCACAGCAGACAGCGTTTCAGGTGCGGCAGGCACGGGCCACCGTCGATTCGCTGACCGAACTGCTCTCCCGCTACAGCGACGACGGAACTCCCAAGGCCAGCAACCGTCTGGCGATGGGCATGCGCGAGTCACGGGCTGGCAACGCTCAGGTACTGGTGCGGGGAGAACTCGACAAGCGCGGCGATGTGGTGCCGCGCGGGTTTGTTCAGGTGTTGGTCAACGAGGAAACTCCAGTCATCTCCGCCGGAAGCGGGCGGCTGGAACTTGCTCAGTGGATCACCGCCCAGACCAACCCGCTGACCGCGCGCGTGGCCGTCAATCGCATCTGGCTGCACCTGATGGGGCGAGCCATCGTTCCCACGCCGGACAATTTTGGCGCCAGCGGCCTGCCGCCATCGCACCCGGAATTGCTCGATTGGCTGGCGGTCACATTCATGGATGAAGGCTGGAGCACCAAGCGCCTGATCAAGCGGCTCATGATGACTCACGCCTACCAGTTGGCGAGCCGGACCGATGGCGAGAACGCCCGGAGTGATCCACTGGCCGAGTTCTACTGGCGCATGCCTGACCGCCGGCTAGAGGGCGAGGCAATTCGCGATGCCATGCTGGCCTGCGCCGGGACGCTGGATCCCGAGCCAGCGCTGGGGAGTCCGGTGGGCGCGCTGGAGGGCGGCACGCAGGCCGGTCGCGATGGATTGCTATCGCAGTATCTGGCCACCGATACCCAGAAGCGCAGCGTCTACCTGCCGATCATCCGCGACATGCTGCCCGAACCACTGGACACCTTTGATTTCGCGCAGCCAGCGTTCGTCACCAGCAATCGGGCGGAGACGAATGTTCCGTCGCAGGCGCTCTACCTGATGAACGACGCCCGAGTGGCGGGAATCGCCCGCCAGATGGCCGACCGCCTGCTTCGCGAGTGCGACAGTGACACCGAGCGCGTGGAGCGCGGGTTTGAGTTGGCGCTCGGACGCCAACCGACCAGTTCGGAACGCACCGCGGCGCGCAACTTCCTCAAGGAGTTTGCTCGGGTGGAAGCAGAACAGGCTGACGACATGGCCGATCTGGCCCGCCGGGGCTGGACCGGTTACTGCCAGGCGCTGTTTCAGAGCGCGGAGTTTCGATACCTCGATTGAGAGACCACCAATGGACTGCTGCAACAATCGCCACCTCGTCTTCACCCGCCGTGCCGCGCTGCAGGCCATCAGTTGCGGGTTCGGATACATGGCCTTCAGCGGCATGGCTGATGCGCAGGGGGCCAAGGCAGCGCGGGGCGCGTCTGGCCCGCTGGCAGCCAAGTCGCCACACTTCACTCCCGGTGCCAAGCGGGTGATCTTTCTGTCGATGTCCGGCGGGCCGAGCCATGTCGACACCTTTGACTACAAGGAAGCCCTCAACCAGATGGACGGCCAGTCCTACGAGGCGCGTGGCCGCGGGCGGGCCCGGCTGCTGGGTTCGCCGTGGAAGTTCACCCGCCAGGGCAAGAGCGGCCTGTACGTGAGCGAACTGCTGCCAGCGATCGGCTCGCACGCCGACGAGATGTGCCTGCTGCGCGGTATGCACACCGATGTTCCAGCGCATCCGCAAGCCACAATTCAGATGCACACTGGCTCGTTCCAGTTCGTGCGGCCATCCATGGGCGCTTGGACGGTGTATGGGCTGGGCACTGTGAACCAGAACCTGCCGGGGTTTGTCACTCTCAGCCCGGGCAATGGAAACGGCGGCGTGCAGAACTATGGCGCGGCGTTTCTGCCAGCGGTCTATCAAGGCAGCGCGGTGAATCTGTCGGGTGGCGGCGGTGGGGGACGACGCGGTCGTGGTGGCGCAGAGTCAATGCCCAACATCGCCCGCTCCACCTGGACCGATGCTGGCCAGCGCGAGCAGATGGAGTTCGTCCAGAAGCTGAATCAGGAGAAGCTGCGGCGCGAGGCGCGCAGCAATGCCATCGAGGGTGTGATCGAGTCTTATGAACTGGCGTTCCGCATGCAGGCCGAAGTGCCCGATGTGATGGACACCTCCAACGAGACGCCGGAGACTCTGGCGCTGTACGGCATTGGGGAACAGGAGACCAATGCCTTCGGTCGGCAGTGCCTGCTGGCACGGCGCTTCGCCGAGGCGGGGGTTCGCTTCGTGGAGATCAGCCACGGCGGCTGGGACACCCATCGCAATTTGCGCAATGACATGGTGCGCCAGTGCGGTCAGATCGACCGGCCTATCGCCGGGTTGCTGACCGACCTCAAGCGTCGCGGCATGCTCAAGGACACTCTGGTTATCTGGGGGGGTGAGTTCGGCCGCACTCCATACGCTCAGGACGGCGACGGGCGCGATCACAATCATCGCGGCTTCACGATGTGGATGGCTGGCGGAGGAGTGAAGGGCGGCTACTCATACGGTTCCACCGATGAAGTGGGCTATGAGGCGGTTGATGGCAAGATGCATGTGCACGACTGGCACGCCACCGTGCTGCATCTACTGGGCATGGACCACACCAAGTTGACATACAACCACGCCGGGCGCGATTTCCGCCTCACCGAGGTTTATGGAACGGTGGCCACGGACATCGTGGCCTGAGGGCGCTACTTGCCGCGCAGCAGCCGACCGAGAAAGCCGGAACCGGCCTTCTCATGGGCGACCAGCAGTTCGAGTTCACCGGCATCGAAGTAGACACCGCCGCAACTCGCGCAGCGATCGATCACCACATTCTCCAGCCGCGCCTCGGCCATCTGGCCGCCGCACTTGGGGCACTTCATCCAGTGGGCAGCTTTGGCGTCGCGGGCCGCCGTCTCGGCCCACCGGGCATCGCTGGCCTTGCGCAGTTGAGCCAGAGCCTCGCCCTCCCTCTTCTTGAAGTGGGCCTCTTCCTGGTCGTATCCCGATGTGGGTTGGATGTCGCTCATGGTGGCTCCGGTGTTGGGAGCGCGATTGTAATGGGATCGCCCTGAGCTCTGCGCGGCGCGGCTAGAGCACGGCGCAGCGCAATCCACTGGCGTCGACTTCCAGTTCGAACGCCCGCGCCCGAGGATGCGGGCGATCCCGCTCGATGGAAGCGCGGATCGCCTCGGCGTGATCGGCATCGCGGGCCACCAGCAACATGAATCCGCCGCCGCCCGCCCCGGCGAAACACCATCCGGAGAGGTGTTGCCGCCAGCGAACTGCCAGCGCCTCAAACCCCGGGGTGCAACTGCCCGGATCGAGTTGGCGCTTCAGCTGGCGGAAGCGATTCAGCTGGTCGATTACTGCCGCCACCTCGCCTCGCTCGAGCGCGCCGCTCATGGCGGCGGCATTGCCGTGCAGTTGGCGCACCGCCTCGATGGCTTCGGGGCCCCGCGTCAACCAATTCCAGACCACATTCTCGAGGATGTTCCGCGCCAGGCGTCGTTGCCCGGTGAAATAGAGAATGGAGCGGGCCAGCAGTTCGCGTTGGGCGCGCTGCGGCACGCGTATCGGCACGATGTGCGGGCTTTGCGGGCTTCCTGGAGTGGTGGTGGCCAGCTTGAATCCGCCGACGGTTGCGCCGACCTGATCCTGCCAGCCCCCGCGGGTTGAGAGCATCTGTTCTAGAGCACTGGTGGCGCGTACCAGTTCATCGGCCGAACGCTGGCGGCCGAGCAGGCCATCGATGGCGCGAATGGTGGTAGCGCCCAGGATCGAACTGGTGCCCAGTCCGCTGCCCTTGGGACCCGCGGAGAACAGGGTGAGTGAGACGCCGCCGCCGACGCGCCCCAGCCAACGGGGCAGCGATTCACGCCCATCAGCCGGGGCCAAGCCCGAGAGAACCAGCGCGCTCTCCGCCAGCGCCGCCCAGTGGGTGGGATCGGCGCGACGGCGCAGATCAGCAGATGAGCGAATGACGCGGGTCTGGGCGAGGTCGGTGCTGGTGATGCGGATAACGGGTTCGTCCAGCAGTTTGGCCATCACCTGCACGGGAAGCTGGCCACGGAGGGCCACCGCCACATTCACCACCGCGCCGCCGACTTCGGTGCAGATCGGCGGGGTGTCGGTCCAGCCTCCGGCCAAGTCGACGCGAACCGGGGCCGACGCCCAGACCGCCTGATCGTGCAGAATGGTCGACCGCGGCGGTGCGTCGGGCAGGGCGGACTGCGCCAGGACAGATTCACCGACCGCTTCGAATGCCAGCGCCCGCAATCGACTGATGCGCCGGGTGGTTGACGGGCGGTTGGCCCGAGTGATTGCCGAGGCGATGTATGCCGCGCGATTGGCCCGCTCCAGCGGCGAGTGCACCCGGAGCAACGCCGCTTCTGAGGTGGCGCAGGCGGCGCGCAGTTCGATCCGTCGCCGCGCATTCACGATTGACTCGATGTCGGCGCGCGCAGCAATGTCGTGCATCGACAGACGCCGGGCGCTGCGCCAAGCCGCCGTGGCACGCCCTCCGCTCCACATCCAGCGAATGAGATTCAGCCCGTAGGTTCCCGCGGTGATCGGCCATAGCGGGGCGTGCCAGAGGGTGCCATCACCCTGGATCAGGTCACATGCCTTGAGTCCAGATCGCCGCAGCAGGGCAGCAAATGGCCGCCCCAAGGCCGCTGGGCTGCTCAGGAGCGGGGTCTTGAAGTCATCGTCTATGCCACAGGCCACGCTCACCCCGTGCTTGCCCAGCGGCACCCGGAACAGCGTGACGCCGCGGGGCAACTCGATGGTGCCGCCGGCCACAAATCCGACCACCAGGTTCTGGCCAGCCAGCCGCACTCTCCCGAGAGTGCAGCGGTCAATGACCGCGTGGCCTTCACTGACATGAAGGTGGCCGATGACTGAATCGAGAAGCGCCGCCTTGCCGCGGCCCGTCCGGCGCCGTGGCGCTAACGGCACGGACTCGGCACCGGCGCGCTCGAGCAGATCAGGAATGGTTCCAACATGAAGGAATGAGCCATCGGCGATGATGCGGCAGCTGAAGTCGATTCGTCGAAGTCGTTTGAGCACTCGCCCCAGCGCCCCGCGTTGCGGGGGTGCCAGCTTCTCAAGGTGGCGTTTCAGATTTGCCGAGGCTGGCAGGCCGCAGAGGATTTCCCTATAGAGGTCGCATGGCTGGGCACTCTCAGATTGTGCCACCGCGGCCAGCCCACCCGCGACGAAGCGCGGCTGGCGAGCGCGGTCGATGCGGACGCCCGCTCCTTCCAGCAGCGCCGAGGTAGCGGAAGGATCGAACGAGAGCAGACCAGTGTCCAAGAGGGCGCGACCTTGGCAGTCGATGGCCCGCGCCGTACGGATCTGTTCAAGTGTCGGCTTCTGCAGAAAGGAGCGGACACTTCGGCCGTCGGCACCCAGAGCGAACACGCCGTGTTTCCCGGCCCGCCTGGGCGAGACCCAGGCGCCCAGCCCGACTATCCCCGTACCAGTGAGGTCCACCTGCTGCCGACGCAGCGCGACCACCGCATCTCCCGGGGCGATGATCACCTCTCCGCCTTGGCGGGGTCGCAGCGCCAGCATCTCATCCAGGAGGAGGTCGAACACCGCCGCGCAGCGAAATCCCTGTCCCCACAGCGGCAGTGGCGCGAAGAGTTTTCCTTCGGCGGAGTACGGGCTGAGTCGGCGCGAATCGCCGCCGGAGTGGATCAGCAGTATGCGCTGCCCGGAGAACAGTGACCGGATCGAACTGTTCCGTTGGGCCTGAGCAGCGAGGCGGCCAGCCAGCGCCGCCAACGCCAGCACGGTTGCCCCCCCCGAGCCGATGCGCCGATCGCCCGAGTCAGAGATCACCAGCGTCTGGCATCGGGCCGACAGCGCCCCGCGGCGCGCCCGGTCGGCCAGTTCCACCCGGCACGCCGCAGCTTGTCGAGCACTGGAAGTGGTCACCACCAGCCAGTCGAAGTGGGCCTCCGCCTGGGATGCGTGCATTGGTGCAGCCTACGCCCCACGCCCAGTCGCATCGCCCCGGTTCGTTTCAAGTTTCGATGGGCGAAAGCGGGTGAAGGGACTTGAACCCTCGACATTCACGTTGGCAACGTGACGCTCTACCACTGAGCTACACCCGCGAGGGAGGGGAAGTGTACCCGCACCAGAAGCCCCCGCAAGCACTGTCGGCCCTACGCCGCTGGGGGCTAGCATCGGCTCCCGGTGAGGTGGCTGAGTGGTCGAAAGCGCCGGTCTTGAAAACCGGTATGCCTCTCGGGGCATCGCGGGTTCGAATCCCGCCCTCACCGTTAGTGCGACTCGTTCGCGGCGCTGTCAGATGGCGGCGCGGCCGCCATCGTTGCCCGGTGAGTGGCGCCCGGTGGCGCCGGCGGAGGCTGCCTCGTCGGTGCTGTGGTCGGCCGCCGCAGAACACAAGCTGAGCAGAACATCGCGCGGGATGGGTTTGGCGGCGTAGGCATCGCACCCGGACTCCATGGCCCGATCGCGATCTCCGGAAGTGGCGTTGCCGGTAATGGCGATGATCCGCCCGCGATACCCGATGTTGCGCAGGCGGCGTGAAGCGTTGTAGCCATCTATCTCTGCCATCTGAATGTCCATCAGGATGGTGTCGAACGAGCGGCTGGCCGCTCCGGCGCGAATGACGCAGTCCAGTCCCTCGCGGCCGTTGGCGGCAGTCGTCACCTCCGCCCCAGCCCGGGTGAGAATCGTGGAAAGCAACTGTCGATTGTCCTCGCCATCTTCCACGATCAGCACCGAGCGGCCAGCCAGCGAAACGGCGGCTGGCTCGCTGGGTGGGGGGGCGACTGTCTCAGCACGCGGCGTGCCGCGAGCCAGCGGCAGCACAATGGCCACTGTGAATGTGCTGCCCTCTCCGGGTCGCGATCGAACTTCAACTCCGCCGCCCATCATCTGGGCTAGGCGTTGGGAGATGGCCAAACCCAGTCCGGTGCCGCCAAAGCGGCGGGTAGTTGAGGAGTCGGCCTGCGAGAAGTTCTGGAAGAGGCGGGCCACATGCTCCGGCGCCAGCCCAAGCCCGGAGTCGGCCACATCGAGCCAGACCTGGAGGCGGTCACCATCGACTTGAGTGCGGATGCCAACCCGTACCCAGCCCCGATCGGTGAACTTGATG
>SXGQ01010395.1_pt1 | contig 12685 bp, 7 predicted proteins | sample 3178371 | NCBI WGS metagenome assembly SXGQ01 (sample SAMN11356859, study PRJNA531348) | freshwater metagenome | isolation source: freshwater sample F1-20 | place: China: Fuxian Lake, Yuxi | collected 2017-12-25
GTTCAAAAGTCTTCTCAGTTTTTGGCAAATCAAAAACCAACATAAGTGAGAAAAACATGGCAACTCAACGAATTTATATGGTCGGCACTCCCGGAGAGGGCAAGCGGCTGATTAAAGCAACCCATCGTCAACAGGCGCTATCTCATGTCGCCAACTCGATGTTCACGATCCGTGTTGCGACTCAAGACGATTTGGTCGAATCTCTGAGCAATGGCGTTCAGGTCGAGCAGTACAAAGCACCAGAACAATTGGAGCTTGAAGCATGAACTCATTGCTGGGCTTACTCCTCGCCGTTTGGACGATTGGCTCATGGGTCACCCATGTGATCGTATGCATCCAGTCGTCTTCTTGGTTGTTTCTGTTGGCCGGAGCCATCTTCTTCCCAATTGGGATGATTCACGGCACCGGCCTTTGGCTGGGCTTTTTCTGAAAGGCAAATCGTGTACTTCAACGAAAAAGACGCCGTCGAAGTCTTCCGTAAAACTTGGCTAGAAGGAAACTATGACTTTTTGACCGAAGATTTGGTCAAACTTGGCAACGCTTTCGCCCAGGCGGCAGAAGCTCAAATTGCCAAAAAAGAGCGCGATGAGTGCATCAAGTTTGTGAACTCACTCAACACCCATGTCGCCAAGGCTTTGCTGGAAAAAAGGAAATACGGATGACCAAAGATCAGTTCATTGACGCTCTATTTGGGCCTGGATGGACTGACGCGCAGCTTCCCGTGTTTCTTGAGATGCTCAGGCAAATGCAGGAGGACGCAAAAAGGTATCACGAGCTAAGAGAACAAATTGCAAAAGGCTCCGATTGGATAGCAAGCAGGGAATCCTTGAACTCAGTTGACGAATACCTTGACTATGCTAGACAATTGGGGTTCCTGTAACTCCTCATAAGGGAGAAATATCATGATCCTGTTAAAAGTGGGTGATGATGGAGAGCTTCATTGGAATCACGAAGAAATCGTTCTCAATGCAAGTCTCTATGACAAAGGCTGGCGCACACCAGAAACTGAAAAAGCAAAACTCTTTCAGTTGGTTTGGGAGCAGGGCTACAACACTGCCATTGATTGCGTCAATACGCAGACACACCGCACCATGTTGCTGCTGGGTGAGGCGGCTGGTCACGCATAAAAAAACCCCGGCTCAAGGGCCGGGGGAATGCTCTTGGAGAAACGGGCAACTGCAAGAGCTATGGGCAATCTTATCAAGGTCTGGCGTATCTAAAAGCAGGCTGTCGAGCTTCTAGCATCTCTGCGCCGGTAGCCGGTGCAGGCGCAGGTTCGGCCTGAATCTTCCTCATCCTGTCCAGCACAGCTAGGCCAAGGGGAGACGCAATACCCGCAGCAAGACCGATTCCTTGCGTCACTGGGAGCGGAATTGCCGCAAGCGCCTGAAGCGTTCCTAGGCTCGCAATATTGCGTCCAGTAACGTCACCCTTCTGACTGCGCTCATACGCTTCTATGCCGCTTGTAGCGGCACCATAGCCACCCAATGCACCGGCAACAGGAGCAGAGGACAGGACGCTCAACCCACCCCTAGCAATGTTGCTGAGTTTTGCAATTGCATCATCCAAAAGGCTTGGGGCGGGTGGCGTAGCTGACACCGGAATCCTGGGGGGCAGGGGGGTCAAAGTTCCTTGCGGGGGCACTGCGCCAGGAGGAGCGCCGCTCGGTGCTGGCCCTTGCTGCACAAACGATTGCCGGGGGCCACCGCCAGCACCTTGGTCGAGCGTCATCAACCCGCCAAAGCGGGGATTTTCGATATAGCTCTCACCGGGGAAAAGTTGCTGAATGCGCTGCATGGCCTCGCGGCGCTGGGTCGTCAGATCGTGAACGCCACCAGCTTGCTTGGTCATGTCAAGGGCGCGGCCAGCCTCAATGTCTGTCAAGCCAGCGGCTTTGGCATAGTTGTAGGGCATCGTGCCGGTCTGACCACGCGCCAGTCTGCCAGCATCAGGGCCACCAGACGGAATTCCAGACAAGGGCGCGGCCCCAGGCGCTCCAGGGGCTGCTCCAGGCATCCCAGGCATGGGCACATTGACGCCCGTAATCGGCGTTTGAGGCGTCCCGGCCCTGCTCCGCATGAAGTCTGCGAACAAGTCCATGCCGCGCTTGGCTTTCTGACCAGCGGCCAACGTGGTGCTGACAGCAGAACCCACACCGGCACCAGCGATCCCAGGAAGCTGTTCTTTGAATTGTTCTTTCCAGTCAGGAGACTCTGTATCTGAACCACCAATATCAGCAGACGGAGGGATTGGCTCAGCGTCCGGGTCAACAGGCGCTGTCGTCTGAAAGCCTCCTAACTGGTTGATGTCTCTTAAATATTGCTGGGTGGAATCAGGAAGTTGATTCTTGTTTGGGTCTTGAAAGTACGGATGGTTGGGGCCAGCGTTGTACGCCGCGGCAGCAAGCAAAGGATCATTGAATTTGCCCATGTGAGACTTCAGCACCTTGATGCCAATCTCCATGTTCTTCTCAAGATCGTTCAAATCCTCGGGCTTGTAGCCGTGAAACTTTGCAGTGTCAGGCATTACCTGCATGACACCTATCTCGCCCGACTTACCCTGAGTTGGCTTGAAAACAAGTTTGTCGTCCTTGTCTTTTTCAAAACTGCCATGCATAAGACGGCTCTCACGAAACGCAAGAGCAAGCGCAAGTTTTGGATCGACGCCCTCTTTCTGCGCCTTGTGGATAATCATATCTGCAAGGTGCATCTGCTGCGGTGTAAGGCTGTCAAGCCAATCCATGTTGTTCATGGTGTCATCCCCAACTGTTGACGCAGCCTATCTGCCGCTGGGTTTGATGGCCGTCCAGCAGCGGGTGCAGCGGGAGCGGCTCCTGATGCACCAGAGGCCGAGGCACTAGGAAGGGTGTTGCGCCGCTCGCCAGAGACATATCTCATGAGGTCATTCATGTATTTTTCGTAGGCGGTGCGATACCCTTGTGTGTCCTTCATGTCATCGTAAGAAATGCCCTGCTTCCTCGCATTTCGGGCCATGCGAGACACTTCTCGATCAAACTCGGCCCTGCGCTCAAGCATCCGCATCTTGCGAGCCACGGCCTCTGGGCGATCAGAGATATCCGCGCCCATCGAATTGAAGAGCTTGGTCTCCATGTCCGAAATTGCGCCTTGACCCTTTGCCAATGCGCGGAAGTCAAACTGAGACTGTGCAATAAGAGACAACAGAACCTGCTTGTCAGCGATCAGCTTTGGATCAAGTTTTAGATTTGTCCAAATGTCTCGGATGTTTTTGACGCTGATTAACCCGTTGTTGGCCTCCAGATACTGCAAAACAGCATCGCCAAATTTTCCTGTTTCAAAAACACCAAGAATTTTGTCTGCATCTCTTTGTTCAGCAGTAGCAATTATTCGCTTGTAAAGAGCAATCCTGCTTCCAGCGTCATCGCCCTTGGCAATCGCGTTGTTGTACCGCTCGGCATCTGCTTTTGCAACAGTTTCGGCTTCAGTCTTCTGCGCGGCGGCTTGAGCCTCAATTTGAGCACTTGTAGGAATTCTTCCTGCGGCAACAGGAGCCGCGCCCGTAGCAGTTCCTGCGCCCGGAGTAGTCCCAACGCTTGGAGCGGCACCAGCGGGCTGACTTGCGGCAGGCTGAGATGAGAAGTTTTGTTGCAGCCACTGACTTGCTGTGCCCGCCTGACGCGCCCTTTGATATTCCTCATATTGAGATGGGCGCATTGATATCTTGCCACCAAGCTCTGGTATAAAAAACTCAGAAGCAGTCTGTTGGGATGCCGCCGCTTGCGCTGCCAAATTTTGTTGAGTCGGCGCAGAGCCAGCGGGCGCGTTGCGTACAAATTTATCGGCCCACTCTTTGCCTTTATTTTCAGCAGCGGCGGCTTGATATTCTTGGTACTGTTTTGGAGTAAGCAACAAAGTGCCGCCAAGCTCAGGAATCAAATACTGAGAAGCAGTTTCTTGCGCTTGTGCGGATTGAAGAGACAGTCGCTGCGCTGTCGGAGCAGGCTGCGTACCCGTGAAGTTTTTCAACCACTCTTGAGCCTTACCTTGTGCTTTTGCCGCACGATATTCAGCATTTTCTGAAGGCGTCATCCGCAGATAGCCTCCAGCTTCAGGGATCAGAAAGTCTTGTGGAGCCTGTGTTCTTGCCGCTAGAGCACCAGAAGTTGGTGCTTGCTCTCCTCCAGAAACGGGTCGTCCAAAGAATTTTTCCACCCACTTAACGCCTTCTCCTGCTTTGCGAGCATTCAGATATTCCTCGTACTGACTAGGCGTCATCTTGACGTAATCATTGACCTCTGGAATCAAGAAATCACTTGCCGATTGTTTCCTTCTTTCTGCTTCAGCAGCAAGCATCTCCTGCGTGACATATTCAACAGGCTTACCCGGCTCTCCTCCAAAGAATGAGTCCAGCCACTGCTTTGCATTGCCTTCGCTTCTGGCTTTTTGATAGTCTGCGTGTTGACTCGGGGTCATCAACACCGTACCGCGAGCCTCGGGAACGAAATAGTTTGAGGCGGTTTGTCCCGGAGGAATTGCTGCAATGTACTCGCCCTTAATCGTATCGAATACGGTTCCGTTCATCGCAACTTTGTAGCGATCAGCGTTGAACTTTGCCGCGTCCATGAGCAATTTGGCAAGGTCTTTTTGATCAGGATATGCAGCAGCAAAAGCAAGAGCATCGCGCTCTGTGATGTTGCGCTGATTTCCAGCAGGCGCTTGCCCAGAGGCAGGAGGCGGCAGTACATTTTCTGCGTCCTCAGGAACGGTTCGCAGTCCAGTACCTGTTTCCCCGGTAAATTCATCGCCTTGAGCGGGCGCAGAGGGCCGCTGACCGCCACCTAAAATGCCTCGAAACGCCTCTTGACCTTTAAGCCTTGCCGCCTGCTCTCTTGCACCTTGAGCAACCTGTAGGCGCATCTGAGCCAAATCAATGTCTTCTTTCTGTTGCTGTTGTTGGACAGCCGCAACACGCTGGGCGGCATTACCCAGCGCCTCTCCAAAGCTGCCAGTCTGTCCAGGCGTCAGAAATCCCTGAGCCATCGCCAGAAGAGTCGGGTCAAACAGCCGATTCTTCCGAGAATCAAGGCGTTGCATTAAATCATCAAGCGCCTTTTGATATTTCAAATCAGCCTCATCGCCAGCACTGACGTTGGGTTTTAAGGCTGTTGTCAGAGGACTTTTTTCCATGATTAGAAATCCCAGGCGTAATCGTCAGGGTTTGTGGAAAAGCCACCAGAATCAGTCAGGCCCGCGATGTAGTCGTTGATGGCTGCTTGATCTTCATAACTTCCCATGCCGCCGCCAGGATCAGCAGAACCAGTACCGCCACCTCCCCCGCCAGGGCCAAACAATCTACCTCCAATTGCTGACCCCAACGAGCCGAGCAAAGAGCCTTGTTGAGCAGAGCCAAGCAGTGATCCAATACCAAGAATAGATTGCAGCGGAGACATTCCATAAGCTCCAGGCTTTGGGCCAACAAACGTCTGCGTCTGGGTCGTGGGCACTTGATAGCCACGCATCAGTCCAGCCACGTTTGAAGCCTGCTTCAAGGGTGCCTCAAGCAAGGATTGCTCGTATGCCTGCCGCTCTGCTCCGGCCTTGGTCAGAGCCTGAGCGCCACCTAGACCAAGAGCCTGCTCTCTACCGGCCATCTCTGACCCAAGACCAGCGGCCTTTTGCTGTAAGCCAGCCTCTTGCATGGCGGCGTCCAAAGCCTGCTTGTAGCCAGCAGACAGCGCACCGTACTGCTGACCAGTTAGGTTGGATTGCACATCGGCCATTGATTGACCAAGAGCGTTGGCGTATCGTTGGCTACCTAGAGCGCCAGAGCCGACAAACCCAGCCTTCATGGTTGGCAGCAGGTTGCGCTGCAAGTTTTGTTGAGCTAGTCGAGCCATCTCATCCGTCACGTTCTGCGTGTACGGATTCATGAACCTGCTGATGTCGGCGCTGGAAATGTCAGTGCCTGCACCGAGAGCCGTTTTTGCGGTCTCCAGCCCAGTCTTATAAGCCCCAGCAGCAGACTCAAACTGACCATAACCGGATGTTTGCAGTGGGTCGTACCCAGCCACAAGCTGTTGGCCTGTTTTCAGCGTCCCGGTTCCGGTTGTTGAGTCAATTGTCCCAGGCTGGTACATGGCAGATTGACCCGCCTGAGCCAGACCAGAGAGGTAGTTTGAGAAATAACCCGGCGCTTCAGTCGCTGTGGTTGTTGTTTGCTTAATATCCGGTAGCGGATCACCTTGCAGGAATGCCATCATGCTCTCCTTTTATTTCTGGATTTCTTGCTGGTTTTCAAAAAGTCCAGCGGGGATTTAATTTCTGGGGGGAGGTCTTTTGGTTTTGCTGACCGGACATGAGCGCGGATGCTGTGCATCATGTCGTACAGTTTGTCAGAACCAGCTTTTGTAGAACCGTTGCCCAAAGCGGCAACAACATCTGCTGGGAACACAAACTCACCATCGGCAAGCATAGCCGGGATGTCGTCAGACTGACCGTCACCAGGGCCAGTTACAGCATCACCGCGACGGAAGTCCACACGCATCTTCCCGCCAGCAGCCATTAAGGGGGATATCCCGTTTTGGGGGATACCCCCAGCGGCGTATTTGCCGTAGCGAGTACCAGCAAACCCTCCAGAAGCCATCAACGGAGTAGCAAGACCACCTCTTGCAAAGAACTGTGGCTGAGCATTTTCCTGACCAAGAATTTGATCAAGAGATGTTTCATTGCCATAGCTGTAATAAGGAGCCATATCGTTGCTTTCTTGGCGACCCATTGTATTGTCGGCCATATTGGGTTGTCCTTCAACTTCTTGTTGGAAGTCTTGCAAAAGTCCTTTGTAGCCAGTTTGACCGCCCTTGCTTGTTAAAAAAGTGCCCTGCAAAGGCTTAAATTCTTCGTCTGCAACGGCTGCGGCCCCGGCCAAACCAGCCAGCCCAGCCAAAACGCCAGACTGAGTTGACATCCGAGATGAAGCCGCGGCTCTCGCTGCACTTTGAGCGGCTTTTGCGGCGTCCTGTGCGGCTTTTTCTTCCTGCGCCTTGCGATATGCCTCGTCGGCGGCTTTTTGTGCCTCAAGCTCTTGTTGCAGGCTTGATAGTTGTCCGCCAAGCCCGGTAACCTGCCCAGACACATCTCCGATGGCCTTCTCCAGACCAATCCCCATCGCAGTCCGATTGGCAACTTCTGCCTTCTGGGCGTCTGTCAGCGCCTGATACTGAGCCTGGGTCTGAGCAGACAGCCCGCTAATTTGCTCTTGGGTCTGCTGAGCCTGCTGGGCAAGCTGCTGACTGATGCTCTCTTGGACAGAAGTCAGCGCATTTTGCAGGCTCTGGCCCTGAGCCACCCGTGCGGCCACCTCCTGCTGCTGGGCGGTATTCAGGTTCGCATACTGCTGCTGAGAGGACTGGCTTAGTGCGCTGATCTGGCCGGTCAGAGCCTCCTGAGCCTGGGCAAGCTGCTGAGCCGCTGTAGCGGAGGACGCCGCAATAGCCCCCTGCAAATCCTGACCTTGTTGCACCCTTGCCTGGGCCTCTGCCTGCTGCGCTGCGGTCATCTGAGCAAAAGCCGCCTGCGTAGCTGCGTCAGAGGCAGCGAGCTTGCCTTGGAAATCTTGAGCTAAAGCAGATAAGCCGCCAGTGATTTGCTGACCTAAGCTCTGCTGAACATTAGAGATGGCCGACTGTAGGTCTTGGCCTTGTTGGATGCGAGCCTCAACCTCTGCCCGCTGTGCCGCATTCATGTTGGCAAAGGCTTGCTGGGTCTGGGCGCTTTGCTGGGACAGTTGCGCCTGGAGAGCCTGCTGAACGCCAGTGCTTTGCTGCTGAGCGGCTTCTTGCGATGCAGTAATTGCGCTCCGTAAATCCTGGCCTTGCTGGACTCGCGCAGCCGTCTCTGCTTGTTGAGCAGCAGACATCTGAGCAAATGCCGCCTGGGTGGCCGTATCGGACGCCGCGAGCTTCGTTTGGAAGTCCTGGGACAGCGCCTCCAACCCGCCAGTGATTTGCTGCTGTGTGGCCTGTTGAGAGGCCGCAATAGCCGATTGCAAGTCTTGGCCCTGTTGAACCCTGGCGGCGGCTTCGGCTTGCTGTGAGGCCGTCATCTGCGCGAATGCGGCTTGTGTCGAGGCATCCGAAGCAGCCAATTTGGCTTGTAAATCAGTTGACACGCCAGCGATCTGCTGAGCAGTCTGAGCGGCCACGGCATTAATAGAGCCTTGCAAGTCCTGCGTTGTTTGCGCCAACCTCAATGCCTGGGCCTTTTGAGCTTCGGTCATCTGATCAAACTTAGCCTTTGTCGCAGCGTCCAACTGAGCAATTTGTTCAGCCGTCTGCTGTTGACCAGAGGTGATCTGCTCTTGCAAGCCTTTTTGAACTTCAGCAAGAGCGGCTTGGGTGCTTGCCCCCTGCTCAACCATCGCATCAAACTGAGCCTTCTGAGCGGCACTGAGTGCGTTGTACTGCTCTTCGAAGGTCTTGGTGACATCAGCCAGACCAGACTGCAACTCAGTACGCAACGCCTGCTCAGTCGTGCCAAGCTGGGCCATCAAAGCCTGCTTGTCAACGCCCATCTGAGCGGACAGGTCGCCAATGGCTTTTGTCGTTGCTTCATCGCGGCCCAAGCCAGCGGCTTCGTTGGCTGCAATTTGCGCTGACAAGCTGTCTTTGGTGTCTTGGATTTGTTCCGCTGTTTGCTGCTGACCAGCAGTCATCTGGGCGTTTTGAGCCGCGATTGCATCAGTCAACGCTTTCTGATAGCTCTCGCCCTGCTGCTGGAGTTGATTCACCAGAAACTTGCCCTGATCCGTCAATTGAGACTCAAGGTTTGCAATTTGTTCAGCGGTAAGCGTTTGACCGGCCTGCATCTCGGAACGAAGATTTGCCTCGCTCGTGCCAAGCTGAGCGAGCAGTGCATCCTTGGTCGTTCCCAGGTTCGTTGCAACATCCTCGATTGCCTTGGCAGCAGCTTGATCACGAGTCAGCCCTGCCGCCTCATTCGCGGCCATCGCATCGGTCAGGCTCTTCTGAACATCAGCAATTTGTGTTTGCGTGGCGGCAGACGCATCGCTGATGGCCTGAGTCAAGTCTTTGCCCTGCTGGGCCATTTGAATCGCTTGCAGCTTCTGCCCTTCGGACAGCGCCTGATAGCGCTGCTGAGATGCCTCATCCAGCGTAGAGAGTTTGCCCTCAAGCTGCAACTGACCGGAAGCGTACTGCTGGGTCAAGGTCTCTTGGGTCTGGCCGATCAGCGTCAGCAGGGCCGAATTGCTCTGTCCAACGCTCTGAGCCACCTCAGTGACCGCCTTCTCAATGGCTTGGTCTCGGGCCATGCCAGAGGCTTCATTTGCAGCGATTTGTTCAGACAGCGCGGATTCAACAGCACCAAGTTGAGTTTTGACGCCAGCGATGTCCTGAACAGATTTTTGCTGCAAGCTGGCGATCTGATCTTTCAAGCCTTGCTCTGTTTGACCGATTTGATTGAGCAGTTGGTCTTTTGTTGTTCCAACGCTTGTAGCAACCTGCGTGATGGCTTGATTCAGCGCCTGATCCGCATTCATGCCAGCGTTTTGATTTGCTGTCACCTGAGCAGAAATGTCATTGAGCGTTTTGCTAAGCGCAGCATCACGATCAAATGAAGCCTTCTCGGCACTGGAAAGCTGCGTAGAGATGTCGCCTGCGGCAGTTTTGGCACGAGATTGCAGCAGGTTCTGGTCATACTGGCCCACCAACTCGTTGATCTGGGCGTCTGTGGGGTTGGACAAGCCAGCAGCGGCCAAAGATGCTACGGCCTCTTCTTTTGTAACTATTCGAGGCTCAACATAAGAAGAGACAGATTCGCCAATATCAACAGGATTTGCTACTGCATTTTGGCTGATCAGGTTGTTAACCTCTGCTTGCGTTGGGTTGTAGCCCGCGGCCTTCAGTTGATCAGTCACGACCTGTTTGACATCTGTCCCGGTCAATGTCTGATTGGTGATCAAATTTGCATCAAGCGGAGAAAAACCATTGGCCTGCAAAATTGTTGACAGGTCTGCAAATGCCCCCTCAACACTGTTGCCCTCAAGAATTTTTGTTGCTGATTGACTTGCAATTGAATCGGCAAAATCAGAAGGTACACCTGATTTTTCCAAAGATGTTTTTACAGCTTCTTGAGTTGCGTCAGTTGCAATCAAATCTTGAACCTGGGCTATTGCGTTATCGCTCAAACCAGTTGTTCTTAACGCATTAGAAAGATTTTCTACAGCGCCAAAAATGTCATAACTGTCAACTTTTTTGCCGCTTTGCGTTTGAATTCTTATTTCATCAATCGCTTTTTGAAAATCAGACCTGATGTTTTCAATTTCGTTATTGCTTAATCCGCTATCTTTAACAATCTGGATTGCTGTATCTGGATTCCCTGTAGTTGAAACATTAACTAGCCCAGTGACCCCGCCACTGGCGATAATTGATTGAACTATTGCCGAGCCAAGGTCTTTGTCCCAAGGGTTGCCAGCAGCAATATTTGCAATCACTTGACCAGAGGTGTTTTCTAAAAGCTCGGCAGACACTTCACCTCTCAGAGCATTGCTTAAACTTGCTTTGGCAATGTTTTGAGAAGCAATTGCTGCTTCATTTGATAGCGCACCGGGGATAAATTTATTGGCAACAACAGATGTTAAGGCAGATGCCGCCCAAGCAATCCGAGCAGCATTGATCGCCTCTTCTGGTGTTTTTTCGTTTTTCAAGGCATCGCGGTAAGCCTGATCTGCAACAGATGCACCCTGAGCAGCCGCCATTGTCCCTATGGTTGCGGCCTGTTGAGCCGTCAAGCCTGCTCCTAAAGCTCTGGCTGTTGCCATAGCGCCGCCACCCAAAAACAAACTTGCCCCTTGCTGTGCAATAAATTCAGCAGTTTGCAAAGGATTCAAACCAAATTGTTTGGCAGACTCTACAGCTTGAGCAAAAATTCCCTCATTACCAGCTTTTGCAATAGCAGCATTCATTAATGCTCTATTGTTTAAAAATTCCTTATTTTGGTATCCATCAATAACTTTCTTCATGTCGGCGGCTGTTTTTGTCGCCCAGTTGTCCATGTCAACCAAACCAGTCAATCCACCCAAAACGCCAATCTGATTTAGAAGTTCCCACCCGCCTTTGTTGATGCCAGAGGTAACATATTTAAAAGCGTCAAATGTTTTGCCAAAAGATTCTTTGAGAGATGCGGCCAATCTTTCTGTCATTGAGCCGGACGCATTTGGGTTGATGTTTTTTATTTCACCACTAACAAGTTTTCCATCCTGATCCCACACTCGGGTATCTTGCACAACATTTCCGCTGCCTTTGTCAAAATAAATATTGTCAACAACTCCAGGGTTCCCCATTCTTGTGTAAGCGCCCTCACCCGTATATGCGGGCATCAAATCAATGCGCTTCTGATCGGCAACCGCCTGCTCCTTTTCGTTGTTGGTGCTAAATGTTTTGGTCTCGCCAGTAGCAGGATTAGTCCACTCAAAATTCTTCCCGGCACCCAAATCGGCACGAGCAGCCTTGTACGCCTCGCCAAAGCTGGCGAAGAAGTCGTAGGGGTTCTGTGCTGGCGCGGTGGTGTTGAGCTTGTAGTCAGAACCACCAAAGCTGAAGGTCGAGTAGCCCAGCGACTTGGCAAGCGCAGCAGCTTCCTGCACCGAGTCAGCGCGGGAGTTTGAAATGTTCAGTTTGTCGGACTGATTGAACGCATCGCTGAAACCGACATTCGGTGTGGTGGGATTAAAGTCCCACGCCTTCATGATGTCGGCCACGCGCTCAGGGGTCGCAGGAATTCCGCGATCTCTGAGCATCTGGACAATCTTGTCCTCTTCAGTCTTACCGCTGATGAATTCTTGATACTTCTGAGGAGAGGTGATCTCGTAACCCGCGGCAGCTTGCTTCTCGCTCAGGCTTTGCCAGCCCTCTTGGACTGCCTTGTATTCATTGACGTTGTTGCCAAAACGGGTTTGGGTTTCAAAGTCAGGAAATCCTGCGGCTTGCGCGGCAGCGTTGTTCTGTGCGGTTATGTACGCCGTCCTGTCCCCGCCATACTGCTGCTGGGTGGCGTAATCAGGAAATCCAGCCGCTTTTGCTGCGGATTCATTCTGCGCGGTTACATATGCGTTTCTATCGCCGCCGTATTGCTGTTGAGTGGCATAGTCAGGAAAGCCTGCGTCTTTGGCGGTTGCTTCATTTTTCGCCGCCGTGTATGCGCTCAGATCGCCGCCGTATTGTTGCTGTGTCGCGTAATCAGGAAAGCCAGCTTGCTTGGCCGCAGATTCGTTCTGAGCGGCTTTGTATGCGTCCAAGCTGCCACCGTACTGGTGCTGCGTTGCAAAGTCAGGGAACCCCGCCTCTTTTGCCGCCTTTTCGTTCATGGCCGATTGATACAGGCCGAGGTCTCCGTTGTATTGTTTGTATGTTGCAAAGTCCGGGAACTGCGCGGTCTTTGCCATCAACTCATCTTGAGCCGATTTGTAGGCGGTTAGATCGCCATTGAATTGGTGCTGCGTCGAGTAATCAGGAAAACCCAGCGATTGCGCTTCAATATCCGGTTTTGCCTCAAGATAGCTTTGCAAATCACCATCAAATTGTACTTTTGTGGCGTAGGAAGGAAAGCCCTGTTGTTTTGCTTCATCTTCTTGATAAGCCTTAACATCACCAGAGTATTTGTTGTAAGTGCTTGCGTCAGGAAACCCGGCA
>SXGQ01124159.1_pt1 | contig 12685 bp, 14 predicted proteins | sample 3178371 | NCBI WGS metagenome assembly SXGQ01 (sample SAMN11356859, study PRJNA531348) | freshwater metagenome | isolation source: freshwater sample F1-20 | place: China: Fuxian Lake, Yuxi | collected 2017-12-25
AGAATTATCTCGGTCCTTTTTTATTACTCTTACTTAGGAACTTATTTTTTCTTTCTTTGAGATCTTTAGCCAAGAAATAAAGCCCCAGATAACAAATGGTAGGTAGATCGCATACAAAGTTCCAGTTGGGTAGTAACCATTGCTAAATGCAAATGGCACACCAACTAAATCAACTGCCACCCAGACTAACCAGAACTCAACATAGCCACGGCTCATTCCAAAGGTGGCCAAAGCTGTTCCAGTAAATATCCAGGTATCAACGGCTAACCAGGTTCCTGTTTGACCTAAAGATTTAAACAATTGATATGCAAGTGTGTAAAAAATTATGATGGCGGGTACTAAAACCATCTTCTCTTTAGTGGTTGTCCAACGTGGAACAACCGCCGGAGTTCCTGGAGCACCGGACTTGCGGTGCTGATTCCAACGAATCCAGCCATAGATGCTGACAAAGATTAAAAGAAGGTTTCGACCAGCTTGGCCATAAAAAGTCTTTTCATCACCATCGGCACCAAATGAAAATACTGCGCCAAGAAAAACGGTGAATAAAAGTGCGTCACCGGTAATTCCAACGGGCCATGCAAATACTTTTCTTTTTAATCCAAGAACAGCACTAGTAAGACCTAAAAGTCCTCCAATGATCTCTCGGTAAGTAATTGATTTACTACCAAATTGGATTTGAGATTCAAATAGCCATTCCAAAATAGACATGCGTTATCTCCTAGATGTTCCTTTATCCAGACTCTAACTGTCGGTCTTGGAGTTTCACCAAGTCAACCAAATGAATTTCATTTGGGTCGCGGACTTTGACCGCCGGTTCGGAATTGCACCGACCCCCGGAAACATCAATACCGATACTACTTTATGAATCAACTACTTTTTATCGTTACCAATTTCTTTTATCAGTTCAAAGTCAGCACTACCCAATTGACCTTGTGATGCATACAACTCTAATTTGGATCTGGTATCGGCAATATCTAGATTTCGCATCGTTAATTGACCGATTCGATCCGCTGGGCCAAAGGCTGCATCCTCGGTTCGCTCCATTGATAACTTCTCAGGTGAGTAGGAAAGATTTTTACCTTGGGTGTTAATGATTGAATAATCATCGCCTCGGCGCAATCTAATCGTTACCTTTCCAGTGATGGCTGATGCCACCCAAGAGGTTAATGATTGACGCAACATTAGAGATTGTGGATCAAACCAACGTCCTTCATAAAGCAGGCGACCTAATTTGCGTCCTTGCTCATGGTAAGTAGCAATTGTGTCCTCATTATGAATTGCACTAACCAATCTTTCATAGGCAATAAACAACAAGGCTATGCCAGGTGCTTCATAGATTCCTCGACTTTTAGCTTCGATAATTCGGTTTTCGATCTGATCACTCATTCCAAGACCATGTCGGCCGCCAATCGCATTTACCTCTTTGATCAACGCAACCGCATCCTTAAACTCTTTGCCATTTACCGCCGTTGGCCTGCCCTGGCTAAATTCAATAGTTACATCTTCACTTTCAATTTTTACAGATGGATCCCAAAACTTAACACCCATTATTGGTTCAACGATTTCAATATTTGAATCTAAATTCTCTAATGATTTTGCTTCATGTGTGGCACCTAAAATATTTGCATCAGTGCTATATGCCTTCTCAGTTGAATCTCGATATGGCAATTTGTGGTCTACCAACCACTTTGACATCTCTTTTCTTCCACCAAGTTCTGAAACAAAATCCTGATCAAGCCATGGCTTATATATCTTTAGTTGTGGGTTAGCTAACAATCCATAACGATAAAAACGCTCAATATCATTTCCCTTATAGGTTGAACCATCTCCCCAAATCAAAACATTGTCTGCCAGCATCGCTCTGACAAGCAAGGTTCCAGTCACAGCGCGTCCAAGTGGTGTGGTATTAAAATATGCTCGACCAGCAGTTGTAATATGAAAAGCACCGCAGGCAAGGGCTGCTAAACCTTCTTCAACAAGCGGGGCTTTGCAATCAACAAGACGAGCAATCTCAGCGCCATACTCTTTGGCTCTATCTGGAATTGTTTCAATATTTTTTTCATCATATTGACCTAAGTCAGCTGTGTAGGTACATGGCGTTGCACCTTTACTTTTCATCCACGCTACTGCAACTGAGGTATCTAGCCCGCCACTAAATGCAATGCCAACTTTTTGGCCAACCGGCAAAGCCGAAAGAACTTTAGACATGGCTAGAGTCTAACCTTTCGTGTTAAAACCCCGCTTGGTTTAAGCCATAGATTGATGGCCAAATAGCAAAACTGATTGAAACGGGCAGGATCAAAAAGACTACTGGAATAAGTAAGGCAATCTCACTTTTGCCTGATTTTTTCAATAACTCAAGATTTATCTGCTTATTCAATGCCACGACTTGATTGTTCAATACATCCAAGATTGGTGTGCCGCGTTGGATAGCAATTTGAATTGAGTTTGTAAGTCTTCTAACCTGAGTTGAACCAGTCGCCAAAGCGATGAAATTTAAGGTCTGAGTTAAATTTATCCCATCTGAGTATTTCTCAAAACTTTTGCTTATCAACTTTGGCAGGTGACCTTCTGATCTAGTCGAAACATGTTTGAGTGCCATCATTGGGCTTTCTCCAGCCGAGATCATGATTGAGATCATCTGCAAAATACTGACTAACTCTTCATTAATTTCGCTTTGTTTGATTTCACTTCCAGTAACTTTGCCAATTAAACTCTTTATCCAAAATAATTCTTTACTATAATTTGATACTGATACTAAAGCTGCTACCTCTATCAAGATTATTCGTAGCGAAAATAATAACGCAGGGGCGATCAGAATAAATATGTATAGATTAATACTCTTCACGAATTGTCCAATGAAAGAGTAAATATCCGTTTGGCTTTTGGTAAGTTGGCTATTCGATTCATCCAATAATAAGCAATTAAAGTTGCAATAACTCCAACGGCCATCAAAAATTGTCCAAAGGGTTGCTGATATGCAACCTTTGCATTTGTTTGGGTACGCAGGATTAGAAATAGCAGCCAGGGGGCAAGAGCTGCCAAATTGGCTGAATTCTTAATCCAACCAAATCTAGTATTTATCTCAGCGCGCACTGATAAATCTGCTGATACATACTCAGATAGCTCACGGAGCACTTTGATTGTATTTCTGCTACCAAATTTGGCAGCAAAGTAAAGTGCCTCACAAAACTGATCAGAGATTGGATCTGCAAATTTCGTTTTTAATATATTCAGAGCAATATCAAATTTCATGCCACTTGCCATATTGGTAGAAAAATCTGCAAAATCTAGACGAAGTGAATTTGGCCCAACATTTGCTAAGTTAGACAGACTCTCAGTAATCGATGCTCCTGATTGCAATGAGGAAATAACCAAATCCAAAGCCTCTGGCCAAGCGTTGGCTCGATTTTGGGCTGCTTTCTTTTCTCTATTTTTCTTAAAAACAAAATTGATCACCGCTACTAAAAATGAAAGAAACATCCATACAAGAAAATTTTTCATCTGGAGTGCTATTGATTTCTCTTCTTCAACAAGCTGGAAATATCTCCTAAACCCTTTTCATAACCACCATTGCTCCATTTAAATAAGTTTTCTACTTCAATATTTCCGCCTTCGCACCTGCCAGAAACAGCAGCAATTTCAACTACTCTTCTTTTCCCGGTGGAATCGATTGAGCACTGAACAACTAGATCAATACTGGCTGCAATTGTGGGAGTGATAAAACTCTGAGCGATATTTTCTCCAGCAAGTAATGGCAGTAACTGTAATTTAGCGATGGCTCCTCTTGCCGAGTTTGAATGCAAAGTAGCCATTCCAGGTAAGCCAGAGTTAAGCGCAATTAAAAGATCAAGAGCTTCAGCTTGCCTAACCTCACCAACGATAATTCTGTTAGGTCGCATTCGCAGTGATTCTTTGATTAATCTTCTAAGTGATATTTCACCCTCACCTTCCAAATTTGCAGTTCTAGTTTGCAATGCAATCCAATCTGGCAATTTGGGCTTTAACTCAAATACTTCCTCAATTGTGATCACTCTTTCGCCGACTGGTATTCGACTAATTAATGCGCTTAGAAAAGTAGTTTTACCAGCTTGCGTGCCACCACTTACTAATATGTTCAAACCGCTAGCAACTGCAAGGTTTAGGCTTTCTAAAATTTCATTATTTATTGAACCAATTTTTACTAGATCTTCAAGTGAATTACCACGATTTATATGTTTTCTAATATTTACTGCCCAGTGCGTAGCCGTAACTTCAGGAATTGCTACATGTAATCTGCTGCCATCTGGGAGGCGCGCATCAACAAATGGATTACTAACGTCTAGTCGCCGGCCACCCCAAATGAGTAATCTTTCAATAAGGTCATGAACCACCTCCTTTGATAGAACTAGATTTGTAAGCTCGCTGCAACCTGAACGCGCAACAAACACTCTGCTAGGCGTGTTAATCCAGATCTCTTCAACACTCTCATCCAGCACAAGATCTCTAAGAGGACCAAAACTATCCAACTGATTGCCAAGTTCATTCATTAGCCAATTATTTACAATATCTTGGGAAATTATTTTGTACCTGTGAACAGATAAATACTGTGAGAATATCCAATCTCACTAATAGTTATTGAAATGTATCTGATCAACTCTTTTGTACCAATCCAGAATTGATTCACCTTGTTGCCATAAAGAGATGCCCACAGAAATGTATTTGGGCAACTCTTTTACTAATCTCTTTGCTAATTGGTCAGTACTTATTTTGTCAGAACCGTTTAAAAGTATCCAAAATCCTAATTTTGAAACTCGACAAATACAATCTGATTGGCGAAAAGTGCTCTTCAACTTAAAGTGTAAATTAACTAATTCACTCTCAATTAAACTCTTCGGTTCTATTGAGTCCTCAGTTTGATTTTCTGAAAAAAAGCGAGGAAGGTTTATTGCAGCAGAAATTATGCTTATAGCTAAAGAATTTCGTTGGGCGATGGCAAGGTCGCGTTTTACTATTTGGTCAAAACGATCTGGTGAAATTGCGCCAGTTAATAGATCAATCTCACCATTATTAGATAGAAAAATAGAATCAATAACGCTCTCATACATATTCATAATCGTCAGAAAGGGTAGTATTTAAATATGGATCTGAAAAGAGTCTTATCAACAGAGAAATGTCGAATCCGGGCAATGATTCTGCTCAAATTCGAGTCGCTGATTATTTTCGCCATTGTGCTTTATCTATTAATTGCCCCTTTTATTTCTGATGTTAGCGCCCCTGCAGCTTTGTCGGCTGAGATTATTTTTGCTCTTGTTGCATCTATTGGTCTTTGGTTTTCAGCCGTGGGTTTTAAGAAGAAGCGTTCTTTTGGTCGAGCTCCTGCAGTTTTAGCAAATTTAATCGCACTTGGTGTTTCCTATTACATGATCTCTGGAAATTTTTTATTTATTGGAATCCCGTTAGCAATTTTGGCGGTAATTACTCTGATTTCAGCCGCACTTGGTTATTCCGAATAATTACCAATCAACTATTTGTCGATCCTCCCAAAGTAATCCAGTCTTATCTTTTGTTGGATCAAAATCTCTCGTAGCTAACCAGATGGCAGTTTCGGCCCCTTCTTGCGCACTACGTGGGGCATCTGGCCCACCCATATCTGTTCGGGAGTGATTTGGACAGATTGCATCTACCAGAAAACCGCGAGCGCCCAACCCAGTTTCATATGAAAGATTTTTAACTAATGCGTTAACGCCAGCTTTGCTGATTCGGTATGGCGCTAATCCACCATGAGTTCCAGGGCCTGACATTCTGCCCAAGCAAGCTGAGTAAACAACAACTCTTCCTTTACGTGCTTCGGCCATAGCAGGGGCTAATTGATTAATCGCAGTAAAGACTGCATCTAAATTTATTGCTAAAACTCTGCGCCACTCTTCATCTGTTGTTTTTAAAGTCTTTGACATTTTTTCACTCATTACCCCGTGCGCAAGCACCAAGACATCCAAAATATCAAAACCTCGACCTCTTGCATCCTCAGTTATCTCAATTAAAGTTTTACGAAATTTCGCGCTATCGGCAACATCCACTGCGCGATACTGGCAACTTAATTTTTCGCCACTTTCTTTAACTCGATTTTCATCTTTGCCAATTATGTAAACAAAGATGCCAGCTGCAATTAAACCTTTGGCAGTTTCATAGCCAAGCCCACGTGATCCACCCGTAACTATTGCCCACTTACCTTGATTACTCATAGGTGCAACCTTGCCGTTATTTACACCTTCTCGCCACCCTTATTCATGTGCTGGTGGCCACTTTCACTTAAGTTATAAGGGCCAGCGGGTTTAGCCAGTGCTGGCTTGCAGTTAAGATTGACCTAAAGGTGAGCAATCTCAATCTGGTGAAATATAGGGAGTGCATAGGTGAGTGAAGTAGGAGCTAATACGCCCGCTAATCACTTTGGTGGCTCCTTTGGACCAAATGAGTGGCTAGTGCAAGAAATGTATGAGCGCTACCAGAGTGATCCATCCTCAGTTGATAAAGCTTGGTGGGATTTCTTTGCCGATTTCAAAGGCAATTCATCTTTAAATGGCACAGTAATTTCATCTACACCAGCGAGTAAACCTGGCATACCTCCTATTCCAAAATCACAATTAGCTAAATCAATATCAACTGCACCGGTTATAACACCACCAGCTGTGGCTGCCCCAGTTGTAGTTGAAAAAGTTGAGCCAGTTGTAGTTGCAAGTACAACATTTAAGCCAGCCGATCCAATTGTTAAACCAATTCCAACTTTAATTACACCAGCAGCATCTACAGTCGAGCCATTACGTGGTGTGGCGGCCCGAGTTGTGCAATCGATGGAGGGTTCATTAACTGTTCCAACCGCAACAAGTGTTCGCGCAGTTCCGGCAAAACTTATGATCGATAATCGAACTGTAATTAATAATCATTTAAAACGAGGCCGTGGTGGCAAAGTTTCATTTACCCATCTGATTGGTTATGCCATGATCAAGGCAATCCGGGCAATGCCGGAGATGAATGCATTTTTCACAGAGTTAGAGGGTAAGCCAGCAATTGGACACCCTGAACACATTAATTTAGGTATTGCAATTGATTTAGCCAAACCCGATGGGTCTCGCCAATTACTTGTGCCTTCCATTAAAGGTTGTGAAGATTTAGATTTTGCACAGTTCTGGTCAGCTTATGAAGAGACTGTTAGAAAAGCTCGTGGTGGCTCCCTAACAGTTGAGGATTTTGCCGGCACAACTATTTCACTAACTAATCCAGGAACAATTGGCACAGTCCACTCAGTGCCACGTTTAGTGCAAGGGCAAGGCACCATTCTTGGAGTTGGTGCGCTGGATTATCCAGCAGAGTTTCATGGCGCGAATGAACAAACTTTGGCAGATCTTGGCATCAGTAAGGTTGTTACATTAACTAGTACATACGATCATAGAATTATTCAAGGTGCACAATCTGGCGACTTTTTACGTCGAATTCATCAGCTCTTACTAGGAGAAGAAAACTTCTATGATGAAATTTTTGAGGCCCTTCGAATTCCTTATGTGCCAATTCGCTGGGTTGTTGATATGCAAGATGCGAAGGCTGATGAGGCAAGTAAGACCGCTAGAGTTCAAAAATTAATAGATGCCTATCGAACAACTGGCCATTTAATGGCAGATGTTGAGCCATTAGCTTACGTTCAAAGATCACATCCAGATTTAGATGTAGTAAATCATGGACTTTCACTTTGGGATCTTGATCGCGAGTTTGCAACTGATGGTTTTGGCGGAAAACCAACTATGAAACTTCGTAAAATTTTAGGAATTTTGCGTGATTCATACTGTCGAACCATTGGTGTTGAATATATGTATATTGCCAATCCGGCAGAGCGAAAATGGATTCAGGAGCGGATTGAAGTCGGCGCCCCTAGAACTGCCCGCGAGGAACAACTTCGAATTTTGAGAAAATTAAATTCCGCAGAGGCTTTTGAATCTTTTTTACAAACCAAATATGTTGGCCAAAAGCGATTTTCATTAGAAGGTGGCGAGTCAGTAATCCCACTTCTAGATGCAATGATTTCTTCTGCGGCTGAGAGTAAATTAGATGAGGTCTGCATTGGTATGCCCCACCGTGGTCGTTTAAATGTTTTAGCAAATATCGCAGGTAAATCTTATGGCCAGATATTTCAGGAGTTTGAAGGTAATTACCATGACAATGAAGTGCATGGTTCAGGCGATGTTAAGTACCACCTTGGAACTAAAGGAGTATTCACTGCAGAAAGTGGAGCTACTACCAAGATTTACTTAGCTGCTAATCCATCTCATCTTGAAGCTGTAAATCCAGTGCTAGAGGGAATTGTTCGAGCAAAACAAGATAAGTTAAGAGCAGCTGCTGGTGATTTTTCAGTTGATGAACAAACCTCATATCCAGTTCTACCAATACTTTTACATGGTGATGCTGCATTTGCTGGTCAAGGTGTGGTCTCTGAAACTCTTTCACTCTCACTTTTAAAGGGTTATCGCACTGGAGGCACTATTCATATTGTGGTTAATAATCAGGTTGGATTTACAACCTCACCACATGCAGCACGTTCATCAACTTACTCAACTGATATTGCCAAGATGATTCAAGCTCCGGTCTTTCATGTTAATGGTGATGATCCCGAAGCATGTGTTCGAGTTGCAAAGTTGGCATTTGAATATCGACAAGCGTTTAATAAAGATGTTGTCATTGACATGATTTGCTACCGAAGACGCGGTCATAATGAAGGTGATGAGCCAAGCTTCACTCAACCATTGATGTATAAATTAGTGGATGCCAAGCGATCAACCAGAAAGCTTTACACCGAAGCGTTAATTGGCCGCGGTGATATAACTGTTGAAGAGGCTGAAGAGGTGTTGCGTGATTACCAGCAACAACTAGAGGGTGTATTTAGCGCAGTTCACAATACTGAACCGGCTAGTGATCCAAATTGGAAAGCACCAGTTGTACCTGCACCAGAGAGTGTAAACACAGCAGTAAGTGAATCTGATTTAAAGAAGATCGCCGCAACTCAAGGAGATATTCCAAAGGATTTCACAATTCATCCAAAATTATTGCCTCAATTATTAAAGCGTACTGAGATGCTTGCTGATGGCACAGTTGATTGGGCAGCAGGTGAGATGTTTGCATTCGGATCATTATTGCTTGAGGGCCATCCAATCAGAATGAGTGGTCAAGATGTCAGACGTGGCACATTTAGCAATCGCCACGCAGTAGTAGTTGATAAGGAAACTGGCGCAGATCTTTTCCCACTCAGATCATTGGTTAAAGATCCAAATCAATTCCATATCTATGACTCCTTACTCTCTGAGTATGCAGTGATGGGATTTGAGTATGGCTACTCCGTTGAGCGCGATAACGCCTTAGTTATTTGGGAAGCGCAATTTGGAGATTTTGCAAATGGTGCCCAAACTATTGTTGATGAATTTATCTCATCTGCCTTACAAAAATGGGGTGAGCGAACATCGATTGTGCTCTTGTTGCCACATGGCTATGAAGGTCAAGGTCCTGATCACTCATCTGGTCGAATTGAAAGATTTTTAACATTATGTGCCGAGCAAAACATGACAGTAGCTCAGCCATCAACTCCTGCTTCATATTTCCATCTACTTAGATGGCATATGAAAAATCCAGCAAGAAGGCCACTAATTGTTTTTGAACCAAAATCAATGTTGCGGTTAAAAGCTGCCGCAAGTGGATTAACTGATTTTACAACTGGCACATTTAAACCATTAATTACCGATGCGAAAGTGCAGAATGCAACTCGTTTAATTTTCACCTCCGGAAAGGTTTACTACGACCTAATTGCTGAGCGGGAAAAATTAAATGAGTTCTCAACTGCAATTGTCAGAATTGAACAGTTATATCCGCTGCCAGTTGATGAAATAATTGCCCAAGTAAAACTTCATCCAAATGCAACTTTGCTATGGGTGCAAGATGAGCCAGCCAATCAAGGTCCTTGGCCATTTGTTGCTCTAACTGTGGCTGAAGCTTTTGTTGCCCATGATGAGTTAGCCGGCAGAAGTTTACGAAGGGTTTCTAGAAGAGCAACTGCAAGCCCTGCTACTGGAAATCATCACCTACATGAAGAGGAAGAGAAGGCTTTAATGACTGAAGCCTTTACGCGTTAATTACCTCTTTTGTAACGCAGCAATACTTTTCCGACAATTTGCGAAGATTCAAGCCAACCCCAACTCCTAGAATCAGTACTGGCTGGGTTATCGCCTTCAACCCAAAACCTAATCACGCCATGCTCAATTCGAGTTTGGGTCAATCGCTTTAATAACTTAATTCCAGGTCTAGTTGGATCGGATATTAGGTAGATCTTTCCATTTTTTAATCTGTGTTCCTGGCCACTTAATCTGCGGATTATTAACCAATCACCCTGGTTATAAGCAGGCGACATTGAATTACCCTCAACTACTACCCGACTCAATCCAAACATGGGAGTATTCTCCCACTAAGTAAAAAGTTTTAAATAAACCAAGGAGAGAAATGTTTAAATCTTTAATTGAAATCATCAAACCAAAGCAAACTGTCTTTGCTCACTGTGATCTGCCATGCGGCGTTTATGATCCAGCACAAGCCAAAATTGAAGCACAGTCTGTGAAAGCATGCATGGAGAAATATGCTGCTAGCAGTGATCCAGACTTTAAATCACGCGCGGTTGCAATCAAAGAAGAACGCTCTGAACTAGTTAAGCATCACCTATGGGTGTTGTGGACAGATTATTTCAAGCCAAATCACTTTGAGGCTTACCCACAACTTCACACACTATTTAATGAAGCGACTAAATTAGCTGGTGCCGGTGGTAGTAAAGGTAGCAATGATGTTGCAGTTGCCGAGAAGTTAATTGGCAAAATTGACGAAATTGCAGAAATTTTTTGGGCAACTAAAAAATAATAAGTTAATTAAATCGCTAGTGGCTTAGATTCTTAAGCTACTAGCGATTTTTTCATCCCTTGAATTGCTCTCTTTCTCTGCAACCATAGTCTCTGCTGCTACTCTGGCCATAAATGAAACTCTTTCGACAAACTTTCGAGAAATAATGCCACTGGCGATTAGTCTCGCACTTTGATGAACTTCTACCTCAAATTTTAAAATATTTTCAACTAATCCCAAGCATCTTGCAGTAGCGTGAATTTCAGTACCAACCCCGGCAGCGCCTAATACTTCAAGTTGAGTGTTGAATGTGACCGTAGTTTCACCGAAATCCAAAAACTCAATAATTGCAGCGCTGCACGCACTTTCCATGAGTGAAAGTATTTGATTGGAGCCAACAACCGGTAAATCATTGACACCTTGTGCAACAGATGTGTCTCCTGGGCGAATGGCCATACTCGACATACCTACGGCGCCAATAACTTGCTCAGGTTTCATAATCACAACATTAGTGATTAAGTAATTACTCTTGCGGGAACTCCCTGCGAATTTCGCTAGTTATTTCAATTTGTGTCGCACCTTCTGAGGTTATTTCCGTATACGTTGTTTGGGTATAGGTAATCTCAGTAACGCTTTGAGAAGTTGCGCCTTGCATCATTTGATTGTATAAATCTTCAGTTTGTTGATTTATCCGACCACACAACTCTTCTGGTGCCTCTTCAGCCAAGGCATTGCACAAAAGATTTCTCATCATTGTCAATGCGGCATTTTCCTGCTCCATTTGAGTCCGACAATTTGGGCAACTACCAAAATGGATCTCCACTGCATTCAACTCTTGATCATCAAAAATCTCATGATCTATATAAAGAATGATGTTTGGAATTACCTGCTCGCAGGAAATGAAATTATTTAAATTACTCATTTGTCATCACCAGCTTTTTTATCTTCAAAACCACGTTCTTTTGCATATGCAGCAAGCGAACTTCTAAGGAGTTTTCTACCTCGGTGAAGCCTTGACATAACTGTGCCGGTAGGAACTCCAGTTATCTCTGCAATCTCTTTATAGGAAAATCCTTCAACATCTGAGAGATAAACCGCCATTCGAAACTCATCTGGCATTGCCGCAAGGGCTTCCTTAATATCTTTATCTGCAATATTTTCTAGAACTTCATCCTCAGCAGATTTACCTTGGTCACTTGTGTGAGATGAGGCATCTGCAATCTGCCAATCTTCGATTTCACCTGCTGAAATTTGTGGGCGACGTTGATCTTTTCGGTAATTATTAATAAATGTCGTAGTTAGGATTCGATACAACCAAGCTTTCAAGTTTGTGCCTGGTTCAAACTGATGAAAACTCATAAATGCTTTTGCATATGTGTCTTGCACTAAATCTTGTGCATCATGTGTGTTTTTCGTATAGCGAAGAGCAGCGCCATAAAGTTGAGAGGTAAATACCAATGCATCTTTTTCAAATCTGGCTTTGCGCTGTGCCAGTGTTTCTTTATTGCGATCGATAACCGCTGGCAGTAAATCTTTGTTTTTCATTTGGGCTAAGGCTACCTCGAAGGGAGTTTTTAGTAGCTCAGAATATTTCTTAATTTCACCCAGTTGATCTCGCACAGCATTCACAGAGGGAGAACCTAGGTTTCCTTTGGTTTATTCCCCTTAGTAATAGAGGCTGAGCGCGAACAAACCTAAAACTTCCTAAAACGGTGGAAGGTAGACTGGGACATATGACTAATTGGAATGCACCTTTTCGCAGTGGCTTAACCGCTGCCAGCAAACC
>SXGQ01033994.1_pt1 | contig 12683 bp, 14 predicted proteins | sample 3178371 | NCBI WGS metagenome assembly SXGQ01 (sample SAMN11356859, study PRJNA531348) | freshwater metagenome | isolation source: freshwater sample F1-20 | place: China: Fuxian Lake, Yuxi | collected 2017-12-25
CGCCCCCTCCGCGAAGCCGCCCACCGCGGGCGCACCGGCGCCGGCCGGCCCGGCGAGGAGGATCGAGGCGGGGCGAAGCCCGCGGAGGCGGTCGAGCCAGCGGCCGAGCCGTTCGTTCCACACCGCGTCCGGGCGCTCGGCGGCTCCGGGCGAGACCGCCACCACCACGTCTGGCTGCGGCGGCATCCAGCCGAGCGGCTCCTCGCTTCCCACGACGTATCGCCGCCACCATCCGGGGTGGTCGCCAATGTGCCGCGAGGCGACGATCACCGGGGCGCCTCGGCCGTCGGCCAGCTTCGCCACCGTGCCGCCCAGCGCCCCCCCTCCGAAGATGACCAGCGGCCGGGACGGCCGACTCACGCGTCGAGCCGCGCGAGGAAGGCCTGAGCATGTTCCCCCTCGAAACGGAAGTCGCCGAGCCGCCCGGGCCACCCCCCGTGGAAGTCGGAGCCGCCGGTCAACAGCAGGTTGTAGCGCTTGGCGAGGCGCTTGAGACCGTTCCGGGTGGGCTTCGGCAGGCCGGGGCGGCAACCCTCCACCCCCTGCAGCCCCGCCGCGACGAAGGTGGCGAGGTGCTGGTTCGCGTCCGCCAGCGAGGGGTGGGCCCAGCTGGTAAGGCCGCCCCAGCTCCGTGCGGTGCGGATCGCGTCGACGAACGTGAACTCGATGAGGGGGACCGTGTCCCGCTGGAGGAGGGACCACGCGTCGCTCGGGCGCTTCACCCGGCCCTCCTCGGCGAGGGCGGCGGCGAGGTGGAAACGGGTGAGGGAGTGCTCCCCGGCCACGGCGGCGGCGCTGGCGCGCTCGGCGAGCTGCAGCCGCTCGGCGGCCTCGTTGAACCGTTGGGCGCGCGCCGCGGCACGGGCCCGCAAGAAGGCGCGCGCCGCGTCGGGGGGCTCCGCCGGGAAGTACACCAGCAGGTGGAGCTCATCGCCGGCATGGGCTCCGCTCACCTCCGCGGCGGCGAGCACGCGAATCTGCCGCCCCTCCACCTCGTGAACCCCCGGCCGCAGGGCGGGCGAGAGGTCGTGGTCGGAGAGGGCGAGCACGTTGATGCCGCCGGCCGCGGCGAGGCGGAGCACCTCCGCGGGGTCGTACTTCCCGTCGGAGTGGTTGCTGTGCACGTGCAGGTCGAGGACTTGGACGCCCACGCTACTCGCGCTCGAGCTCATCGAGAATCCGGCCCTGGGCGCCGAGGAAGGCCCGCATCTGGGCGACATGGTGGATGCGGGAGGTGCGCAGCCGGATGAGGTGCTCCTGCAGGACCCGCTCCTCGTCGCGCGCCGCGGCCAGCAGCTGCTCGGCTTCGAGACGGGCTTCACCCACCACGAGGTCGGCCTCCCGCTTGGCGTTGAGCTCCATGTCCACCGCGAGGCGACGGGCGAGCACCAGCGCCTCCTTGATGTCGCCCGACTCGGCGCGCAGGCCCGCCACCTCCCGGTCGCGCTCCAGCAGCAGCTCGCGGAGCTTCAGGTTCTCCCGCAGGCTGGCCTCGAGGCTCTCGCGCACCGCGTCGAGAAAAGCGTGCACCTCCGCGGGTTCGTACCCGGCCCGACGGGCGGGCGCGAACTGCTTCTGGAGGATCTCGAGCGGAGAAATGGGCATCGGCACCGCCTAACGGACGATCACCACCGCGGCCTCGGGAAGTCGTGCACGAATGCGCTCGCGCGCCTGGTCCGCGCTCTGGGAAGCCAGCACGAGCGAGCTGTCGCCGAACTCCGTGGGCGTCACCACGATGACGACCTCCCGGTCGTCGACGTCGACGCGGAAGGCGCCGTCGCCCGTGGCGAGCACCGCCTTGTCGGCGGGGGAGGCGCTGTGGAAGAGCAGCTCGGCGCGGTCCGGCGCGATGGCCAGCACATCGACGTAGGCCTTGTCGTCGGTGTCCCAGCGCACGCCGCCGGCTACCCGTGAGGCGGACACCTCGTACTGGGCGACGGGTGCGGAGGTGGTCATCGCGAGCACCCCGGCCGCGACGGCGAAGGTGGCGACCATTCCGGCCGCGGCCCACCACCGCATGGCCGAAGGCGGGGGCGGGAGCGGATCGGGGAGGGCGTCGACCCCGCGGACTTCGCCCCACGGGAGGATCTGCACCAGCTCCCGCAGGCTCTCGAGCGCCCCGCCGATCAGGAAGCCCTCGGTGATCGTGCCGGGGACCGAGGCGCGCACGATGCGCAGCATGCGTCGGTCCGGCGTGGCCTCTTCGGCCAGCTCCCGGAGGGCGAGGTCGGTGGTGGGCGAGGGGACGAATACGAACTGGTCGTCGCCCACACGCACGGCGCCGGGCATCCCGGCGAGCAGGCCGCGCAGGTGCTGGCGCCCCTCGGGGTGGAGCTGGAGGAGGGTGAGGGTCTCGTTGGCCGGTGGGACGGGGGTGTCGGGGGCGTAGAGGTCGCCGGGAGCGAGCACACCCTCCCGGATGAGCCGCAGCGCCCGACCGCAGCGCGGGCAGGACTCGCCGTGGGCGCGGCCGATCTCGGTGGCGAGGCCGCCCGGACCGGGGCACCGGTCGCCGGCGGCGAGCGCCACGCGGGCCACGAGGCGGTCCACGCGGGCGTCGTCCCAGCCTTCGGTGGAGACGTTGTCCTCCCCCACGATGACCCGCACCAGCTCGCGCACGGCCGCGCGGGCGGGGCGCAGCCAGGCGAGGTCGACCTTCAGGTAGGGTGCGAGCTCTTCCAGCGCGACGCCATCCCCGAAGTGCAGGCGGAACACCGCCTCGTGGATCGGGGTGGCGGTCTCGATCACCGCCTGGCGCCAGCGGGGGTCTGGCAAGAGGTCGAGGTCGGCATCCAGCTCCCACCGGGGGTAGCGTCCCGCGCGGCGCTGGAGGATCTCACGGGCCGCCGCGGCGGCGACGGACTCGGTCTCGGCGAGCCCCGCACCGGCGGGAAGCCGCCAAGCGGCGTGCTGACGCGCGGCATGGAGCAGCTGCGGCCGCACGTTCGGCAGCACCCGGGCCAGCTCCCAGGCCACCGCAACGGTGAGCGCAGCCCAGTGGCGACGGGCAGGACCCTGGTCGCTCGCAGGAATCGACAGTGAGGGGAGGGCGCGCGAGGGCGCGGGTTCCATGATGGATCCCGGAAAGGATCCGTAGAATAACTCTTGACACGCCAACTGGCGACGGCCGGTTCACTCCAAAGCGAGAAGCCAGGCGAGGATGTCGTCGTCGACCGTGCGGTCGCTCATGAACAGGTCGGTGCCGTGCGAGCCGGGGTCGTACTCGATGAGCGTCCAGGCTTCTCCCTGGGGGGCCTTCCCGGCGGCGCGCTCGGCCCAGCTGGCCTCGGAGGTGGGGTACAGCTCGAGCACGTCGGCCATCTCAAGCTCCGCCACGCGGTGCTGGCTCTCGGTGTAGCTGCCGGCGGACACCCACACGATCGCGCGCGGCGCCGGCCACCCCGCGCCTTCCGCCTCGACCGCGTAGTCCATCGTGGTCGTGGTCCCGTTGGAGGCGCCGATGATGCTGATGGACGTGGCCTCCTGGGTCTCGAAGAAGGCCGCCGCGGCGAAGGCATCGTTCACGCCGAGCTCCCCGGTGTAGGCGTCCACCGCGTCGCCCCCGCTCTCGCCCGCCCCACGCCGGTCGAGCGCAAGGACCGAGAAGCCCGATCTGCGGAGGAGCTCGATGAACTTCACCGGCCAGCTGCCGCGGTCGTAGTTGGGCGGAATCATGTGCAGGAGCAGCACCGCGGGTGTGGGGGCGGTCTGCCCGTAGTAGTCCCCGACCAGAACCACGCCGTCGTCGGTGGTCAGCTCCACACGTTCGACCTCGGGCGGCGTGCCGAGCTCCACGGCGGTGTCGTCCGCCTCGCCGGTCTCTCCCTCCACACCCGTGTCGGTGTCGACGGGCGGCGTGGCGCTGGTGCAGGCGAGGGCGGCGAGGAGGAGGAACATCCCGCAACCTACCCGAGGGAATCGAGTTGCAGCGATGCAGTTCCATCGTCGTGGCTCAACGAGAAGGTGTGGGCGTCTTCGGTTGGGTCGAAGCCCGAGAATCCATCGGGCAGCGCGTCGCCAGCCAGGGTGCCCCCGTCCTCGTCACCGATATAGAAATAGAGGCTAAGACCTTCGTCCCGCTCGCCGTCCACCTTCATTTCCACGTTGTCCCCGAGCAGGCGCTAGCCGTCCTCGTAGGTGAACCCGCTGCGGGCAAATTCGCCCTCGGTGTCGGATACCCGCAGTTGCGCCAAACCCGAGCCCGTCACCGTTCGTCCGCCGATCGTCACCGTGAAGCTGGCGAGATCACGGTGGGTATATTCGCCGGAATCCGGGTCGTCCCGCAGCTCGTCCGGCACCGTGAGGTCCCAACCAAACGAACCCCTCACCGCAGTGTCCCGCAGGGTGGAGTCACCGAGGCCGAAGGGCGTGTCCGACACCGTCCGCACGAATCCCGTGAAATCCGCACTGCGAGGCTCGGGCGTGGTTTCGTTGTTGGGCGAGGTGTCCTCGGTACCCGAACCGTCCTGCCCGCCAACGCTCCGCGAGGAGCCGGGCCCGCAGGCGGTCAGGCAGGCGAGACCGAGCGCACCCGCGAGCGCGGGTGGGGGGGCGGGCGCATGCGCCGTGAACCTACCAGCCGCCGGCGAGACCGCCGTACCGTCCGATGTCGCTCCGCGAGCCGTCGCTGTCGTCCAGCGCGGGCGAGCCGGCATTGATGAGGGGCGAGCCCGCATCGAGGCTGACGTCGTCCGGCCAGGAGGCGAACTGCGGGTCGTCGGTGACTTCCGGGTTCACGGTGAGGCCACAGCCGTCCGCCGTGTTGTCCCAGTAGGCCGAGTAGCTGTCGGTGAAGGCCTGGTCGCCGGTGATGCCGCAGGCGGCCTTCGCGAAGACGTTGTTCACGCTCACGCTGCTGGTGCTGCACTCGGTCATGGAGAGCGCGCTGTCGTCGCCGTAGAAGACGCTGTTCTGGATGTCGAGCGTCATGTACCGCACATCCGCGCCGATGCTGCCCCCGCCGATCACGCTGTTCACCACGGTGAAGCGCTCGGTCGGACTGTCGGGCTCCTCGTCCGTGCTCTCGGTGTCGTAGGAGTACAGGCCAGCGATGCCGCCGTACACGGTGGAGCGCATGATGCGGTCCTCTCCGTGGTAGTCGTGCACGCCGTAGCCGGTGTCGCAGGTGATCTCGCTGTCGGCGATGACCAGCGCAACGTGGTGCCAGATCGCCTGGGCGCCGCCGTCACAGTCCACGACCGACTCGTCGAGGTTCAGGTTGCCGCCGTCCACCCAGATGGCCTGGCCTTCCGCCGCCACGGTGTTGCCCGAGATCACCACGTCGCGCATGTCGACCGCGGAGTTCAACGAGCGGACCACGTGCAGTCCTTCGTTGTCCTCGAACACCACGTCGTGCACCTCGGCCTGGGCCCACTTCACTTCGAGGGCCGCGCCATCCCCAGGATCGTAGCCCCCGGTGATGGTGAAGCCCGCCAGCCGGGTCCAACCGGTCTCGCGGGTCTCGATGTCGACGACCGTGCCGCCCTGTTCACCATCGATGATGGTCACGGCGCTGCCATCGATTCCGTAGAGATCGATCTGCTTGCCGATGTAGTCGATGCGCTCCTTGTAGGTGCACTTCTTCACGCCGATGCGCGCCGGCGAAACCGCCGCGTCGATCGCGTCCTGGATGAGCTCGTAGTCGCCAGAGCCCTCGCAGTCGACCACGAGGTCGGGCACCGGCTCCTCGACGTCGGGTGGGGTGCCCGTGTCGGTGTCGGTGTCGGAATCGGTGTCCGCGTCGGTGTCGGTGTCGCTGTCGGTGTCGGTGTCGGCGTCACCGTCGCGGCCGGTGTCGTCGACGCCGCCGATCTTGATGCTGCCGGTGGGGTTGCACGCCATCGCGAGGAGGAGGGCCCAGCTGAACTTCAACATGATTACCACCCCCCGTCGAGCGAGTGACGACCGCCGTAGGCACCGATGTCGTTGCGGCTCCCGTCGATGTCGTCGTAGTCGCTGTCGTCCAGACCGGCGTCCTCCAGCGGCGAGCCGCTGGCGAGGTGGTAGTCACCGCCCTCCGCGTCCACCAGCTCGGGGTCGACCGTGAGGTTGTCGCCCGTGCTGTCGTAGCTGGTGCCGGAACAGGCGCTGGTCGTGTTCCAGAAGCTGTTGTTGTACACGTCGTTGGTCGGCGCGTCGGAGCTGAGCACGCAGCTGCTGTTGAGGAAGATGCTGTTCAAGAGCAGCGGCGTGGCCGGCGTCTCGGCGAAGTTGGTGTAGGAGATGGACCCGCCGTCCATCACCGAGTTCACGAATTCCACCGTGCCGTACACGGCGGTGTAGCTGCCGGTGAGCACGCTGTTCTGGATGGCCACCACATCGTCCGGGTGGTCGTCCTCGTTCTGCGTGTACAGCGACCCGGCGATGGTGCTGCGGAGGAAGTAGCCGGTGCTGTTCTCCCCGACGTAGGCGTACTGGCTGCGGCCGCAGCGAATGTCGGCGCCGTCGATGAGGAAGCTGCCGTGGCCCGAGTACATGGCGTAGTTGTTCCGCCCGCACTCCAGCGAGATGTCGTTGGCCTGGAGGTTGCCGCGAGAGGTGTAGATTTCGGCGTAGGAGGCGGTGTTTCCCTCGAAGCTGACGTTCACCAGCTCCACGTCGGCGCTGCGTGCGTGCAGCGTGTAGCTGCCGCCGTTGTTGGAGAAGATGATGTCCTTCAAGTGGAGGTGGGAGAAGTCGACGTATGCGCCGCCATCCCGCGCGCCTTCGATGGTGAAGCCGACCAACGCGGTGTCGGCCGACTCGCCGCTCGAAGCGATCACCCCGTAGGCGCGGCCGCTGGCGTCGATGACCGTGTTCTCGGCGCCGTCGCTGCTCGACACGTACACCTGCTTGCCGCCGAAGTTGAGGGCTTCTTCGTAGGTGCCGGGCGCGACGAGGATCCAGTCCCCGTCGTTCGCCAGGTCGATGCCGCCCTGGATGGTGCGGGCGTCGGCCCCGCCCGCGGCGTCGACGTGCACGTCGGCCGTGCCGCTTGGAGCCACGACGGGGTTGGTGGGCTCGGGAGGAGTAGACGCCAGCGGAATGCTGACCTCCGTACAGGCAACGAGAACGAGGACCATCTACGGCTCCACGGAAGGGAAGTTTGAGTATACGCGAGAGCGGTGCCGCTTCGCACCAGCATCACCTGATCGGGAACTAGCGTAGCAAGGCCCGACTCGTCATCGGCCTCGCGAAGGCGCACTGAAGCTAGAAGGAACCGCTGTCGCACGTGGCGGTGGCGAGCTCGGCCTCGCACTCATCCTGCAGGTCCGCATCGGCGTCGTCGTACACCGCATGGCAGTCGTCGCAGGCCTGCGCGTCGGAGCAATCGCAGACGGCGGTGCAGTAGTCGCCGCAGGGGTCCTCGGAGGTGCCGAAGCAGGCGAGGAGGAGCAGGGTCAGCATGGGCCCGACTCTAACGGACCCTTGGCTCCGGCGACTACTTCTCGCCCTCGTAGCGGAAGTGGCTTTCACCGACCGTGAGCCGGTCGTTGTGGCGGAGGGGCTGTGGCTCACCCACCGGCACGTCGTTGACCCGGACCGGCACCCACCACGCCTTGCGCTGGAAGCGGTGACGGGAGCCATCCCACACGACCTCGGCGGCCACATCCGGCAGGAACCAGCCGTTGACCCCCACGTGCGCCGTGCTGTTGCCGAAGGTGAGCGGCCGCCCTTCAGGGAACCAGAAGCGGGAGGGGTCGCGAATCAGGACCACCTTGGCGGCCTCGAGGAGGCGGCTTTGCGTGGCCATGGCCCGCAGCGCCTCCTTGCTGAGCATGAAGGTGGCCTCGTCGCTCACCTGATCGGCGCGCGGTTCGTAGGGCGGCATGTACCGGACGCAGCGCCCCTTGTAGAACTCGTCGGCGCGGCCATCATCGAGGTAGATGAGGACGAACTTTCCGATCTTCACCTCGTCCCGGGTGACGAGCGTGTGTTGAAGGACCACGTTTCCGTTCACCGTGGTGCCGTTGCCGGAACCCAGGTCCTCGAGCACCGCGCCGGCCGGAGTCACGCTCACCTTGGCGTGCTGGCGGCTGACCGACACGTTGGGGAGGAGGATCGTGACGTCTCCCTCGCGGCCGATCACACTGTCCCCCGCGGTGAGCTCGTGCACCTGGTAGCGGTTTGCCATGTTGCTGATGAGGAATCTGGGCACCGACTCATCCCCCTGCGCGTGAAAGCAGGCTGGCCCGGACGGCCAGCATCCCCAGCGTATCCCGTGCGCAGTAGGCGAGGAGCGACGCACGCAACTCCTCGCGTTCCGCCGCCGGCGTGGACGCTCCGATCATGCGCAACCAGGCGCGTGCCGCCATCTCCCCGTTCAGCAGCCTCAGGTCGGCGTATCCGAGCTCGGGGCACACTGCGGGCAGCACCGCCTTCATCGAGAAGCTGCCCCGGAGGCCCGGGTGGTAGTAGTGGTCGCGCACGATGGGCAGCATGTCCACCACGCGGTTGACGATGGCCTCGAGCTGGTGCCAGTGCTCGGGAAGTCGGTCCCGCAGGCCCCGGAGGGTGGCGGCTTCGGCCCCGCTGTAGACCACGATGCTGCCCTCGTTGCCCGCGGCGTCGACGAGGCTCTCCACGAAGGCCTGCCGCGGGTCGCAGTCCTCCTGGTGAATGAACTCCCGGTGCTCCACCGTACCGTCCGCGTCCTGGATGTGCATGGACCACTGGGTGGGCAACTGCGTGAAGGGCGAGGTGCCGGGCCACCGCGGAACGGCGGGCTGGGCGGCCTCGAAGTCGACGAAGCGAAGCGGGACGCGCACCGACTCCAGCGCCGGCCGCAGTCCCTGCCCGACGTATTCCCGGTCGTTCACGATCGACCAGACGGCGTGCTGCTGGCTCGGGTTCATGCGCTGGCTGGAGGGGATGTGGCGCACGTCGTCGATGCCGAGCTCGGCGAGCTGGTGGAGGAGTCGGCCCGACCGGGGGAGCTGGCATACCGACCAGCGGCCCTCCGGGCGGGCGCAGCGTTCGGTCCAGGGGCAGGGGCGAGGGTCGCGGCACTGGGGACCCACGTCGATCTCGGGCTCGATCGGGGCGGCGGCGGCGGCGTGGAGCGCGTCGAGCGCCGCCGCGAAGTCGCGGAGGGGGACATCCACCTCGGAGAACAGCGCGTGGGGGTCGGGGGCGTCTCCGCGCACGTACTCCCGGTTGAAGTGCAACAGCCGGCATCCCGCCACCGGCAGACCGCACTGGGCGGCCACCCAGGCCACCGCCGCCAGGTCCAGCTCGTGGCCCTCCCCCACGCTGAGCACGCTGCGCGCCTCCACCACGATCCAGCCGGCCTCGTCGCGCACGAGAATGGCCGCCCGCACCTCCACGTCGCGGTGCACGAAGAGGGCGTCGAGCACCACCTGCACCGCGCGGTCCGCCACGAGCGCGCGGGTGCGGGCGAGGCGCTCCTCGACGGGGGCATCGTGCGGGACCGCGATGCCTGCGGGGTACCGCGACCGCGCGGCCTCGCGGACGGCATCCCGATCGTCGGCGCGAGGCAACGACGGGGCCCCGGTGGGCTCGGCCACGGCGTGCGTCTGCACCCAGGCCCGTCGGGGACACTGACGCGCGGCCAGGAGATCGCTGCGGGTGAAACGCGCCATGTCGGGGGGCCTAACTCGGCTCCCACACGACACGACGCGGCGGGCTCCCGGCGGGGCGTTCGCCGCGAAGGGCAGGATATGGCCGCTTCCGCTCCGAGATCCAATGCCCGCCCCCTGCTTCGTCCTCGGCGCTCCCCGGAGCGGCACCACCCTGCTTCGCGTGATGCTCGCCGGTCATCCCGAGCTCTTCTCCCCCCCGGAGATGGTGCTCGCCCCCTTCGCCACCATGGCCGAGCGCCGCAAGAAGCTCGACGAACGCTTCTGGGAGAAGGGCGGCCTCCGCCGCACCCTGATGGAGCTCCTCCAGGTGGACGCGACGATGGCCAAGGAGGTGGAGGCCAGCCTCGAATCCCGCACCGTGCCGGAGGTGTACGCCTGGCTCCAGGAGAAGCTCGGGGAGCGCATCCTCGTGGACAAGTGCCCCCACCTCGGCGCCGATCCGGCCGCCCTGCAGCGCCTCGCCCGCTGGTTTCCCGACGCCCGCTACATCTGGATCGTCCGCCATCCCGGCAGCGTCACCCGCAGCATCGAGAACATGCCGATGGCCGAGGTGATGCTCCAGGGCTACGCGCCGGACGCCCGGGACATCTGGGCCCATGCCAACCGCTCCATCCGTGACTTCCTCGCCGGCGTACCCGCGGGCCAGAAGGCGCGGGTGCACTACGAGGCGATGGTGCAGTCTCCGGAGGCCACGATGCGCGCCCTCTGCGCGGACATCGGCCTCGCCTTCCACCCCTCGCTCCTCACCCCCTACGAAGGGGAGCGTATGCGCGAGGGCCCGAGCGGCGCCCGCGCGGTGGGGGACCCGAACATGGCGGGCCGGGGTGCGATCCAGCCCGAGCTGGCCACCAGGTGGCTCGAGGGCTTCGACCCGGCCAGCGTGAGCCCCGCCACCCACGCGCTCGCCCGCGAGCTCGGCTACGACCTCGGGGCCCTCTCCGCCCCGCCGATCGCCGCGGTGAGCACCGCGATGGCCGCGCTCTTCGAGAGCGCCGGCCGTCTGGAGTCGAGCCTGCGCATGCCGGCCGACCTCGACAACGTCGAAGGGCGGCGCTTCCTGCTCCGCATGCTCTCGGCCAGCATCGACCTCTTCGTGGAGGAGGGCGACGTCGACCGGCCCCACTTCCACCACTCCGAAGGCCCCACGCGGAAGATGTTCGCGGACAACCCGGACGCCGACTACTGGCGCGCGCCGATCCGCCTGGGCCCGGGGCGGGCCTACCGGGTGTGGGGACAGCTGCCGCCCGGCACCGCCTACGTGGGCTTTCTCCTCTACCGGCGCGGCGGCGCGGTGGGGAACCACCGGCACGATCGCGACGTGGTGGACGCCGAGGGCCGCTTCTCACTCCGCATCACCGCCGACGACACCGGCGATCTGCGCGGCGAGGGCGACGAGATCGCGGTGATGGTCCGCCAGTACTTCACCGACCGCAAGGCCGAAGCCCCGATCGTGTTGCACGTGGAACTCGAGGGTGCCCCTGGCCCCACGCAGCTCCAGCCGGCCGATCTCGCCCGCAGCCTCGACCGCGCGCGTCGCAACCTCGAGGTGGTCTTCGAGCGCACCCTGGGCACCTGGAAGATGGCCAGCGTTGGCCTGCTCAACCGCTTCACCCTCATGGACGGCGCGGCCCTGTTCCCGACGCCGGACAACACCTATGTGGCCTCTTGGTACCGCTTCGGCGAAGACCAGGTCATGTTCATCCGCGGCCGCCTGCCCCGCTCCCGCTACTGGAGCTTCTGCCTCTACAACGCCTTCATGGAGAGCCTCGAGTACCGGGCCCACCGGGTGAGCCTCAACCACACGCAACTCGTGTGCGACGCCGACGGCAACTACGAGATCTGCCTGGCCCACCGGGACCCTGGTCACCCCAATTGGGTGGACACCACCGGCCACCACGCCGGCTACGCGCTCATCCGGGTGCTGCTCGCCGAGGAGGCCGTGGAGCCGCCGAGCATCGAGGTGAAGTACGAGCGGGAGTGGCGGAGGGGGTAGGGGGACGTCAGTCGACGAAGGGCGGTGCGGGCGGCTGCACGCGCTCGCCCGGCCCTCCGGGAGTTTCAGCGCGGTTGTTGGTGCTGCAGCGCAGGAGGTCCCGGATCGTGTCGATGTCCTCGCGCATCGGCTCGATCCCCGACCTGGCCTCCGGCTCGGCGTAGAGGGCGAAGTTGCCCGCATGGTCCACCACGTAGGCGCCGTAGTCGCGAAGCGTGCGCGCCAGCGCCCGGCCGGCCGGGGTCTTCAGGGCTCGCACGTCGACATCCGCGGCAAGGACCACGTGCTGACCGACCGGGACGGGTCCAGTCATCTCGTCCTTCCGGGAACTGTCCACGGTGGTGGCGGGAAACACCCACTCGGGGGAGAGGGCCTCCAGCGGCAGCGAAAGCGCGAGGGCATGCCATGCGCCGGTGTCGACCTCGCCCGTCCGCCACAGGCCGCCGATCGCGCTCCCGCCGTAGATGCGGACGCCATCGGTGCCCACGCCCGGCCCCCGCAGGTCCACGGCCGCCACGCTGTCGGTGTCCCAGCCGTCGTCTTCGCGACGGAGGGCCCGCCACATCTCGATGACCGTGCTGCCGGCGGGGTCGATGATGTGCAGGTGGGCGTCCCCATCGGGCCAGGCGGGCTGGGAGGGCAGGGCAGTCGGCGGGGTGGTGACGGTGCCCCAGGCTTCTCCGTCGGTTCAGAGCTCAACGGTGGGGTGCGAGGCGTCGGCCCGGACGAGGGGGTGGCTCCACTCCTCGGCGTTGATCCATGCATCATCGTCCTCCTCGCGCACCGCGCGGCTGCAGGGGGACGTCTCGTCCTCGAGCGATAGACCGTCTCCCACCGGGAGGTTCCAAGGGGATTCGCTCGAGAATGGCCACTGCCAGGGCTCACGCGTAGTTGGGAAGGGGATGCCCGCGGGTTCCGCGTCCGTCAGCGGCGAGTCGACCGCGGCGGCATCGCATCCGGCGAGGAGGAGCAGGCTCGTGAACCGGCGTTGCAGCATCTCCCGATCCCATACCGTCCGCGGCGCCGGGATGCCCGGGTTCAGCGCGCGAGCAGCACCGTCGCCCGAACCCGGTCGGGAAGTCCGGCGGTGGCGGCGTACAGCGCGGCGC
>SXGQ01072636.1_pt1 | contig 12682 bp, 22 predicted proteins | sample 3178371 | NCBI WGS metagenome assembly SXGQ01 (sample SAMN11356859, study PRJNA531348) | freshwater metagenome | isolation source: freshwater sample F1-20 | place: China: Fuxian Lake, Yuxi | collected 2017-12-25
ACTGTGTGTTGGTCACACAACAATGGTGAGTGGTATCCATCTGGTATATCTGCAACTAAGGCTGAATACTGGGCATTTGTATTAGAAGGAACCATATTGATAACACCTATAGAACATTTAAGGCGTGCCATTACCTTGTATGGACACCCAAATACCTGTAATATAGAACCTAATCCGTCAAAGGGTTATCTGATACGACCAGATAAAATCCTCCAAGTGGTGCAAGAGTTATCTAAGTAGAGGGGAACTGCTTAGAAAACAAGAAAAGCCCCCGCTTTCTAGTATCTCTACTAGGGCGGGGGTTATTCGTGTCTATAAAGGGCCTTTAAAGCCCAATTAAGGGTATTACTTTGAGCCTAAGCCGTATTCCTTTTCGGTCTTATCTGCCCATTTAGCCAATGGTGCGGCTAATGCGCCGATTAGAATAGCCTGCTCTGGTGCAAGGTCTGCAGCAAGGGCTAGTCCCATAGTGATTGCTGATGCTAGTACTGCACGAAGATAAGACTTAACTGCAGCCTTAGTCTTCTTGCTTTTTAACTTAGCAAGTAAATCTTTCATTGATTCTCCTTCTTTGGTAGTGGCTTTATCGAGGCTACTACCTTGTTGAGTGTTGTTACTTTTCCCAGCCAAGGAAACCAAGGTGATGTGTCATTACCGCAGTTATCTTTGATGGAAATATGTAGATGTTTATTATGTTGATTGATACCAGTATACCTGGCTTCGCCATTCTTGGCTGACCAAATCTTACCAGTAAATATTAAATACTTAACTCTAGAATCTGATTGTAACTTTTCATATATATCAAAGCAGTCAATACCATTATTAGGGTCATGAGTTAAATCAACTGCATACCCAGTATTATGGTCAGAGGTTGGACTCTGTTTTAAATGAGCAGCAGACGGTAGCAGACCATCGCTGGCTTTCTTTCGTTTCGGTCTTAACGCTGTCGCTTGGCGCAATACAGCAATCGCAGCAGGTGTGGCTTTCTTTGCAACAGTCATTGTCCCTCATTTCTTTAATGCTTCTATAACAAAGGTAGTTAAAAATTCTACCTTCTCTTCTAACCTGTTGACCTGGTCCTTGACACTTGAGCCTCCATTGGGGCGAAGTTCAGATAAATAGTGTTTAACTAAATGTCTTACTCCTAATGCTATTGCTCCAACAAGTGTAGTAATTGATACTGCAAGTGCAGCCCAGTCAGCAGGTGTCATGTCATTATACCGTTCTAATAGTTATCTCTATTACTCCGCCAAACCCATCAAACCTTTTATCGGGTGGAGTCATGCGTGTAAAGGATAGTTCTTCAATAACTACTTGACGTACTTCGCCAGTAGTGAGGTCTTGCCAAGATACAACATCGCCACCTTCTTCAACATTTTCTAATAGTTGTAAGCGTGCCAATGCTTTACCTTCATAACCAGATACAACATTGTATCTATCTGTTTCTATATCAAAACAATAAACAGGAAACTTCATTAATCTTTGTCTAGGTGTAGCAATAGTAGCCTTTGCTTGATATCCTTTAAACACTGGACCTTGACTACTAGTAGTAGTATCACGATTAAGAACAAACTTATAAGCCACATACTCTTGTGCTGTATCAGGACTAGAAGTAGTTACCTCTGCTGCTGTAACTCCAGCCTCATATGTAATATGGTCATACTCTACGCCATCTTTATCTACAGTTTCTAATACTAATGAACCATAATCAAAGTCACCACGAGCAAGTAAACGTTTAAAGTTTTTAGGTTCTAATGTGCCATAACGAATATAACCAGTTGTTAAATAACCAGTTGATATTAAAGTAGAGGCTGACTCTATATAAGAATAACCAGGTTTGCCTACAAATCCACCAGTTACTGCAGTAGATGCAATAGTTCCTGATGTTGCAGTTGTATAACTGATTGTATTTGTAGTTGCTGAAGTAATGGTAAAGTTACCATCTAAGGCTGCATCTACACCTATAACATAGATAGCATCACCAGCCACCAGTCCATGAGCATTAGATGTAATAGTTGCTGTAGTTCCAGTTCGTTCTTTATTGGTTACAGACTTTTGATTAACTGCTTCTGTGCAAAATGCTAATCTGTTAGTCTCGCCTAAAAATGCACAAGATGTAGTATCTACACCAGATACACCTGTGTAATATAAATCATTAGCGTAGGCAAAACGTAATGTTTCAATCTCATTACCTAGGTCTATACGAACAACTCCAGGCTCACCACCTACGCTAGTTGCACACCATACAAATCTATCTCTGGCTGCAAAGTCATAGCAAGGTTGGCTAGTTTCCACAATAAGAGGACCATAAGAAATAGAACCATCTTGGTCTGATACGACTGCAGCACGTATACCTTTATTAGTTCCTATCATCATATAACCTAAGTAGTAATAAATCTTATGGATGATTTCACCAGCAGGCATCTCTGCTGCAGTAATGGCGGTAGTAAGGGTTGGCATAACACCAGATGTATTAAGGGTAAACTTGTAGATAAATGATTGGATGCCACTATATGCAGAGATGTAGATAGCAGGACCAGATGCTGTGATAGATGTAAAGACTACATCTGTATCTGAATGGGTATACAAAGCAGTAGGTAATGATGATGCTGATGTAGAAAACTCATAAATTTTATTATTAGCAGCCATAACAATACGGTCTTTAACGTATTCCATAACCGCATTAGTTACAGTGATACCCACAGCAGTAAACATAACTGTGGCTGATGTGCTTGCATCACCTGTTAATACTTTTTTATTAACCTCTAGTTTACCAGCAGGGCCAGTATCATTGGTTACCCAATAAGCGCTACTACCATCATCGCAGATAGCATATACTTTGTCATCTGCACCAGAGTTATAATCAACAAAGTGTGTTTCAGTACCAGTAGAATCAATTTTATCTACATCATATCCATCATGTAGTAGTACACCATTAGTGCTACCCCATTTGATAGAACGTAGTTGTTGAAAAGCACGACCATCAGAACCAATTGGGTATGTAGTAACATGGGCTTGGCTACTATCTTTAAGTAGAGTTACTTCACCTTTAGTCCAAACATTAACACCTTTGCTATCAGTAAATCTATGTGCTGTAATCTCACCAGCAGATGGGTCATAAAACTTAATACCAGTACCACTATGAAATGATGATTGACTTCTTATCCACCAACCTGTAAGTGATTGTTCACCTGGTTCTGCACCATTATCAAACTGGTCTTTCTTGTAAGGTGCAGTCTGTCTAATATATGGGCGTTGGTCATTGATTGCATAAAAGAATGGTTGTCCACCAACTGCTACATCATATGAATCAGATGTGTTTTGCCAGTATTGACTGGTAGATACAATACCAACATCAACAGCAATTGCTTGACTGGCACGACCTTCGGTTAAATCACGACCTGCCACTTATTCTCCTTGTGTTTGTTTAGCCTTTAGTTGGTCTTTAATATGTTGCATTGACCAGTAGAGTGCATACATATCCATATCCCAAACAGTTGTCTTCATATGTTTGGCTACTGCACCAGTATGTGCGTGTAGTGGGATACCTGCTTGTTTGCATTTACGGAAGAAAGTAATATCTTCTCCTACAAACTTCTCATTCTTCTGGTCATTCTCGGCAAAGAAAGAAACTTCATTGCCATACTTCTCACGTAGTTTAGTTACTACATCACGGTGCATAACTACAAATCCCATACCTGCCATATCAATTTTAAGTACTTGATTAGGTGGTAGTGGGTGATGATACTTAACTGTGTACTCATCTATGTCATCAAAGATAACTGGCATAAATACTGGCAGACTGCCATCTCTATCTTTGGCTATAAAGTAAATACCACTGACCATTGGGTGGGTATCTTTATCTGCAGTATCGTGTAGTAGTTTCCAGATATTCATATCAACAACTACATCTGAATCAACCCATAGTAACCAGTCAGTCTTAGTCTTATCATACCAATGGTCTAATAAAGACTGTCTTTGTCTGGCTATCTGGTTGCCCTGTACTCTAATAGAACTAGCAATAGGCATACCATTGTTAGCACCAGCAAGGATTATAGATATTAACCCTTCGGTAAACTTGCCATCAGTAGTGCCATTGTCGCACCAACCAATAGATACTGTTTCATTTGGTCTTATCATTGTGTCCCCTTATTCGTATTTCTTTTTTTGCCAAAACTTATCTTTGTAATATCCTCTAAACTTACTTCTGCTTTTTAAGTTTTCTTTGTTACCCCACTCAGTTAACGAACCATCTATCTTTGATTTCCAGTTATCCCTTTTAAAAGGAATTATCTGTATGATTGGAGTTCCTGCAGGTATTACACCCTCAAAGTCTTTTCTTAAACCAAATGGTTGATTGCCCCACATACCCCAACCATCAGTATCTATGATACCTGTGCTAGTTATGAAAGGTAAGTCTGTTCTATTAAATGGATGAGTCAATAAACAACTGTAACCTTTAGGAGTTCTAATACCCCAATGTGAACGCCAAGAAAAAATCATTGGGTCAAAGCCAGGCATTACTGGCATACCAGGGTCAGGTCTATCAATTAAAGGAATTAACTCATAGTCTAAATGACCCCAAGTGATTCGCTTACCATTTATAGTATTTTTTACTAGTATGTCACACCATAGGTCAAAAGTATAACCTGATGTTAAAGAATCTAAAAATGGTAGGCAAGCCTTTGCTGAATAGTTAGCATCTCCATTTTCAACTATAAGTTGCTTAGAAGAATTTAAATAAACTGGAAGTTTCTTAAACCAGTCTGGTGCAGTAATAGGTTTAGGTGCATCTATTATGCCTTCTATGTACTTAGATTTTGGATAGAAAACTATCTCTTTCATATTGTCCCCTTAGTTTGTTTATTGTTTTGCTAGTGCTGCAGCAACTGCTGCTGCTACGGCATCATTAAATGCCTGTTGCTTGGCTGTTTCTTCGGCTGCCTTGGCTTCTGCTTCGGCTACTTTGCGTGCTGCTTCGGCTGCTTGGTCTGCCTCATACTGAGCAAATTCCTCGTCAGTCATCTCACGGTCTGTGATTGTGTCTGTTGATATATCGTGTATACGAACTATTGGTTTAGTCATTAGTTAACTCCATACAAATAGACTGTTCCTGAACTAAATGTTCCAGCACCCGCTGTTAAAGTAATTGAAGTAATTGCAGCAGTTGAATTAAATCTTCCAACACCAATTTGAGAGCGAATAGAACCTGCATTTTGAAATGAAATAAAAGTAATAAATTTTCTTTCAGTTTCGGTATATCTACTTATGTAGATTTCTCCACTATGAGTTTCATTCCAAGCAGAACTTGTTGTTGTTAATCCATAATAAATAACACTTAGACCTGTGTTATCAACACCAGGATAAGCCTGATAGGCATAATTAGACCCTGTGTCGCCATTTAATCTTAATCCAGCAATTTCTGATATATTTGATGAAACAGCATTAACTACCAAAATCTTCAAATCTTTATATGATTGATTTATACTTGAAATAGTTGTAGTTGAGCCAGATAAAGTTGTTGTTGAAAGTAAAGTCATACTGCCAATAGATGCAGGTACTACTGCTTGAGGTATCTGCTTAATAGCCATTAGTAGACCTCGTATCCAGCAATGTGGAAGTCAACTCCAGTCGTAGAGGCAGAACCAGTAATGGTTTCACCATTGTAGATAATCTGCTCTAGGTCAATGAATTGGGTAGTATTAGCAGCAACGGATACGCTACCTAACAAAGGTATAGTAGCCAAACTTATTGATGCTGTAGCAGCAGATGCTGTGTCGTTAGTAATAGCAATATTAGTTACTGCTACTGCAACACTTGCTGGAGATGTGTATAGCGTTGTATTAGAGGTTGCTGCTGCACCCCTGTACAGGGTAATTGATGTATCTGATGCCACTATTCTGATTCCTTCCAAGTTAGTTCATCTTCTGACCATAGGTAAAGTTTGCCATCCTTTGGCTCAGGAATAGGCGCTTCATATCTACAAGTATCTTCGTTTAATACCCAAGAAGGATACTCTTTTGGAGTTATGAAAGCATCTCTTTGAGCATCATAGGTGCAACCAACACCAGCAAAATTTTTGCGGATGTTACGGTTGTAAGATGTTCTCTTACACACTTGACCTCTAAGGTTACCATAGAAAGTTTCCCAAGCCTCGCTTGAGCCACCAACCTGAGTACCATCAGTATCAGTTTGAATTACATCTTCATCAACACCTGTAATTACTTCAGTAACTACATTGTTTTCATCTAAAAAAGCATAGTGTGCCATTTAGTTATTTCCCTTCTCAACCAGACCAAGACACATTGCCTGTGCCTGCGGTAATCGTAGTAATTTTATCTGAGCCACTTGTAGTAGTTGAACCAGTTAGTCCTGCACCAATAGTAATTGTGTAGATGTTTGGGTATCTTAAAACTACAACACCTGAACCACCTGTATTACCATCATTGCGAGCACCACCACCTCTGTTAGCAGTACCACCGCTATCAGCACCTCCACCGCCAGTTCCATTTGCACCACCACCGTAAGCACCGCCACCGCCAGCATATGTAATGGAAGAACCTGAAATATCTGTAGCAACACCGTTACCACCATTTGGATTATTTGAAGCAGCAGCAGCACCTGCACCACCACCACCACCGCTAGGATTTTCGCTACTTACAGTAGAACCAGCATATCCTTGACCTGTAGTTCCACTTCCTCCAGTATTTAAGTTATTACCAACACCACCACCACCAGAGCCACCGTTCATATAAGATGCGTTACCTGATGTACCTTGGTCACCAGCACCAGCACCTCCGCCAGTAGATGTTATGGTATTAAATACAGAGTTATTACCTTTGTTATTTGAGGCAGGAGCATATCTACCACCACCATCTCCACCAGCACCAACTGTTACTGTATAGTTAGTACTTAAAGATAATATTGGAGCAGTTTCAAGTGCACCACCGCCACCACTAACTGTTCCATAGGTAGTGCGGAATCCACCTCCACCGCCTCCACCACCACGACCCGAACCAGAACCTCCACCACCTGCTACTACAAGATAATTAACTTGTAGAGGTTGGCTTACTGTTACGGTATTAGTTGTTGATGTTGAAAATGCATCATTGCCATTATAGTTATTTGCAACAGCAGAAAAAGAATATGTTTTACTAGGAGTTAATGAACCAATTGCAAATGTTGCAGTAGTTGCTGAAGTTGCTGCAGATAAAGTAGTAGTTGCAGTTGCACCACCATCTGTTGACGCTCCAGTAATTGTATAATTACTTGCTTGTGGACCAACGGTTGTATTAGGTGTAACCGTTACAGTAACAGTTCCAAGAGATTCTGTTGCAGTAACTGATGTTGGTTTAGAAGGTTTGGCGTAGTTTCTTTTACCGCCTCTGATATTTCCTGTTGCCATTATGCAATCTCGCTTCCGTATAGATTAAATGCTAAAGTTGCTGCTCCTGCATATACAGTTACAACATCAGTAGCATCTAGGGTTATTCCTAAAGTTAAAGTATCTGTGCTTTGTGGAGCCACGCTTGAGTCATAAACTACATAATGTTTAGTGGCTAATGCTTCTCCATTTGGTCTTACCGCTAATCTATATGTAGTTGGATAAGCACCTGTATTACAAATCGTAATAGTAGATATTACAGTTTCTGTAGCAGACGGCACGGTATATGCAGTCGTTGCTGTTGTTGCGCTGGGATTGACCTGACCCAGCACTTTATATGTTGCAGCCAAGTTAGGCTCCCATCAGTAGTAGTGGATTGAATGTTTCACCTGAGGCTGCTCCTGTAGAAGCAGAGGTGATTCTACCATAAGCGTCAACTGTTATGGTGGAAAGAGTATATGTATTAGCAGTTACACCAGAGGTTGCTAGGTCTATAGTAGGAGCAGTGACTGTTCCGCCTACAGATACTCTAGTGGTATTTCCAGAAGTAACTGAGGTTACTACAGAAGATGTGTCAATAGCCAGTGTTACGGCACCAGAGGTACCTCCACCAGTTAGACCAGTTCCTGCAGTTACGCTAGTAATGTCGCCAGGATTTGCTGCTATCCATTTAAGTCCTGTTGCCTCAGCAGAGTCAACGGATAGGATATAACCAGCAGTTGTAGCGACAGTTAGTATTGCGTAGGCATCATTTGCAGTACCTACAATTAAATCACCCTTTGCCTGAATGTCAGTCTTATTGACCGCATTAGCAGCATTGGATTGTTGAGCATAATACTTAGCAGAGTACTCTGAACCATCTACCGTACCAGTAGTTTTAGTTGCCCACTCTTGAGCAGATGTAGCAGAGTTTGAAGCACTAGTAGCACTAGTGGCTGCAGATGTAGCAGATGTGGCTGCACTTGATGCTGATGTGGCTGCTGCAGTAGCAGATGTTGCAGATGAAGTAGCACTTGTGGCAGCAGCAGATGCACTAGAGGCAGAGGCTGTAGCACTATTAGCAGCACTTGTGGCTGAGGTTGCAGCACTAGTAGCAGATGTTGCTGCAGCACTTGCATAAGAAGCAATTGTGGCTACTGAGTTAGCAGCAGCAGTTGCACTGGCTGCAGCCGATGTAGCACTTGTCGCTGCTGCGGTAGCACTTGCTGCAGCAGATGTTGCAGAAGTAGCCGCTGCTGTAGCAGAGGTAGCAGAACTAGTTGCGCTAGTTGCAGCAGCAGTAGCAGAAGTTGCCGAAGATGTTGCTGAAGTCTGAGCACTACTTGCACTAGTTGCTGCACTAGATGCTGAGGTAGCAGCAGATGTAGCACTAGTAGCAGCCGATGCTGCTGAGGTAGATGCTGCAGTTGCAGAACCTAGAATGCTATCTACATAATCCTTTGGAGTAGCAGATGATGAAATCATACCTGCACTAGATAGACCAGTAATAACTGGTGAGCCTGAGATTGTAGGGCTAGTTAAAGTTTTATTAGTTAATGTCTGAGTTGCACCATCAATTACTACAGTACCAGTTACATCTGGAATAGTAATTGTTCTATCCGCAGTTGGGTCTGTAACTGTAAGTGTGGTTTCAAAAGCATCTGCAGTAGCACCCTCAAATACTATAGAGGTAAACTCTGCACTAGTACCAGCAGTAATTGTTGGGCTAGTAATTACGGGAGATGTTAAAGTTTTATTTGTAAGTGTTTGAGTACTGTTAGTTCCAACTACTGATGAAGTGGAAGCGATACCGTGTACTCCAGATGAAGCCTCAATATGTTGATTAGATTCACGATAATCTCTACCAATTGCCATATGTCGTACTACAGCACCAGCAGAGTGGGCTACACCTGATGAGCCATCAATACCACGAGTAATAGTTAATGTATTAGTGGCAACTGCCGTTACATCTACAATTTCTTCAAGGGCGGTATCTGGGTCAATTACTACTGTAAAGGTTTCGCCAGCAGAAATGGTAATTCCACCAAGAAGGGAAGTACCAGATACAACTGTAGCGGATGTACCAGATGATGTTAACGCTGCAGATAGTGTTGTCTGCTGTGAGCGTGAGGAGTATTTACGTGTTGTCATTTAGTTACCTATCGGCTGTAGTGGATGCGGATTGGATATGATGCTTGTTGACGCTGTATTTCTTCTTGTAAGCGTTGTGTATAAAGGGCTAGCAATTGACGTGATGCGTTCTGTGAAGAACCAAATGGTCGCTTGCTATCTGTTTCGTCTGCTTGTGGGCTAACCTGAGCAGCACGTGCTGGGTCAAGGTAGGTAAGCAAACGATATGCAGCGCCTAGTACTACCACATCTTTACATGATTCTGGTAGCCCAGTTTGTGTTGCAAAATCTTGACCATTAGTTGTAAATGCTACAGGTTCAGTTGCATATACAACCTTTACAGTTCTACCTGGAGTAATGTAATCTCCAATGGTTACTGTTTGTACCTCTGATGTAGAGGCAAAGCCAAATGATGTAGGCTCAGCAAAAGAATCCCAAGACCAACGTCTTACTGGTATCCATTCTTTAGATGGACCAACCTCTTGCCACATAATTGTTAAAATATTATCTATGTTTAAATTTTCAAATGCATATGTAGTAACTGCTGCATTATAGGTAAATGTAGTATCTCCTACTGCAAATATAGAAGCACCCATTGCTTTAATAGTGTCGTTAACTGCACGTTTAATTACATAACGTGGGAACGTAGGGGAAATAGTAACCTTTACTTCAGCAGAGTGTGTTGTTGCTGAAGTACCTAAATAACCACGACCATACGGGGCTACAGTTGCTGTATTAGCCACACGGTCAAATGAATCTACCCACATTAACTCTTCATCAATCTCAACAATACCTTTACCCAAATTTTCTGTAGACCCCAAACTTAAAACAGTTGGAGAGGTAATAGGAGATGTAGTAGTAGTAACTGCACTAGTTAAGTGAGTTGCTCTATCTTGTTGATATGTGTATCCAGAAAGATTAATCTGGATTTCATTCATTATGTCAGATAGGGTAGTTGTCATATTTTCCTTTAGTTAGTAATGTTATCTGTACTTGGCTGCTTTTTTGGCTATTGATTTAGGTTGCTTTACAAACTGTTTACCCTTGGCATTACCTGCAGCCTTGGCTTTATTAGTCGCAGCCTTTTCAGCAGGGCTTAATGCTGCCCATGCTTTTTCAGGTAAATATCTTTTCTTGCCCTTTGATGGTTTACCATCAGATGTTTTCCACTTTTGTGCAGTCCAGTCTTTTAAAGACTTTTGAGATTTGGCTAATGCCATTACTTATAACCTCCGCCAGCCTTCTTATATTGAACAGCAAGTAGTTGTGCTTTACGGGCTGACCATTCCCCTGGGTCTCCACCTTTAGAGCCAGCCTTAATTTTCTTAAACAATGCAGCCCTCATGCCAGGTTTAGTGTAGTTACCTGCAGCATTAACTTTAGATTTAGTTTTCTTCTTGGCTACCATTTTACTTTGTCCGCCCAGTATGCTGCAGACATCTTGCCCTTAGCAATATTTTTAGCATGACGTGCTTTAAATGATTTTTGTCTAGCAGTAGGTTGTCTATCTCCAGTTACACCTTGCTGACCAAATCTAATAGTCTTAACTTGACTACCTTCTTTGGCTACAACCACATGGGATTTAGTTGGATGGTTAGGAGTACGCTTTGGTTTGTTATAACCAGATACTCCAGCCTTAGTTAGTCTTGAGTCCTTTTTCTTTACCATAGTCCCCATACTTTCCTAATACTGACCTAATGGTTCCGTTTTTATTTAACCGAACCACTAGGCCATTCTTAATCTGAATTGGATTAAAACCATCGTGGCGCTTATAACTGCCAGATGATGCCACTATCTACCTCGTCCTGCTTTTCTCATACCCTTAACCTTCAATAGGTTAGGATTTTTTTTAACTGCTGACTTACTGGCTTTCCTTGCACCCGCAGCCAAGATAGCGCCAGCACCTGCCATAGATATTCCTTGCTTCTTCGCAATCTGCTTCTGGGCTGCTTTGAAGCCCATTCCCTTTTTGGCTTTCATTATTGAACTCTTTTCCCACGACTATTTCCAGGTATCTTAGTTACATCATTGCCATACTTTTTCAAAGCATCTCCATAAGACATAGGTTTTTTCTTAGTAGAAGGTTTGCTTCTAGAAATAACAGTTGGTTTTGTTTTTGGTTTTTTATTCATTACTTCTTTTTCTTTTTCTTCATCATGCCTTTACGCATTTCCATCATCTTTTCAGACTTGGATTCCATCTTCTCGCCTTTAGCATAAGCCTTGGCTGCAGCCTTTCCCTTGGCTGTGTATGGGAACTTTTTCTTTCCTACTTTTGGCATTACATTCCTACCTCTCGCATTGTGTTTGCTACCCGTTGGTCAATTTTCTGAGCCGCTGGCATAGTATCTGCATTATATGGTTTGTTTAACTTCTCAGAGGCTTCCCGTGCTGCATTAATTTGCCGCCAAGTTGTCCCTCCTGGTTGGATACCTTCTGCTCTTGCAGCACGATAGGCAGCCAATTCTCCGTCCCATTTCTTTTGGGCTATTGGTTTTCTGGCATCTCCTGGGGCTAACTCAAGGGTGCCAATCTTGCAACCAAAACATCCTTCTACAAATTCTGGATGTGTTCTTTCTTGATGTAAACTCATAGTGCTGTAAAGTTGGCTGAAGTAACGCCAACACCACCAGCAATTAATGCTGCTCTAGTTGTATCATCAACTGTATGGGTATAACCACCACGATAAAATTCATCATAAGTTTCTATATCTGAATCAACTGGAAACCTTACTTGCGAGTAAGTTCCACTAGATTTGGCAATACTAATACCTCTATCTAGTTTATAAAAATAAAACAATCTGTGTTTACCTATTGGGCCTTCTTCGGCAACAGGTGTAACAAATGTATAGTCCGCCATTATTCTCCTTAATGAACTTACTCCGTAGCAGGAATATTCCTACTCCTGCTACAGCGTCAATCAACTAAGCGATTGAAGAACCTGATTCGATTCTGTATAGAGCCTCTTCACGGTAGCGTGCAAAACCTAATACGCCATACCAGCCCATTGGGCGATGACGCATCAAGCGGTCCACTACTGGTCCGATGACTGTATGTGGCTCTTCAGCCACTGCTTCAGCAAGTGCTTGCTGTCCTGCAATGATTGTGCGATACACCTTTGCAGATGAAGCACCATCAGTTGCTGAGTACATACGTGGAGTTTCAATGAAGTATGCTCCACCGTATACTCC
>SXGQ01189480.1_pt1 | contig 12682 bp, 9 predicted proteins | sample 3178371 | NCBI WGS metagenome assembly SXGQ01 (sample SAMN11356859, study PRJNA531348) | freshwater metagenome | isolation source: freshwater sample F1-20 | place: China: Fuxian Lake, Yuxi | collected 2017-12-25
GCCCGTTCTCGGCATGCGGCTTTGGTCCGATGAGCGTCGCTCGGGATCGATCGAGCTGCTGCTCACATTGCCGCTCGCCATCGGCGACATCGTGATCGGCAAGTTCATCGCGGCGTGGGCGTTCGCGTGCTTTGCATTGCTTCTGACGGTGCCGATCTGGATCACTGTCGCGTGGTTGGGCGGTCCCGATCACGGCGCAATTCTGTCGGGCTACATCGCTACCGGGCTGCTCTTCGCCACACTGCTCTCGGTGAGCGCATGCGCCTCCGCGTGCACCCGAAACTCTGTGGTGGCGTTTGTGCTCGCGCTGACGGTCGACTTCCTGCTGTTGGCATCGGGGCTACCGCTTGTGCTGGACTTCCTCGGCCGCCAATCGCCAGCATGGGCGGTCGATGCGGTGGCATCAATGAGTGCGCTCAGCCACTTTGACGGGGCAGTCCGCGGTGTCCTTGATGCGCGCGATGTGCTGTACCCGGTGTCCGTCTCGGTCTGCGCGCTGTGGATGAATGCACGCATCGTGTCTTGGCGAGGTGCCGCATGAGGCGCGGGGGGGCGCCGGCGTCGAGTGGGCATGTCGTGGCACTCGTGGTGGCGGTGCTGCTCGTTATCGCTGTGAACGCACTGGCGGGTCGCTGGATGACGGGTGTTCGCATCGATCTGACGCGCGATGGGCTCAACAGCTTTTCTGAGGGCACGCGCGCTGTGCTCGCGTCGCTTGATGAGCCGATCCGCATCGATCTCTACGCATCGACTGAATCGATCACGGACATTCCCGACCTCCGTGCGCACGCGATCCGAGTGGAGGAGTATGTCCGCGAACTGGCGGATCGATCGAACGGTCAGATCGACTTGCGTGTGATTCATCCGGTCATGTTTAGTTCTGCCGAAGATGATGCGCGGAGTGCCGGGCTGCTTGTGCAGCCTGTCAATACTGCGGGCGGAACGCTCATCCTCGGTCTCGTGGCAACGGGTTCGACGGGGCTGACCAAGACCGTCCCGTTCTTCGCACCCGATCGTGATTCGTTTATGGAGTACGACATCACAAAAGCTGTCGCAACAGTCGGGCGAGGATCGAAGCCGCGCGTTGGTTTGCTGTCGTGCATGCCGCTCGACGACGCCGCGGTCCGCAACCCGGATGGATCGACGGTCGGGAACGGCCGTCCGCGCTTTGTGGTGGAACAGATGCGCGACTTGTTCGACCTTCGCGAGGTGGCCACGGATGCCAGTGCCTTACCCACGGACATCGATGCACTCCTGCTTGTGCAGCCAAGAAAGTTGTCAGATTCACTGCTCCGTTCGATCGACGCGTGGGCAATCGCTGGGAAGCCGATTGTGGCGCTGGTCGACCCGTTCGCCGAGACCGATTCGCATTCCGACGCACGCCAGATGGAGATGAAGGTGCCTGCCACCACGCATGACTTTCCGCTGTTGCGAGCGTGGGGGATCCGCATTCCGACGGACATGGCCGTTGGGGATGTTCAGTACTCCACGCCGATCCGAACGCCGGGGCCGGCAGGGACCTTGCGCGAGCTGAACTATGTGGCGTGGCTCAGTCTGACGCGAAACGCGATCAGTCCATCCGATCCCTTGCTCGCTCGGATCGAATCCCTGAACATCAAGAGTTGTGGGTACATCGAGCGCGCGGCGGATGCGCCTGATGGCGTTCACCCAATGATCGATCCGCTTCTCGTGTCGTCTGAGCGCGCACAACTCATCCAGACGCTCAAGCTCGGTTGGTTCGGTGAAGCGGAGCAACTGCTGCGTGACAGCAAGGCGGATGGTGTGCAACGAGTCCTTGCCGCACGCATCACGGGTCGCATCGGTAGTGCCTTCGGGCCAACGCTCGGCGAGGGGAACATCGTGGTGATTGCAGATGCGGATCTGCTCTCGGACGATGTGTGGGTGCAGATGGACCAGCGGTCTGGTGTACGGCGTGCATTCGCCGACAACGGTCCGCTCATCATCGGACTGCTCGAGCAAATGGCGGGGAATCCTGCGATCGCCACGCTCCGTTCGCGCGGTGCGTTCCGCCGTCCCTTCGCGCGCGTCGAAGCGCTTCGGACTGCGGCACAGGAGCGCTACATCGCGCGCGAGAAGGATTTGCAGTTGGAGGTCCGAAAGGTCGAGATCGAGATCGCACAGCTCCAAGGCGCAGCCGGTGGAGAGGAATCAGGCGAGCTGCTTCTGTCCCCCCAGCAGCAGACACAGCTTGCCCAGCTGCAGCAGACCGTCCAGGAGTATCGCAAGGAACTTCGCGGCGTGCAGTTTGGACTGCGAAACGATGTGGAGGAACTCGGCTCGCGCCTCCTGGTGCTCAATGTGATCGCGTGGCCAGTGATCGTCGCTCTTGCGGCTGGCATCTGGTGCTGGATTGCCGCGCGCCGCATCGACCGAACGCCCATGGTCGAACCATCCGAGTGAGCCGAGCGGGCTCCAGAATCGCAGCCGTCTGGGGATGAGGCAGAGGTGGTGACCGGGGTGGACCGATGAGAGCGATCCGGTCACGCGCACCCCCCAGTTACGGGCAAATCCAGTTGCTCGGTGATGAGTTTCTGCCCGGAACCGGGGGGGGTGAGAGGAGGGGGGATCGCCTACGCCCCTGCGCGGCGGGGGGGCGGTGGCAGAACGCACCCGATCGGCTGCGTCCTGCGCAGCGCGGGCACAGTCCCGCGCGAGAGCGCGTCGAGCACATCGCGCAGGTCGCGCGAAGTGGGCGCAGCGCGGCGCGTGCCGATCGCTGCCCAGCTGTCGTCGATCCGCCCCTGATACACCAGCGTGCCTCCGGGCGCGTACACACACACCTCCGGCGTCGTCGTGATTCCGGCGAGGCGCGCGACCGTCAGCGTCTCGTCGGAGTACGCAGGCATCGACAGTGAGAACGCCTTCTGGTGCTTGGCGACCTTCTCGCCGTTGACCAGTTCATCCGGGTAGATCGCGAACCACTGGACGCCCGCTGGCGCGAACTCTTGCTGCAGGCGAACGATTTCTGGGGCGAGCGAGTTTCCAATCGGGCAGTCCGTGCTGCACGCCATCAGCACGACCGCGCGCACGCCGCTCTGGCGCGACGCGTCGTCGGGCAGGCCGATCGCGCGGGCGACCTCGCCCCATGTCGCGCCCGCGGGAACCGCTTCGGCGGCGGCAGGGGACCGCTCCGCCGCCTCGGGCTGAGCGCATCCGACCAGAATCAGCGCGACCACTGCGGCGACCGCCGCGGCTGCACACCACGGCGGTCGGATCGCAAGGAATCCGTGGTTCACGACCCCATCCTAAGCCCGACCCGAGATTCTCTCGAAAAATACCGCCGCCGACTTGTCCCTTGCTTCCCGTCAGTTATCAATTCAATGGATGAAGGTCCCACGATCGCGAATGGTCTCTCCCCGCGGCGCAACCGCAACCGCAACAGCAACCGCCGCCATGGCGCTCGCGCTCGCTGGCACGGCAGCCGAGGTCGCCAACGCGCAGGCGGTCGCGCCCGCAGTCGTGCCGTGGACGCTCAATCTCTCTAGCCAGACTGGCTACAACGGCATTCCCGCCAATGTGACGCGCCTGCGCCACTCGGCCAACTACATCTATCCAACTTCGTCGGGCATCCCGAGCTTCTCGATCGGTCCCTGGCCCGGCAACCCCAACACTCCGTCCAACCAGAACTGGACCTTCCGCATCACGAAGAACCCCACGCCCGCGACCGGCACCGGCACCGCCACTGGACTCGGCACCATCGGTGTCATGGTGAACGGCGTTCCCTTCTTCAACGCGCTCGACGCGATGTCCTACCAGAACGAGAACATCTGGCACCAGAACGCGATGCACTTCGAGGCCAACAGCTTCGATGCGTGCAAGGGGCACCCGGCGCCGGGCGGCGTGTATCACAATCACCAACTGCCCGTGTGCATCGCCAACAGCGACGCGACGCGCCACTCCCCGATCATCGCCTTCGGGTTCGACGGGTATCCCGTCTACGGACCATACGGCTACGCGAACGCGGACGGCACGGGCGGCGTGCGGCGCATGGCCACGAGCTACCGCAAGCGGAACATCACCGTTCGTACGACGCTGCCCGACGGCACACAGCTCGCCTCGAACCTCTACGGCCCCAATGTCTCCACGCAGTACCCGCTCGGTGCGTACATCGAGGACTACGAGTATGCGGCCGGCCTCGGCGACCTCGACACGCGCAACGGCCGCTTCTGCGTGACCCCTGACTACCCCAACGGCACCTACGCATACTTCGCGTCGATCTCGTCCACGGGTGTGACCGAGTACCCATACATGATCGGCCCTCGCTACTACGGCGTGCTGGTCACTGGGAACACGGGCCCCGGCGGCGGCCATGTCAATCCCACCGACAGTCCAGTCGACTTCACGGGGAGCCGATGCGCGGCGGACATCAACTACGACAGGCAGGTGGATGCCTCCGACTTGGCCGTGATGCTCAGCAACTGGGGTGCCGGCGGCGGCGGCGGTGATATCGACCGCGATGGCGATGTCGACGGTGCCGATGTGAGTGAACTGCTCGTAGGCTGGGGCGCGTGCAACTGAGTCACGGTGCGTGGGCGTGCGTTCTGTCGTGCACCCCGCTGCTGGCTGTCGATGACGCCGTGAACTGGGCCGCCAACGCGTGCCCGATGATCGAACGGTGCTGCATCCGATGCCACGACGGCAGCGGTCCTGGCGCGTATCCGCTGCGGACGCCCGCGGAGGTCGCCGCGAAGCGAGGCACGATCCTGCGCGTGCTCGAGCAGCACTCGATGCCGCCATTCCTGCCGACGCACGATTCCTTGGTGCGACGACCGCCCGAGCCGACCAAGGCAGAGGTTGAACGCTTCGCCGCGTGGTGCGACGCGGGTGCGCCCGTCGGTGCGGACGGCGCGCCTGTGGCGGCGGCGCCCGGCAGTGCTCTCGGCATCCCCGTGCCCGGCGCGTCGAAGCTGCGGATGGCGGATGCGTTCATCATCTCCCCCGAGGAGCAACGCACGATGCGCTCGTTCCAAGTGCCGCTGGGCAACGACGCCCCGATGCTGGTCGGTGGCGTGCGCGTCGCGTTCGACCAGCCTGGACTGATCGCCCGCATCCACCTGAACGCGGTGCCCGAGCAGGAGGGGCGTCGGCTCGACGAGATCGACTCGAACGCGGGATTCAGGCTGACCGGCGACGGGGCAGGCTCGCCGGCCGGCGCGCTGGCGGGATGCGGCATCGATGGAGCCTTCGACCTGCCCGATGGATTCGCGCTGGAGATTCCGCCGCGCAGTGCGCTCGTTGCGGAGGCGCACGCAGACGGCCGCGGCAGGACGGAGGCCGGCGGCTTCATCGTGTCGCTGCTGGCGCCGCGCAGCGTGAACGGCGCTGCGCCGCGCGTCTGCGAGGTGATTGTCGTCGGTGCGCAGAACGCACAGACGGACAAGGCGACCGCGCTGGAGCACACGATCGTGACGCCGCCGTTGTCGCGCGCCACGACGCTTGTCGCACTGTCGCTGCGGCCGGGCGTGTACGCGACCGCTGCACGGCTTGCACTTGAACTCCCCGGCGAGGCGCCGAGTGTGATCGTCGATGCACCGACCTTCGATGTGCACCGAGACCGCCCGTATCTGCTACGCGAGCCACTTCGCGTTCCTGCCGGCAGCCGCTTCACGCTCCGGACGGTGCATCCGACCGAGGCGACCGCGCAGAAGGCTGTTCCCCAGGCCGTGCTGCTGGTCGTGGCTGATGCGCAGGGCGAGCCCGAGTCGTCGATCGACACACTCGATGAACTGCCCGCGGTGGACGGCGCCGCTTCAAGGCCAGATGCGAAGTCGAAGCCAATCGCGCCGGCGATCGCCGACATCCTTGCGGGCATCCAATGCATCGGCGCGCTTGAGGTGACGCAGGAGCTGACATGCCCGCAGATTCAGGCGCTGCTTGGCCGCGCAGGCGAGGCGTCGACGGGCGGCGTGCCGTCATGCGGCGTCAGCTGGTTCGACGCCGTGCTCGCAGCGAACGCACTGAGTTCCGCGTGCGGACTGTCGCCGCGGTATTCCCTCGCGTCGGTGCACGCAGCGGCGGAGAGCGGCGCAGTGACAGGAGCGGCAGTGGAACGCCACAAGGGAACGGGCTGGCGCCTACCGACCGATTCGGAGTGGTCCGTCATCGCTGCGAGCGGGAAGTGCTCGGACGCGGTCGGATCGCTGTGGGAGTGGTGCGACGGCGCCGATGGAGAATCGCGCATCGTGCGCGGCGGGTGCTGGGCGGACACGCCCACGGCGCGCGCCCCGGAGGCTCGCGCCGCGACCGAGCCGTCGATGCGCAGCGAACTCTTCGGCGCGCGGCTCGTGCGCCGCGTTGGAGGTAGCCCCGCAGGCGGCGCCGCGGCGAGCAGCGACCGTGGCGATTGATCGCAGGGGCGAGGCTGACGGTTTTTTGACGGGGATAGGGGGATAGGGCGGGACGACTGCGGTGAAATGCGCAGCGGGGATTGGAAGCAGGCTGAATCAGGGCTACATTGCACCGAGAGATTGGCTGGTTCAGGCGCTCCCGGGGGTTCTCGGGGCTTTAGCGGAGATTTTCCCCATGCGACTTCCCCACGCTGCGTTCGCTTCATTCGCTTTCTTCGCCTCGCTCGCGGTCCTGTGGTCGGCACCGGCCCTGGCGCAGGGTGGCGACTCAGACGGTGACGGCGTGCCGGATGCCAGCGACAACTGCCCGTTGGTTGCGAACGCTGGGCAGCAGGACTGCGACAACGACGGCACCGGCGATGCGTGCGAATCGTCGCAGACCATCTCCACTGGAACGATGGGCGCCTTCGGCGCCGGCGTCCCTGCCACGGGCACGCTCTCGGGAGTCGGCAGCACCCTGTGGCCCGTGACGATCACTGTGCGAGCGATCGCGGACCTGAATCTCGCAACGGAGTACGCGCTCCTGTCGCTTGCTGGTCAAGCCGTCGGCGGCAACCTCTTCCAGTTCGGCGCGTCGGACTGTCCTGGCACCCCGGACCAGGTTTCCTTCGTGCTCACAGCCAAGCAGTGGAACGCTCTCGTGGCTGCATCGCCAAGCGGCGCGATGACCGTGTCGCTCGTGGGCAATCCGCTTGTCAGCGCAGCGCAGTGCTCGGGCGGCATGTGCGAAGTGTCGGCGCGCGTGACCATCAGCCCAGACTGCAATGCCAACGGCACGATCGATGCCTGCGACATCTTCACGGGCGCAGACCCAGACTGCACGGGCAACCAGATCCCGGATTCCTGCGACATCGCTGCAGGCACCGAGAGCGATGTGGACGCGAATGGCGTGCCCGATTCCTGCCAGACGGACTGCAACGCGAACGACCTGCCCGACAGCTGGGAGGTCGCCCAGGGCAGCGTGCTCGACTGTGACGACAACGGCGTGCCGGACTCGTGCGATGTGGCCGGCGGCGCCCCCGACTGCAACAACAATGGTGTCTTCGACGCGTGCGACATCGCCTCGGGCACGGCGCAGGACTGCAACCAGAACGCGGTCCCCGACTCGTGCGACATCGCCAGCGGCACAGCGCAGGACTGCAACCAGAACGCGGTTCCCGACTCGTGCGACATCGCCAACGGCACATCGAATGATGTCGACGCCGATGGCGTGCCAGACTCCTGCGAGGACTGCAATGGCGATGGGCTGCCCGATGACTGGCAGATGAGTCAGGGGAGCCTGCCCGACTGCAACGGCATCGGGGTGCCGGACACTAGCGACCTCGCCAGCGGCCAGTGGGGTGACTGCGACGGCGATGGTCGGCTCGATGGCTGCGAAGTGGAGGTGGACGGCGCTGCCGACGACAACGGCAACTGCGTGCCCGATTCGTGCGAGTATGCGCGCGGCGACCTTGGCCTCGACGGCGAAGTGGACGCGCAGGACCTTGCCTACCTGCTGAGCGTGTGGGAGACGAACGACCCCTTCGGCGACTTGACTGGCGATGGGCTCGTCGATGGGGCAGACCTCACGGCGCTGTTTGTGGGGTGGGGGCCGACGGGTTTCGTGACCTGCTTCACGCCGACATGGGCAACGGTGGTGCAGCGGTACCCCGATCCCGCGGTGGTCTATGACTCAACACTGCGATCGAAGATCCTCGCGACGGGCCTTCCCTGGCGCGTGAAGGACACGGCGACGCAGATCGAGTTCGTGCTGATCCCGCCGGGGACATTCAACATGGGCTGCAGCGCGTCGAACCAGTACGGGTGCTACAGCGATGAAAACCCCGTTCACCAAGTGACGCTGACGAACGCGTTCTACTTGGGGCGGTTTGAGGTGACGCAAGCGCAGTGGCAGGCGACGATGGGGAACAACCCGAGTGGTTGGCAGGGCGATCTCAACCGCCCGGTGGAGCAAGTGAGTTGGAACACGATCCAAGGGTTCCTCTCGCAGACGGGTATGCGTCTGCCGACGGAAGCGGAGTGGGAGTACGCATGCCGAGGAGGCACGACGACGGCGTTCCACGGCTGGCCAGCGAACCCAAGCGGGACGAACGATGACAGCCAAGTTGGGAACATCGCTTGGTACTACTTCAACACCTGTCAGGGTGGTTCGGGTTGCGGAACTCGGGCAATCGGCCAGAAGGCCGCCAACGGCTTCGGCCTGCACGACATGGGGGGGAATGTGTGGGAGTGGGTCAACGACTGGTACGGCGACTACAGCGCTGAGCCGCAGGTGAATCCCGAGGGACATCCAACTGGTCAGTACGGGCCCTACCGCGTGCTGCGCGGCGGCTCGTGGAACAGCTACTCGGACTTCGTGCGTTCCTCCTACCGCTACGGCGACGCGCCTGTCAACTCGAACCACTTCCTCGGGTTCCGCGTCTCGAGGGCCCCCTGAATTCCCTTTACCCTCTTTCCTCTTCCATTTACGCTCTCTCTTCTTTTCTTTTCTGAGACTTCACGTTCTTGCTTTCCTCGACGCCAGCCTGCTTTCCGCAGGCAGCGAGCAACACACCGGCGGCACCCACACCGCCGAGGCGCAACACGTCACGTCGCGAGAACCGGTTCACGAACCAACTCCTGGCGCCAAGGACTCGGCGGCATTGATGAGTGCGTCATCAAGCGAACGACCTGCAAGGATCGCCAACGCAGCCGACTGGCGAGCCTGAGTGTTGAGAATCGAGGCGACGAGCGCGGCACCCTCGGTGCCCTCGAGCGCTCCAACCAACGAGAGATGTGTGTTGGCGAGCGTGTTCTCCAACTCGCGAAGCGCATCGAACACGGAGATCTTGTCGGACCCTTGGATGCGCCCACGAAATGCGTTGAACACGTCATCCGAGCGAACGTTGGTTGCAATTGCGCCAACCGTGCCAGCCAGTGCTTGGCCGGCGGCGCGATGGTGGTCGTGGAATCCAACCAACAGCGCTTTCTCTTCATCGTTGAAAGCAGGAAGTGCAGCGGCAGCGGCGTAGAGATCTCGAGCGGCAAACTCGGCGGAGTTGGCGAACGCCAGCAGCTCGCGGTCCGCTTTGGTAGGAGGTGTAACGGCTGCGGGAAGAGTCATAAAGGTGGCGCGAGTGAGCCGTGAAAAGAATAGTCGCTAAAAATCCAACGCCGAGAGTTCCGGAATCCAGCCCCGAGCGCGACGCACGGCTTCGTGCCATTGTGCCCTCGTCGTGTTCGGTGTGGCTGGCTCGACCGATCGCAGCGGGCGGACCAATGAGGTGGCCTGCTCGAGGCTGCTCCACACACCGACGGCTACGCCAGCGAGGAACGCCGCCCCCAACGTGGTTGCTTCGGTATCGCGACAAATATCCACGGGACGACCCGTCGCATCGGCGAGTGCTTGGGTAAAAACGGAATTTCTGCTCATCCCGCCATCGACTCGCAATCGTTCAACACGCAGACCGGTGTCCGCCTCACTTGCTTCGAGCAAATCGGCGCCACGATGCGCGATACCTTCCAGCACCGCGCGCACCACGTTCGCCTTGGTGGTGCCTCGCGTGAGACCAAGCAGCGTTCCACGAGCGCCGTAATCCCAGTGCGGTGTGCCCATGCCGATGAGTGCCGGCACGTAGACGACACCGTCACTCGTTGGCACCGATGCCGCCAACGAATCGCTCGATGGTGCGTCGGGAATGAGTTCGAGATCGTTCACCAACCACTCCACGTTGCTGCCAGCGGTGAGCATGATTGCCTCCGAGCCCCAATGCAACGTGTCGCCTTGCGAGTACACCACGATCGGAAACGTGCCGCTCGGTGTGCGTGCCAAGTGTTTCGGCGTGGCAGTTCCTGCGTACACGTCCAACATGCCGCCGGTGCCAAACGTTGCCTTCGCGGCCCCGGCAACGATGCCGCCTTGACCGACGAGCGACGACTGTTGATCGCCAACCATCGCCATGATTGGTGGAGCGCCGGGTAGGGCAGTGGCGTCGCCCACGTGGCCCATGGTCGGTGAGATTCGTGGAAGCAATGCGGGATCGATGCCGAGCGTCTCCAACACGCTCGCCGACCACCGGTGCTTGCCGAGTGATGCATGATCGGCCAAGCCGGTGACCGCAGCATTGGATGAGTCGGTTGCGTGCACCGAGAAATTGCTCAGCACCGCTGCAACCCAGGTATCCACCGTTCCTGCTCGCGCATGAGGAGATCGAGCAGCTTCCACGTTTGCAGTCAGCCAGGTGAGCTTGGTGGCGGTTTGATTCGGGGCAAACACCAAACCCTTCTCGCTGCGTAGTCGGATGCAATCACCAACGGTTCGCAGGTCTTGCCAACTCAAGCCGGGCGTGAGAGGTTCTCCGGTTCGCGAGTCCCACACGATGGTGCTCGCGCGTTGCGCCGTGATCCCCACCGCCTGCACGGAGCCCGCCAACTTCAGGGCGGCGTGTGCAACCCGCAACACGGCGTCGCGCATGGCGGCACCATCGAATTCCACCAAGCCGGCGAACGGACTCGACGGAGGTAACGGCTCGTAGGTGAAACCCACGATGGTGGCGTCGCTGCGCACTACCGCCGCGCGTACACCGGTGGTGCCGACATCGACGACGAGAACGCTCAAGGAGTATTCACCTCGTGCCTGTGGGAGGAAATGCCACGTCGCCGCGCGAAGTCGGCAACCCCAACTTGCCCGGATTCAGCAGATCGTGCGGGTCGAGCGCGCGCTTCATGGCCACCAGCACGTTGAAGGATTCGCCCATGGCCTCGCGCATGAAGCGTCCGCGATTTAGCCCAACGCCATGGTGATGCGCCAAGTTGCCACCGGCGTGCAATGCTGCACGCTGAGCGGCATCCCAGATTGCGGTATAGAGGGCTTGATGTTCTGCCGTGGTTGCATCGTTGATGTCACGTGACGAAATCTGCCCAACGAACGTGAAGTAGATACACGCACCATCCAGGTAGCTGTGCGATACGTGCGCGCTCACACTTCGGGCACCCTGCACTGCCGATACCGCTGCGCACACTTGGGTGTACACGTGGTCCATCTTCGACCACGGCGCTGCGACCTCCATCGTGTCGATGACGAAGCCCTTGTGAGTGAGCGCTTGCAGTCCGCTCGTGTCGTTGCGATGTGCAAGCCAGTGATCCACACGGTCTTCTGGAGCACCCACCGCACCGTGTGCCCGAGCGCAACGATCAACCACGGCAAGTGTGGCATCGACGATTTCTTGTTTGCCGTCGTCGAGCACGATCAGGGTGCTGTTCTTGCCGTCACCGCCGTGGCTTCGCTGACTTTCGATGGCGTCGTACAGTCGCAGCACGGCCGGTGTGGCATCGGCGCGGATGGCCTCGCGCATCGCAAGGATGCCGGCCGAGAATGTAGGGAAGAAGTAGGCGGCTTTTCTTCGTACGGGCGCCACATCGTGCGCACGCAACCACACACGCGTGATGACACCGAGGGTGCCTTCACTACCGATGAACATCGACGACACATCGGGGCCGTGTGCGGCGGCAGGTGAGCCACCAGTGCGGATGACGCTTCCGTCAGCGAGCACCACTTCGAGGCCCACGACCATCTCGTCGATTTTTCCGTAACGAGTGGAAAACTGTCCGGCGCCAAGACACGCCACCCATCCACCAACGGTGGAGATGTCGAAGGATTGCGGGAAGTGCCCAACGGTGAGTGAGTGTTTGGCAACTTCACGCTCCAAGTCCGGCCCAAACGTACCTGCCATCACTTCCACCACGCCCGAGTGTCGATCTATGGACACCACACCCTGTAGTTCGTTGATGTTGAGCACGACCCCGCCGAACATCGGAACGGATGCCCCGCTCACACCGCTGCGGCCAGCGGTAACGGTGAGCGGCACATCGTGTGCTGCGCACAGTCGAACGATGTGTTGAACCTCCTCGGTGTTGCGAGGTGAAGCAACAACAATTGGAAGCTGCGGAACTTGCGATTGCAATGCCCAACGCATGGCCAGTGGCCACCAGTCACGGGCGTGCTCGGCGAGGTCGAGGTGTTGGGTGCTGATGGGGCACACATCTGCCAAATCGCGCAGCAGAGCATCGACGCCAGCGTCGGCTCCGAGGCGCTCGCCTTCTCCACCGGAATGTGCGGCGAGGTTCCAACGCGACTGAATGACGCCACCACCGAAGGCAATGGGTGGGGTCGGCTGTGTTCTTTTGCCTTGCTCGGACGGCGTGGTCACGCACTTACTCTGTCACGCGCGAGCGGCTACCACCTCATGGGCGCAAATCTCGGTGAACTTCTCCACTTCGCTTCGGATACGGGCTTCGTCCCAACCCAACTCTGGCGCGATGAGCCGCGCGGTGGA
>SXGQ01598561.1_pt1 | contig 12678 bp, 14 predicted proteins | sample 3178371 | NCBI WGS metagenome assembly SXGQ01 (sample SAMN11356859, study PRJNA531348) | freshwater metagenome | isolation source: freshwater sample F1-20 | place: China: Fuxian Lake, Yuxi | collected 2017-12-25
ATCCTGACAAATTGAATAAGATTATAGAATTGGGTGATCTTTCTTCATTGGGCATGGACATCGGAACCAAACACGACTTTGATTATTATGGAACCGACATTTGTACCTTTTATGGGCGTGATAGGAATGAGGATAATGTCGAGCCCAATCAATTCAAAGATTTCAACGACTATTTAGAGAATCATAGGCAAGAAGAATACAATTACATTCTCAGACTGATTGATGGACAACCTGTTTGGTTTGTCAGTCATTATGAAAGTCAGGATCGATTCGAAACTTTGACTCAAGCTTTGAATCGAGTGGCTGTAGATTCTCTCAAATAATTTTGGTAAACCTAATTCATATTATGGTTGACAACAACTTCGAACTCAACTATAATTTGGATATGTTAGCAATGGTGCTAACATTCATTTCAACTAACTTGTTAATTCTAGGAGTGTTATATGTTTAAAGTTGCTGGTGTTTCTACTCTCAATGGTGAAGTAAAGGTTCGTTTTGCCAATGACATGACTCGTGTCAAAGTATTGGCCAAGAACGGTCATACTGATATCGAGCTGCGTGAGCTGCCCGAAAGCATGGACAAACCTGCTGTGGTCGCTTTCCTGAAGACCACGGAACTGTATCTGGATCAGCGTTTCAGTGCTGCAATTGATGCTGCTGATGCAAAATACAATGGTGAAGCTACTGTTAAGGTCACTAAGACTGCCAAGCCAAGTCTCGAGGCAATCAAGGCGCGTGCTAACGCCGAAAGTGTGGCCGCTGAGTAATTTCGTTTACTCCATAACATAAGGGCCTATATGGCCCTTTTTTGTTGACTAGTGCGTTTAATAAATATATACTGTGGTTTATTGTTGTATGAAGGAAGTTCAAAGACGAGCAAGACGCCGGGGCAGTGCCGGCCGGGTCCACCAAAAACTTTCTAAGTAACTACACTGGATGAACATTAAACCTTATTAGTCTCGAGCATATAAGGAAAATGCCAGGAAGCAAGGTTACCGTGGATGCAAGTTCCGTAGAGAGTTTTTGATGGGCCCGAAACAGTATCGATTGGCGTGTAATAGATAACTGGACAACACGATAGGCGAAGAACGTAATTCTAGCAAAAAAAGTAAATGCAAATGATGAAGCATTTTATGGAGACCTTAAGCTAGCCGCTTAAACTTCACGGGGTAGGAAAGACCTTGTAACCCAACACACCAATAAGCCCTTCGGGGCTTATTTTTTTGCACACTTGTTCTATCATATATACATGTATGGAATGCAAATTTTTGAAGCATGGCATAGCCATAGATTATCAACAAATTGTAAAACCTTGTTGTAATTGGCAAATTACACCCAAATGGCGCACAGAAAATTTTGTGGGCAGGGTTAATTTATCTAACTGGCATCAAACTAAAGAGGTACAGGTTTTTGTTGAACAACTTGATAATAATCAATGGCCCGGGCCTTGTTCAACCTGTCAACGCATAGAATCTACGGGAAGATTTGACAGCATGCGAGGCAATGGTAATCAGGCCTACTCACACTATGATGTCAATGACTTAACTTTGGAAATAAGACCAGGAAATGTCTGTAATTTTGCCTGTCAGACCTGTTGGCCAGAAGCAAGTTCTCGCGTGAAACAATATCAAATTCAGGCTGGCATTATACACGACATTGCTAAAGACCCAAACAAGATCGATAACTTTAATTATTTGTTGCCTGTTGTACATCGCATAAAAAACGTTATACTACTAGGCGGTGAGCCTTTTTATGATAAAAATTGTTTAAATTTTTTACATTGGGCAGAAAAAAATTTAAATGCTGAACTAACAATTTTTACCAATGGCAGTGCTATTGACTATGATTTCATTAACAACTACACGGGATCATTGAATATTGTATTCAGCCTCGATGCTGCGGGCAAGGCTGCTGAATACATAAGATATGGAACCGAATGGACTCGAGTAATAGATAACTATCTTAAAATTAGAAATATTAGAAAAGTAGGTGTTAGAGTCAACGTTACTTGTTCGGTTTACAACTATATGGAAATAGCTAATCTTTTTTCTATTTTAAAATCGGATTGGCCTGACATAATTACCTTCGGAGATCCACATCAGCCATGGCTTCGTGAAAGTGTAATACCTGTAGAATTTCGTAATAGCATCATTGAATCATTGCAGAATTCAATTGAAATTTTGCACTCTGTTAACATAGAAAAAGACCAACAATCTAATGCTACCAATGCCATTCAAGCAATCATAAACAATCTGTTTACACTGTCTTGGAGTTCAGAATTGCATAGTAAATTCTGCAATTTTGTTAGTGCCATGGATACAGTTAAAAAAATATCTATTGCAGAGTATGTTCCGTCAGTGGCTGAAATTCTAAGCTATCAACCCAACCAGATTTGATAAGTAATTTTTGCTGTTTTTTGAATCAGAAATTATTTTACAAAGTCCTGGCACATTGCGTTCTATGATTTGTTTAGATATATCACTGTTCATGATCTGAGGTAAGCTTTGCTCGATTGGTAAGCTGAGTAAAATTTTAGTTATTGCTAAGTCTCTCAAAGGTGTCCAAGTTAAAGTGTTACCTAAATGCCAATGTTGCCAATCATTGACTAGAATATTACAAATAGACCAAACAACATTGTGGTCGGGCGGTGCTTGAGTTTCGAAGATCTTCTTATGTTTGTCTAGTAGAAAATAATCATAATGTAAACAGTCTTTCCAATGATCCATGTGTAATAAATCCATCATGTTTATTCCATGATGTTTAATCCAAAGGTCAATTGAAACTGGACTGCGCAACATGAACTCATCACCTGGCGCACCTGAAGCTAAAATGGTGGTAGTTATAAAGTGATGAAATTGTTGATAGCCCCAAAACTTTTTTATATCGCCGTGATTTTGTAACCAAAATCTGTCATATTCGAAAAATTGACCGCGTACAAGTTCTATATCTGCTTTGTGTTTTTTTAAAAAACTGTATATTAAGGTTGTGTCTATGCCACCACTAAGAAAGACTTTTATCGGTTGATTGTGATTATTAATTAACTTTTGTACTTTGAGATCTAAAATTTCTATAATTTGATTTATAGCATGGTCCAAGTTCAAGGTGCCATCAAGTTGCATTGGACCTATTACATCAAATTTATTTTCTTCTAATTCAAACTCTGAGGTAAGTTTTACAATGCTGTCAGTCCAACAGGTATAAGACTGAGCTGTACACCATAAATTAGTTAATTGTTCGTGCCTATCAAAGAAAACGGGGAAACTTCGATATAGATCCGTGAACATTTCTACAGCTGAACTGGATATCTTTAATACACAGAAATTGCCAAGAAAGTTAGGCTGTGATTGCTCTAATATTTTATCTATATTGGATTTTAAATTAAAATCGTCCGCATAACCTTTAAAAATCACAGTGAAGTCATGTCTGTGTTCCACGGTCCAACCTGGATCTAGGTTAATCCAAAACTTATGACAATGAATATTTACTGGAAAATTACCAAGTTTTTGTTTTGAAATACTAAAAAACATTTCATTTATTTGATTTTAATTCATCGTAGATTTGAACGATTCGCAGTTGTTCGGGATCAGATTTGCGATCGTATGGCACTGGCAAGGACTGCCACTCTTCTTCACTGACATCGCAGGCTATGAATAGTTCATATTCATGACCATCACTGGTATAGAATGTTACGGTCTCCATACCAATCACACCACGTGATGCTGCTTCGGCTGCACGAGCAAGACCTCGTAGTGCTTGAGGTTCTCCGACAATATATGCTCTTGTCTTTGGACCTTTATTGGTATGGAGATGTAACCTTGTTTTCATTCTAGGTGTTTAACGTCACTAAGTTTCAACTTCTTGTGTCTGTGTATTGTAACATACTCTGTATTGTTTTTGTAGCCTAATTTTCCCATTCCCCATAAAATAGGATGTTCATGAAAACTAGTTGCATGTCGCAATACAACATCTAAATATCTGCCATTGCCTGTGCCAAGAGTGGCAAAAGTAATATAGTCCTTGGGTCCTGCTTTAAACACACGATAGTTAGCTACTAGACCGCAAAATTCAACTTCTCCGGGTCTGCGAATTTCTTTACATACAGGAATAAATCTTGGGCTGGACCACCGACCTGTGGCCATTAATTCCGTAATCTCTTGACCTTCTATTAGACTATTAACTGCACCAGCTAATTTGGCTTCTTGCCAATATACCCATCGTGCATAACTACCTTGACAATGCTTTAGTGCAGCAGCCCAAAACTTTTTAGGGTTATGTACTTTATGATAGGCTAGTGCCCATATCAGTCTTCCTAAATTAACCGCATGAGCACGACATAGACCGAAATGGCTAAGTTCTTTTAATGCAGCAAATACATCATCTCTTCTCGGATGGTCTCCGACCAATTGCATGAACTCTAACATTCGTTCTTCGTTCTTTTTAGCAAATGCACGACGCCACATATCAGCTTCATACTGATCACAGCCCAGTATTTCTGATATTAGTTCAATTGCATCATCCTCGAACACTATAGTGTTGTCAAATCCATCTTTTGACCAATCTTGAAAGAAACTGGCTCTACGTCGGCCTTGTGTGGCCACGGGTCTTATCAGTGCTGTTGCTAGTACACAGTCATTTCGATTCTTGGGTTGTATTGCCCTGAATAATCTGCGCATGGCTGGACTTTCAGCTTGTGTCACTCCCAGTATATCACCGCGGGATAACAGTTCAGCAGTTGCTTCATCTGTTTCGGGATAGTCTAATAGATCACGTTGATCTATCTCCCAAAGTTGACTGAGTCCACGATTTGCCAATATATCTATTTTGAAATGTTCCAAATCTTCTATTTCATATTTGTCTAACAGTATTTGATTTTCAGCGTTAATTAAACTCTTGGGTACAGCACGATCAAATATCAGTACACCCCCGCAATGCTTAGATATACAACGTTTCTTTCCTAACAATTTATTAGCTAATCGTTTGGCATCATCTACATATTCGGGTACTACATCTTCTAATCTAAAATTCCTTTTAAGTTTACCTCGAGCACCATAACGTTTTGCTGCTTCACGCAAAGCAGATTTTTCTTTATATGTAACGTAGTTCGACACTCTGGCACTTTGTCCCGGCCAACGCTTAAAGATACGATTCATTACAGTTTCCTGTTGCCAGTGCGGAAAATCTAAATCGATATCAGGCAAATCGTCCCTTTTGGGATTCATGAACCTAGACAGCGGTATACGTTCTGCCACAGGATCAACACTAGAAATACCCATGAGCCAACATATCAAGCTTGATCCTGCCGACCCACGGGTAATGTGAGGTATGTCTTTGGTAAGGTCCAGTATTTCACGAACACGTAAAAAGTGTTTGGCGAAACCCAGCTGGGCAATCAATTCTAATTCTTCTTCTAGCCTTTTATTATATTCTTCGGTATCTGGTATTGTTCTTGTAAATTTTTTAATTAATAGTTTGAGTTCTTCATATCTATCCATTGATGACCTTTGTATGCCTTGAGTAAAAATATTTATGGATAGATTTGATAAGAAATAAATTATCAAAATGTTTTTGTTTATCGAAGTTTTAATATATAATAGATATAAGATATTTTATTGCACTGCACAAAAATATTAAATATCTTACACTGTTGAATAATCTACAAGGAGAAAACATGAAAACTGTTGGTGATAAACTCGAACCTTTTGTGGTAACAGGTGTTCGTCCCGGACAACCTGATGATGCTTTTTTTGATATCAATGAAAATTCTTTCGAGGGTAAATGGAAAGTGGTAGTCTACTATCCAAAAGACTTTACCTTTGTGTGCCCCACCGAAATTGTGGCCTACGATAAACTTTTTCAAGATTTTGCTGACCGTGATGCAGTTCTTCTTACCGGAAGCACCGATAATGAATTTTGTAAAGTGGCTTGGCAACGAGCTCACCCAGATCTACAAAAGATCCGTCATATTCAATTCGCCGATACACAACGCCGAACACGCGAATATGATTTAGACACTGGATTCTATAAAAATCAAAGCCTTATTGAACAGCTTGGTGTATTTTACGCACCTGCAGGTGCAGCACTTCGCGCTACCTTTATTATTGACCCTGACAATGTTATTCAACATGTAACGGTAAATAACTTGAACGTAGGTCGCAGTCCTGAAGAAACTCTTCGTGTGCTTGATGCACTTCAAACAGGTGAGTTGTGTGCTTGCAATCGAGCAGTGGGTGGTGCCACTCTTTGATACCGTAACTTGGAAATATAAAATGTTCGGCCTAATTAAATTTATTGTTGCAGTATCTAAGGCATTTATTGCACTGTTGGACCCAAATAAAAACGCACTAAAGTTTGCTCCACCTCAGATAAAATATGGTGCAAGTATTCTTTTATCCTGTCTTTGGTGTTTGGCATTTGGAGTATGGGCCGGAGAACTTTGGGTCATTGGTTACAATATGCTAGGACATATTTTTATCGTCAGTATGGTATTTGTAACCTATGCTACGTTTAGAACTGTTCAGTCAAGATATCCCGATCGTAACGATTATGAACTGTTACGGGATCCTGCACGTACACCAAAATGTTATGAAATGACTGACGAGGAACGACAGCAGGCACTACAGCGAACCAATGTTTAATAAGGCAGATAATTGTGTTAGAAACTGTATCTGAGTTATTCCAAGAAGCTTATAAACGTAATTGGATTACTGCAAGAGATGGTAATGCTAGTATTAGATGGCATGATCGTGATCATTTTTATATTACACCGTCTGGTATACGAAAACAATTTTTACAACCCGAAATGTTTAAACGTATTCGTATACTTAGGCAAACATATGCAGCTCCACCGTTTATTTTAGATTCTTGGGAAACTTCTGAGTACACAGATATCAGTAGCAATCTTAAACCAAGTGGTGAAATTCCTTTACATTTTGGATTACAGAAAAATATGAATACTGAGGTGAGAGTGGTACTACACTTTCACCCAACTTATACTGTGGCCGCGATGTATGCTGGCATAAAGTTAAATGAGTTAGTCACTGATTTTCCTGAACTAAGTAGATATACAAAGGTAGGACCCAATGTGCCTGATGTGCCACCAATCAGTCAAGCATTAGCAGACGCCACTATACCTGCTTTAGGTCTATTAGATGACGGCATGATTGAAAATCATATTGTCGGGATTGACAGACATGGTGTAGTAGCGGTGGATACCAGCCCATGGCGCGCATTCGAACACATCGAACGTCTTGAGCACATCTGCAAAATAGTTCTATCCAGCAAAGGAAAATAAAATGACTATAGAAACTTTATGGGCTGTCTTAGCTATTATTCTTATTGACATAGTACTTGCAGGAGACAATGCGTTAGTGATAGGTATGGCAGCAAATCGATTGCCCGAACATCTAAAACGAAAAGCTATTTTTTGGGGTACGTTTGGTGCGGTGGCAGTAAGATTTTTATCTGTTGCTGCGCTGACTTATTTGTTAATGGTCCCAGGCTTAAAACTAGCAGGCGGTTTGTTGTTGGTTTATATTGCGTGGACCTTGGTCAAAACTGACAAAGAACATACTATAAACGCTAAAGCAACCTTTTGGGGCGCAATTACAACTATTATAGTAGCAGATGCTGTCATGGGTATAGATAATGCACTTGGCATTGCAGCAGCAGCAGATGGTAATTTTTGGTTGGTGATATTTGGTTTATTAATCAGTGTGCCTATTATACTTTTTGGTAGCACCGTGATTGCTAAAATTTTAGACAAGTATCCCAATTCTGTTTACATAGGCAGTTTTGTTTTATTTGTAGTAGCTTGTAAAATGATAGCAAATGAACCCATAGTAGTAGAACAGTGGAAAAATAATAGCAATTTAGATACTTGGTTTTCGTTTGTAATGGGCACTATCTTGTTACTTAAACAATATTATTGGTTTGAAATTAGACAAAAACTTAAACAAAAAAGGTTAGATCATAATGCAATGGGTTGATGAATTAAAAGAAGCTGTGCCTGAATATGCTAAAGACACCAAACTGAACCTCGATTCGGTATTAAAAAGAAATAGTTTAGATCAATTAGAAGCACAATGTTGTGCGTTGGCCGCTGCTTTTGCAACGGGTAACAGTAAACTATGGACGTGGATGAGCACCAAAATTTCTGTGCCTGGCGACGAAGATGTTAATGCTGCTATCACTGCGGCCAGTTTGATGGCCATGAACAACGTTTGGTATCCTTACGTTGAAATGGCTGACGATCCCCAGTTGAAAGGTTTGCCAGCTCAACTACGAATGAATGCCATTGCTACACATGGCGGTTCTACACGAGCAAGATTCGAAGCATATAGTCTTGCGGCTAGTATAGTCGGCAAGTGTCATTTTTGTGTAAAAGCACATTATGAAACACTCAAAAAGGAGGGATACACAGTAGAACAGTTACGCGATATAGGACGTATCGCAGCAGTAATGGTTTCTGTAAGTCGTATTATGTCAAATTAACTATCAAGAAGACCAAGACTTAATCTTGGTCTTCTTGTATTCAGCTCTTTGTTTTAAATCCTCTAAAGTAAAAAAGTTGTTTTCAATTAACATTTCTATCATAGCATAGACATCGCCTGCCTCGTCGAGAAGTTGCATCATTGATTTTTCATCACTGTTTCTTCTATAAACTTTGCTACAGGCTCTAATTAATTCTCCACATTCTTCCATTGTAAGAATTAATAAATGTGTCTGATGATCTTTAGTCATAAACTATTGCACTTTTTAAAATAGATTTCAATGTTTAATTTGAGTCCATACTTTACTACGAATTTGATCTTGAAGCTCTACTGGTAAATGTACATAATCTAGTTCCTCGCTCATTTTAGCACCATTACGAAATGCCCAATCAAAGAACTTTATCGCTTCTTGACTTGACTTACGATCTTGCGGTGCTTTATACATAATGATGAAACTAGCAGTACTGACGGGCCATGTATTTTTTCCAGGTTGATCAACAATACTTAAACCCATACCTGGTACACTAAACCAATCAGCACCTGCGGCCGCAGCAGCAAAAGTGGAATCGTCGGGATCAACAAATACACCGTCTTTATTCTGTAGCTTCATATAAATCATATTGTTCTTTTTAACATAAGCATATTCTACATAGCCAATCGAGCCTTTAATACGACGTACATTTGCAGCCACACCTTCGTTGCCTTTGCCACCAACTGAACTGGCGGCGGGCCATTTAACTGCTGCACCACGTCCAACACGATCTGCCCATTCTTTACTCACAACAGTAAGATAATCTGTAAAGTTAAAAGTGGTGCCAGACCCGTCAGCACGATGTACAACAGTAATAGGTTGATTAGGTAAATTTTTACCAGGATTTAGTGCTAAAAGTTTAGCATCATTCCATCGTGTAATATTTCCCATAAACACTTCTGCAAGTACTAATCCATCAATACGAAGCTCACCAGGTTTAAATCCATCTAAATTAATAATAGGCACAGTGCCACCTATTATAGCAGGAAATTGAACCTGACCATTTTTGTCGAGCTCTTCACCTTTAACTGGGGCATCACTGGCTCCGAATACTACATTACCTGCGTTAATTTGACGTATACCTCCCGAACTACCAATGCTTTGATAATTTAAGCCAATGCCAGTTTGTTTATGATAAGCTTCTGCCCATTTAGCATAGATGGGATATGGAAATGTAGCACCTGCACCTGTAATTTGTGCCTGTGCTGTTGATAACAGCACTGAAGCAGCTATAGCTATTAAAAAACGTTTCATTTATAATTCCTTATTTAAGTCGTTAATTATTAGATCAACAATGACAATTTGTTTTACATTTACAAAAACACTGATGAAGTTTTTTACTGACCCAGCACCAACATTGTTTTAATTTTGCCATTGTCGATCTCCTTTTTTATGATCCTATGATTCCGCCATCGACTTTAGTTATCACTAAAGTGGCAGATCGTGGTCGTCCGGTTACGCCATACCCTGCATTACCTGGCCATTGACTTTGCGGAGCCGCACCAGTCCAAAAAGCAGCGGTAGTATCTTCCCCAGGATGCTGCACATTTACAAATATAGCACGGCCATCCGCGGATTCTGCTATTCCCGTAATTTCACAGCCTGCAGGTCCAGTTAAAAATCTGCGCAATTTAGTTTCACCTAGTTCTGCACCAACAAATGTTGCCTGGGTTGAAGCAGTGCCGGCTAATGTTTGACTTATTGTTTTAGGACCACCATCACCTACAATACCAGGTATGGCAACTAATAATTGATTATGTACTTCATCCGTATAAGCACCGTCGTCTGTTTGTATCCAACATAAACCTGTTGCTTTACTAAACCAAAGTCCATCGGGACTACTAAATGAATTTTTAGCTGTAAGTTTAGAAATGTTACTCATAGCATTATCTTCTTCACTTCCAAACAGGAATATGTCCCATTGAAATCCCGAAGTTGTTTCACGCCAACGGATAATGTGTCCATTTGGATTACCAGTACGCTTTAGACCATCTGTGTCCTCAAAAGTTCTAGGATTAGCTGCATCAGTTGTACCAGGTTTACGATTAGTGGCAGTATTATTAGTTAAAGCAAAATAAATTTCTCCGTTAGCTGGATTTACTGCACCCCATTCTGGACGATCCATTTTAGTTGCGCCTACTGCATCAGCAGCTATGCGAGTAAACACATAAATTTCAGCCTGATTGTTGAATTTAAATGTGGCATAGTTGGAAATAGCGGGATTGTTAATGGACAGTTCTAACCATTGGCCGGTTCCGTCAGCATTAAATTTTGCCACATATAATTTACCTTCATTAAGGTATTTGTCTCCTGCGGCTAAACCACCACCTATATCTGCTGGATTCCAGGGCTGTGCACTGACCCACTTATAGATATATTCATTTCTGCTATCACAACCCATATAAAAAGTAACTGGCTTGCCTGCCGATAATGTGCCATAGACTGCTGCTTCATGTGCAAAACGTCCCATGGCAACACGTTTTACAGGCATTGCTCCAGGATTTAAAGGATCTATTTCTACATTATAACCAAAAGTATGTGGTTCATTGCGGAAATCTTGATCGGGAGTATTTGCTCGTGCACTTATATCCCAACGACTGAATCTTGAATCTGTGTCTGCTAAATCACTGGGAGTGTGCCATCCTTGACCCGTACCTGTTTTAGCGGTGTCAATTAAAGGAGTAGACACTACCCCATAACGTGCACGAGTTTGCACTAATCTGGCATCTACAGCCGGACTACCTTTAGGCATATGAGTGTAAACTGCCCAGTTTTCCTCGCAGGTCAACATTGTGCCCCATGGAGTACTGCCTGTTCCACAATTATTCAATGTTCCTCGAGCAGTAGCACCGGTTGAATCAAATTTAGTAATCATTAAGTTTTTGATATTATTCATTTCTGCGGAGGGACCAGAAATTTTAACTGCGGTTTGAGCTGTGACTCTACGATTGAAGCCACTGTCCACTTTGTATGTCCAACCCGAGTCAGTTTTATTAATTTCTACTAGACTTACACCATGATGATTAATTTCTTTCAAAACTTCTAATCCTGGACGCGAACCTAAATCCCAATCACCAAATTGTGTAAATTTTTTACCTGTTACACCTGCACTGGTTTGTCCATTAGGATGAAACAAATGTGCATCTGCAGAACTTTCATGATTCATTGCTAACACTGCACGGTTTGTCATTGCAGTAGTATATTTTCCGTTAGTATCAATATGAAATAGTTCGATACCGTCATGATGATCACCTACACGTTGACTCCAGTCGTCTACTTCTGTGCCTTTATTTGTATATGCAGGAACACTGCTACTTATACGATCACCTGTTGCATGAATCACTGAATATTGATAACCTGGTGGTAATGTGATTTTGTCCTGTGTATTTTTGGCTACTGCTTCAAAATTCAATGCAGTAATTGGCTGATTTTGATTATTCACTAATACATTATCTGCGTCTGCACAACCTACTAACGTAGATCCAGCTGCGACTGTTAAAAATGCTGAGCCGCCCTTGATGAAATCGCGACGTTTAGAATTTTCCAGCGATTCTTTAACTATGTCACTAATATGTAAGTTGTTAGATATATTTTCTGTAGTCATCACTGCTCCTTTTAATAATAATATTTAAAGGCAACAATGTTACAGGTATGTTACAATCAGTGCGAAACTGGTTTTAAGATTGTCGAATCTTTTGGTGGACTTAAAAAGTTGGATTTATAACCTATGCCAAGAATACATCCTATTTCCTTACCAGCTTCGATAACAGTAAATGCACTGGTTTTGAAATTCAAAAAAATATAAAATTCCGTTTTTTGATCGTCACGTTTGCCGATCCATACTGGTTTCTCATCTATATCATTGTCAGCTAGACCTTTTAACATTACATCTAAAGGTCCGCATATTACAGGTTTATTTACATTGACAAATTGCTGCTGTTGGGCGTGGGCTATGGTGCTTACGCAGAATAACGACGCCACTAAGAAATTTTTCATAAGTGGCCTTTGTAAAAAAGTATTTAGCACCAACTTTGTTTAGCTTCGCCATAATATTCACGGGCCAGACCATTCTTAATAAGAGCTGCTCTTACACTTTGTCCATTTACAATAATATCACCCAGAACACGACCACCAAACTTATCCCAACCATATAAAGTA
>SXGQ01621353.1_pt1 | contig 12678 bp, 14 predicted proteins | sample 3178371 | NCBI WGS metagenome assembly SXGQ01 (sample SAMN11356859, study PRJNA531348) | freshwater metagenome | isolation source: freshwater sample F1-20 | place: China: Fuxian Lake, Yuxi | collected 2017-12-25
GCCGTCGGTGCCGCCCGAGATCAGCATGTTCTTCTGGTGCACCACGCAGACCCGCAGGAACTCGATCATCGCGGGGCTGGCCGAGCCGAACTTCAGCAGGTCGTTGAAGTCCAGCTTGCGCTTGCTGAACTTCCGGATGGTGATGGAGGGGCCCTTCAGCGCCAGCGGCGGGATGACCGCGTTGACACGCGAGCCGTCCTTCAGCCGCGCATCGACCATGGGCGAGCTTTCGTCGATGCGGCGGCCGATCGGCGCCACGGTGCGCTCGAGGATGCCCTGCACCGCGCGGTCGCGGGTGACGTTGACCGGCCAGCGCTGCAACTGGCCCGCCCGCTCGACGAACACCTCATCGCAGCGGTTGACCATGATTTCAGTGATGGTTGCGTCGGCCAGCAACGGCTCCAGCGGCCCGAGGCCGATGGCCTCGTCGCGCACCTGCTCCAGCAACGTGCGCCGCTCCAGCCACTCCGGCAGCTCGTCGGACAGCTTGGCCATCTGCTCGATGATGAGCCGCTCCGTCAGCTCGCGCAGGTCGGCATCCGCCATGCGGTGCGTGTCGGTGCGGCGCACGTCGAAAGACTCCAGCAGGCGCTCGTGCAGCAAGCGACGGTAGCGGTAGGTCTCGTCGACTTGTGCCGCGGGAGGCTCGGCGGCATGCGCGGCCAGTGGTTCCTTGGCAACCGGCCCCGAAGGTGCGATGGGAGCGGCCGCGGCAGCCTTGGGTGCCACCGGCGCCTCGGTCTGCGCTTCGCCCTCTCCACCGGACCACGCCACCTCCAGGCCGTGGCCGCCGATGCGCACGCGGTCGCCGATCTGCACGACGGTGGCGCCACTGACGCGCTCCTCGTTCACGAACGTGCCGAAGGTGGAATCCAGGTCACGGATGTAGACGCGGTCGCTGGAGACGAACACCTCGGCATGGCGCTTGCTGACTTTCCAGCCGGGAATGACGATGTCGCAACCCGAGTCCTTGCCGATCATGCAGCGCGGCCCCGCCAGCGCCATGGCGCGGCTTTGGCCTTGTGCTTCGAGACGGACCTGCAGCATCAGCGGTTCTCCTGGTTCGAGTCCGGCGGTGGTGTCTGCGGCTCGGTGCGAACGCCGTGCATGAACTGCGGTGGCTTGAGCTCGCGCTCGACACGCTCGTTGCTCTGTTCGGTCATGCGCGCCGCGGCTCCCACGCCGGGATCGACGGCGCCAGGCTCCAGCACACGCGGTGTCGCGATGATGAACAGTTCGGTTTTCTCGGTCGTCATCTCCTTGGCACCGAACAGCGCGCCGATCAGCGGCAGCTTGCCCAGGCCCGGCACCGTGCTGTCGCTGCGCTCGGCCCGCGTGCGCAGCAGCCCTGCGATCACCAGCGGCTCACCGGCCTTCAGGCGCACCTGGGTCTGGCTGCGGTTGGTGGTGAAGGCGATGAAGCCGCCATTGCTGTTGCGCGTGTCGGGTTGGCTGACCTCGACCATCAGCGAGCTGTCCACGTTCTCCAGCGGATCCGCATGCGGCTTGAACTCCAGGCGAACACCGTACTCCTTGTACTCCACGCCGATGGAGCCGTTGCCCTGGGGCACGGGGATGGGGATCTCGCCGCCCGCCAGGAACGTGGCGGAGCCGCCGCTGCGGCAGCTCAGGCGCGGCTCGGCCAGCGTCCAGGCGTCCCCCCGCTGCTCCAGGAACTGCAGGGCCGACGTGATCGTCGTGGCCAGGCCCAGGAAGCTGCGGATGGGGTTGGCCGTGTTGACGGCCGGGTAGCCGGCCACTTCAGGCGGCCGCCAGGGCGTGTTGCTGTAGATCAGCGAGTTGCTGGCGAAGGTGGGGCCGTTGGCGTTGCCCGCCCACTTGATGCCCAGCTGCTCCAGCGCTGATCGCTTGACTTCGATGACGCGCAGGTCGAACTGGATCATGCGCTCCATTTGCAGCGGATCGACGTCGGCCGGCTGGTCCGGCACCAGGCTGAGGATCTGCGGGAAGCTCGCGGCCAGGCGCTGGAGCTTCACGGCGCTCTCGCGGTCCTGGTGGCGGCCTTCCAGCACGATGCGGTCGCCGATCTGGCGCGCTTTCAGGCCCGGAAACTCGTTCAGCATGGCCTGCAACTCAGTCACCACACGGCCTGGCAGCGCCGCCACCACGTCGACGGGGTGCGTGAACTGGCGGCCGTTGCGCAGCCACACATGCATGGTGGTGCGACCCGCCAGTTCACCGATCAGCACGATCTCGCGATCGTCCACCACGGTGGCGCGCAGCAGCGAGCCGTTGCCCAGCGCGATGCGGGCAACGCCGGGGTAACGCATCGTCATCACGTCGCCCACGGCGACGGTCTGCGGCATGCCGGGTTCCACCTTGACGACAGCCGCGGGCACAGCACCGGCACCACCACGCGGCAACGCACTGGCGCGTGGCGCACTGGCCGCAGGCGCGACCTCCTGCACCGTGCCACCGCGCGGCGGCATGGGTGTCGCCACCGGCGCGGGGGGCGCTGCCTGCTGGGCATGGGACGCAACCTGGGCAGCCAAGCCCAAGGCAAGGCCGAACATCCAAAGACGCAGATCACGAGGGCGCACGAATCACTTCTCCACGGTGATGCCCGCCCGCGAATGCGAGCGCAGCGTATGGGTTCAAGGCAGGGCGGCGCCCTTGTTGACGGCAGGGCCGCGAGGCGGCAGCGCGGCGGGTGCAGTCGGCGCTGGAGCCGGCACCTGTGCGGCAGCGGGCGGGGCAGTCGCCGCCGCCAGCGCGGCAGCCTGCGGCCGGGCCAATGCCTCCAGCACCTGCTTTTGAATCTCAGCCGGGCCGCCACCGCCGCCGACGATGTACTCGACGTGCAGCGCTTCGCCCACCGCGCCTCCCCGGCGCCCGCCTTCGAACAGACCGGCCGACGTCAGGGCGCGCGTGGGGTTGGGCGCCTGGTCGTCGGGATGGCGCAGCAGGGCGGTCAACCGACCGGCCTGCTTGGCGACGATGAGCCGTTGGGCATCCTTGGGCGACAGGTCCAGCGTGACCGTGCTGAAGCTCTGCTCCTGGCCCGTTCTCTCGTCTCGCCGCTTGAGGTTCTGGTCGGTCGCCAGCACCACCATGTTGGACAGCAGCGTGCGGGTGACTTCTTCCTGGCTGGTGTCACCCCGTTGGCTCAGCATCAGGTCGATGCGGTCGCCCGGGCGCAGCATGCCCGAAACGCTGTTGACCGTGTCGACCTCGAAGGTCATCGCGCGCCGCCCGTTCTTCAGCGTCGCGGAGAACACCGTGGAGCCCTGGCCTTCGGCGTGCGCGGGCAGCAGCATGTCGCCGCGCTTCATGCCCATGGCCAGGCGCTGGTGCTCGATGTTGGCGAAGACTTCCGGCGTCATCGCATCCGCGTTGACGAACTCGCGCGGCACCTGGCGCACCGCGAAGTTCTCGCCAGTCAGCGCGTCGCCGGGCATCAGGTCGCGCTTGGCGACGACGACCGGGATGGGCTGGTTGGCGCGGCGCGCCTCTTCGTCCAACGCCTGCATGTGGCGTTGCACCATGCGGTTGCCAAGGAAGGCGGCACCGCCGCCGAGCAGGATGGCCACCAGCAGGAGCAGCCAGTTCTGGTTGATGCGAGGGAGGTTCACGGCAAGGACAGGAAGTAGGTGAGGTTCTGGAAGAACAGGCGCACGGCCTCGGCGAGGAACTGCGCGCCGGTACGGCCGTTGACCTCGACGACGAACAAGGCCAGCACCAGGCCGGCGGCGACGACGAGGTATTCGATGGCAGCCTGGCCGCGCTGTGTACCGCGTGTCATGGCTGGGTCTCCAGCAGGTTGAGCGTCAGCGACAGCGGGTCGCGCGGGCCGGCCTGCGTGAGCACGATGTCGACGCTGGAGGTGCCTTTGTCGAAACTGGCCAACCATTGCCGTTGACCAGGCACCCCGCGATCAAAGATGGGACGCCAGCCGGCACGGCTCCAGTGCTGACGCAGACGCTGCTGGGTGATCTCGAAGCTGGCATCGCCAGCCATCTGAACCAACTGGCTGCGCTTGGGACCATCGCGGGTCTCCGACACCTGCGTGACCTGCATCGGCGCGAGCGACGGCAGGTTGCGCGGGATGTAGTCGCGCTGCCGATCGCGGTAGTTCATCTGGCTCAGCAACGCGCGGCTGCCGCCGCCGCTGCTGCGCTCGACCTGGACCACCATCTGCACCGGGTCGCGATGCACGGTGAGCTTGCGCCAGTTGCCTTGCGTGGCCTCCATCGGCACCAAGCCCCCGAAGCGACGCCAATCGCGCTTGAAGAAAGCCATCAGCTCGTCGACAGGTAGCTCGGAGTTCAACTCCTGCACCTGCATGGGGAGGCCGTTGACGCGCGCGTCACGCATCACCCAGCTGGCATCCGTGCGCGGCGGCAGCGTCAGTGGCAGCCAAGCGTCAGCCAGCGCGACACCCGCACTGGCGAACAGCCATAGGCCCAGTGCGACCGAAGCCGCTCCCCTGGCGTGGCACATCGCTGCCACGTCAATGCAGGCAGGCGCTGTTGTTCGGAGCGCCCTCCAGCCGCGTGGTCTTGCTGTCTTGCGCCGCAACGACGTCAGGCTTGATGCAGCCGAAGTCGGGCGAGTCTTTTTCGAACAGGCCAATGGCCAGGCCCAGCACCTGTTCGACGAAGTTCGGGATCAGGCGGCTCGACAGGTTGACGTTGGCCGCGGTCGAAGCGGTGTCCGCCGAGCCACTGCTGCCCAGGCCGCCACCGACGGCTGCCATCGCCGCGCCGATCTTCATGTTGGCGGGATTCGCCTTCGCCAGATCGAGCCGGTTGAACACGTTCAGCTCCACCATGGCCAGGCGACCATCGGTGATGGGTTTGCCGATCAGCTTGGAGACATACCCCACATCCTTGTTGGCAGTGCCGATGCTGGCCGTGCCCCACTGCAGCGTGACTTGGGAGGGATCCTTCAGCAGCGCCTTGCCGGTGAGGTCTCGCCACAACGCCGGCTGATCCTTGTCGTCCTTGAACTTGGCGGCGCTGTCGTCGCTGCGCAGCAGGCCGTCCTTGGACAGCGCGTCGTGGTCCAGGAAGAAACGCGCGCGCATCTGGTCGGCGATGGTGCTGTCGCTGAGCTGCTTCACGTCTGGCTGCATGGCCCGCTGGAACGCGGCGTAGCGGCTGGCCTGCTGCGCACGTTGCTGCAGGTCGCCATAGCGGCCCAGGTAGCTGACGGCCAGGAACACCGGCACCAACACCACCAGCGCGATGATGAACTCGCTCATGGCCTGGCCGCGCTGGGCATGCGGAACTGCTTTCATGGCTGACCTCCCACGGGAACGACCAAGGGCTGCTGAACAAAGGTCTGGATGGCCTCACGACTGAAGCGGGCGGCAGGGATGGCCTTGCCCTCCTCGACAATCTCGGCCTCCATGCGATCGGCATCGGTCTCCGGTGATGGCCCAGGCTTGCCCCCCGGCGGCAGCACGCGCAGGTAGCGCAGCGTGGGGCCGTCGCCGCGGCTGAAGTGCGGCAGGCTGCCGTCGTAGGCACGCGGGTGCGTGCAGAAATGCTGGCCGGGGGTCTTGGGCTCACCACCCACGGCACTCTCGCTGAGCCACACGCAGGACTGACCGCCGGGGGTGGTGCCCTGCGGCAGGCCGCTGGCGCTGTCCTTCTTGGTCGCCTTCGCCAGGCAACGCTTGGCGTCATCCGACGACGTCTTTTCCTCGGAGAAGCTCGCCGGTTGCGATGGCGCATCCGGGTTGGGGTCGGCCTTGGCCGACCCGGCGTACCAACTGGCGCACAGGGTTTCGGTCTCGGCCTGAACGGTTTTGTAGAAGGTCCATTGGCAGCCCTTCTCGACGTTGGGCCAGACGACGGCATCGGTGGTGTAGGCCACGCGCCTGTCTCCGGCGTAGATCTCCTCGGTCTCGCGCGTGACCCACTTGGCAATGTCGGCAGGGCCGGGCAACGGCGGTGCGGCGGCAGCATCCCCACCCTTGGCACGCAAGGCCATCTGGCAACTGGCCATGCGGTCCTGCAACTGCTCACGCATGACAGCAACGTCAGGATGCATGCGCATGACGATGCGCAGGCTGGCCGAATCCTTGGCTGCAGCCGCCTCCGACCCCGGCGTGCAGCCGGCCATCATGGCCAGGCTCAACAGCACAAATGGCAGCCACCGACTCACCACTGCCCCCCCGGCGTGTAGATCGCCTTGTCGGGAGAGATGCCCATTGCTGTCAGCAGGGCGACTTTCTCGACGGTGGTGAGGTCACGCAGGCGGGCTTGCCAGTAGGGGCTGTACAGCGAACCGTACTCCTTGGCACTGTCGGGTCGCAACAAGCCGGAGGCGGTGAAATCGTTGCTGAGGCCGCGGCGTGGCCGCTCGAAGAACACACGCGCCTTCGCAAACGCCGCGTTCTGCGACGCCTCCTGCTTCAGGGGCAGATGGGCGGAGCCGGCAACCGACGTGCTGTTCACGTTGTTCATGGCCATCGACGTCGTGGTGAAGTCGTTGGCGCCGGGGCGAGCGACTGCGACGATGAAGTCCAGGCCCAGCTCGGCACGAGCCTTCGTGGACTTGTCGGCGATGTCGTACAAGGCCGGCACCCCAGACCACTTGCTGTGTTCGCCACCATCGCTGCGGGCCCATTTGTGGACCTGTCGGTTGGGGCTCCAGGTCTTGCCAGAAGTGCCTTTTTCGTCCGCGTTCGCGCGCCCCCAACCCACCGGCGTGTAGCACTTCTTCGGGCCGCACTGGTTCCACAGTTCGAGCGTGTCCTGGGATTCCCAGCGATCGAAGCCCTGAAGCTTGGAGCCGCCATCCTTGTCCAGGCCACCCACAAACGGCACGCCGAAGTTGAGCCAGCCCTGGCCCGGCCGGCTGGCCGAGAACTTGTCGAGCGACTGCTCCAGGATGTACTTGGCGTCGCCACGCTCGTTGTCGCTGTACAGCTTCGTGAACTTGATCCACGCCGCGTTGTTCTTGACGAACGTGGCTTCATTGATGAGGTTGGTGTCGGCAATGGCGACGCCCGCATCCATGCGATTGTTGAAATTGGTGCGGTTGGCCTTGACGATGTTGCGCGCCGCGTCTTCCGCCAGCAGGCCACCGCCCTTGTTGATGGCGAATTGCGCGGCCTTCAGGCCGGTCTTCACGCCCTCCAGCACCGGGATGTAGACGTTGACGCCCTTCTGCAGGCCGGAGTGCGCCTTGTCGGCCACCATCTCCACCTTGTCCATCACCTTGGCGGCGGCTTGCGCGAATGCCGTGGCCGGCGGGAAAAGACTGACGATGTCCAGCACCAGCTCGATGTTGCCGGCCGTCTTGCCCATGTACTGCACCCAGCTCTCCAGAGACAGCAGTTGGGTGAGAAACACCTCGTTGGCAATGACTCCACGGTTCGCGTAAGCCATCAGGTTGAGCAGTCGCGCCTCTGCCGTAGCGCCCGCCAGGGCGGCGGCATCGGCGGCGTTGACGGCGCGCTGCTTGCCCACGATGACCTGGCCGGTGTTGAAGACGGCGTACATCACTGCCGCGCTGGCAGCCAACGTGCCCAGCAGCCAGATCGCGGCTTGGCCCTTGGTGCGGGAGCGGGAGGTCGACGAGGTGGTCTTCATGGCGGCTCGATGTGTTGGCGTCAAGGCAACTTGACGAGTTCGACACGGCGGTTCTTGGCCCGACCGTCTTCCTTGCGGTTGTCAGCAATGGGGATGTCGGCCCCCTGCCCTTTGGCGGCGAGGCGCTTGGCGTCGATGCCTTGCGCCTTGACCGCTGCCAACACCGCCTCCGCACGCGACTGCGACAACTTGCGGTTGGCCTGCGCGTCGCCGACGTTGTCGGTATGGCCTTCGATAGACAAGCGCAGCGTCGGCTGCTGCTTCAGCAGCGCGGCGATTTCCTTGACCGCCGCCACACCGTCTTCCTTCAGTTCCGACTTGTTGGTATCGAAGTTGATGTACAGCGTGGCCCAGCCGTCGGCAGCGATCTCGCGAGCAAGTTCGCCCGCCTTGACGGACTGCACCATTGCCTGTGGCTCGACGATGGTGAGGTAGTAGCGGGCAGCGTTGTAAGGGAACTTGAGCAGCACGGTCGTCGCCCCTTGCCCGGGCTTGGGCACCTGGAAGACGTGCTGGCTGTAGCTCAGGCGGTCACCCTGCGGCGGCTTGTTGACCGCGCGGCCACCGAGCTTTTCGATCGCCGCCACATAGTTTCTAAAAACCTCCAAGATACTAACTTCGACGCCAATCTTGGATACATATGTCAAACGTGTGACACGGCCTTCAAAATTCGTGGGACCGGAATACGGCGACTGTTTTTCCTGGGAAATGTCCGCCGCCTTTACCTCGACTGAATCAAACGGCTTCTCGGACTTCTCCGTCACCTCGAAACCCGCCATGCCGCTGAGTAGCGGATGATCTTTCCGGTCAGCGGCAAAACTCGGGGAAAACCCCAAAACGCAGGCGCAACCCGCCAGCACACCGACCCAGCGGGAAGCCGTCTGCAGAATCATTTCGTGGCCGACGCTTCGCTGAAGTTTTCGAGGCCAATCTTGGCTTGGGCTTCCTTCGCAGCCATCTCGCCCGCGGTCTTGCCAGACTTGTTGGAGTCCTGCGCGTCCTGCGCAGCGCCGCCCAGAGACGCGGCCACGGCTGCCGTTTGATGGCGCATGGTGCGGCCATACAGGTTGTAAACGCCAATCGCGGCGATGGCGATCAGCGCGACGATGATGATGTATTCCGTCATGCCCTGACCGAGCTGCCGGTGTTCAATCTTGAGAGGCTTGCGCATGGTTTTCACCTCGAACGAGAGGGAACACGCCAGGCAGCGCGGCGGACCGCGCCACCCGGCGCGCCAGATCATTGCTCCGGCTTGACGGCGGCGGCGTCGCTGAAGTTTTCCAGGCCCTTGACGTTCTTGGCCTCGTCGGCGGCGCCCTTGCCGTTCTTCGTGGCCAATTGGTTGGCGCTCTTGGAGGAACCGGAATCGCCACCCAGCGCAGCGGCCATGCTGGCCGTCTGGTTGCGGACCGTGGAGCCGAACAGGTTGTAGACGCCGATGGCGGCCACGGCGATCAGCGCCACGATGATGATGTATTCGGTCATGCCCTGACCACGGTTCTTATTGCGGCGGGACGTCATCAGATTCATACGCATGAAATATCTCCTAGAGATTAGGGGGTAAAGCGAAGGCAAGGAGCCGAAGTTCTTCCAAACACCCCCTGCTGGGCCGGCACCATATCCGCGCAACTTTCCCGGAACATCCCCTAACTTCAACCCTTGTCGTGTCAAACAGTTACTTTGGGCGTATCAAAAAGTAACTTCTGCTAGCTTCCATTTGATTCCCCCTAAATCTCCAATTGACCGTGATCGCATGGGCCTCGGAGACTCGCGCGCCGGCTGGCGGTCAGCCGTTTCAAGGCAGGAGAAATGGCGGGCTTGGAGCAGTCGAACCACACCAGCGCACCCCATGCGCAGGAGGCACGCGGGCAAACCGATGCCTGGTGGCGTCCGTTCGACGGGCTGACATTGGCGTTCGCTGCCGGTGCGCCGATGGCCGCCGCCTACTTCGCCGGGCCGTCACCGCTCACCGCGTTTCTGCTGCTCGCCGGCATGGCGCTGGCGGCATGGAATTTCCAACGTCAGGAGGGGCGACGTCGATGGACATCGCTTGTCCTGACGCTCATCGTCTGGCAAGCCGGCAGCATGGGCTGGATCACGGCGGTGCTGGGGCCTGAGTTGGGGGGCGCGGAACGCGTTGCGGCCACCGCGCTGCTGTTCGTGCTGCTCTGGGCACTGTCGCTGGGCAGCCTGTTGCTGCTGGGCTGGGGGGTGGATCGGCTGCTGGACGGCCGCCGCGCGCAGCCCCTCGCCTGGCCGCTGGCATGGTGGATCTGGATGGTCTCGCGCGACTTCTGCTGGTGGGGCGGTGGCTACGGCAGCCTCAGCCTGCCGCTGTTGACGCTGCCCGGCCTCGGCACCTGGCTGCCGTTGCTGGGCCCAGCCTTGTTCGAGGCAACGCTGTGGGCCCTGCTGCTGGCAGCGACACAGCCAAGCGCCACGGCGCTGCGCCGCGTGGCCGGCATGGCGCTGTTGGCTCTCGCCCTGGCGCTGCCGTCCCCCTGGACGTGGACGGCCCCTGCGGGCGAGGGCCTGAGCATCGCAGTGGTCGAAACGCCGCCTGTGACGGCAGGGCCATCCGAGTGGACGCTGCAGGCGCGCGACGAGGCACTCGCCGCCATTCACCGCACCGTGGAGGTGGCCCCGACGGGCAGCCTCGTCGTGACTCCGGAAGGCTTCATGCCCGAGTCGCCACCAAACAACGCCGAGGGTGTCTGGGGCGACCTGCTGAATGCGCTCGACGTGCACGACCAGCGCCTTCTGCTGGGGACAAGCCTCTCCCATCCCGACCCCACCACCAGCGCGCTGATGAACGTCGCGATGCTCGTGACGCCGCACGGCGACAGCCGAGCCGCAAGCGTCTACGCCAAGCAACGACTGGCGCCGATTGGCGAAGAGCTGCCGTGGCCTGCCCTGTTGAAGCCGCTGTCGGACCGGTGGCTCAACCACGCACGCCGTGTGCAACGCCAGGCAGGTCCGCCAGCCATGGCGGCGCCATTGGTGACCGGCGGCGCCACGCTGGGCATGCTGCTGTGTCACGAGGTGGCCTTCAGCGATGGGCTGGCAGCGACGGCCAACGGCCTGGTGCACCTGGCCAGTGATCATTGGTCCGACGATCCGCGCTCTGCGCGACAAGCCCTGGGACTGGCGCGGCTGCGCGCCATCGAGTCCGGCAAGTGGCTGCTGAGCGTCAGCGAGGGGCAGCCAGCGCAGCTCATCGATCCACAGGGGCGGATGCGTAACGCACAACGGGTTGATGCGTTGCCCCTGCGACAAGGCCACACACCATTCGTCCACTGGCGCGCACTGCAGCCCATCGCACCACTCGCGTTGCTGGCGGCACTGCTGCTCGCGGCACGTCGCGCTCGCGGCGTCACACCTTCTCTCGCAGGAATCACACCATGAGACCCGCCCACCGCCGCCAGAGCGGCGCCACACTGATGGAGTTCGTCATCGTCTTCCCCATCGCCGCCTTGCTGGTGATGGGTTTGATCCAGGCAGGCTTCGTCTACATGGCGAAGCTCACGCTGAACCATGCGACCTTCATGGCGGCACGTGTCGGCTCCACGCACAACGCGAACACCGGAAAGATGCGCGAGGCACTGCTGCGAGGCCTCATCCCGTTCTATCAAAACAACTTCGAAACCAACGACAGCACCCGGCTGCTGAAGGCCTGGGGCGAGGTGGAGCTGAAAGAGAAGATCAACCCGCTGACCAAGCTGGAACGACTCAATCCATCGTCCAAGAGCTTTTCCGACTTCGGCGTCAAGGACCCGAAGATCAACAGCACCTACATCCCCAACGACAACCTTGAGTGGCGCGCCAACACGTTGGGAACGCAGTCTCAACAGAATCTGCGTGACGCCAACCTGCTAAAGATCCGCGTCGTCTACGGCTACGAGCTGAAGGTGCCGTTGATGGCCGGGATCATCCGACGCGTCATGTGTTCCGGCGAGAGCGCCGTCGAGGCCTGGGGCGATGTCTCCATCTTCCAGTCGGTCTACCCGCTCGCCAACCAGAACTGCGCGTACTACCTGCTCGGGCGCATGCCCATCGAGAGCACGGCCATCGTCGAGATGCAGTCACCTGCCTACCAATAACTCCTCCATCCATCACCTGCCTTCCATGAAACGCACCCTCTGCACGCTGTCCTTCCTCGCCGCCCTGCTGTCGTTGTCCGCCTGCGGCGGCGGCGGCAACGAGTCCGGCCCACCAGAAGAGCTCTACCTGTCCGCCACGTCTGTCACCGTGGGCGTCACGGGCATCTGCGCCGCCGGCGTCGGACCGCAGATCCACATCTATGGCGGCACCCCGCCCTACAAGCTCGCGAACTCCGTGCCGCAGGGCATGACGCTGAACAAGACCGTCGTGCAGAACAGCGGCGACAGCTTCGTCATTACGTTCACGGGGGTCTGCATGGACTCCATGCCCATCACCGTGGAAGACCAGATGGGACTGCTGGCCAGGGTCAGCGTCTCCAACGGGGTATGAAGCCGCTGTTGGCGCTGCTGCTGGCGGCCGGCGTTGCAACAACGGCCCAGGCCGGCTGCCACCGCGCTGGCGTGGAATGGATCATCGGTGGCCCGGCGCCTGTCGATTGCGACACATCGCCCGTCGTCGACCGGGCAGCAACCACCAAGCCCAAGGTCAGTGTGTCCAGCCAGCGCCAGCGCGACGAGGAACGCCTGGGCATCCTCGCGCAGGAGCTTGCACAGGAGGAGCGCCAACTGCGCAACTCAACCGACGCGGCCAGTGCGCTGCGCACGCGCGACAACATCGCGGCCCTGAAACGCGAGATCGCGCGCGCCAACCTCGTGCAGCGCTGAGCTCGCCCTGAGCAAGACTGCGGGGGCACTATGCTGCGGGCCACCGCGTTTTGCAGCGTCCACCATGTCTCTTGCCACCGTCCACTCCCGCGCGCTCGACGGCCTGGCCGCGGCGCCGGTCACCGTGGAGGTCCACCTGGCGAATGGCCTGCCGTCATTCACCGTCGTGGGTTTGGCCGACACGGAGGTGAAGGAAGCGCGCGAACGCGTTCGCGCCGCCCTGGCCAACAGCGGGCTCAGCTTCCCTGCCAATAAAAGGATCACGGTCAACCTCGCGCCGGCCGACC
>SXGQ01237547.1_pt1 | contig 12675 bp, 16 predicted proteins | sample 3178371 | NCBI WGS metagenome assembly SXGQ01 (sample SAMN11356859, study PRJNA531348) | freshwater metagenome | isolation source: freshwater sample F1-20 | place: China: Fuxian Lake, Yuxi | collected 2017-12-25
GTGATTCTAAAGAGGTATTATTTTATCACGGTTTCAAAGACGGAGAAGAATCTCAAAAAGCACTCGAATTTCTTAAACAAAATAAACAATGAAAAAAATTAATCTTGATTTTATTAACTTAGCACGGGTAAAGACTTTCTTAAACAAGTTTTTTTACTATGTGTTGGTCGTTTTTTCACTAGCAGCAGGATTTTTTGCTGGTATGAACTTTGATTCACTATACAACCAAAAAACAAAACCTAAAAACTCTATTATTACTAAAGAAGGAGTGAATTTAGCTATTGATCAGTATGATAACCTACTAATCATTGATAGAGAATCAGGTGAAATAAAGTTTTATGAAGATTCTGTGGGGTATAGTATTTTTCATATATATGCCAAAAATATGGTAAGGCATGACTAATCAATTTATTCATCTCGGTAACAAACTTATATTGTTTTATGTTTGTTCTATTCTGTTAACATTATTTTTATCTTGGAAACTTTTCTCTGCTCAAGAGGTGGTAGATAGATCTAATCAAGAATATTCTGAATCTTCAATGATATCTTCTATTCATATGTATGAATGCATCAAAAAATACGCACATCACTACGATATACCAGAACATATAGCTTTCAATGTAGCCTACTTAGAAACTGGATATCGCGGACCTCTACATTTTGGATACTCACCTGATCAAATTTCAGGTGGTGGGGCGGTTGGTCCTATGCAAGTTCTACCAAAAACGGCCAGTTTTGTAGAGAAGAAAAAGGTTTCTAGGGGCGAACTACTCACAAATATCGATATGAATGTTCACATATCTCTTAAATATCTTAAACATCTACATAACGAGTTTGGATCTTGGCCCGTGGCGGTTGGATTTTACAACACAGGAACTCCAGTGGTGAATGAATATTCAAGGTATTGCACAGGTAATAAGGGTTTTTCCGATAAGTGGCTTAGAGGTATTTAATCCTCCCTTTCTTCTAAAAATTGAAGTATAATCTGAAGATTTTGCTTAGAGAACTCAAATAGAGGGCTACCACCTACTTTCAAATATTCGTTATATAACTCTTCAAAATCATCTCGCGTATAAAACTTGTCATATCCATCAAGCCAAACGACTTGGTCTTGAAGTGTGCCGGCTGGCAACCTAAGCTCTTGTCTTGGCATATTTGGGCCGAGTGGTGATATATCATAAGTTCCAGATATAGCTTCTGATACAAATTGATTGAATTTTTTTATTCTAAACCCAGAGTTCATACCCTTTTATATATAAAAATATGGATCTATTAAATATTTATGAGATGTTACTTTCAGGTGAGGTTCAAAAAATAGAATCTCTTTCGTCTAGTTCTCAAGTAGATATTGTAGATTTGACACCTGATAAAATACCTCAGGTTACTGAAAGAGAAACTTCAGAGGTGCCAGAAACCTTAGACAAGTTTGAAAATCCTATTTTACAAAAATTCACCGGAAAAATTCTACAAAACAATACTAGTTTTAATCCAGTTGATGTCACTACTCAAAAAATCGAAACTGGTACATTGTTTCCAAATGAGCCTTCTATATCGAAGGAATCGATTCCGGTATTAGCAAACAGTTTAGAGTTGCCAAACCCAGGATCGAACATAACACCCAACACAGAGATTTCACCTTCATTGGTACAAAATAAACCAACCGAACAACCAATCAATACATCAGTAAATAACATAAACAACAATGAAAACATTTCGGATAATCGTGTAAGTGAGAATAATTTTTATTTCCAAATAAAACTTAACGAAGTTAGTAATGATGATGTGAAATTATTTGAAAACATATCTCAATCGGTTTTTGAAGGTGAGACTAGCATTGTTAATGATTTGAAAGATCTATCGAATAGTCTTGTTTCTTCCCTAAATAGGGGGGATATTTCGAATACATCTTCATTAAATGTTTCGAATCTTAGTCAAATTATCGAAAAAGGCACCATACCAAATTTAATAACTACCCCGAATTTATTTACAGGTCAGTTGGGTATGACCATAAATACAGATCAAAATACAGAATCTATACGACTTATTAATGAAATAATCAACACTACTGTCCCGTTTGTGGGTAGTGATGTATCAGAAAATATTTTTTCTGAAAACATGAACAGTTTGACAAACTATTTATCTGTTTTTGACAAAATTGTAGAAACAGATAATCTGAAAAAATTAGAACCAGATAAAATTTCAAATTTCTTAGAAAACATAAACAATGTCGTAAACAATTTTTCTACCAATGAGGTATCAAATATTCCAAACCTTATCGAAAATATAACCAATAGTCCAGTTAATTTAGTTCAAAATTTAGACAATATACTAAATAATACTAGTATTGGATCTCAAATCTCATCGGTTCAAAATTTGACAACTCCAAGTATAATAAAAAATATCTTATCAATTTTAGATTCTGGTAACGAAGTTGATATCACGAAAAGTTCAACACCAGTAAATATGTTGCCGGAACTAACAGGATTTAGTTTGGAAAATATCAAAAATATTCAAACTAATCTAGAAAGTTCAAGAGTTGTTCAATCTTTCTTATCTAATTTGAATCAAACTCTACCACCAACGATAGAAGTAGCTAGACCAAATAATTTTAGAGATTCTAACAATCCGAATTTATCTACAACAGAAGTGAGTCCACCAAACTTAAACACAAGACCCGGTGGTGAAATACAAACTACACTTTTAGAGACACCTCAAATAGCTATGTTACAGACTAATTTAGCTACGCAAATTCCTCAACTCACTCGAGAAATCTCAACCTATCCAATAATACAGCCACCTGCACCCTTGAGTGATCAGAGTATATCACCATCTCTACCAACTACTCCAGAGACCAGGGCAGAATCTGGATCAATGACAACTTCTGCTCCAATGATTCCACCAGTCACCGAAAATAAATCAGAAGAGCCGAATATGTCTAATCAAATGCTTGGTGGTTTATCCTCTCAAATAGCCGCTCTAACATCAGTAGTTAGAGAAATCTCAACAAAACTTAGTTACCTTGACGAAGATACTAATCTATCATTCAAGTAATCAACTTTTTCCCGGGAACATAATATAAACTAGGCGAAATTATACAAAAAAAACCCTTAACATGAGTCAAGAAGAACAACTATCCGAAGAAGAATACTTAAGAAGACATATTGAAAGTGTAGAAAGAGAAAAACAATTAACCTCACAAAAAGAGGCGGTAGCTCCTGAGGTAGATCAAGGTTTTGGTATGGCACCAGATTCAGCAAGAGTTGGTGAACTTCAATATTTTAGTATTGATACTAGAGAACTTCCATGTGGAGTATTTTATCCTAAAGGATCGTATATCCAGATAAGAGCTGCTAAAGTAGTTGAGATTCAGTATTTCTCAATGGTTGACGATAATAATATTTATGATATTTTAGAAAAAATAAATTATATCTTATCTAACTGCTTGAAGTTGAAATACCCTACTGGTGAAACAAAGACCTATCTTGATCTAAAAGACCCTGATAAGTTCTTTGTGATATTTTTAATAAGGGAGCTTACCTTCCAAAAAGGTAACTATCTAACCACAAAGGCTATTTGTCCGGTAGATAACACTGAATGTAATATCGAGCTTAAAAGAGCAAACTTCGAGTTCCACGTGCCTGGTGAAAAAATAGCACCATACTATAACCCCAATATGAACTGTTATAGTTTTGAGACAACAAACGATTACTTATTTCATCTATCACCACCTACTATCGGTATTCAGAAAGATTTATTTGAATGGGTAGGAAAAAAGAATGAATCTGGGAAAAAGGTGAATCCTGCTTTTTTGAAGATTATGCCGTTTCTGGCTAACGGTCAAAATACGATTGACACCGAAAGACTGAATGCTTTAGAGAAAGATTTTACTGATGAAGAAAAAATGGATGATATATCTTTTCAGTTCTTAAACGCGACGGTGGATCTTATGAAGTTTGGTATAAAATGTGTAAAATCAACTTGTAGCTGTGGTCAGGAGGTCCGCAGCGAGAGTATCTTTCCTAGAGGAGCGTCATCTCTTTTCGTTATTCGTGATGCCTTTGACCGGTATATTAAAAAATAAACTACTTCTTCAAAAACAATACGGAACTCAAGAAATATCTATGGATAACTGGCCCTACTGGATGTTAGAAGAGAACATCAAAATAGGTAACGAAATCATAGAAGAATTGAAATCTTCACAAAACTCACAAAATTTAGATAACAGCCTCCCAAAAATTTAACAAAGACTATGAATACCATAAATACATCTTCTTCTGGCACAACATATATAAACACAATTACCTATCCCGGAATCTCTACTACGGGCACGATCACTACTTCAGGAAGCTCTACGCCTTTCACGAATTATCACTATCAGCAACAAAAAATCAAAGTGCCAGGAACCGATCTTATGGTAAATGATGATTGGCAAAATAATATGTGCGCTTGGTTTTTGGGAAGGTATGGAATAGAGGGTATAATAGAATTCATAGAAGAACACCCTACCTACTTAGAGTTCTTAGATAAAAGTTTTGCGAATTATCTTAGAGATATGAAAAAGATTGTAAATAGAGATAAAAAGATCCTTCAGATTTTAGGCTAAAAACAAAGTTGAGATTTCACTATATAATAACAAATTAGTTATTATGCCAAATCCACAAGGTAAAAAATCAACACACCACTCCTTTGGTCACGTGCGACTACATATTCTCGGCTCTCTAAATAATACCCCCAAAAAAACAAATGGGTATAATCATCAACCGATAAGAATATAATAGTCCGTGTTTGGAAAATAGCTAGTCTAAAAAAAATAATCTTCAGGCTATGCTAGTCAATTTATTGATTGATGGAAACTACCTTCTTAACAAATGTGTATTTACACTTCATAAAAATAACCTCCTTTTCGGAGAGCTCGCCAGAGCTCTTGAAAAATCTTTACAATCTTATAAAAGATGGTATCCTTTTACTAAGATATACCTTGTTTCTGACTCAAAAGAAAAATCTTGGAGAAAGAAATTGAACGTAGAATACAAAGCAACCAGAAAGAAGAACAACGATATAGACTGGGCTTTTGTTCATCAAACTTATAAAACCTTCAAAGAAAACCTTCAAGGAGTTCATGTTCTTGAATATCCTTCAATCGAAGGTGACGACTGGATTTGCTATATTATCAACAAATCCAATGAAAAGAACATCTCTAATGTAATTATCTCAAACGACCATGATATTAAGCAGCTTATACGATATGGTCTTGATCCGCCCTATATCAACGTAATGAGTAACGAGATAATCAATAAACAAAAAATATTTCTACCTAAGAACTTTCAAGTATTCTTAAACCGCGTGAATCAAAAACAAGAAGAGCAAACAATATTCGATCAAGACTATTCTGAAGATTTTATAAAACTTCTTAAAAACTTTACCGATAAATACCAAACATCAGTAGCTGATCCGGTTGAATCACTTATTACCAAAATATTATCTGGTGATAACTCTGATAATATCAAATCAGTTTGGCAAGTTGAAAAGTTCGGAAAAGTTCGTGGTATTGGTCCAAAAGGAGCAAAAGATATCTACAGAAGATACGAACAATCTTTCGGTCAAATCTCTATAAATGATCCAGATCTATTTGAGAACTTAGCAGATATTATTTGTGAGAAAAAAAGATTATCTAAATCAACAATCCCTGAAATTTCACATAATATAAGAGAGAATTGGAAACTTATCCACCTCGATCTAGATACGCTTCCAAGACAAATCGTAGAAAAAATGAATCAAGTCCATGATTATCGATGAAAGATTTATAGATTGGCTTAAAAACCAAAATTTATCTGAGCACATAGGAGAGAAGGTAGTAAAAAAATCTCTCTATAAGTGGTATGGATTTATTAGTGAGCGAGTTTCTAATATGAACAAGAAAAAAATGACTAACTATCAGTATCTCTGTGTTTTTGTTGAGTTTTATCAAAGATGGATAGATACACTCTCAAGAGCAGAGAAAAAAAATGTTCCAGAAGTTACAACTATTCTAGAAAATTTGAATAAAAACATCTCCAATCAAAATCAATCTCGTTCTAAAGTAATAAATGAATGGTTCAACTACCAAACAGGAACTTTTGAGTATGAACTAGAAGATGGTAACCTTATCATTTCAGATAAAAAATCCACTGGTAACTTTATAGCACCTGATCTAGTCGATACAATTTTTTCATCTATTTACCACCGAATAGTCAATCCAGATTTATTTAGAGAAGAACAAATCAATAAAATATTAAACTAGATGATTAGTGAAAAAAGATGTCAACTTTTTTACAAATATATACAAAGTAAAAAGGGGAAGAAAAATTATTATTCTACTTTTGTTTGGTCACAGACCCTCAATCAGTGGCCCGGGGCTAAACATCCAGATAGATACGAAGATACTCAAGATTGTGTTTATTTTTGGGAACTTTGGTCTGATTTTGTCATAGGAAATAGTGGATCAGTTGAATTTGGTATGAATGAATTTTCAGATGTAGTCCATCAAGTTGGTGATGGTGTTTTTGGTAGTAATAAAAGTTTTTTCAAGACCTCACTTGGAAAGATTTATTTAAAGGTAAATAATCCACGTCTTTTAAGAGATATTTTAATAGATGAAATTTTAGAAAATGACTAATCTTTTAGATTTTACAAAAGCGCTCTTTGGAAGCTCACAGATGTGGACCAAGATAACTCAAGAAGACAAAGAAGCTCATTATTTTATTATAAATAGAATGTTCTCAAAAAAATACCCCGAGTGGAGTTTATACTTATCAGCTGATAATATATCCAAATCATCGGCGATGGATACCTGGCATAGTTTAGTTAGGGGTAGAGGATATGAAGCTTGGTTTTGGAAAAAAAGTTCTGCTTCATCAGAGAAAAAGGGGAACTTCGAACTTGAAAATCAGATCCGTGAAAATTACGATTGGAACGAACAGCAGATCCTAGCTATTCAGGAGATCTATCCACAAATCTGGAAAGAAATAACATCAGAAATTAAAAAGAAAAATAAAGAAAAACAACTATGATAGAAACTAAAAATGGATCAGAGGTCAAAGAAGCCGATCCGAAAAAAACCAATTGGTACACCTTAAGAGTTCAATCTGGCAGAGAAAGAACTCTTTTAGAAAGAATGAACCGTGATAAAGAAAGAGGCGATCTTCCTATTATTGAAGCTTTTTATCCAACAGAAAAAACTATTTCTAACCGTAATGGTCAAAGAATAATGAGAGAAAAAGTTCTTTTTCCAGGTTATATCTTTGTAGAAACAAAATATGTTGGTGAGCTTGAATACTGGGTTAAATCTACACCCGGGGCAGCTGGTCTTCTAAAAGATGCTGCTGGAAATCCCATCTGGGTTAAGCAATATGAGCTTGACGGCATGAGAGCGAAATTAAATGAACCAGATCTTACTACAAGTTTAGAATATTCATCGGGTGAAAGAGTTCGCATCTTAGGTGGTCCTTTTTCAGGCTTTGAAGGTGATGTAAAAGAAATGAACCGAACAAAAAACTCAGTAAAAGTATCTGTAAAGATTTTCGGCAGAGAGAACTTCATAGAAATACCACTCGAAGATCTAGAAAGAGTAAATAATTAGATATTTTTTCGTATATTTGTAAAAAATATAAAAAATGTCAAAAGTAGGATATTGTTGTATCTGCCTTGGAATCAACGAAGGTGTAAAAAAAGTAGATCAAGTATCCGTCAATCGAGGTATGGTCAAAAGAACTTTTGATCAAAAAGGGCTCGAAGGTGTTAGCGAGCTAGCTATAAAAAATCTAGAAGATTTAATAAAAGTTTTAAACTACAATCTAGAACGAGGTATTTTTGTATATAGAATGTCTTCAGAGATGTTTCCATGGCTTACACACTACGATGTAACGAAGCTCCCTAATTTTGATAGAATAAATACTCTTCTAAAAACTAGTGGTGATTTTGCTAAGCTACACGGTATGAGATTATCGTTTCACGCGCCGCCTTTTTGTGTATTAGCTAGTCAGAATCCAGACGTAGTCGAAAAAACTATTGACGAACTCGATAAACACTCTCAGCTAATGGATCTGATGGGTCTTGAGGCATCTACTTATTATTCAATAAACGTTCATGTTGGCGTAACTAAACCTTCGAGAGAGGAAGCAGCCGAGAGATTTTGTATAAATTTCGAGAGATTATCACCCAATACCAAAAAAAGATTAACGGTAGAAAACGATGATTCCAAAAATCAGTTCTCAACTCAAATGCTTAAATCTATGATCTATGATAGAATAGGTATTCCTATAGTATTTGATTACTTTCACCACGCTTGTTTTTCTGATGATTTAGATCAAAAATCTGCTTTTGAGCTAGCTCGTCATACCTGGAAAGAGCGTCAGCTCTGTCACCACTCGTCTTCTAGAAAGGTATGGGAAGATCCAGGATCAAAACACGAAGCTCACGCTGATTATCTTTTTGAGAATTTCAATGATTGGGGCTATGATATCGATGTAGAGCTAGAGTGTAAAGCTAAAGATTTAGCTCTAATTAAGTTTAGGTCTCAATTCATGAGTAGATAAAAATAATATATACTCTCAAAATAAAATTTTATATGAGGGTTAGATATTTTGACGAGTTTATCTTAGAGAGACTTTTTGACACGCCAGAAGGTTATATTTCAACTAGACTAGATAGTATAGAACGAACAATTCGTAGTCTTTTTGATACTCAACAGGATGATGAAAATATAGATACCTTTTCGGCTAAAGAACAAAAAGAAAAGAAGGAGGGTGGAAAGATGAAATTCTCAGAACTCGGTATTCAGCTTGATTCTATTCAAAAATCAAAATATTCTAAAATACAAGACAACATCAAATGTAGATTTTCTGATGATGAAAATCTTTATGATTTTACCGTAATCTTAGATCTAAAAGATGCTGTTCCGGCAGATGGATCGAAAGATTTCTCTAGTGATGATATAAAAGATTGCTTTGTAAAATTTAAAAAATACAATATAGATAGTTTTGAGCTTCTTGGTGAAATCTCAAAAAATATCAAAATAGATGATATTGACGAGGATCTCTTAATAGAGCTAAAACTTGAACTCGATGGTGGATCTAAAGGTGAATCAGAAGAAAACTTTTCAATAGAAACCGAGTAAAAAGAAAATGGATGGTAAATATTTTGTCGTAGCACCTCACTCAGTTATTAGCTCAGTAAAATCAAGTTCTAAATATTTTAGGGTTAATCTAGGTGTATCACTGACATTAGAAGATACAAAAGGAGAAGATAGACTAGACAACGACAAAGATAGATTTGCTTTTGCTTACAGAAAATATAAAGGCTCGATTTGTTTAAGCGCTGGTGAAGTTGGAAATATGCACTTTTACACTGATCATACCCTATCTGGGAATAAAATTCTTATCTATAAAGATTTTGAAGAATTCGAGTTTAATTATGATACTCTATATATTAGAGAATTTGGAACTGATGCCTGGATCGGTAAAATAATGAAGGAAGTCGATACTAAGATTCAAGAGATGAATGTCAAAGTCTCAGAAGAATCTAGTGATGTTTCAAACCCTGTTAAAAATAGAGGTGATAGATCCAAAGTTTTCACCAACCCTGGTCAAGTTCGTTATGAAGATCTTAAAGAATATCTAGCTTCTAAACGACAAAAGATTTAATCAAGAATCATTTTCAGTCTTCTATCTCTTTTAAGACGAAGAGATTTAGCTACCTTTTTTTGCCAGATTTCATTCAATATTTCTTTAGAAGGTTTTCCTCTTTTCACCGAGAGTTGATGTATATCATCAAAGTTATGCCCAAGATTTATGTTTTTAATATATATGTTACGAGAAACAATACAAATATTTAAATCTTCTAATGGAAACATTCCCTTTTTCTATTGATTATTTTTTTTCAGTAAAATTTATATATAAAAAAACATTCCTCGAATAATATATATACAAATATGATACACAAAAATTTTAACCAGTTCTTAAACGAAGAAATTCTGCTAGAAAACCTTATCATGGAATCTACTCTCAATTTTTCGCCAAACTTCGCCTCTATCTTAAACTCTCTCAAAGATGATGATAGAGTAGCTAGAGAAATACTTTCTGCTTTTCAATCTGGGAAAGACGCTGAATATTCAGCTAACTATATCGATCTTACTAAAGATAGAAAAGATTATGTTGAGTATATTCCACAAAACAAAGCTGAAAGAATTTTATCCGAAACAAAAGAGATCTGGACTATTATCAATACCCCAGTTTTATTAACTTTTAATAAAGAAGAAGACGGCGGTTTCAAAAATATTTCTACTTTTAGAAGGTTGAACTTTACACCTACAGAAAATGATATTTCAACTAGTGTATCTAACGGAGATCTTTGTAAAATCTCAGCTCGTTGTATAAATCCTTCTGGAAAAGAATATGCCTTGATTAGTTTAGGAACAATCCAAGGTAAAGATTTTACTCCTAGCGGTGTTCAGAAAGTTATTAATATTACCGGTCTTTCACCATTTGATAATAGATACGATAGGCTTTGGACCGAGCAAAGAGCTACCTTTAAAGTAGGAAAATTTGCTAAATCTGTTCTCAAAGTTCTTAATATCAATCACACTGAACAAGAAATCGAAGTTTTTACCAACCGGTATAAAGCAGCTTGGGATATTTTCAACCAAGCTTTCGCTAAATTTGATGTTGTCAAAGGTGATCGCATAGCATTCTGGTATAAAAGTACCAATTATGAATCTCAACAAGGGCAACTTGGAAACTCTTGTATGAAAGAAAAGGGGGCTGATTTTTTCAAGATTTACACCGAAAATCCAGAAGTTTGCCAAATGATTATACTTTACGACAACAATGGAAAAGTATCTGATGGTAGATATGTATCCAATAAGATTCGTGGAAGAGCTATCGTGTGGACACTTAATGACGGAACTATTTTTGTAGATAGAATCTATACAAACGACGATTCAGATATTGAACTTTTCAAGCAGTTTGCTCAATCTAAAGGTTGGTTTTACAAATTTTATCAAGATTCAAGTTCAGATTTTCAAATGACTGACGGTAAAACTAGAAAAAAAGATGATATTTATACATGTAATCTTGAAAAGGTAGATTTTTACAGATATCCTTATGTTGATAGTATGAAATTTTTGAGTCTCAATGAGAAATGTCTTACTAATACAGCCATCAACTCATCTGAAAGAGAACTTGTTTCTACTTCTGGTGATTGGTATGAAGTTGATGATTAAATCTTTTTGATCTTACGTAAAAACTTTATAAGATGTAGCATTGAGTGAAGTTCCATGTATAGTTTTTTATATATACAAATATGATTTTAGATGATTTTGGATACGAGAAATATTTACTAGAAAACTCTCGTCAGGTTTTCACCCAAGAAGAGATCGATAGATTGAAAAAGATATTTAACTCTTCACCGAACAATATCAAGAAAAATTGGAATGAAACAGAAGTTTATTGTTTTTTGAGCTACCTTTATATACTTTCCCTTGAGAAATTTAAAAATAGCTGGATTATTTCCCAATCCGATCCTGATTCTCCTAGTAGTAATATTCATACCGTATTTCCCAATTTCCCCTCAGCTGTTCGGGAAATTCAAGATATAGTTCACCAAAGAGAAGAAAAGATCCTAGATTACAGATCTTTTTCAGACAGTAAAAGACCTTGGAAAAAAGTAGTAGAAAAACTCGGTGTAGCAACTCAAGTAGAACCCGCTCTTGAAGTAATCTACAGAGCTATTCTACCGATTGCCTCGGGGTTTCTAGAAAGAGATACACTCAATGACGAGGTAAAAATATCTATACCGTGGATAAAGTTTAGAGAGGCTTGGAGAGGAAATGAGGAAAGCTTAATCAAATTTCCTCTTGAGAAAGCCGATATTAAGATCCATCTCAAAAGAATAAAAAAGTTAGATTTTAGAGGTAAATACACCGTTGCTGGATTAGCTCAAAACATATCTGAAAAAGAAGATTCACCCGATGAGAGTTTTTTAGCTCTCGCAAGCCCCGGTGTCGGGCAAGATTTACCACAAGAGATAGAAAAAACAATCACTGGAAGACTTGAATTTACCATAAGAGTTTCCAATGTATTTGAAGGACCGGTAGTTGATGATTTATTTAGAGAAATTCGCGCTACGATTAGTCATGAACTATCTCATCTAAATGAGTTTTATCAAAGACATCTTACCGGTCAAAAAAAACAAACTTTTAGTCTTTCCTGGGCTGGTGGAAAGAACTACAACCTACCAAAACCTATATGGAAGCTTTGGTATAGATTTCATTATTTAGTTTATATATCAGAGCCTTATGAGCAAAACGCCGTAGTTCAAGAAGCCTGGGAGTTTGTTAAAACCATGTCACTTGAAGAGTTTAAAAGAACAAATTTCTGGGAAAATGTCCAGAAAATGAAAAACTTTTCTCCAGAGGCCAGCTACAGAGACCTTTTAGAAGCTATTCATGAGACTACACCACACCTAGAAGAATCTATTTTAACTAGACTTAAAAATTGGTTTATAAAAGACTACCAAGAACTTGAAACGCGTTCCAAAGATTCTAAACAATACCAGGATATAGTCTCTAGTAAGGATGTTTTTTCTATTATGAAAATGTTCCAAAAGAGAATAAACTATGCGGGTAGAGATATGGAAAAA
>SXGQ01477593.1_pt1 | contig 12675 bp, 17 predicted proteins | sample 3178371 | NCBI WGS metagenome assembly SXGQ01 (sample SAMN11356859, study PRJNA531348) | freshwater metagenome | isolation source: freshwater sample F1-20 | place: China: Fuxian Lake, Yuxi | collected 2017-12-25
TAAATCTCTTTCTGTTAATCTTATAATTCTTGTCATAATATTATTTGTTTTTTAATCACCTGAAAATTGAAGTAAACCTAAATTATTAAATTCATCAAATTCATTACATGCGTTATTTGATTTAACTCCTTCTCCGAGTCTTGTGAAATTTATTTTTTTTGACGCAGATGAGTTTAGTTCTTTTGAAGGTCTGAAGTATCCATATACTGTGAAGTTGCCCATCTTGAACTTTACTTCTGTTATGTCGCACTTAAGGTCTGTAACAGAAACTACTGTGTAAGTTTTACCTTCAGCTTCGTCCTGCAGAATACCTTTTCCTACCATACCAGGTTTTAGTACAAATTTGGTAGTATTTTGTTCTTTTATAACCCGTCTAACTAATCTCGTTAAATCTCTTTCTGTTAATCTTACAATTCTTCTCATAATATTTTAATTTATTAATAAATATCACATAAAACAAAAAACCCCAACTCTTATTAGGAAGTGGGGGTTTTATTTATATATGTCTTTATTTAATTCTACAAAAGAAATCCGATGATATTTAAATTAATAACTATTCCCAACAGAATTAATATCAGCAGGTCGAACAGGTGTTCCTGCTGTACTTGATGTACTTATAAAACAAAATGGTTTATTATTTTCGTAAACAGTATATCCTTGATACTGTGGGGCTACGGATCCATTATACGTAATTTTAGTAAAATCACCTGACACCTCAGAACCTGATCCTACCTTACCTCCTACATCACCACTTTTCATTTTACTGCTACACAATGGTAACCTAGATCCCTCTTCTTCTCTAATAACTTGTCTAACAATACGTGATAAATCTCTTTCTGTTAATCTTACAATTTTTCTCATAATATTTTAATTTATTAATAAATATCACATAAAACAAAAAACCCCATACAAAGATGTGAAATTATTGATTCATATAATCAATCCAATTAATTTCAAATCGTCTAATTATGAAGGTTTTAATTTCTCTCGGGAGGTCCTCAATTTTGTATTTATGATATGAGTTATATGTTACGGGAATACGACGGTCGTTGTCATAATTCTCACCTTCTGAATTTAGAATCTCAAAAATAACCGATTTATTGTCGAACTGAATTTCTGCAATATAAATCACATCACTATTTTTATTCCATAATTTAATACCAATATCTTCCAATAGATGGTATAAGTGTTCAGGAATACGCCAACCCAAATAATCAGTCTCTGTTACTTGATAAGTCTCGTTTAAAACTTTTCTTATTAAATCCCTAATATTCATATAAGATAAATATCAAAAAAAATTAAAAACCTTAAAGAGGAGAAGATTCAAAATCAAACCAGATTATTCAAACCTTCTAATAAGATAAATTTTTACCTGTCTTGAGTTCAATGGTTTCCTTGAAGTTCAGTATATCCTTGGCTTTGGCTTCCTTTTAATAAAAAACCCCCACTGTTAAAAGTGAGGGTTAGTATTATTAATTCTTATGTGTTTTTTTCTTAACTCATTACACCTTTGAATAATCTCTTTTGAATATTGTTTCTTAATGAACCTTTTTATTTCGTCCCTTTCTGATGAACCGTTAAAGTAACTCTTATTATAGATCCACTCATCATATATTCTTTTAACTACTCTATCAACAGTTTCTTCTTTTGTTTTGAATAATACATAGTTTAAGTAAAAAAGATCGTGATCGATTGTATCATATAATATCTCCTCAAAAATATCCTTGTTCTCATTGTACCACAACAATTCTAAGTCCTGTTCCTCCGTTATAATGATTTTCATACAACAATAAATATACGGGAAACAAAAAAAACCCCCACTCTAGCAAGTTTTAAGTAATCCTTCATAGTGTAATTATTTATTTATACAAAGTTAGAAATAATACTTGATTTATATAAAATTTTTTCCCAAAAATTTTTCCAGAATTTTTTTTCGAATATTTGATTTACGCCATTGACCCCCCTTTCTGCCTGTCAAAATGTCATATATGGGGGGGATACGGAGGGGGGGAGGGGTACATATTCCAAGACCCCCATATGGGAGGGAGGGGTTATAATAGGGGGGACCCCGTTATACTATAAAGTTATGAACATAACATAGGGGATCCCCCCCTGTTATATATAAAGTTATGAACATGACATGGTGTCAGTCCTCAAAGTTAGGTCGTCTACTATCTGGTGCCAATAAGAATCTATCAATGGTTATCTCTCTCGGACTATTGGAATACCTGACCTCTTCATATTGTGATGTAATTGCCCAACTAGGAATATCATACTCAGGGGTACTACTAAATATGTTCACCCTCATGTTAGCGGGGAGTTGGCTATACGCTCTAGTAATGAAGTCATCCATACTTTTGTTAAACTTCCACCCCAATATGTTTTGGTGTTCATCTTCAAACAGGTGAATAATAAATGATAGATCATTATCTCCCATATAGTAATCCCATAAACTTGGGGTCTCCTTAAACTTCTTGGCGAATGGTAGACCAAGGTACTTACTTAATGTTATTGGATCTATCTCTAGTATTACCCCCATTGTTGTTGGATATTCAGCCAAGGAATATTTATCTGACTTACTTAGTGACACCACGAATGGATATTGTGATTGGACTATACTCTCTAATATCCTTAACCCCTGTTCTTGTTTTCTTGTTAACATATTACTATAAATATTAGGTTATATTAAAAATAATTTGTAACTTTGTTATGTTGGTGGTTAAGTCCGAAACGGGCTGGGGGAAAGTATATCCCCTTGGAGCGTAGACTCCAACCTGCCTTATATAATATATAAGTCCCCCCTGATTTTTAAGATGAAAGAAAAGTTGTCGATTAAAAATATTATACTTATATTTTTAATGTTATGTGGATCTTGATTAAGTTTTTTTTATGGATGGGGGTTTTACTTGTACTACTAATGTCATTCATTGGCTTGTGTTCAGTTATCATATATTCGTTCCCCAATAGTAAATTGTCTAAATGGATATGTAACAATATCATTACCGACAAAGACCTTGACCCTCCTATATAAAAAAATTCCCCACTATTAAAGAAGAGATTGGATCTGACCATCACGACTGATGATTCTTATTTGTTTTATCTTAACATCATTCATCTTATTCTTTACGTGCCTCGGGCGACTAAATAACTAATTCCCTACCATGGGGAAAATAAATGTAAGATATTATAAATACTTTGAAATTGTTGTGAGAGTCAAATTAATTTAATACATTTGTATCTATGGATGTATTAACTCTTTTAATCCCCCTTCTTATATTCGGGTATCTTATATGGGTATTTAGAAAAATTATACAGGTGATCCTTGTTGTTGTTGGAATAGTTTCTATTCTTTATTTCTTATATTCTAAAGGATTACTTAAAGACCCTATTGATAAATGTTTTCCTACGATCTTTAATGAATGATCACGTATTAACTTATCTAAAGTAAAGAAATCATCACTTGTCAGTGGGGATTTTTTATTAATGTACTCTATCACATCCCCCATGTCCGTTGAAGTCAAGACCAAGAAGGTCTGTTGAATGGGTTTATTTTTACCCTTTGTACTCACCTGTTCGTAAACACAAGTGCCAAAAAAGTTATGGTGACTATATGTCAGGGTTATGGTACTACCACTTATCTCTATATCTACTCCGAAATCTTCTAATATCTCTTCCATAATTGGGGATTGTTAATAAATAAATATGTTAAAAAACTTGTTTTTGTCAAAATGTCAGTCTCGTTCGCGTCACCACACAATGATTTCCCCACTTTCTCCCACTTATAATGTAGTATATACTTACCACTTTCTCCCACCACAATTGGTTCTGTTGCTACCGTAAGAGTGAAAAAATCCCCTCTGTAGACCCCTACAGAACCACTTTTTTAGGTATATAGATTCTCCAGCGAAAACTATATAGTAATGTCCCATAATGCGGGTACAGTCCTTTAGGACGTTAGTAGATCACTTATAGATCATTAAAAGATAACTATTCAACCCGACTACAAGGAGGTTCAACGACTACTTTAGTTAACCTTTCAACCTTTGACCCCGTAATAATAGACAACTTTATAAATAAGTAAAACATAGTTATTAAGTGATCATTTCACTGACATAACCGAAGGTTATTACCTTTAGATGATCCATCATTAACACACTAAACAATCAACCATAATAAACCTGTGGTAACGATAGTTCCGAACGGAGTGAAACGTAGTGGTAAAAAGTGGTACACATATATCGTAAGGTTTACTAAACTGATCACATATCATTTACTCATTGTCTACCTCATCAATGGGGGTCCAATTATAAATGGGGGGATAATGTAAAAGATCTATACATAAGAACCTCATCATGTATAAAGAATTAGATTTTCTATACATTACATTATGATATAGTATATGTGGTAAATTATGGGACTTACCGTGAATAGATATGTAAACGGTAAAAGAGTATAGGATAAAATTATGAGGTGAATTCCGTAGTGATAACGGAGGACTATGAACCGAATGATTTAATCCTATACTCTTAATCTTTTTTAAATTCTGTTATATAAGAATAGTCTGTTGTTCTGATTACCCCGATAAGTATTAATCATTTCTTTAATACATTATACATAGATGTGATCCTTTTTTTGTAGTGTTTGGATAAACTATTAACCACATCATCATACCATTCCGCATCATTAGGTAAATAATTTCTTACATCTAATATCATTATAAGATCTATTATAACCATTCTTGTGAACTCATGTTCCGATAACTTTCTTGGGTCTGACTTATATGTCTTTATGAACATTTTTGATATATAGTTTAATGATGAATCAAATTCCTCATCCATCTTTTTTACAGTCTTTGACGGTAATCTACGTAACATCATTCTTAGGTGATCAGTCTCCTCCTTTAATACTTTCCTTAGTTTTAATATTGGTGGAGGGTTTAAATTACCATGATTGATTTTAAAAACCACTGTATTCGTATGCACATAGTTTTTTATTTCCTCTTGAAACGTAACTTACATCCTTATTGAAATGTTTAAGTCTCTTTAATATCTTATCGACATCCGAAATTGTACCAGGCTTTGAATAATATCCAGACATATTTTGATTTCCCTCTTTATATAACAAAAAATTTTTAATTTTACTTATGATTTCTTCACCATTGTCATTTTCACCATCCTCAATTGTATTAACGTAAAATAATTTTTCCTCTCCGGTATCAACATCCACAGTTTTCATAGAATATCGTCCATCACTACCTGTATTTTCAAAACCATCAATTCTAACTTTTAACTTTGAAGGGAGTTGCTGACTCAAGTTATCCGTGCGTTGTACATACATAGTGATTTCTTCTTTCTCTGGCCTTAAACCATATTCTTTTCCATGTGAGATAAATTTATCAGCAAGGTTTTTATAACCTCTTTTATCAGCTTCTTTGGCGGCATCCTCGTATGAGGATCTGTCAAGTTCGTTTATGGTTTTTCTGACAAGTCTTGTTAAATCTCTTTCTGTTAATCTTATAATTCTTTTCATAATATTATTTTATTTGTTTAATGTCCAAGTTGTGAACCTCCATGGTTGTAACGTTCAAGTTGTATGTCCATGCTTTATTTATCCATTATACCTTATTTTTTGTTTGTTCTATATTTCCTTTTGCCAAATTTTTAACAGCCCCCTCGGCGTCTCCACTCGTTGCGACCCTTACGAAATTTCCGTAGGTTTTACCGTAGGTTTTATCTATATAATTTAAAACTTCCGTTTGCCCGTATGTTTTTAATTTTCCAGTTATTAATTCTTTGTTTATTGTAGCAAGTGTTGCTCTACTTAGTGTATTTGCCATTTGTTGACCTGCGGTGGTAAGCAAATACTCCGACATTTTAGGTCCCATTTTTGAACCTACTGAAATAATTCCACTTCTTAATGTATTTTTTAAAATCACATTTTTTTTTAGTCCTGCTCTTGTCATACTTTTTACAATATCCCCAATCCATTTAGATGCTTTACTTACATAGGAACTTAAAAATTTAATTCCTAAATATTTAGCGGCAAATTCTGCACCCGCTTTAATTTTGCCAACTAACCATCCCGCTCCTGCCGCAATTTTACCCACCCAATTTTTTAAAACAGGTAGTTTTGCAAATAATTGAGTAAAAATTGATGATATACTACCTGTTAGTGATTTAAACGGTTTTAGTAAAGGAGCTAATACTCCTGTACTTATCGCCCCTAAAATACTCATTATTAAATTTAATGGTGAGGTTACTTTCTTAGTTAAATACATATATAAATCATAAAGAGCCATAACCCCCCAAACAACTGCTGTCGCGACATTACCAACACCAGTAAACGCCAAAAATGTTTGTACTGCGGTTCCAACACCACTATCAAGAGCGGCTCTAATACCATCCATTATAAATGAGACTCCCTTGTTTTTAACATAATTCCAAGCTTGGCCAACTTTGTCTCCAATAAATTTAGCCCCTTGTTTAATTTTGTCTCCAACTTGATTATACCCTGATCTAATTTTGTTTCCAAGGTTGGACCAAAAACCTTGTTCCAAAATTAAGTCATTGTTTAAGGTTTCTAATAAATTAAAATATTTTGGTTTAGTTAATAAATGAGACTCATATAAAAAAGAACAAGTTATAAAATTAAAATATTTTTTTAATTTTTCATTAACGGTTAAAAATGATTCAACTATTAAATTAGATTTAAAATTTGAATAATATTCAGATATTATTGTATTATTTTTTTTAAAATAAGGTATATATGATCTTTTTATTGAATTTAAATACTTTTCTTTTTCTGAATTATATTCAAACATATTTAATCTTAATTCATGTATTTTATATTGATAAAATAATTCATTTTTTAATTTATCTAATTGATTTTTTAAAAGATTTGGTTGTAAATTATTAATCAAATAATTTGATTGTCTCTCACTTATTATTATTTTCATTTGATGGTTTTATGATAAATAGTATAATATTGATATTTATTTTATAAAATATTAAAAATTGGTTAATTAAATAATTTTTCCGTTTTAGTTACGTAATTCTTATCGGTACATAGTCTGACGTATTTTATTTACCAAACTTTGTGTTTTTTAAATAGTCATTATATCTTGACTCATAATAATCCCAAATTAAACTTTTTCCTTTTTCTTTATCATCATATCCTTTATAATATGAATGGTTAATTAATTCTATCTCAATTGGTTTAAGTTCTTTTTTAAGATTTTCTAAAACTAAAACTGTTGATTTTGATAATCTTTCATTTTTTAAAAATTCTTCTATTTTTTTTTCTATTGGTCCCATAATAATAAATATTATAATTTATGTTTTTTAATTAGGTTAATTATTTTTTGTTTTAGGTATTAATATCTAACATATTAACTAAAATTTGTTAAGGATTTCTGTAAATATTTTTAGTTTCATATTGTTTAAAAAGTCAAGTTTATGGTGCAGAAAACTTGACAGATAAACGGAATATTTCCGATTATTTGTCACAATAATGTAACATATAAGTTAAAAAAATGATGGTTTTTGTAAACTATATTTATCATTATGCTATTTAATGGTGGTTTTTGTATAACTTTATTTATCATGCATTTTTGTGTCCCTATAGTCTATTATAAATCCAATGGCTACAATAATGTTCATTCCACAGGACATAAGTATCTCATGAATGTCTGCGTATATATTCATTGATAAATGTACATGACCTACCATCCAAAAAGGTATAGATAAGTTTTGACTTATCCATACCAATAGATATTTAATAAAGTGTTTCAAGTTTATTTATTATTAGTAAAAATTTGTTTTAAAAGACTATATAACTTAAGACCAACTCCCATCATTTGTTTAATTACTTTTATATTTTTTATTTAACCCATTTTGAATTTTTTAATTCAGACCTTGGATAAAACCCATCAGCATATTTATCATATCCTGTACCAAAAAAATTATTTTTATCAAGTTTGTTTTGCCAATTATTATATTGGGTAGTATACTTCCATAATTCATCTTTATCTGTCATATAACCATTATTTTTAAGATAAGCACCAACCATTCCTCCAGTTCTATCAGCGCCGTGAGCACAGTGAATTAATGTATTACCTTGATTTAAAATGTCATTAGTTTTTTGTATTGATTGGGTATATCCTTTTCCCTCTTTAAATCCACTATGAGCATTAATAAAATGAAAAGTACAATCATTTTCCTCACATATTTTTTTTTCAGTATCTAAAGATGTTTTAGTGTGTTTACTTTTGTGTTTTTCGTCATCACCACTCATTCTGATAATATTTTTTATACCATATTTTTTAATTACTGAAGGTAATACATCTGCGGTTATTTGAGCCGATCTCCAATTATTTGTTCCTCCAGGTATTTTATGAAATTTAAATTCTTTTAAATTACTAACATCTACATCATCTACATACTCTTTAGCCATTTCAGTTTTTTTTGATTCAAATTCTTCTGGCGGTATTTCTTTTTTGTATGATTCATGAGCTGCCTTTGTAACTGGACCATATATTCCGTCAATACCATCTTTATTATCACCAAATTTTCCAATATAATATCCTTTATTGATTAATTCTTTTTGGATTTCAATTACGTTTTGATCGTAATTGGAAGAAATATCCATATTAATATTTTTTAAATCAATTTCTTTTATGAGTATTCCCATCATTGATTTGATTCTGTTTATGTTTTCTTGTAGGTTCATATTATTTTTATTTTTTAATTAATTTTGTATCTTTTATAAATTTATTATGTGATTCTTTATATGATTTTTGTGTTTCATCATTCTTATCTTTGGTGTATTGCCAGTTCCAATATAGATCATCATTTGGTTTGAATCCGTAGAATTCGTGAACTTCTTTTTGTGTTTTGGTTACGGTTTCTCCATTCCAATTTTGACCAACACAAATAAACCCTGTCTCAATATTTTTAATTATGTTAGTCTCACCTAATGTTGTGTGTCTATTTTCTAACCAATTTAATCTTTCAATTAGGTTTTGGTAATACATATTTGCTTGACCCCATCTAATAGATGAAAAGAATATGACCGCATCTGACTCAAACAACTCTTTTGATATCTTCCACAATTCATCTGATGGTTCGTTAATGTTAACCCAACACCTGTGATGTCCTGATGGATTCTTTTTCTTATCTTTAAGAATGGCCTTTAATAATCCACAACTGTTTCCACCCTTCCTTGATACATTACCCTCACAGGGAAGTATTTTAAGTTCGGGAACATCAATCAAGACTGATTTATCTCTCAATTCGTCATTCAGGTACATTGCAATCATTTTCGATTTTGGTATATCTATATTTTTTTTATCCCAATTGTATCTGTTAGAGCAACTCAATAGTAATACTTTTTTCTTATCTTTAAGAATATCTAAAGTTTGTTTAATTGATTTCCAAGCATCCGATTGTACCATCTCCTCGGAGATCATCATTTCTCTAATTCTTTGTATGTTTTCTTGTAGGTTCATTTATTTAAATAAATATCTATTTTTTCTTGTACTTCTGTATTATCTCCTGAGTATTCTTCTTATGGTTTCTTGTAGGTTCATATTTGTAAGTTCATCATACTTTTTAATTATTCTTTCCCCGAATATTTCTTGTATAAACTCATATAAACCTTCTTTCGGTATAGGCAAATCTTCCACCCATCCGTCAGTTAATTGTTCAAGTATTTCCTCAGTAATTGAATAAACAACAATATTCATAAATTTATTCGATGACATATTGGCATAATGTTTTAAGTTCCTTGATTGATTATTTAATTTTTGATTAAAAATACCCTCAAGTTCATCAATACTAAATCTTCTTATAACATATCTCGTTATGTCATTCTTTTGTAGGTTCATTTTAATAAATATTCTTATAAAGAAAAATCCTCCATTGTTAGTGGAGAATTCCATTAATCCTCATCATCAACTATATTAGCATCTAAAAATATTTTACATCCACTTGAAGCAAAAACAGGATGCCACGCTGGTTTTACTTTAAAAGGAAATAATGTTTTATTCAATTCTGGTGAGTCCTGTCTCCCATTAAAATAATCACATATCTCATTCACATACCAACTTATAACATTTGATGCAGTATCATCAGTTTTCAAATTAATGGTAAGAATCTTACCTCCACTACCAGATGATCTAACCTCAATAAATAACACATCAATCTGATCAATTTTAGTATGGTAAATAAAATTTTTAACCAACATTTCTTGAGTATCTACGTCATTCAAATCAAGATTTAATATCTTAACAAGATTTTTTATACCACCAACCGTTTTTAATGCACGTTCAATCCCATAAGTATTAATAATATCAGTTAAACTATCCTTTAATGTTTCTTCAGATAATACTTTCTTTATGGATTCATTGATAATACCTTCATTTAGGAAGCTCTCAAATGTGTGTAAGTGTTTCATATTATTTATATTATTTAATGATATTTTTATTCCAAATAACTAAGCCGTACGTATCGTAAGGAGAACAATAAAATCCATCAGCTTTTGACATGATTTCTTTTTTCATAATTGCATCATCCATAATAAATTCATCCTCAGAAACCGCTATTACAGCGGAATCAGCAATTACAAAATCCTCTTCATCAACATAACCAGGATTTCCACGATAATGTTCGATGCAATTATCAGTCGTACAAAAATAAGATCCTCCGTTTACCTGAAATTGGTTTATATCAGAAACGCCCCATTTTTTTTCATCTCTTTTATCTTTGAATTGAAAATAAGCTTTAGTGACAGAACCATCATAAAGGTTTGAATCGTTCTTAAATTCTTTCCAAGTTAAGTATTCAACGTCATTCATCTTACTTTGTTTACGTCTACCTTGACAATGAGCTCTTTGACTAAATCCTTTTGGGTTATTGCAGTTGATAGATTTTTTATATTTTTCTGACCACTTTTCTGTAACTTCACTTTCTTCTTGTCTACCCATATGACTAAATACTTTTCTTATATTTTTGGGTAAATCGTTAATTGGTATTACTTTTGCCTTAATCGTTTCTAACCCTCTTCTTACCGCCTTTTGTGCTCTGTGGTGTCCATCTATAATTGATATGAATTCACCATCATTATCAACAAATATTAATATTGGGTATTGTAAATCGGCACTCTCAATTTTTTTAACCTCATCCTCATCACCATCCCAAGTTAATAGGTGTGATTTTAATTCTTCTACTGAAATTTTTTCAACAGGAATATCTTCTGTGGCATTCAATAAATCCATAAGAGTTATTTTATCACCCTCATCATTTTCCCATGATGTGTCGTGTAATCCCTCTTTCATTCCTTTGGTCTTTCTTTTTGACGCTTCTTTTTTGGTATCAATATATTCAAATGCGGTTCTTAATCTTTTCTTTACTTCAGGGTCTTTTGCTCTTTCTAATGCCACTCTTAATCTCTGATGTATAAGATTAATAATTTGTGATTGTCTGGCGTGTGATTTAGATTTAAAACTTTTTTTGTTTAGAGTATCAATAACATCCTGTTTTGTTTTAAACTTAACGGACACAGTATCACTTGGATTCTCATCCGTGTATAGTCTTCTGTCAGAACCTTTTGGTTTCTTGCCTGTACCAATCTTTGGGTCACTTTCATTAATTACTCTTTTAACTAATGAGATTAGTTCTGATTCCGTTAACCGTATTACTTTTTTCATATTATCTATTATATGGTCTAAACCTTGATGGGTTTGATTTTATTGCCGACTTTGGAAATCTTAATCCAACCCCCTGTTGTTTAGCGTTTTTTAATGTTCTTGCATATTCGTCAAGTTCTTGTTCAACACTATCTAACATATCCAAGGTTTTTTTATTTGTTGCTGATTTATCTACTTTAACATAAATACCATTATCTTTAGCTTCTTCCCACCTTTTTGCACATAAACACCACTTGTCACCAGGTTCCAACATATCAAGATTGTTTCCCATTGAATTTGTAAATTCTAAAAATTCTTCTGTTACTTCAGCACAAACTGTGTGACTTCCTGTGTCATCATCCCCTGTTCTACAATATCCATCTCTATAAAAACCTGTCATTGGTTTTGTTGAGCATGCTTTAAGTTTCTCACCATAAAGATTCTTATCTTCGGTAACTTCTTCCTTTAATATTCTTCTTATGGATTCTTGTATTTTTATTTTTGGTGGGGATGGTCTATAAAATTCATTAGGAGATTCCATTAATTCATCCTCAAAAACATCATACTGAAATCCATCTTCCCACTGCACTAAATACACTCTTGGGTTTCCATCTTCCTGTCTCCATTCTTTATCATCATATGACCATTCACTAACACCAATAACTTTTACTTTTTGGTGTGACCTATACCATATTTCGGTATCACAAGATTCAGGAGATTCGTAACAATGATATTCAAACCAAAAAGTTTTTCCGACTTTATCATCGTATCTATCTTCTTCTTCCCTTAATATTCTTCTTATGGATTCTTGTAGGTTCATATATAATAAATATTAAGGTTTCATAAACCTCATCCTGTGTTTTGGATTACAGTTTTGTAATGATTCGTAGAAGAAATCTTTGAATTTTTCTTTATATCCTAAATCTTGTAAGTGTCCATATATGTGATCATATAATTCCGTATATTTATCATCACTTATAATAATTGAGGTA
>SXGQ01050274.1_pt1 | contig 12671 bp, 18 predicted proteins | sample 3178371 | NCBI WGS metagenome assembly SXGQ01 (sample SAMN11356859, study PRJNA531348) | freshwater metagenome | isolation source: freshwater sample F1-20 | place: China: Fuxian Lake, Yuxi | collected 2017-12-25
ACAGGAAAAAATGGAAATGTAGCTCATGAATGTATTATTGATATTAGACCGATTAAAGCAACTTCGGGAATATCAGAGGAAGATATAGCGAAAAGATTAATTGATTACGGTTATCATGCTCCGACTATGTCTTGGCCAGTAGCAGGAACCATTATGATTGAGCCTACTGAAAGTGAAAATCTAGAAGAAATTGATCGATTTTGTAATGCTTTAATTTCAATAAGAAAAGAAATTGATAAAGTGGAAAAAAGTAATTTTGATAAAATTGATAATCCATTAAAAAATGCACCTCATACTTATTTAGAGCTTGCAGCAAATGAATGGAATCATAAATATACGCGTGAGCAAGCTGCTTTCCCTAATGAATATCTCAGACACAATAAATATTGGGCACCTGTTGGTAGAGTAGACAACGTTTACGGAGATAGAAATTTAGTTTGTTCTTGTCCTTCTATGGATGAGTATAAAGACGAAGCTGCTTAGTAGTGGATGAAAATTGCAGTTATTGGTTCAGGAATTTCCGGTCTATCCGCAGCATATTATCTTTCAAAAAAACATAAAGTCGATTTATTCGAAAAAGAAGATCACTTTGGTGGTCATTCTTATACGTACGATATTAAAGAAGATCAAAAAATAGTCCCAGTCGATTTAGGTTTTATTGTATTTAATGAAAAAACGTATCCAAACTTAATTAATTTTTTTAAAGAATTAAAAGTAGATTACGAGAAAAGTAATATGTCTTTTGCTGTATCAATAAAAGATACCAAAGTTGAATATTCTGGCAAGAGTTTAGGATCTATGTTCTGCAATAAATCAAATATTTTTAATTTTAAATTCATAAAACTAATTTTAGATATTATTAAATTTTATAAATCGGCTCCTTTATTGCTGACTAAAGAAAATGAAGACTTAACGTTAGGAGATTATTTAGAAAAAAAGAAAGTTTCCGGGTATCTAAAAAATTACCACATTATTCCAATGGTTGCAGCAATTTGGTCCATGCCTTTTGCCAAAGCTCAAGACATGCCTCTTACACTTTTTGTAAATTTTTTTACCAACCATGGACTTTTCAATTTAAAAAATAGACCACAATGGTTTACAGTCTCAGGTAGAAGCAGAAAATATGTTTCAAAAATTTTACCTTTCATTAGTGGTGACTATTTTAAAAATTACAAAATTAGAAAAATTAGCAGAAGTGAAAACAATGTAAGAATAGCAGTGGGTTCCAATGAAGATTATATAGACTACGAACACGTAGTTTTAGCTTGTCATGCCAATGAATCTTTAGCTCTATTAGAAGAACCAACAATTGAAGAAAAATCTGTTTTAAGTAAATTTCAGTACGTAACTAATACAGCTTTTCTTCATACAGATGAAAAGCTAATGCCTAAAAATAAATCTGCTTGGTCGAGTTGGAATTCAATATCAAAACAAGATCTTACAAATACCTGCGTTACCTATTGGTTAAATTTATTGCAAAATCTCAAAACAGATAAAAATTATTTTTTAACTTTAAATCCAATACAAAATATTGAAAATAAAAATATTATAAAAAGAGTTATTTTTAGTCACCCTTATTTTAATTTAGAAAACACAAGATTACAAAAAAATCTTAAAATGTTACAAGGTGTGCATAGAACCTCATTCTGTGGCAGTTATTTTAGTTATGGTTTTCATGAGGATGGATTAAAATCATCTTTAGATATGATTAAACAGTTAAAAATATAAATGGAAACTTGCATATACAAAGGAAACGTTTCACACAGACGATTTAAACCAATCAAACATTATTTTTCATATAGGACTTTTTCAATTCTGTTTAATTTAGATGAATTAGAAATTTTGCAGAAAAAAATTAGTTTATTTTCATATAATAAATTTAATTTGTTTAGTTTTTACAACAAAGATCATGGCGATCGGGACGGTGGCAATCTTAAAGATTGGGTTAAAAAAAATCTAAAAAAAAATAACTTATATTTTAATATTTCAAAAATTAAACTTTTATGTTTTCCAAGAATATTTGGTTATGTTTTTAATCCTTTAAGTATTTTTTACTGCTATGATGAAAATAATTTAAAAGTAATTTTATATGAAGTTAAAAATAATTTTAATGAACAACATACTTATATTTTTCCTGTTGATCAAAACTTTAAGATTGTTAGCCAGCACTGCGATAAAAAATTTTATGTTTCACCCTTTATAGAAATGGAAACTGATTATAATTTTAGATTAACTGAGCCAAATCATGAGTTAAAAGTTTACATTAAACAAACTGACAAGGTAGATAAAGTGCTGATTGCTTGTCAAACAGGGAAAAGGCAACAAATGAGCACAAGACAATTGCTCATTAATTTTTTAACTCACCCCATGATGACATTTAAAATTATATTCGCTATACATTTTGAAGCATTAAGACTTTGGAAAAAAGGTGCTATATACGTAAAAAAAGAAGTAAAAATTAAAAATAATATAACCTTAGAAAAATGAATTTTAGCCTTCAAAAATTATCCGAAACTTTTATCTTAAATAAACTAAAATTAATTAAAAACGGTAGTTTAAATCTTACTAACTATAACCATGAAAAATTTATTTTTGGCGAAATTAATAAAGAAGTTAAAGCAGATATTAAAGTCAATGATCCAAAATTTTATTTCAATATTTTAAAAGGAGGAAGTACAGGACTTGCTGAAAGTTATGTGAGAGACGATTTTTCTACATCCAATCTAACCTCTTTGATCGAATTAACAGCAAGAAATATTGATCTTACAAACACATTCTTAGGAATTTTGAAAATTAGTTTTTTAAAAAACTTATTTAAAAATTTATTTTACTCAAACACAAGATTTAAAAGTAAAGAGAATATTTCAAAACATTATGATTTAGGCAATGAATTTTTTTCTATTTGGTTAGATAAAACATTGACTTATTCAAGTGCTATTTTTAATGCGCCTAATGAAGATTTAGCTAATGCACAGTTAAATAAATACAATAAACTTATTGATCTTTTAAAACCAAAGTCTGGAGATAAAATTTTAGAGATCGGGTGTGGTTGGGGAGGTTTTGCTGAACACTTATCTAAAAATTATGATGTTAAACTAGATTGTATTACCATTTCAAAAAAACAATTAGAATTTGCTAAAAAAAGAATATTTAATGCTGGCTTAAATCATAAAGTAGATATTAAATTTTTAGATTATAGAGATTTAAAAGGAAAATATGATTCCATAGCATCTATCGAGATGATCGAAGCCGTAGGTGAAAAATATCTTGCTAAATTTTTTTTAACTATTAAAGAAAATTTAAAGCCTGGTGGTGTCGGAGCTATACAAGCCATTATAATTAAAGATGAATTATTTGAAAGATATAGAAAAAGAGAAGATTTTATTCAAAAATATATATTCCCTGGTGGATTTTTGCCTTCACTTCATTCAATAAAAAATTATTGTAAACAAACAGGGCTAGAATTAACTAATTATAATTCTTATGGTGCTCATTACTCAAATACACTTAAAGAATGGAGAAATAATTTTATTAGATCATGGAACGATATTTCTAAGCAGGGATTTGACCAATCTTTTAAAAAAATATGGGACTTTTATTTTTCTTATTGTGAGGCTGGCTTTAAATCTAAGAATATAGATTTGATTCAATTCTCTTTATCTAATAAATAAACCTCTATGAGAATCATATTTATTTTTTTAATAACAATTTTATTAACTAACTGTTCAGGAAACAAAATGAAACCAATAGATTTTAAAGATCAAAAACCTAGATTAATTATTGAAGATTATTTATCAGGGAATGTTAAAGCCTGGGGTCTTTTACAAGATCGATCAGGCAAAGTAACAAGACAATTTTCAGCCAATCTAAATGGCAAATGGGATGGCAAACAATTAATTTTAGATGAAAAATTTAATTGGTCAGATGGTGAAATTCAAACAAGGCAATGGAAAATTATTAAAATTGATGAGCACAATTATGAAGGTACTGCCGGTGATGTTGTTGGAAAAGCAAAAGGGTACTCTTATGGCCCAGCATTTAAATTCGAATATGTTTTATTAATTCCAGTTAAAGGAAAAGAAATTAAAATTACTTTTGATGATTGGATTTTTAAACAAAATGAAAAAGTCGCAATTAATAGGGCAACTATGACAAAATTTGGTTTTAAAGTTGCTGAGCTTACTGTTATGTTTGTTAAAGATTAATCAGATTAATATAAATTTATTTAATTTATAGCGAATAATAAAATTTTTCAATTTTAGTTCAATATTGTAATATAGAATTCAAAAATGTTAGAAAAATTAAAAAATTGGATGATCGAAAGTGCTAATATCATGTTTGATGACTCTAAATCTGATATTAGATCATTACCGAAATCAGTAAGGCTTCAAATACTAATTGTATTATCATTTGTTTGGTCGACTGTCTTTAGCCTGTATGTATTTAGCTTAACAACTTTTATTTGGGGGTGGGCAGGCGTTGTAATGGGTCATGTAGGATTAATTATAGCTACTTACATAACTTTTAAAATTTTTCACAAAGCGAAAAAAGAACAAAAAAGTGTTTTCGAAACAGGTAACTATAATCCAGCAAAAATATTTATAGTTTTTTTTCTAATTTTTTTTATTTTTATTTTTACAAAAGGAATCGATGTTCTAACTAGAACCGGATCTTATCAAATACAATATGATGGACCTGACAAAAGCACTCTTCAAAGAGTAAAAGATTTTGTAAAATAATATTTGATGTCGAAAAATATATTTATTGCTTATGGTCATCATAATTTAAAAAATTCTTTTAACGCTGCTATTCGCGATACTTTTATTGATGAGGCTAAAAAGTGCGGTCATAGTATTGATTTAATAAATTTACATGAAGAAAAGCAGCTAAATTTTTTTGACGGTAGCCCACCCAATGAACAGGTGCTTGATTATAGAAAAAGGTTAGAAAAATGTGATGTAATGTTTTTAGTCTCTCCTTGTTACAATTTAAGAGCGAGTGCTATTTTAGAAAATTGGATTGACCTTGTTCTTGCGCCAAAATGGTTTTTTGCTTTTAAAAGAATTTATGGAAACTGGGGTTACCCCGTTGCTGGAGTAATGAAAAACAAATTAGCTATTATGTCCATGTCTTATGGTGGGAATATTTTCTCTATTCAAACATGGTTTCAAAATATGCCTTTTAGAAGAATAAAAGCTGGAGTTTTAAAACTCGGTGGCATGAAAATTGAGTACATAAGATTTTATGAAGTTCTACCCGGTATGACAGATAAGAAATTTACAGAAGAAATGGAAAAAGTAAGAAGATTAGTAAGGAATTTATAAAAAATATTTATCTTTTAACCAGTTTATCTATTAAAAATAAATACAGACGGTAAGGCAATATTCTTAGTAACTTGAAAGCAATAGTTAACTCTTTTGGAAAATTGATTTCAAATGCAGTACTCTTAACTAAACCATTATACATTTTATTTGCCGCAAACTCAGGTGACTTTATAAACGGCATCGGAAATTCATTTTTATCAGTTAAAGGTGTTTTAATAAAACCTGGGGATACTAAGGAAATTCTTACGTTATATTTTTTAAAATCAAAATAAAGACTTTCAGTTAAATTAGTTAATGCTGACTTAGAAGGGCCATAGGCACTTGAATTTGGTAGACCTCTGTAAGCAGCAATAGATGAAACAATAGATATATGTCCATCTTTTTTATTCTTAAAATATTTTTCTACAGCTTTAATACAATTTAAAATACCAAAAAAATTTATATTCATAACTTTTCTAATTTGTTCTTTATTTATTTCTTTTTCAAGTTTAGGATCATAAGTTCCACTACAAAAAACACATAAATCTAAATCTTTAAATTCTTTTAGGATATTTGAAAATGTCACATCAACACTATCGTCATCAGTCACATCTAATGGAAATGAGGAGATATTTTCATGTTGGGCTATTTCTTTAAGTAAACTTTCTCTTCTTGCAGAAATAGCTACCTTCCAATTTTCTTTGGCAAATTTTTCAGCTAAAGCCCTGCCTATTCCGCTGCTAGCTCCAGTGATCCATATTTTTTTCTGATTTTGAGACATAAATTAGTTATATCTTATTGTATGACAAAGAATAAATATTTATCACTTGTATTAATATTTTTAATTACTTTTGTTGCCTCCGCTATCGGCGGATTTACTACAGCCTCATTTAAAGAACCTTGGTATTCAGAAATAATACTACCAAGTTTCAATCCACCAAGCTGGGTTTTTGGACCTGTCTGGACTATGCTTTATATTTTAATGTCAATAGCTATTTGGAGAATTTGGATAAAGTTCTTTGACCGTAGAATTCTTAATATTTATTTTTATCATCTTTTTTTTAATGCCATGTGGAGTATAATTTTTTTTGGCTTTCACCAAATTGAATTAGCCTTATTAAATTTAGTAATTATTTTAATATTTATAATTATTTTAATGAGGATTTATTTTTATAAAGATAAATTAAGTTTTTTATTTATGGCCCCTTACTTTTTATGGTCATCTTTTGCTTTTGTTCTTAATACCGCTATAGCAATATTAAATTGAGTTTTCTTATTTGCATAATCAATTTAATTTAATTAAGTTATAAAATATGATTTCATTATTTCTACGTAGAGTTTACCGATCAATTAAGATTGATCCAGAAGTATATGATGAAGTTCAAAAAGATAAGAATGCTACGCTTTCAGCTGCTATTGTAGTTATAATTTCTAGCTCAGCAGCAGGCATTGTAGCTAAGCAGCTAGGTATGGGAAATTTTTTCCTTGCACCTCTATTATCTTTAGTGAGCTGGTTTTTATGGGCGTATATCATTTATTTTGTCGGTGTTAAATTATTTCCGGACCCGAAAACTAAAACTACGCATGCTGCACTTTTAAGATCAATTGGGTTTTCAAGTGCCCCAGGCATTATAAGAGTACTTAGTTTTAATCCTGATTTAATGTACGTAACATTTATTGGTTCTGCTTTTTGGATGCTGGCTTGTATGGTCGTAGCAGTCAAACAAACTTTAAATTTTAGAAGTTTGTGGAAAGCATTTGGTGTAGTTGTGATAGCATGGCTCATCCAAGCATTTGCGCTCATAAGTATTTTAGCTATAACAACTAATTTTAAATAGGAAATATAGTTTTTGAAGTTTTGCAACTTTTGCAGATTTTAAAGCCAAACATAATTAAGTTGTGTTTAACATCTTCGTCTTCTTTTTTACACTCTTCACAAATATTATTAACTTCAACGTGATTTAAAATTTTATTTGAATTTTCTTCTAAAAATCTCAGCTGATAGCATTCTGAGCAAAGAAATTTAATATCACTAAAATTACTTATTTGATTAAGAATAGTGTTACTTTCACCGCACTCGTCACAACAGGGAATTTTTTTCATAATTAATTACATATAATATTATCCTTAATTAAATCAAAACTATATAATAAATTTATGAAAAAAATTATTTTTACCATTGTTTTTTTAATCAACTTTCTATTTATGGATTTTTTATTGATTGCAGAAGATGATCTTTCCGCAAGCAAGGGAGAAAACAAAATAGAATATGAAAAAGCTTATTTTGCCGGAGGCTGCTTTTGGTGTATGGAAGAGTCGTTTGATAAAGTAAAAGGAGTTGTAAAGTCTATTTCAGGTTATTCTGGAGGACATGTTGAGAATCCAACTTATGAGCAAGTTGTTTATAAAAAAACAGGGCATGTAGAAGCGATTGAAATAATATACAATCCAAAATTAACAAATTATCAAGAGTTGCTTAAAATTTTTTGGGAAAACATAGATCCATTTGATGCTCGAGGACAATTTTGTGATAAAGGCGATAGTTATCGCTCGGTTGCTTTTTATCAAAATGAAAAGCAAAAAAGTCTTATAGATAATTCTTTAAAAGATATTGAAAATAGATTTAAAAAAAAAGTGGTAACTTCAGTATGGGAGTTTAAGAAATTTTACCCAGCAGAAGATTATCATCAAGACTATTACCAAAAAAATTTCCTTAGATATCTATCTTATAAATCTGCATGTTTAAGAGAAGAAGATTTAAACCGTATATGGAAAAAAAATAAATTATAAAGACATGAAAAAACCTCCTTATGTATATAGATTAATAATAATTGCTTTAATACTTACAGTCATTCCTATAGCTACAACTCATTATGGAGCGGAATACCTAGGAAGAGAAAATGGTATTTTGTTAGGTTTTTGCGTTGGAATACCTTGTGTGACTTTTGCTTGTTGGAAACTATTTATGGATGGCTGGAGAGATGAAGATTAATTTATCTCAATGAGGAACATTTCTTAGAACAATACTTTACTTTTTCCCAATTTAATCTCCATTTTTTTCGCCAAGTAAAACTTTTCTTACAAATTACACAAATTTTTGTTGGTAAATTCTTAGATCCCATTACATTTTTTTTAATTGGTTTTTATTTTTCAAAAATAAAAAATAAGCAATAAATTCATAAATGTAATGAAAAATTATAAAAATAAGTTTTATACTAAATAATTTGTATAAAAAGTTGTATCTTGGTATTTTAGACCAAATAATTAAAAAAGCTTTAGCACCTGCAATAATTTGACCATTTTCTATTACGTGCAATCTTCTTAATAGTTCAGCTGGACTTTTAGAGGTAATTATTTGAGCTTCTTTATTATTTGTTATGTCAATCCATTCTAAATCGCTGTTGGCAATTTTTTTATAGTGATTAATTTCTAATCTACAAATTTTACATGAGTCGTTAAAAAAAACTTTAATTCCCATATGTATTTTCTTTTATAAAATTATGCGCAGCTTTGAATATTGTTTCTTTTCTTTTTTTATCAATCTTTTCTAAAATTTTAACCATTATTGAGAGTCTTGGGTTTGATAAAAAAAATTTTTTATTATTATCTATAAAATTCCAATACAGACCATCCATTGTTTCGCACCAAGGTCCTTTTTTAAAATCCATCATTTTTAAAAAATAACTTGATCCACATATATAAGGTTTAGTTGCAAATATTCCTCCATCGCTAAACAAGCCCATGCCGTAAACATTAGGGCTCATTACCCAATCCGATGAGTCTACAAACATTTCCATAAACCATTTGTAGACTTCTTTTGGATGAATTTGGCAAAGATTCATAATGTTTGAAAGTATCATTAACCGTTCAATGTGATGAGACCATCCATTTTTAAGTGCATTTTTGATTGCGTGATCAAGTGGCTCAAGTCCTGTTTCTCCGATATACCAATTTTTTTTCATTTTATTTTTATGATTAAAAAAATTAGTGTTTTCTAATCTTTGATCATAATTTTGATAAATTCCACGCATAAACTCTCTCCAGCCAATAATTTGTCTCGTATAACCTTCGAGAGAATTAAATTTAATTTTATCCTCAACTTTTTTTATTTTGGTTAAAATTTTATGGGGGGTGATAAGTCCTATATTTATTAAAGGACTCAAAGCACTATGAAAAAGTATATTTGATTTTTGACTTACCGCATCCTCGTAATCACCAAATAAATTAAGTTTATTATTAATAAAATTGTCAAGCCACATTTCGGCATCTTCCCTTGTTGTTGGAAGCCAAAAATTATTAGTATCACCTGGATGATCTTTGAACTCTTTTTCTATTAGTGGCTGCAAAGTTTTAGTGTGTAATGTTTTTTTTGCGATTGGCTGAATAGGTAATTCAAGATCTTTTGGAAGTTTTTTTCTATTGTCTTCATCGAAGCTCCATTTTCCATTTTTAGGTTTTCCATCTTTTGAGACTAAAACATTAAGTTTAATTCGATTTAATTTATAAAAATTTGCCATAAAAGGTTTTTTATTTTTATTGAGATAATTCTTAAAATCATTTCTGTTAGTTAAAAACATAGGTGTTTCTAAAACATTAATTTTTAATTGCAATTTTTTAATTAAAGTAAAAATTTTTTTTTCAAAAAATTTATCTTCTATTTCAAATAGACTAATTTCTTTGATTTTATTGATTTTAATATATTGTTCTAATTTTTTTTCGTAAGGAACTTTAAAATTTTCATTTAAAGAAAAATAATCTATTTTGAATTTTTTAGATTTTAATTCATCAAAATACGATCTCATAGCGGATAAAAATAGCAATATTTTTAACTTGTGATGTTTTTCATAAGTACATAGACCATGATCCTCAAACATTACAAACTTATGATCAGAGTAATCCTTTAAATAGGTAGGGCTGAACAGTTGATTTCCTAATATAATAAAGAGCTTCATATTTTAAACATATATTAACTTATGTTAATTAATACGTGACAATAGATATCCATAAAAATTAAGTATCTTATGATATATTTTTAATATGAAAAAACTCATTTTAGGTGCAACAGGATCAATAGGATCAGCTCTAGCAAAAAAAATAGTCTCTGACGGAGGCCAAGTTCATTTAGTTGGAAGAGATGATTCCAAATTATCTGCACTTGCATCCGAACTTGATGCCACTTTCACAACATGTGATGTTTTAGAAGATAATTTTTCGCAAAAAATTTTAACCGATTTAGCTGACACACCATTAAACGGATTAGCCTATTGTGTTGGGTCGATAGATTTAAAACCTCTAAAACTATCAAAGAAAAAAGATTTTTATGAATGTTTCAATTTGAATTTAATTTCAGCAACTGAAATAATTAGAGCTACTTTTGATAAATTAAAAGAAAACAATGGAGCAATAGTGTTATTTTCTACAGTTGCTGCAAGAAAAGGATTTACCAATCATAGTATAATTTCTTCTGCCAAAGCTGCTGTTGAAGGTCTCACGGTTGCATTGGCTGCAGAATTTGCACCGAATATTAGAGTAAATTGTATAGCGCCAAGTTTATCTAAATCTAAAATGGCTGAATTTATAATTAAGAATGAAAAAATTGCAGAAGGTATCGCTAAACTGCACCCCATGAAAAGACTAGGTGAAGGTGTAGATTTTTCTGCTATGGCAAAATTTTTAATGAGTCAAGAAAGCTCATGGATAACAGGTCAAATTATAGGAGTGGACGGAGGAAGATCCTCAGTAGCTTAATATGAGTAAAAAAATTATTTATGCCATATTTTTCCTCTTCTGCTCACAGATTGTTTTAGCGGCAGGTGGAGATAGCGGAGGTGGTTCTTCTGTTCCTGATTTTTATGTAGAAGCTGAAATAATAATTAAAAGAGCAAAAAAAATAGATGAAATAGGCGATACTGAAAAAGCTATCAAGCTATTTACCTCAGCTTATGAAAAATTATTAGAAGCGGATAAAAAAGATAAAAATAATCCTGATATTCTTAATTATTTGGGTTTTACATTGAGAAAAATAGGCAAATACGATGAATCCGAAAAATATTATCTTGCAGGTTTAAAATTAAAGCCAGATCATCGTGGAATTAATGAGTATTTAGGAGAACTTTACGTAAAAACTAAAAGAATTGATTTAGCTAAAGAAAGATTAGAAGTTTTAAAAAATTGTAAGTGCGAAGAATATGAAGAGTTGGCTGAAGTTATAAAAAAAAACTAAGATAAGTCTAAAGCGTGTTTTTTTAATTTTTCTAAAGGTATTAAATTTAAGGTTTTTATGTTTGTTTTTTTCAAATAGATTGAACAAGCCGCACCTTCCTCAATAGCTCGGGCATACCAAGTGGCACAGACGCACCAATTGTCTCCATGTTTTAAACCAGGAAATCCAAATTCAGGATGTGGTGTAATAAGATCATTTCCTACTTCCTTTGACCAAATTAAGAATTTATCTGTAACTTTAGCGCATACTGTATGATATCCACGGTCCGCACTATCTGTGTTGCAGCACCCATCTCTGTACCAGCCTGTTACGGGATCTAGAGAACAATCTTCTAATGCTTCACCAAATACATTTTTTTGAATGTCTTTATTCATGTTCTAAAAACATTTACAATATTATTATCTATTTCAACATTAAAAGAAAAAGATCTTCTCTCGCCACTATTTTGGAATGGATAAGCGGTATGCATTAAATAGTTTGGAAATAAAAGCATATCTCCAACTTTTGGATTGTGATTAAAAATACTGTTATTTAAAAACATTTTATTTCCATTAATAAAATCAATAGTCCCATTTGTTTTAAGAGCTTTTTTTCCTTTATTCATAAATTTTGGAATTTTTAAATATCCCACACCTGACACATGACCGTCATGATAATGTACAGGATTGTATTCATTTGAAAACTGGCTGACTACCCAAAAATTTTTTATTTTAACGGTCTTTGTATTTTTTCCTGTTGTAAATTTTATATACTTCTTAATAGAGATATTAATTTGCCTTAAAATATTTTTTTTAATAAAGTTTTTAGAAAGTTGGATTTCCTGTTTGACTTGACCTACTAATTTTCTTGAATAATCATACCTTTTAATTAATTTTTTTTGAAAAGAAATTCTATCGGCTTCTTTATTTATTTTTTTTATTAAAGAGCTTGGAAATTTTAATTGTGCAATCTTTGGACCAAAAGGACTTAAAACTTTCATTTTATAATTTTGTTGGGTTAGGCTGATTTTTATAAATTTTATTAGGATCAAATTTTTTTTTTTTTTCTTTAAATTGCATTTTTATATTTTTTGAATTTTTTATTTTTCCTAATGGAACAGATCGATAAAAACAAGATTTATAACCTACATGGCAACTTGCGCCATC
>SXGQ01195818.1_pt1 | contig 12671 bp, 17 predicted proteins | sample 3178371 | NCBI WGS metagenome assembly SXGQ01 (sample SAMN11356859, study PRJNA531348) | freshwater metagenome | isolation source: freshwater sample F1-20 | place: China: Fuxian Lake, Yuxi | collected 2017-12-25
ATGATCTCCATCGCGCGAACCTTCGGCGCGCCGCTGACGGTTCCCGCCGGCATCGTGGCGCGCAACAGGTCGACCGGTGTCAGGCCGGAGCGCAACTGGCCCGACACCTGCGAGGTCAGGTGCATGACGTGGCTGTATCGCTCGAGCGTCATTAGTTCGTCGACCTTCACCGAGCCGAACTCGGCGACACGGCCGACGTCGTTGCGGGCGAGGTCGACGAGCATCACGTGTTCGGCGACTTCCTTCGGGTTCTCACGTAATTCGCCGGCAAGACGTCGGTCGTGTTCGTCGTCGCGACCACGGCGACGCGTGCCGGCGATCGGCCTGCTTGTGATGCGACCGTGCGACAGTTGCACCAATGGTTCGGGCGAACTTCCGACGATGCACAGTTCGGGTTCGCGCACGAAGTACATGTACGGACTGGGGTTCACCTGACGCAGCACGCGGTACACGTCGTACGGCTCGGCTTCGAGGGCGACGTCGAAACGCTGCGACAACACCACTTGGAAGATGTCACCCGCCCGCACGTGCTCTTTGGCGACTTCGACTGCGCGTTGGTAGGCGCCGTTCGGCAACGACGAAACGATGCTCGGGACGTCTTCGCCCGGCACGGGGGGCTCGACGGGACTGTACGGCAATGGCTGTGCGAGGCGTCCGATCGTTTCCTCGATGCGCGCGGTCGCGGCCGCGTAGGCGGCATCGATGTCGACCCCCACGGTCGACACGCTCTCAAGCACGTAGAGACGCTGGCGCCAGTGGTCGAATGCCACCATTGAACCGATCACGTTCACCACCGCATCGGGAAGATTTCGTGAATCTGGTGGCGCATCGGGAAGTTGTTCGACTTCGCGCACGACGTCGTACCCGATGTAGCCGACGAGGCCGCTCTGCAGAGGCGGGAGGTCGGGAAACAGCGGTGCCTCGTAGATGCCCAGCAGTGCCTCCATCGCAGCGAGGATCCCCCGGTCGGTCGGCACACCCGCGGGAAGGCTGCCGCTGACCTCGACCACCCCCTTGCGCAACACGAGCCGTGCCGACGGATTGCGCCCGACGAAGGAAAAGCGGCTCCAGCGTTCGCCGTGTTCGACCGACTCGAAGAGGAATCCGTTGTCGTCACCCACGACCTTGGCAAACACCGACACCGGCGTCTCGAGGTCGGCGAGCACCTCGGCCCAAACGGGGACGATGGGGTGCTTGGCAGCGAGCGCACGGAACTCGCCGAGCGTCGGGCGCATCAGCCGAACTTTCGGTAGAAGCAACTCACTTCACCGGTGTGACAGGCTCCACGACCTTCCTGTTCGACGAGGAACAACAAGGTGTCACCGTCGCAGTCGTAGAACGCCTCGCGCACGAACTGACGATCACCACTGGTGTCGCCCTTCCGCCAGACTTCCTTCCTGCTGCGGCTCCAATACACCATGCGTCCCTCGTCAAGGGTCATGCGCAACGTCTCTGCGTTCATCCACGCCATCATGAGCACCTGCTTGGTGGCGATGTCCTGCGTGACGACCGGAACCAGACCGTCGGAGTTGAACTTGACCGCCGCCAGTTGTTCTTCGACGAGTGTGATCGGCGTCGTCGCGGGCGTGTCGGCACTCACAGGTACAACCCCGTGCTGCCTTCGATGCGCGATGCCGCGACCGCATGCAGGTCGCGCTCACGCAACATGATGTAGTCGGCGCCGCCTACCTCGACCTCGTAGCGATCGTCAGGGCTGAACAAGACGTTGTCCCCCACCTCGGCCGCGCGCACGTTCTGACCGAGTGCGACGACTTCGGCCCAGACGAGCCGCTTGGAAATCTGGGCCGTCGCAGGAATGAGGATGCCGCCCGACGAGCGGCGTTCGCCCTCGTTCTGGGGAATACGGACAAGAAGACGGTCGTTCAGCATCTTGATCGGAAGCTTTTCGCGCGCGTCGCTCACGGCTGGCACGGTATCCGCGCCGACCCATGGAAAAAACTTGGATAAAAATCCGTTTCCCCCAGCCCACTAGCGTTCGTGCATGGCACAGCACCACACCACCAGCGATCCGGCAGTCCGCGAACTTCTCGACCATCAGGAAATCCGCACCGTCATCGCGCGCTACTGCTGGGCCCTCGACAAGAACGACCGCGGGCTCTTCTCGAAAGTCTTCGCACCCGATGCGACGGCGCACCTCGGCAGTCCGCTCCTCGAGGGCATCGACGCGATCTGGGCCCGCATCCGCGATGCGCTCGGCCACCTGGACGGCAGCCAACACATCACGGGCTCCCAGGAGATCAACGTGAGTGGCGACACGGCAACCAGTCGTGCGTATCTCTTCGCACAACACGTGCGCAAAGAGGCGAAGAAGGGCCCCCACTACGTCGTAGCCGGCGAGTATCTCGACGAACTCGTGCGCACCCCGGATGGTTGGCGCATCAAGTACAGAATTCTCAACACACTCTGGACAGAAGGCAACAGAGAAGTCGCCACCGGAGACAAGTAGTCGACTAGGCGGGCCTCACGCGAACGCCGGCCCCCGACATTGCCGCTTTTGCCTCGGCGACGGTGTGCTCGCCGAAGTGGAAGATCGACGCTGCAAGAACCCCACTCGCCCCACCCAAAGTCACGCCCTCGACGAGATGGCGAAGGGTGCCGACGCCTCCGCTCGCAATGACGGGAACGTTCACGGCGTCGCACACCGCCCGCGTGAGTGCGATGTCGAAACCCTCGCGCGTTCCATCGCGGTCCATCGACGTGAGAAGGATCTCGCCCGCGCCGCGGCGCACCGCATCGGCCACCCACTCGATCGCGTCGATACCGGTGGGTGTCCGGCCACCGTGCAGGAAGACTTCCCAACCGCGACCATCGACACGACGCTTGGCGTCGACCGCACAGACGCAGCACTGAACGCCGAACTCGGCCGCGATTTCGGAAATGAGCTCGGGACGCTGCACCGCAGATGTGTTGACACTGACCTTGTCGGCACCGGCACGCAACATCGATCGGGCATCTTCGAGTGTGCGGATTCCCCCACCGACGGTGAAGGGAATGAACACCTCGTTCGCCACCCGTTCGACCATGTCGATCGTGGTGCGACGGTTGTCGGACGACGCAGTGATGTCGAGAAACACCAACTCGTCGGCACCCTCGGCGTCGTAGCGCGCGGCCAGTTCGACAGGGTCACCGGCGTCGCGCAGCCCGACGAAGGTGACGCCCGTCACCACACGGCCGTTGGTGACGTCGAGACACGGGATGACGCGGGCGACGTTCATCGACGCGACTCCAGAGCCCGCAGCGCCTCGCCCAGCGTGAAACGACCCTCGTAAATTGCCTTCCCCGTGATGACACCTTCGATGTTGGGAATCGAGGCGAGCGCAACGATGTCGTCGATGGTGCCCACCCCGCCGCTGGCGACGACGGGCATCGGTGCGCTGCGTGCCGCATTCGACAGCCCCTCGATATCCGGACCCACGAGCATTCCGTCGCGGGAGATGTCGGTGATCACCGCGCACGCTGCCGTGGGGTACGCGCCGAGTGCTTCGGCAAGGCCAACCCCGGAGGACTGCATCCACCCTTCGGTTGCGAGGACCCCTCCCCGATGGTCGAGTCCGACCGCTACCGCGACACCGACTCGTGCCGTCACCTCGGCGACCAGCGCCGGCTCGCGCACCGCGGCCGAGCCCATGACAACGCGCGCGACTCCCGCCGCAGCCAACGCCGCGGCATCGGATACCCCACGCACTCCACCACCCACCTGCAGCCGTGCCCGTCCTTCGAGTGCCGATGCGACAAGCGAAATGACGGGCCTGTTGACCGCCGCGTCTCCCTTTGCGGCGTCGAGGTCGACCATGTGCACCCACGTCGCACCCGCGGCGACGAACGATTCGGCAACCTCCAGCGGGTCGTCGCCGTACACGGTTTCATCGGCGTAGTCGCCCTGGCGCAGGCGCACGACGTTGCCGCCCCGCAGGTCGATCGCGGGAAAAACAATGAAGCCCGTCATCGTGTGCTCCGGCATGAGTTCACGAAGTTGCCGAGAATCGCGAGCCCATCGGTGGCCGATTTCTCGGGGTGGAACTGGGTGGCAACGACGTTCCCGCGTCGCACGACCGCAGTGAGTTCCGAGCCGTAATCGCACGTCGCAACGACGACGCTCGGGTCGGCCGGGCGGGCGGCATAGGAATGCACGAAATAGACCCACGGGGTCGCGGGCAGTCCGGCGAACAACGAATCAGCCGCGCGCACGCACAGTTCGTTCCACTGCATCTGGGGCCTGCGCACGGTGTCGGGGATTGCCGTCACGCGACCGGGAATCAGGCCGAGGCCGCTGTGCGACGGATCCTCGTCACTGCCATCGAAGAGCATCTGCATCCCGACGCAGATGCCGAGAAACGGTCGACTCGATTCGACCGCCGCATGCACCACCGACTCGAGACCGGCACCACGCAGCGCGTCCATGCAGGCGCCGAATGCCCCGACGCCTGGCAGCACCACACCGTCAGCGTCGACCACCAGACCTGCGTCACGTGTCAGTCGCGCATCGGCGCCCACCCGAACAAGGGCCTTTTGCGCAGAACTGAGGTTTCCGATTCCGTAGTCGAGCACCGCGACGAGCGGAGCCGTCATGCAAGGACACCCTTCGTCGAGGGAACGCCCCCACCTTCGATGCGCACTGCATCGCGTAGCGACCGGCCGAGACCCTTGAATGCCGCCTCGACAATGTGGTGCACGTTGCTGCCGCGCACGAGTGTCACGTGCAGCGTGATGTTGGCCGCAGTGGCGAACGACGAGATGGCGTGCTCGGCAAGGTTCGGGTCGAACGCGGGGTTGCCGAGGGGCAGACACTCGGGAATCGGCACCTCCCAGTACACGAATGGTCGACCCGAGAGGTCGAGGACGATGTCGACGACTGCCTCGTCGAGCGGATAGCGACCACTCGAGAAGCGACGAACACCCGCGCGGTCGCCGACGGCCTTGCGGAACGCCTCGCCCAACGCGAGAGCAACGTCTTCGACGGTGTGATGCGTGTCGATGTGCAGGTCTCCCTTGGCGACGAGCTTCAGGTCGAAACCACCGTGGCGTGCAACCTGGTCGATCATGTGGTCAAAGAAGGGAATGCCCGTCGACACCTCTGCCGAACCCTGACCGTCGATGTTCAACTCGACGGTGATGCTTGTTTCCTTGGTGGTGCGTTCCACGGTTGCAGTGCGACTCATGCCAGTACCTCTTTCAATGCAGCGACGAAGACCTCGTTCTCCTCGGCCGTGCCGACGGTGACGCGCAGACAATTGTCGAGTCCGGCCCAGCCACTGCAGTCACGTACGAGCACCCCACGGTCGAGCAGCCCCTGCCAGACGGCTTTGCCCGACATCGACTCGGGTCGGAACAGCACGAAGTTGGCGCCGCTCGGCCACCACGTGACGGGCAGGGATTCGAATACCGCGGTGATGCGGTCGCGACCCGCGACGATGTCGCGCACGCGCGATTCCATGTCACCGACGAACTTCAGCGCCAGCAGACCGGCTCGCTGCTTGAACGCGTCGAGGTGGTACGGCAACACGACGGCTTCCATGTCGGAAACCAACCAGCGCGGACCGACCAGGTACCCGAGACGTGCCGCGGCCATCGACCATGTCTTGGAAAACGTGCGCGTGACGACCAGCGGCGTGTCGTCGTTGACGAGTTCCATCGCCGACCAGGGCGAGAACTGCGCATAGGCCTCGTCGACCACGACGATGCCGGGAGCACACAACAGCATCGCCTCGACGTTTTCGCGGGACTCGACGGTGCCCGTCGGATTGTTCGGCGAACAGATGAACGACACCGCGGGTTTCGATTCAGCGACGATGCGCTCGATCTCGGCGCGATCGAGGGTGAAATCGACGTTGCGCTTTCCTTCGACGACGGTTGCACCGACGACTCGGGCAATCTGCGCGTGCATCTGGTAGGTCGGCGAGAACATCGTGACGTTGCGGCCCGCGCCCGAATACGCGAGAAGAATCGACTGCAGAACCTCGTTCGAGCCGTTGGCGACGAAAACCTGCTCGGCTGAAACGCCGTGCAAAGCCGCGATGCCTTCGCGCAATTCGGTGGCGGCGCGGTCGGGATAGCGGTTCCAGTCGATGTCGCGTGCGGCCGATGCAATCTCGTCGAGCCACGCGGCCGGCGGCGCGAAGGGTGCCTCGTTGGTGTTGAGACGAACCGGGACGTCGACCTGCGGCGAGTGATAGCCGGACAGAGCCCGGAGATCGCTGCGCAGGGGGATTTGCCTCACGCGACAACGCTACCGAGGGCGACTCAGGTGTTCTTGGCTATTTTGAGTGCGCGATCGACGGCCTTGCGTGCCGAATCCACGGAGCGCGCAATTTCGACGATCGCGCGGTGGATGTCCTCCTGCTGGCGAACGCCCGGACGGTTCTCCAGCTCGACCGCCCGGTCGCGCGTGCGGTTCAGGGCCTCGCCGAAGGCCTCGAGTTCGTTGCGCAGGGCCATCAGGGTTTCGCTCCGCGGTGCACCGTTCGATTTTGCGCCGTTCGATTTTGCCATGTGGTTCGGTTCCCTGGGGTTCGGTTGCTAGGGGTTTGCGGATGGGCAGATGTCGAGAAAGGCGCAATCGCGGCACTTCGGTTTGCGGGCATCGCACGTGCGACGACCGTGGAGGATGAGGCGCAAGCTGAACCGGCCCCACTCTTCGGGCGGAAGGAACTTGTTCAACTCGAGTTCCACCTTGACGGGGTCTTCCTGCGTCGTGAGACCCAGACGGCGGGACAACCGCCCGACGTGCGTGTCGACGGGAAGGCCGGGCAGATCGAACACGACGCTGCGCACGACGTTTCCCGTCTTGCGTCCGACACCGGGCAGGGTCACGAGATCTTCCAGTTCGCGCGGCACCTCGCCGTCGTAGCGGTCGATCAATGCGTGAGCCATGCCGACGAGATTCTTCGCCTTCGACGCATAGAAACCTGTCGAGCGCACGAGTTCCTCGACACGTGAGACGTCGGCATTCGCAAGGTCCTCGGGTGTCGGGAATGCGGCGAACAATGCGGGAGTCACCATGTTGACTCGGGCATCGGTGCACTGCGCCGAGAGAATCGTCGCTGCGAGCAGTTCGAAGGCGTTGCGGTGGTCGAGTTCGCAGCGTGCCTCGGGGAATTCCACCGCCAGACGCTCGGCCACGACCTTTGCGCGCGATGATGCCGACCGAGGCTTGCCCATGTGCGGCGACACTACCCAGCACCCGACGCGGCGGCGGTACCCTGACGGAGTGCTGCGCCTCGAGATCCTCCGGAACATCGATGCCGACGGCTTCGAAGTCGTGAACGGCCTCCTCGAGGCGGCCGAACGCGCCGACGGCCAGCGCGCACTCTCCGACCACCTGTGGCTCGACCTGCGCCAGGGTGGCCGCAGGGGTTTTGCGGCGATCATCGGCTGGGAGGACGACCACGACCACCCCGTTGCCTACGCACAGGTCTCGCGCGGCAACGACAGCTGGAGCCTCGACCTCGTCGTCCACCCGCACCACCGCTACGACATGGCCGCGATCGGCCCTGAAATGCTCGATGCCGCGCTCGACGTGGTGCGCAGCGAGGGCGGTGGCCACGTGCATTGGTGGGTGTTCGAACCATCTGCGATCTACTTCGAACTTGCCGAAAAGACCGGTCTGCATCCGGGTCGCGAATTGTTCCAAATGCGTCGGCCGCTTCCGCTCGACACCGATCTTTCCAACCGAATCGAACCCGGCTTCACGCGGGGCTTTTCGTTTTCCGACGATGCCGCGGCGTGGCTCGACGTCAACAACCGCGCATTTGCCAGCCACGCCGAACAAGGCGACTGGGACATCGACACCCTCACTGCACGCACCCGCGAACCATGGTTCGACGCCGACGGATTCCGCATCGCCGAAATCGACGGCGCGATAGCCGGGTTCTGCTGGACGAAAATGCACCCCGGCTCGGTCGGCGAGATCTATGTCATCGCGGCGGATCCCGCGTTCGCAGGACGCGGTCTCGGCTCGAAGCTCACGATCGCAGGCCTCGTCTGGTTGGCCGACCACGGCGCAAAGACGGGAATGCTCTACGTCGACACCGGCAACCACCCGGCGGTCACCATGTACCGCAAGTTGGGATTCGTGTCGGCCCACCGCGAGCGCGCCTTCGTCGGCGACATCCACTGACACACCGAAACCATGACGCGATGAACGACACCATGCTCTACGACACCATGCTCTACGACGCCACGACCGACGACATCGCTCGCGTGCTCGCCGGCCAGCCCGCGTACCGGGTCAAGCAGGTGTGGCAGGCCCTCTACGAACAACTTCGGGCGCCCGGCGACATCACAAACCTCCCCGTCGCTGCACGCAACGACCTCGCAACCGCCCTGCCCGAATCACTGCTGTGGAAGACCGAGAGCACCGACGCGACCGGCGACACCGTGAAATTCCTCTGGAACCTACGCGAGGGTGGCCACCCCATCGAAACCGTTCTCATGCTCTACCCCGATCGCGCGACGGTGTGCGTCAGCACCCAAGCGGGATGCGCGATGGCCTGCGGATTCTGCGCAACGGGACAGGCCGGTTTCAACCGCCACCTCACGTCGGGCGAAATCGTGGAGCAGGTCGTGAAAGCGGCGCGACGCGCCAGGGAAATCGGCCGTCGCGTTTCGAACATCGTCTTCATGGGAATGGGTGAGCCCCTTGCAAACGAGGCCGCCACTCGCTCCGCTGTCGAACGCATTCATGACGACATCGGCATCTCGGCGCGCCACCTGACGGTGAGTACGGTCGGCATCATCCCCGGGATTCGCCAACTGGCCGAGTGGCCACTTCCCGTCAACCTTGCAGTGTCACTTCACGCCGCGCGCGACGAGCTGCGCAACGAACTCGTCCCGATCAACAAGCGCTATCCACTCAACGACCTCGTCGCCGCATGCAACGACTACCTCATCGAGCGTCGCCGCCGCGTGAGCTTCGAGTGGGCCCTCATCGACCGCGTGAACGACACCCAGCGCGATGCGAACGAACTCGCCCGGCTGTGCAAACGACTGCGACCGAACGCCCATGTGAATCTGATTCCACTCAACCCCACACCGGGTTGGCCGACGCGCGGTTCGTCACCCCAGCGTGTACGCGAATTCGCCGACACCCTCACTGGTCTCGGTGTCAATGCGACCGTGCGCCGCAACCGCGGCACCGACATCGATGCCGCATGCGGCCAGCTTGCCGCAGGTCAAACCATCACCCCGGTGCGGTTCGGACGCGCCGACGACTGAGTCGCCTCAGCGCAGGTACTTCGGGTTCGCCACGCGCAATTTGTCGACGACCGAATCGAAGACGAACGCCTCGACGTCGACTCGTACGACACCAACCGATTCGACCCCACCGGCGTCGAAAGCACCCTCGCGAATCCGGCGCGCGAGTTCCGCGTCATCGGCACAACCCAGAGCGACAAGGCCCGTCCTGTGGCGTTCCGCCTGCGCGGGACCAAGCCCGATCTCGCGTTCCACCATTGCCAGCACGTTGACGGCGACACGCGCATGGAATTGCATCGCCCCCGAAACGTTCGGCATCACCTGGCTCTCCAGCCACTCTCGCACCGCCTCGGTCAACTGTGCCGCGGTGGGCGGATCGTGCGGGGCCGTCATTGTGCATCCGCCGACAGTTCACGAATCGTCATCAACGCGTCGTATTCGTTCTCGCATACACGACGACCGATGGCCGCAAGTTCGTGGCTGCGCACCACACCGTTCAGGTGGTACGCCGCCTGCGAGATACACATGAGTCCCCACTTCACGGTTCCGAGAAGTTCCCACCAGCGCAGTTCCCGTTCGCTGATGCGCGCACCCGACTCGGCTTCGTAGGCATCGAGGAGCGCTGCGTAGTCACCGACACCGGCGACCGGCTTGCTGCCACCGAAGCGCCATGCCCGCACGCACACCCACCCGAGATCCTCGGCCGGATTGCCGATGTGCGCCAGTTCCCAGTCGAGAACCGCGCGCAGGCCGTCGCCGTCGACGATCACGTTGCCCAGACGAAAGTCGCCGTGCACGAGACACCAATCGCGCGGCGCGGGACGGTTCGCCTCGAGCCAGCGGAACGCAATCTCGAAGGCCGGATGCGCCTGACCCGACTCGTCCATCAACTGCACGTACTTCGCCACCTGGTCCTCACCGTCGAGACCATCGATCGCAGTGTGATCGATGCGGTGAATCTGCGCCATCGCCCGGCCGATCTGCGCCGCCAACACGGGCCGCGCGTCCGCGAAGTCGCCGTCACGCAGGATCTTGCGTGCGATCGTTTCGCCTGCGACTGCGCGCATCACCATGAACGGCTCGCCCAACGGGTTCGTCGACATCCCCCGAGAGCTCGTCACCACCTGCGCCGTCGGCGCCCCCAACGCGTGCGCCGCCTCGAGCACAGCCACCTCGACGTGCATGTCACGCGGCGAGCCCGGCCGCTGGCGCTGCAACACGAACAACTCATGCCCCGCGGCGAAGCGCCACGTCTCACGCGAAGCACCACCCGTCAGGCGTTCGAGCGATGCGACATCTCCCGGGATCCCCGCGCCGCGCATGACATCGTGCAGCGAATCCCGCAGTGCCGAGTCAGATGAATCCGCCACGGCGAAACGTTACCCTTCACACTCGGTGTCGCCCGCTCTCGAACTACGCAACATCGCGCTTCATCGCGACACGACCGTCATTCTTGACGACGTCACGTGGACGGCAAGACCGGGCGAGCACTGGATCATCCTGGGCGCCAACGGTTCGGGGAAGACCTCGCTGATGCGCATCGCCGCGCTGTACCTGCATCCCAGCGCCGGAGAAGTCGTCGTTGCCGGGGAACGTCTGGGCAACACCGATGTTCGGTCGCTGCGACGCCGCGTGGCCTACATGTCGGCCGCCTTCGCAACCGAACTGCGTCCCCAACTTCGCGCCTTCGAGGTGGTGATGACGGCCAAGCACGCCGCTCTCGAACCGTGGTGGCACACCTACAACGACGCCGACCGCAACCGGGCCGTCGCCTGTCTCGAACAACTCGGCGTCGCGCGTCTCTCGGAGCGCGAAATTTCTACTCTCTCTTCCGGTGAACAGCAGCGGGTTTTTCTCGCCCGCACTCGCATGAACGACCCCGCCGTTGTTCTTCTCGACGAACCAAGCGGCCGCCTCGACCTCGGCGGTCGCGAGCAACTGGTCCGCGCCATCGATGACACCATTGCAACGGATCCCGCTCTCGCCAGTGCGATCGTCACCCACCACGTCGACGAAATCCCCACGCGAGCAACTCACTTGCTCGCACTCAAGCGAGGCAAGGCAATCGCCAACGGACCCATCGCCACGACGCTCACCGACGAAGTACTGTCGGAGACTTTCGACTTTCCTCTGCGCGTGGAACGCCGCGACGACGGTCGCTTCAGCGCCCGGCCGGGCTGACGAGCGCGCGCAGATTCTCGCGACCGCGTTCGATGTGGTCGGCCAACACCCGTTCGAGAATTCCGCCCGTCCACAGGGACCCGCCGTAGTACAACTCGACGCGCATCGTGACGGACTCTCCCTTTTCCACCATCGTGCACGTCATGCGCCACGGTGCATGCTCGCGGCCGTCGTGTTCTTTACGCTCGAACACAATCAACTGCGGCGAGTCTGTGGTGCGCTCCATACGCAGTCGCTTCGACCGCGCAAACGGCCCAACCTTTGCGCGCAACTCCACGTCCCACGCGCCCGGGCCTGCCACCGCCGCGCGGTGCACGAGTGGCATCCACTTGGGGTACTCGCAGAGGTCGACCACGAACGGACGAAGGCGCGTCAACGACGTCGGCGCCTCGAGCGTTGCCTCTGTGCGCACGTCCTCAGTGCCTTTCGCGACGGTCTTTGTTGCCGAATGCACGCGCCAACAACCCGCCTTGCGACGATTCGACCTCGGACGAACCGTCGATGACGCCGTCAAGCAACTTCGGCGACCATGGCATTGCCTGTGTCTCGTCGAGAACCGGTTCGGATTCGGTCACGACTGCGTCGAACAGTTCAGCGGCCGGTTCCATTTTCTCTGGGTTCTGCTTCTCGCGAATTGCGCGCACGTTGGCTTTTCTGTGTTCTGCGGGCTCTTCGAGTGCTGTCGTCTTGAACAGCCGCGGCACGGCCTCGCGCCGGTCGTCGACGTGCCAGCCACGTGGCACCACAAGGGCATCGGCATGGCGACGGCACAGGATTCCCGTGCCGTACGGGCGGGCCTTTTCCTCGGGCTCGAAAGGACTCAGCCACACCAGCAGGTCGGCCGTGTCGAAGCCGTACGTCACGGTGGCGGGCGCGGAACATCCGGGTCGCTCGCACAGTCGTGGCACACCAGAAAAGTAGTGGGGTGCGCCGCCGCGGCGCGCCATCCTGCCGTGACACGCGCCATCCCGCCGCGACACGCGCCATCCGCACCGTGATGCGATGGTGGGCGATACCGGGCTCGAACCGATGACCTCCACGGTGTGAACGTGGCGCTCTGCCAACTGAGCTAATCGCCCCTTTTCGGGTGAGCCCGAAGGTTAGCGGTTCAACCCTGTGTTGCGGTCGGGTGGAGTCGTTCACGGGAGTGACCACGCGTGGAGGGAACAACCCTGAAAGGAATCCCGTGCTCCTCACCACCTACGTATTTCACATGCGTGCACGCAACCGGTCCCCTGCGACAATCACGGTCACCCAGGAATACCTGCGACCCTTCC
>SXGQ01235572.1_pt1 | contig 12668 bp, 10 predicted proteins | sample 3178371 | NCBI WGS metagenome assembly SXGQ01 (sample SAMN11356859, study PRJNA531348) | freshwater metagenome | isolation source: freshwater sample F1-20 | place: China: Fuxian Lake, Yuxi | collected 2017-12-25
GGCGGAAGACAACGTAGGGGTAATCGCGGCCGGAGTAGTCAAGGCGTTAGCCGAAGTCGTCCAGATCTCGGGTGCTAACGGAGGTACGGGGGCGTCGCCTTTGTCGTCGATTAAAAACGCGGGCTTACCGTGGGAGTTAGGCCTCGCCGATGCTCAACGAGTATTGATCGAAAATAATCTTCGTGATCGAGTGCGCTTGCGAGTTGATGGTGGTTTCAAAACGGGTAGAGATGTATTGATTGCGGCAATGTTTGGCGCGGATGAGTACTCGTTCGGCACCGCAGTTATGTTGGCCGAAGGTTGCATCATGGTACGGGCGTGTCATCGCGACACCTGTCCGACCGGTATCGCCACCCAACGCCCCGGGCTGAGGGCGAAGTTTGCCGGCACTCCCGAAGGAGTGGCCACTTACATGCTTTATATCGCCGAAGAAGTTAGAGGTTTATTGGCCGAACTAGGGTTTCGCAGTCTTGATGAGGCTATCGGGCAAGTTGAAAACTTAACCCAGCGAACAATCGGTGACCCGCGGGCCGACGCACTAGACCTAAGCCCACTAATTACCCCACCACTAGACCTCACGGCTAGTCGTAAATTCGTAGAGTGCGTTCCTTTACAGCGACCCCGCTCCGAACTAGACGCACAATTGCTCGAAGACGCCTACGCCACTATTTGGACGGGCGGCACTATCGAACTTGCTTATCCGATCGTTAACTCTGATCGCACAGTAGGGGCGTCGTTGGGGGGCGCAATCGGTTTGGAATTTGGTTTGGGCACTCCCCGAGGTTCGGTTGTCGCTCGCTTTACGGGGTCTTCGGGGCAAAGTTTTGGTGCGTTTATAACTAAAGGAATAACCCTCGAGCTCATTGGTGAAGCACAAGATTATGTTGGCAAAGGCATGGGTGGGGGACTCATCATCGTGCGCCCCGGCGATGATGACGCGGGTGATCCGGTCTTGGTGGGCAACACCGTTCTCTACGGAGCGACTGGAGGCCAAATCTTTGTTGCCGGGCGCGCGGGTGAACGCTTTTGTGTTCGCAATAGTGGAGCGTCGGCGGTTATTGAGGGGGTTGGTGATCACGCGTGCGAATATATGACGGGGGGAACGGTTGTCATCTTGGGGGACTTTGGTTACAACGTTGGCGCGGGAATGACCGGCGGGCAAGCGTTCGTTTACGATCCTTACAACTTGTTGGCGGCTCGACTCAACCGTCAGTTAGTTGACGCTCGGATAATCAATGATGCTCAAGCGGCCGAACTGGAGTTTCTGGTTGAGGAGCACCGCCGCTTTACTGGGTCGGTGTTAGCCGATGCTCTATTAAACGACTGGGCGCACGCGTTGCGCTCTTTTTGGCGAGTTGCTCCGGTAACTGAAGTTGCTCGTATTGAGCGGGCCAACGAAGGCGTTCTCGATACTGCTCGCTAGTGACTTGTCGCCTAAGTGCCGAGGCGTAATACCGGAAGATTTTCCAACCCAAAAATTTCCCCGACGATTGAGTTCAAAAACGCCTTCCGACTTTTTTCGTAGGTCGTGGCCGCTTTGTTATAGCGGTCAACCCGATTGTTGGGGAGAACTTGGCTATCGAAAGCCCCAAATCCCGCTATTACCGCTGGGTCGGCGCTCAATTTGGGGTTAGCGGCCACATTGGCTCGTGCCCGCCGAGCGAGCGCTTCGAGCTTATTGGCGAGACGGGCTTCTGCGCTCGCGTTTTCGTTAGTGGCTGGACGCAGCATCAAGTTGTCCCAGATTTTGAGTTTGGCCGATAATTCTCTAGTGACGGTCCGCTCTGATCCTCCTATTGCTGCTAAAGCAGAGTTCATAGTGGCTAAGTCGTCGTAGCGAGTATTTAGTGCTTGCCGCAGTGGAATCCATTCGACGTTAGCGGCTTTCAATTTATCGTCGAGGTCTGGCCGCACAACTAAAAACGCCAGCCCCGCACCGGCTACGAGTAGCCCGACTAGAAGAAAAATCATTACCGTGAGTCCGCGTTTTCGCCCCATAGTTGTCACGACCTTATCGTCGAAATAGTCACAAAACGGTGCAACGACTCTTTTTATTAGTTTTAGTGGTTGGCGGAGCATCTTTTTCCGGCTGGTGGCTCGGAGATCAGTCCTCAACTTCGACCCAAAAGTGGCGGGTGACCGCGGTGATTGACGGTGACACGATTGAGGTTGTACGTAGATCGCAGCACGACATCGTTCGGCTCTTAGGGGTCGATACCCCCGAAACTCATCACCCGACAAAACCGGTTGGATGTTTTGGTCCTGAGGCTTCAGCTTTTTCTACTCACTATTTATTAGGTCAATTAGTGGATCTGGAAGATGACGTTGAGCATCGCGATATCTATGGACGCCGTTTGGCTTACGTGTTTCTCGGGGGGAGGTTGTTCAATGACGTTTTGCTCCGTCACGGCTTGGCTCGGTTACTGGTGATTGCTCCTAATCGGGCCCACGGGCGAGATTTTTTAGACTCCGAATTACTCGCTCGCCACCAAAAACGTGGATTGTGGGCAAAGTGCAGAGATGAGTAGCCCGAGCATCAACCTAAGGGGCTGAGTGCTGCCCGATTATTTCTAAGAGTTCATCGCCATAATTTTCTACTCGGGCGGGCCCTATCCCAGAGATATCTAGTAAGTCGGCGGGAGTTTTTGGTTGGTATTGGGCTAGAGCGTGCAAAGTGGTATCAGGAAACACTACGTACGCCGGAATAGCTGCCGCTCGAGCTCTATTTTTTCGCCATTCACTTAGGGCATTAACCAACTCAGAGTTCAGCGAAGCGGTGGGTCCAACTAGATGAGCGCGCGACTGAGCGGGCCCAGATTTTTTTACTCCATTTTTTTGGTCCGATATCTTCGCCGCTTCGTTTTTTGACTTCCTAACTTGGGCTATCGGATCTAGCCACACGCTGGGAAAGCGTTTAGCACTACGCGATCCGAGACTGCGTTGGCTAGCCCAAGAAAAGTGGAGATTATCTTCGGCCCTCGTTAGGGCTACGTAGAGGAGTCGGCGTTCTTCCTCCCGCTCTTGTTCACTCTTAGCGTGGCTAATCGGTACTAGACCTTTTTCCAACCCCGTAACGAAAACTGTGGTGAATTCGAGCCCCTTAGCCCGATGAAAGGTAAGTAACTCAACCGCATCATCACCGGTTATAGGCGCCTCGTTGGCCAATGTGGTCGCAAGCCACACCTTGAACCCCACGACCGAACCCGTGCGCCGACTGGGGTCAGTGGCCGCTAAGTATTCGTGCCCTAGACGGACAATTTCAGTTGCGTGTTCATCGATAGAGGTTTGCCCCCCAAGGTCGATCGTCTCGTCACCGTCGTCATCGTCATCGTCGTCGCTCAAGTCGGCGAGAAGGGTAGAAAAATCTGCACCGGGAGCTCGCTCGCTCGCTTGCTCAAGTCGTTCAAGTACGGCTTTCACTTCCGCCCGTTCAAGAAAACGCGTCTCTCCCCGTAGCCGAACGGGTATCCCTTGTTTGGCGAAAGCAGCTTCAAACGCCGCGGATTGTGAGTTGATTCGGTAGAGCACCGCGAAACTCGACCAGCCGTTAGTGGGGGTTAGTTGCGCCTTAATTTGGCTAGCAATGCCTTGTGCTTCTTTAACTTCGTTTTCGTATTCAGTAATAGTGGGCCACGGTCCATCGGGGCGTGAGGCTAAACGGGGTGGTCGAGGTGACGAGCCAGTTTGATAACTATCATTCAGCAACGCTTCACCGGTGGCCACAATCTGAGGTGAAGATCGATAGTTGTGGTCAAGCCAGAGTACTTCTGCCCCAGGGAATTGACGAGTGAATTCAGTTAAGCCCTTAGGGTCGGCACCGGCAAATGAGAATATGGCTTGATCGACATCGCCTACTACGGTCAACCCACTGCGCTCACCCAACCAACCCTGTACAATTCGCAACTGGGCCGCACTTACATCTTGAAATTCATCAACGTATAAATGCCTAAATCGCCAGCGTTGTTCACTAGCGAACTCTTTATCTCCTTCGAGTGCGTCGCCTAGCCACCAGAGAAGATCTTCAAAGTCGACAAGTTTTTTAGTCCGTTTTACTTTTTCGTATTCTCCATAAATCTCTTCGATTTTATTAGGAGGTAACTGAGTATCGCGCCCTAAGCGGATAGCTTCTTTGGAGAAGTCAGTCGGTTTTATCAGTCGCGCTTTAGCCCACTCGATATCACTCGCCACGCCACTGACTTGTACAAACTCTTCGACTCGTCCACCCACTTCTTGGTCACCGGTCAGATGGGGAAGAACCAAAGGGAAAAGTAAACGGGCCTTACGCTCTAACAACTGCGGGAAAGAACGGCGGTTATTTCCCGCTCGTCGTTGTAGTTGGGCCAAGGCAATCGCGTGAAGAGTTCCCGCCGTGACCCCTTTGTTGCGTGAACTTACGCCGAGTTGACGCAAACGAGTGGAGAGCTCGTGGGCTGCCCTTCGGGTGAAGGTAACCGCTAAAACTTTGTCGGCTTCGTCCCGCTCCGTCGCCACTCGCCAAGCAATACGACGAGTAAGCACTCGAGTCTTGCCCGATCCCGGCCCCGCCTGAATTGCGAGCGGAGCGGCCTCGCTAGTCACCGCCGCCCGTTGCTTCGCGTCTAGCCCTTCTAGGAGTTCAGGGTATTGGGTTATGGCCATCATCTGACCGTACTTACTGGGTGCGACATCCGCTCGGACCGGCCGCTAGGAGGTCTACCGAACATCGGCCTAGCCTGAGCGGGTGGCGCATAACTATCGGTGGCGCAACTGGGGTCGTAACCAGTCCTGTCGCCCTCAGGTCTACGAATCGGCTCGTTCCGAGCTCGAGGTAATTGCCGCCGTTAACCGAGCTCGAGGGCGAGGACAAAAAATAAAAGTTGTGGGAAGTGGCCATTCGTTCAGCGCGGTGGCATGCACCGACCACCACATGCTCAGTATCGCTGGCCTTGATCGGGTTGTAGCGGCCGACGCAAGCGGAGAGTTAACGGGCGAACCCACTATTAGCGTCGAGGCGGGCATCACTATTGCTCAACTCAACCAAGAACTCGCAAGCCGAGGTTTGGCTCTCGCTAATCTCGGTGACATTGCTTACCAGAGTATCTCTGGCGCAATTTCAACCGGCACGCACGGCACCGGGGCTAATTTTGGCGGGCTATCTACTTTTGTGCGTTCTATAGAAATGGTTACCGCTAACGGCGAATTAGTGCGTTGCTCTCCAGTAGAAGAGCCCGAACTATTCCACTGCGCCCGCGTGGGTTTAGGGTCGCTGGGAATCATTACTCAACTCACCTTGGCGGTAACTCCGGCATTTAATTTGGCTCACAAAGAGCGCCGAGGTGAGTTTCATGAAGTAGTGCAAAATCTTAACCAAACAATTAGTGAGAACGAACATTTTGAGTTTTATTGGTTACCTCATACCGAGGCGTGTTCGTTACTTATGAATAATCGCACCGAAGACCCCGCACTCCCTCGCAGTGCTTATCGCCAATGGCGTAACGAAGTGTTTTACCCTAACTATTTTTTTGGCGCTTTAGTAACCGCAGGTAAATTAGTTCCGCCCCTAGTTCCTGATATTGCTCGTTTTGTAGCCAGCACGGTGGGTAGCGGTCGTCGAGTAGATCGCAGCGATCAGATTTTTATTAGCACTCGGCTGTTGCGTTTCGTTGAGATGGAATACGCGATTCCCCAAGAAAATGTGAGCGAGGCACTATTGGCTATTCGAGACTTCATTTACGACGAAGGACTGCGGGTGAGTTTCCCGATCGAAGTGCGCTTTGTCGCGAGTGACGACATCCCTTTGAGTATGGCCTCGGGTCGAGCCTCCGGATTCATCGCCGTACATATGGCCCGAGGGACACAATTCGATCGCTACTTCCACGGCGTAGAGGCGATAATGAACAAGTTTTCTGGCCGACCCCACTGGGGCAAGATGCATTACCAAACCGCCACCGCACTGGCTTCTCGCTACCCCCAATGGGAGCGCTTTCGTGCCCTGCGCCACCAAATGGATCCCGACAGATATTTTTCTAACGATTATCTTGACCGAGTTCTCGGGTAACAGTAAGTTCATCTGATGGCTTATCCCAAGAAACTCATCAACCCGAACGAAGAAGTCGTCCTTGATCTCCGACCCCACTGGTGGTTTTTCTATAAGCATATTTTTTCTGGACTTGTCCTCATTGGCTTACTAGTTATCACCATGGTTTTGAGCGGAACACCAAAGAAAATCTTGGCGTGGGTAGTGCTGATTCTGGCAATTGTTTGGGCGATTTGGCTGTTGGTCAAGTTTATTTCTTGGTCGCGTACCTATTTTGTTGTTACTAGCAAACGAGTTATTTATCGCACCGGAGTGCTATCTCGTCACGGGGTCGAGATCCCTATGGACCGAATCACCAACCTCAACTTCCACCAGCGGATCTTTGAGCGCGTCATTGGCGCGGGAACCCTTGATGTGCAATCAGCCGGTGAAGAAGGAACGACGGTGTTCGAAAATGTTCGTCACCCCGATGGAGTCCAGCAAGAGATATATAGCCAAATGGAGGGTAAGACCCAGAGCGGATCGGACGGCCAAGCGTCCGCAATCGGCAAAGCCGTAGCCGAAGCTATGGGCAGTCAATCTTCCGCCGGTGAAGATGTCGCGACCCAGATTGAGCGATTGGCTGAACTGCGCGACAAGGGCCATATCACTGTGGCGGAATACGAGGCTAAGAAAGCGGAGCTTCTCGCCAAGATGTAACTTGGGCGTTTTGGTCGGCTAACTCCGGTTACTCGCGCCTTGAGCGATTCTTACTGCTCCGGGGGGAACGCTTAAGTACGCACCAATTTCTTCGCCGGTCCACACTTCTTGAGCACCCACAAAATCAGGCGTAGATTTTACTAGTCGCGGCGAGTCTCCCCAGTTAAACCACGCCACTACCAAACGATTATCGCGCGTAGTGGTCCATGTTTCGGCTAGGCCATCACCTTGCGAGTAAACGTGTTCGCTCACTTCGGGCTTATCCGCCCGAGCAAAAATATCAATCGGTCGGTAAGGCGCTCCAGTTTTTATCCCCGAAGGTGACGAACGGACCAGCAAGTCAAGGAAGCGATCGTTTTCTATCACTGAGCGTTCTGTTTGAGTAAGGGCGCATAAGTCGTCGGCTAATAAAAATGGCCCACCTACTAATGCCGCCATCGTGGCCATAATGCGCGCGGTCTCGGTATCGTAAGCCGCAAGATTAGTGGGGTCACTCCAAGTCATCACTACTTCGGGATCGGCTTCATACCAGCGAGAATGTTGCGCCCACCGGGCCGCGGCGTTACGCGCTTGCGCCCTAATCCCCACTGCTCCTGTCCAGCCTTGGTCAACCGGATGACCAATTTTCTGGAATACGCGCGGCATAGCGAGATCGTGGCCAACCCGATTGGCGTGCGCTAGCCCTACAACCGGCAAGGTAGGAGTGCCACAAGCCAGCGTGTACACATCATCGCCTAGCCCCGCCACTAGCGCCTGCCAACCGCGCCGAAACGCTTCGAGGCCGGTGACATGAGGCTCGTAGCGAACAATTGGCTCGGGGTAAGAGTTGTCAAGAGCGGCTAAATAAGTGAAGTCAATTTTTACCATGACAAAGCCCCAAGTTTTTATTTTCCTCCCAAGATCGTAGAGCCAACGCAAGGCGCTCGGATGAGTGGCATCAAGACACCAAGTCTGGTGACGCTCTTCTCGCCACGGAACCCCTTCATTAGTTTGTAGACACCATTCGGGGTTGTCGGTGGCGACTCCGAGAGAATTGGGTTCAACCCGAAACGGCGCTATCCAGATTCCTGGTCGACCTCCTTGGGTTTTTATCGCTTGTGTCAATTCACCTAAGTCGGTGGGAAATTTTTCGTTTGGCCACCACGCCCCGTAAGCACTTTGCCAGCCATCGTCTATTTGTATGACATCAATATCTTTCCTTTTTCTGTAGCGAGCGAGTAGCTCCGCTGAATTATCTACAACATCGGTGGCGGTAACGGTAAATCCATAGTGATACCAACTCTCCCAGCCCTGTATTGGCCGCCCCGTCCATAAACGCGCGCTCCTGTCTTCGCCCGCTTTAGCGGCCAGAGTTTCTACTAACGCAACCGCGTCGCGTCCTGCGTCAATAGCCAATGTCTCGGCAAAAACAGTTTCGTTATCGCCTAACTGAAGGTTCAGGGGCCCCGATTTGCCCACTCGATAGCCCCAAGTCCCGTCAACCGCTATTAGGCGAGGGGTAGATCCCGCGGTGATAAAAACTTGGCCGCTTGAGTCTTGGCCCCCCTCGTTTTGGGGAGCCCAGGCGATACGGGTGCAAAATCTTTGGGCGGATAAAGCCTGAAACGCTAGCGTTCGGCCGTCCTCGGCCACCAGAGCGCTGTTCCAGCACGAGTCGCCCGCTGCGTGAGTACGAACACCCGAATAAGCCCACGAGTCGTAACCCTCGACTAGGCGACGAGCAACACGAAGTTCGGTATTGGCGCGCAAGACACAAATCGCCTCGAGGCGCGATTTAGTCGAAGAGGCATTGTTCGCTCGCCGATAAGAGGTAGTTATCTCCACGACTGATTCCCCGGGGCTAATTTTTATTTTTACTTGCATTCCCGAGCCGGCTACTTGCCAAGACGCTATTTGGTCACCATTTTCAAAATTGTCAATTGACCATTTTCCTGGCGCATCGGTCAAAGAAACTTCGCGGCCGTTGACAACCGCTGTGGCTACTACAGGACCCAGAGATATTTCTGCTTGGGGCCAGTTGATAGTAAAAAATCCTGACCCCAGTTCAATTGCGACGTTGGCCGAAGCAATTATTTCGTTCACTGTAAGCCAGAAGAATTATCTCGCTCGCCTACTGGGCCCGCACCGGATACAGACCGAACCCGAAAAGCGTGGGCCGAGGCTCTGATGGCTGGGCTTGCGCCTTGGCGATACCGGGCCAGCGCTTCGTGGGCTATTTCGTCGGCTCGGTCAGGTTTTGCTAACGCCACGACACAACCCCCGAAGCCGGCACCAGTCAGTCGGGCCCCAATCGCTCCCGCCGAGATCAGATTGGCCACGAGTTCATTTAACTCCGGAGTTGAAACTAGAAAATCGTCTCGCAGACTGGCGTGGCTTTTTCTCATAATGAGCCCAAGGTCATCGTAGGAACCCGACTGCAGTGCACTGACGAACGCCAAGACACGCTCGTTTTCGCTTACTACATGGCGAGCCCAAGGGTTATCGGCTACTTGTTTTTTAGTGGCTAAGCGCAAAGAGTCAAGCCCGAGCTTAAGAGCCGCGTCTTCTACTTCCTCCCGCCGCTGGGCGTATTCGCTATCTTTGAGCGCGCGCAACATCCCCGAGTTGATAACTATTATCGCTAAATCGTCGGGCCACTTAACTGGAGTTACTGATTCGGTCGCGAAATCAATCAACAAAGCATGGCCTACTTCGCCGTTTACCGATGCGAGTTGGTCCATCAGCCCACTCGGCACTCCAGTCGCTCGCTCCTCGACTTGATGGGCTGCTTTAGTGAGTTCTGATTTTGATAAAGGTAAAGAAAAATAGTCTGCTAATGCCCCGACGAGAGCCACGGAAAGAGCGGAACTAGAAGATAAACCACTCCCGGCCGGTACCGTTGACGACACGGTTATGTCGATAGCCGCATTGACTGAGTGCGAAGTCAAACTCTGTACCAACTCGGCCGCCGCGATAACGAAACGACCCCAGCCTTCGCCCCCAGAGGTCGTTGCGCGGGTGCTGGTGGTTATCGTTACTTCTCCGGCAAATTCCTTCGATCTCGCTCGGATTGACCCTTTCGCTCCCGCCGCGCGAGGGGCAACGGTTACTGAACAATCTCGGTCAATGGCGAGCGGCAGGGCTAATCCTTGGGCGTAGTCGGTGTGGTCGCCAATGAGGTTGACCCGCCCCGGGGCTCGCCAGTGGGTGAGGGCTTTCGCGCTGCTCATGGCTGAATCCTAGGAGCGTTGGCTCAAGACGCTCTCCACCAAGAGCCCATACAAGCAGTTCCAGAATTTATGTGCCACAATCTTCTCCGTGGGTAGATTTAAGCGGTCTTGGGAACTGGGAAAACTTTCGTGGTCGGTGCTGCGCTCTGATCACACGCTGTCACTATTCCCGATCTACTCTGCTTTAGCTACGACTGTGGTTTTTGCCGTTTTTGTCGGCTTAGTCGCCTTGGTGGGATTCACCGGATCCGGTAAAACCGCGAGCATCTCCGCTATCGGCATCGTAATCGTGATCGTGGGCTATATCGTGGCGGCGTTCGTAATGACTTATTTTCAAGCCGCCTTAGTTTTAGGTGCCAACGATGTACTCGAAGGACGCAACGCCACCGTAAAGAACTCGCTCCATCTCGCTAACTCAAACTTGGGCAAACTGCTGCCGTGGGCTGTTGTTCAAGGAACAGTTTCTTTTGTTATTGCTGCAATTGAAGAAAAAGCGGGCTTTGTCGGCCAAATTGTGGTCAGTCTGATCGGGGCCGCGTGGAGCGTTGTTACTTTCTTGACCATACCGATCATCGTGTTCGAAAAACTCGGACCTTGGTCTGCGCTTAAGCGTTCGGGAATATTACTAAAAAGCACATGGGGTGAAAATATCATTGCCCAAGGCGGCTTAGGACTCGTTGGTTTAGTGGCTTCGTTGCCCGGAATCATCTTGATCGTTCTCGGAATTCTCTCCAATACTTTGGTGATAGCGATTCCGCTCTGCATTATTGGCGGACTTATCCTCATCGTGGCCAGTGTGGTCGTTTCGTCCATGAGTGGCATTTACCGCACCGCGCTTTATCGCTACGCCGTTGACGGCCGTACCCCCACTGCTTTTGCCAGTATTGATATGGCCGCAGCGTTTGGCCCCCGCAAATCTCGCTCTTAGTAATCCACCCGCTTAACTACCCCTCCTAAAACCGCTCTCTCCGGTAGCGTTGCGGTCGTGCTCGAAATAGAAGTTCAACCTCGCCTTCAAGACCCACTATTGGTAATAGCAATCGGTGGTTGGGTCGATGCCGGCGAGGCGGGGTCGTTGGCCGCCTCGACCATCATTAGCCAACTCGACCATGCTCGTCATTTCGCGACCTACCGGCTAGAAGAACTCATTGATCTTCAGCAGACTCGACCAACGATCGAATTAATCGACGGAGAAACCCGCAATATCATCTGGCCTCAACTGACCATGGTGGCCGGTAAGTTAGGTCGCGACGCGATTGTCATTACCGGCCCCGAACCATCGTTGCGCTGGCCGCAAGTTATTTCTGAATTAGTAGAAATGGCTTGCGACCTTGGAGTACGTCAAGCGTTCACTTTGGGGGGAATGCCGGCCATGGTCTCGCACCGGCGACCATTACCCGTTTTGGCCACGGCCACAGCTCATTCGGTAGCGCAAGAAATCGGTGCGACTCGCACTGATTACATCGGCCCGACTGGTTTCCAAACCGCGCTGCAAGTAGCGCTGGGTGAATCTGGTATTCCTAGCGTGGGTCTATGGGTACAAGTGCCGCACTACGTTTCGGGTAATGCTTCACCGACTGCGGTGAGCGCTCTGCTTGAACGAGTGCGCGAATTTGGCGGCTTAAATATCGATTTAGCCGATCTTGACGGTCAAGTTAATGCTTATTTACAAAAAGTTGAAGAAGGCCTACAAGAACGCCCTGATGTCGCCGACCTTGTTCGGGCAATTGAAGACGAAACTACCGGTGAAATATCGGGTGACGCCCTTGCGACCGAAATAGAACGATTCCTGCGCGATCAATAAATCGCGCCGGAACGCTCTATTTCAATTAAGTACTATCCGCCTTACTTGCTGGGCTGGGGGGTCACGCGCAAATACGGCTTTATGGTTTTCCAACCCTTAGGAAATTTAGCTTTGGCGTCTTCGTCTGAAACCGCAGGAACGATGATTACGTCTTCGCCGTCAGTCCAGTCAACCGGGGTAGCTACTTGATGGTTGGCGGTTAGTTGCAGCGAATCGATTACTCGTAAAATCTCATCAAAGTTCCGGCCCGTGCTCGCAGGGTAAGTAATGATGAGTTTTACTTTCTTATCAGCTCCGATGACAAAAACTGAACGCACGGTTAGTGTGTCGTTAGCGTTGGGGTGAATCATGTCGTACAAGTCGGCGACTTTACGATCTGAGTCGGCGAGAAGCGGGAAGTTGAGCTTGTGGCCTTGGGTCTCTTCAATATCACCCGCCCATTTATTGTGGTCTTCAAGCGGATCAACCGACAGGCCGATCACTTTTACGTTGCGCTTATCGAACTCGGGCTTGAGTGCGGCCACTCGACCTAGTTCGGTGGTGCACACGGGAGTGAAGTCCTTGGGGTGACTGAACAAAACCCCCCAGCCGTCACCGAGATAGTCGTGGAGGGTGATAGTGCCTTCGGTGCTTTGGGCGGTGAAATTGGGGGCTTCGTCGCCTAGTCGTAGTGCCATGATGGGGGTTCCTTTCGTCGGGCCGTGGCCCGTTCGGTTGCTTGAGAAATGCCACTCTAGGCGGAAAGAGGTCTGAAAGTCTAGTGAAAAGGTCAGATTTACCGAACCAGCCTCGAGGTTGGTCAAAACTCTTACGGGGCTTAGTGGTGGACACCACTCCTTTGCGCGTCGCGCGTGATTTTCGCTGGTTATGGCTGGCCGAAATGGTCTCCGAAGCCGGATCGCAGATCACGCTGGTTGCGCTCTACGTGCAGATTTACGCA
>SXGQ01395349.1_pt1 | contig 12668 bp, 11 predicted proteins | sample 3178371 | NCBI WGS metagenome assembly SXGQ01 (sample SAMN11356859, study PRJNA531348) | freshwater metagenome | isolation source: freshwater sample F1-20 | place: China: Fuxian Lake, Yuxi | collected 2017-12-25
GAACCCGATCGGTGCCGATATCCCAACGGGCCAATAAACGATCGGTCTCATCGTCACCATTGATGTCGTCATTGAGTGGTCCGTAAAAGTTGATGTGAAACTCAACAGCGTTTGCACCTAGGCGTTCAATATTGAACCAGGCATTACGCCGCACAAGGGGGTCAAAAGTCCACGTAATGGCGGTGAGCCCAGCGTCAAGGGCCCACCGCTTTTGGTGATTCTTCATGGCGGTGCCAAGTCCAGAGTTCTGCAAAGTGGGGAGGACGCCAGTGATATGTGAATGTAAACACCAATCGCCACGGTGCTGAGCCAACATGCCAAACGAGCAGGCAACCATTTCTTCACCAGCATCTGTTGAGGTGAATGCCCCCGACACATAGCCACCTGCGTGTGACAACGCCATCAAGAAATCGGCACTGACCATGTTGCCCGTACCTGGCCCCCACACCAGGTCGGTGCAGGCCTGGAGTTGTTGCATCTCATTGAGAAGGTGCAACACTCTGATCGAATAATCAGGCTTCATGAGAGTGTTTGTATGCGAGTCGCACGGCCAAAGCTTGGTGGGCAAGTGGCGACGTGTCCTCCATGAATTCAGAGCGATAGGTTTCGTCAGTTGCGAGAACCACGGTGAAGTACATGCCAATGAATGCACCTAAGAATCCGGCGACACGCAGCAGTGCTTCGGTCACGACAAGATCGCGACCGCTGAGGGTCCACGTGAAAAACACATGCGACTGCTCGGTCATCATCCATGCTGACTGAGTGTCGATTGAGATCGCGAGAAAACCAAAAAGTGTGAAGAAAAGTGTGAGTACAACGGCGACGAACGTGATCTGCACCGATTGATTAAACGTGGTGACGAGTGCAAGGTCGATTTTTTCACTTGTTGAAAGTTCTTCCGACGGTGCGCCGTCTGATGGCACGGGCAATCCTTCGGCTGGAGTTCCGACAATGATCTGTTTGACTTCATCCCACGACGAAAACTTGTTCAGTCCCGAAATTGATCGGGGGATTCGCGAAAGCACGAAGGCAGCACCCAGTAAGAAGAAAATCCCAACGCCAAGTAAATAGGGCAGGCCAGTGAGTTGTCCGGCGACCTGCCACACCTCAGCGTTGACGAAGAGGAACGTGGTGAAGAGCAAGAGCAGTGGTAGCGCTCGAGCCAAGAGTCGCCCGAGCATGGCCGCTTGCGAAAGAGAACTTCGTAACGCCCACGACAGCAAGTGTCCCAAAGCAAAACTGGCCGCAACGTAGATGATTCCCAAAATGGCAAGTCCTTCAATCGAGGCTTGGAACGAGTCACCCCATTGTTGGAAGACCGCGCTTGGGATCGCCGGCCCGATCACAAAGGCAACCAACTCGGGCTTGCCGATTTCTTTGGGAATAGCGAGGAAGGGTCGTTGCAAAACTAAGTTGGTCAACGACCAACCGAGGACAAGGCTCGCAATGGTGATGCCAGCCGCAACGAGATTTCGGCCGAGGGACCATTCGGCCAAATTCAGTGCATTGAGTCCGCCGGCCAAATAGGCCACAATGAGAAAGGGCAGGGCTCTGGTCCAGATATCGGTTCGGGCCGAGTAGTTGGTGATGAAGTGGGGGACCCCGCGGCTGATGAACCAGTTTTCGATGTGTTTGTGTTGCGAGCGGTCCATACTTTGAGCCTAGAGGGTGACGAGAAACCACCCTGTGACGACAGTTTTGAACGAAATGTCAAATGCATTCGTCAGGAAAGGTGGCGACCGACCAACATGATGGGTACCTATGGCACGCATTCTCGTTTCCGAAGAAATTGCCGACGGTGGTCTTGACCGCCTGCGGGCAGCTGGACATACCGTCGACGTACAACTCGACCTCACCCCAGAGACGCTTCCAGCGGCTCTGAAAGGCGCTCACGCCCTGATTATTCGCTCAGCAACCCAGGTGACGGCTGAAGCCCTCGAGTTCGCTGATGAGCTGATCGTGGTCGGTCGCGCCGGAATCGGCCTCGACAATGTTGACGTTGAAGCAGCCACCCGACGTGGCGTCATGGTTGTTAACGCTCCACAAAGCAACATCGTGTCAGCGGCCGAGCACACCATGGCTTTGCTCATGGCTTGCGCGCGCAACGTGCCCCAAGCTCACGCCGCACTTAAGGCAGGTCGTTGGGAACGCAGCAAGTGGGAAGGTGTTGAACTCGCCGACAAGACCCTCGGCGTTATTGGCCTTGGTCGCATTGGCAAGTTGGTTGCACAGCGCGCATTGGCATTTGGTATGCGCCTCGTTGCGTACGACCCATTTGTCTCTGAAGAACGTGCGCGTCAAATGAATGTTGAAATGATGAGCCTCGATGATGTCATCGCGCAAAGTGATTTCATTACGGTGCACTTGCCCAAGACCAAAGAAACTAAAGGCATCATCGGTCGCGAAATTTTGGCCAAGGCCAAGCCCGACTTGCGCGTGATCAACGTTGCACGCGGTGGCATCGTTGATGAAGCCGCTCTCGCTGAAGCAGTTGCCTCTGGTCAAATCGCTGGCGCTGCACTTGACGTCTTTGATGTTGAGCCGTGCACCGACAGCCCGCTGTTTGCTCTTGACAACATCGTTGTCACACCTCACCTTGGTGCGAGTACTCGCGAAGCTCAAGATAAGGCTGGCGACACGATTGCCGACATGGTGAAGCTGGCACTTGCCGGAGACTTCGTGCCATTCGCTGTGAACGTGTCGGCAGCCGAAGCCAATGAAACACTTCGTCCGTACTTGCCGCTTGCTGAGCGTTTGGGCGGATTGTTCGCATCGCTTGTTGGTCAGTTGCCGAAGCAACTCGAGATCACTGCCGAAGGCGAAATTGGTCAATACGACAATCGCATTTTGACGCTCAGTGTTTTGAAGGGCTTCTTCGGTTCAATGAGTGACGAGCCCGTTTCGTACGTGAACGCTCCGCAGCTGGCTAAGAACGCCGGCCTTGAAATTCGCGAAACGTCATCACGTGATTCGCGCAATTTCGTCAACCTCATTACGTTGCGTTGTGAAGGCCACAGCATCTCGGCCACATTGACTGGTCGTAATGGCGAACCGCGTTTGGTCATGATCGACGACCACGCAACTGATGTGCCGCCCGCCGAAAACATGTTGGTCGTTCGTAACGACGACCGTCCTGGTGTGATCGGTGTTGTTGGAACCGTATTAGGTAATGCTGGTGTGAACATCAACGACATGGGCGTAGGTCGTAGTTCGGTGGTGGGTTCGGCTTTGATGGTGATTGCATCATCTGGCCCCGCACCTGCCGAGGTTCTTGCAGCGTTACGCGCGGCTCCTGGCATTACCAGCGTTCACGTATTGACAGCCTGAGAAATCTCGTCACGCGTTGCGATCGCGACTTTGCGCGCGGCGTGCGCGAAATCGTCACCACTTGATGCGTACAAGATTGCCCGCGATGAGTTGATCATCATTCCGGTGCCGTTTGCAGTTGCGCCGGCATTCACTGTGGCAACGACATCGCCACCTTGTGCCCCGATGCCGGGCACTAACAACGGCGTGTCACCGACGATGCCGCGCACTATCGCTAACTCGGCGGGATACGTCGCACCAACAACGAGTGCTACCTCACCCATCTTGCTCCACTGATCGGTGGCCATGTGAGCGACGTGTTGATACATCGGTCGACCATCGGAGGTGAGCATTTGTAAATCGCCGCCGCCCGGATTTGATGTGCGGCACAAAACAATGACGCCCTTTCCGGAGTGCGCCAAGAATGGCTCAAGCGAGTCAGTGCCCAAATACGGGTTGACGGTGACCGAATCTGCGCCATAACGCACAAAAGCTTCGTGGGCATAACGTTCGGCAGTTGGTCCGATATCGCCACGTTTGGCATCAAGAATCAACACCACCTGCGGGTGATTGGTTTGAATGTGCTCGCAGAGTTTCTCTAACTGCGCTTCGGCACCGATCGCCGCGAAATACGCAATCTGTGGTTTGAAGGCGCAGGCCAGATCGGCGGTGGCATCAGCAATGTCGGCACAGAAACGAAAGATCGCATCAGGACCTTGGAGATGTGCAGGAATCTTGGCGGGGTCGGGATCGAGCCCGACGCAGAGCATTGAGCCACTTGTGACCCACGCGCGATTCAGTTTGTCGTGGAAGCCCACGAAGCAGGCTCAGCCCTCAACCGTAATGGCGGCAGTGGGGCACAAGTCGGCAGCCTGCTCGACTTTTTCGCGCAACTCTTCGCCCGGATTTTCGATGAGCACATAGAGATAACCATCGCTACGAACTTCGAAAACCTCGGGGCAAACCTGCATGCATGAACCGGTCGATGCACAAATATCAAAATCGACTGAAACCTTCATGATGTTGTCTCCTTGCTTGTTCGAACCTAATGAGTTCTTATTGGACATAACCCTAGTGCGCGGTAACCGAAGTGTGGCGTTCGTGAGCCGACAGCACGGCGCGCAATGAAGCGGTCACTGTGTTTTCATCGGTGCCGACACCCCATAGAACATCGCCGTCGCCGTTGATGGTTTCAACGTAGGCGACCGCCCTGGCCTCGGATCCCTTGCCGATGGCATGCTCGGTGTAATCAACCACGTCAAGGTTGGCGTTGAGACCGGTCCGCATGGCCGACACGAATGCATCGATTGGTCCGTTGCCTTCGCCGCTGATGGTCTGGTGTTTGCCGTCAATGACCAGCTGTGCGGTGATCGTGGTTCGACCACCACCGCTTGACACACTGCGCATCTCGTGACTTTCAAGAACGAACCTTGGCGACTCGGCAAGGTATTCGCCTTGGAAAGCAGTCCACATGGTGACAGGACTGATTTCGGTTCCGAGATCTTCAGTCATGTGCTGAATGTTCTTCGAGAACTCAATTTGCAAACGGCGTGGTAAATCAAAACCGTGTTCAGACTTCATCACGTACGCAACGCCGCCCTTACCGCTTTGACTGTTGACACGAATCACTGCTTCGTACGTACGACCAAGGTGCTTGGGGTCGAGCGGCAAATACGGAACACCCCAGGTGTCGTAACCTTCGCCGAGTTTTTCGAGACCCTTCTTGATGGCATCTTGGTGACTACCGCTGAATGCCGTGTACACCAGATCGCCCACGTATGGGTGACGCGGGTGCACAGGTAGACGATTGCAGTATTCGGCAGTACGACGCAACGCATCAATGTCGGTGATATCAAGTTCGGGATCAACGCCATTGACAAACAAGTTGAGCGCCAAGTTGATGATGTCGACGTTTCCGGTGCGCTCGCCATTGCCAAACAATGTTCCTTCGACGCGATCGGCGCCGGCCATCACGCCAAATTCGGCAGCAGCGACACCGCAACCTCGGTCGTTGTGTGGGTGCAAACTAATAATCACACAGTCACGATTCTTGATTGTGCGACAGAACCACTCAATGACATCGCCGTATACGTTGGGGCTGTAACACTCAACGGTTGCGGGCAAATTGAGAATCAATGGATTTTCGGGAGTCGGCGCAATGATATCCATGACTGCTTCACACACTTCAATTGCATATTCGGGTTCGGTCAGCGTGAAACTTTCGGGGGAGTACTCGTAACGCACGTTTGTACCGGGCAAAGTGTGCTCCATTGATTTGCACTTTTCGGCGGCGTGAACAGCAATTGCTTTGATGCCAGGCTTGTCAAGGTTGAACACCACATCGCGCTGCAACGGATTCGTCGAATTATAGAAGTGCACAATCGCTTGCTTGATGCCGCGTAACGATTCGTAAGTACGTTCAATCAGCTCGTCGCGACTCTGCACGAGAACTTGAATGGTGACATTGTCGGGAACCAAGTTCTCTTCAACGAGTTGGCGGACGAAATCAAAGTCGGGTTGACTGGCTGACGGGAAGCCCACTTCAATTTCGGTGAAACCTATCTTGCACAGTTCTTCGAACATGCGGCGCTTGCGCTCGGGGTCCATTGGGTCAATGAGGGCTTGGTTGCCGTCACGTAAGTCGACTGAACACCACAACGGAGCTTTGTCGATCATCTTGTTGGGCCAGGTGCGATCGGTCAGCACCAACGGGATGAAAGGCTTGTACTTGTCGAATGCCATGCGGTTTTTGCCGGCATTGACGAACTGTGCTGAGTTCTTGATGTTCATGTTGTACTCCCGTTGTGCGTACTTGGGGTTGTGGGTCGGTTGGCGGACTGGTTCTTTGACGTTTGAGGCGAATGTGAGAAATGAAAAAACCCCGGCGCTGGTGCGCACGGGGCTTTGGCGAACGCGTTATGGGGCGCTCGCCCTAACTAAGAAGGAGTCCGATCAACTTGGTCACGGATCTGACGCTACCGAACCGCAGGCAGGGCGCGCAACGACACCGCAGAAGGTTTCGGGGCATTTGTGGTCAGTGCAGCCCTCAACGGGGCACTGAGTGGGCAATCAGGCGGGCTGTGAGCTCGATCTGATCAGTCAGCGTTGACGGACTCAGTCAACGAAGCCAATTCGGCGTCGAGGAGAGCTGATTCGACTTCGGCGATCACGGCACGCCAGTCGTATCCAACACCTTTGCCCGGGTAGGTCTGTTCGGGTGACATGTTGACGGTACTCACCGTGTTCGTACTCTGTTGAGTGAAAGGGGTCGAGTTAAAACTCATTGGTCGGACCTCCCGGTGGTTGTCATTGTCAGGTGTTGGGTGATTATCACTTCGCTGTTGGACCGCAAGTAAACGGACTGCGGAAACCTATAGACATTTGACCCCCATGTCTATGCATTTGGGCATATTTTTCGTCTATGTGACATGCGCCACACTCGCCGAGGATTCCCCAGCGTGTCATGGGTGTTGAATCTGAATTGAGTCACGAAACTCGTGGCGGTTATTGAACAGGAACGAGGTCCCGTCATGGGCGTAGCAGTTGAACTATCCAGCGAAAATTTTGAATCAACAGTGACGGACAATGACCTTGTTCTTGTTGACTTTTGGGCCTCATGGTGTGGACCGTGCCGCCAATTTGCACCGATCTTTGAAGCAGTCGCCGAAAAGAACCCGACGGCAGTTTTCGGCAAAGTCGACACCGAGGCTCAGCAAGATTTGGCTGGAGCCTTCGGAATTCAATCAATCCCAACGTTGATGGTTTTTCGCCAGGGCGTCATGTTGTACAACGCTCCGGGTGCGCTGCCGCAGCATGCTCTTGAAGATTTGGTGAGCAAAGCCCTCGAGTTGGATATGGATCAGGTGCGTGCTGAGATCGCTGCGCAAGAGGAAAACAACTCCTAACTTCAGCGCGACAGAGTGTCAGAGCGCCTGTCAAAACGATAAGAATTTTTAAAAGTATGCTGAATATTTCTTTCGCTTTTTTGGCTTTTGACCTGCGCTGTTTGTATAGAGTTCACCTTGCCGCACCCGCCAGCGGCACCAACGACCCGGCTGGCTCGAGCTTCACCGCTCGCCACCGGGTCGTTGATTTTGTCTAGGGTGCGCATATGTCGCACACAGGTACTCACGGTCTTCCATTTGTTGATGCCAGCGAAGTCGGAATGAGCGCCGAACGACTCGCCCGAATTGAAAATCGCTTCAAGAGTTATGTCGATGAATCGTTACTTGCTGGCTGGGCTCTCACGGTCGCTCGAGAAGGAAAGGTCGCCCTGTCCGTTTCGTGCGGGCTCGCGGATCGCGAGAACAACAAACCGATTGCGGACGACACGATTTACCGAATCTTCTCGATGACCAAGCCGATCACCGCAGTGGCCGCGATGATGCTGTGGGAAGAAGGCAAGTTTGAACTTCATGATCATGTTTCAAAGTTCATTCCCGAATTCGGTGACTCAAAAGTCTTTTTGGGTGGCACCTTCTTAAAGCCAATGCTCGGCCCACAAACCAGTGCGATGGAAATGTGGCATCTGTTCACGCACACCGCAGGTTTGACCTATGGCTTTATGTATTCGCATCCAGTTGATGAGTTGTATCGACGCGCCGGAATGGAATGGGGTTTCCCGCGCGAACTCGATCTTGCTGGCGTGTGTTCATTGCTCGCACAACAACCACTTTTATTCCAGCCCGGCACCGAGTGGAATTATTCAACGTCAATTGACGTATTAGGACGAGTCGTTGAAGTCATTAGTGGCCAACGCTTAGGCGACTTCTTGCACGATCGCATTTTTGTGCCACTTGGTATGAAGGACACTGCGTTCTATTGCCCAGAAGAGAAAGAGGATCGTTTATCGGCGTTGTATCTCGCGCATCCGAAAACACGTCTTGCGACACGTGGTGATGCTGCCGATCGTGGAACGAAAAAACTGCCGGCAGCTGATGGCGGCGGTGGGGGCTTGGTATCAACGATGCCTGACTATGTGCGCTTTGCAGAGATGTTGCGTCGTGGTGGCGAATTCAATGGTGTTCGCTTGTTATCGCCACGAACAGTGCAATACATGGCGAGCAATCATTTGCCAGGTAACGCCGATCTCACCGGGTTTGGTCGACCGCTCTTTGCCGAGACCGATTACGACGGCGTGGGTTTTGGTCTTGGTATGAGTGTCACTCTCGACCCGGTGGCAACGAAAACTACAGGTTCGGTTGGTGACTTCGGTTGGGGTGGCGCAGCCAGCACTTGGTTCATGGTCGATCCTGTTGAAGATCTCACCTTGACCTTTATGACTCAGCTCATGCCGTCAAGCACGCACCCGTTTAGGTCGCAGCTGAAACAGATGGTGCACCAGGCCTTGATTGACTGACAGGTACGATGACGGCAGAGGTGAGCCATGTTTCAACCAATGCCTAAAGATGCACGAATTTATGTAGCCGGTCATGGTGGACTGGTCGGGAGTGCTGTCGTTCGACGACTTCAGGCCGGTGGTTTCACCAACGTTCTTACGGCAACTCGTGCGCAACTCGATCTGCGCGATCAAGGTGCAGTGAATACTTGGTTTGAACACAAACGTCCTGATTATGTGTTCTTGGTCGCTGGAACCGTGGGTGGCATTTTGGCTAACAGCACGCGCCCAGCCGAATTCATTTACGACAATCTCATGATTCACGGAACCGTGGTTGAGGCCAGTCATCGCGTGAACGTCACCAAGTTGTTGTACCTAGGTAGTTCGTGCATCTATCCGCGTCATGCAACTCAGCCAATTACCGAAGAGCAATTGCTCACTGGTCCACTTGAACCAACGAACGAGTGGTATGCAATCGCCAAGATTGCCGGCATCAAATTGTGTCAGGCTTATCGCCGTCAATACGGCAGCGATTTCATTTCGGCCATGCCCACCAACTTGTATGGCCCCGAAGACAACTTTGATCTTTCGTCGAGCCACGTGTTGCCAGCGCTCATTCGTAAGTTTCATGATGCCAAGCAGAGTGGTGGCAAAGCAGTCGAGATCTGGGGAACCGGAAGTCCGATGCGCGAGTTCTTGCATGTCGACGACTTGGCCGATGCCTGTGTTTTCTTAATCGAGAATTACAGCGACGATATGCACATCAACGTGGGTACTGGTGTCGACTTGAGTATTCGTGAGTTGGCCGAAAAGGTTCGCGACGTTGTGTATCCGGCTGCTGAACTTCAGTTTGATACGTCAAAGCCTGACGGAACACCACGCAAGGTTTTAGACGTCAGTCGTTTGAACAACCTGGGTTGGTCGCCGAGTTACACGCTCGATAGTGGACTTGCTAGTACCTATCAGTGGTTCTTAGATCAGCAAGACAGTCATACCGCGATGCGCGGAATGAAGCAGTAAGACTTAGTTGACCTGACGCGTGTGGTTGACCCAATAGGGTTCGCGCAATTTGAACTTTTGTAGTTTGCCCGTTGCTGTACGCGCGAGTTCGTTTCTGAATTCGATGCGCTTTGGACACTTGTAGCCCGCCAACTTGGTCTTGACGTACGCAATGAGTTCATCTTCGGTCAGCGTCGATGTCGGATTCTTCACGACGAGAGCCATCACAAGTTCGCCCCACTTTTCATCGGGAACACCAATGACTGCGACTTCGTTAACATCGGGGTGACCAAACACTGCATCTTCAACTTCAATTGATGAAACGTTTTCGCCACCTGAAATGATCACGTCTTTTTTGCGGTCGCTAATCGCTAAGTAGTGATCGGCATCAATGTCACCACCATCGCCAGTGTGGAACCATTCGACTCCGCCGGCATCGTCGCTCGCAGCGTGAATTGCATCTGCAGTTGCTTCTTGTTGATCCCAGTAGCCCTGCATGACAACGTTGCCTCGGGCAAGAACTTCGCCCTGATCAGAAATACGCAACTCGACTCCGAGTGCGGGCGAACCGGCACGAGAAAGCTTTTGTGCACGTTCGGCAGACGTGAGTGCATCAAATTCTTCGCGCGTGCGATTCATCGTGAGGAATGGAGAAGTTTCGGTGAGGCCGTACAACTGGATGAATTCCCAACCGAGTTCGGTTTCCATTCGCTCAATCGTTTTTGTTGGTGGGGGTGCACCAGCGACCACCATGCGCACGCGATTGCGACCAGGAATCGGTCCGTCCCAATTGGCCGCAGCATCAAGAACCATATTCACAACTGCTGGTGCACCACACAACATGGTGACTCCGTGCTCTTCAATACGGCGGAGAATTTCGGCACCATCAACTTTGCGCAAAATAATGTGGCGTCCACCCATGCCGGTGACGCCATAGACCATGCCCCAACCGTTGCAATGGAACTGCGGAAGCGTATGTAGGTATACATCACGATCGTTGACACCCATCTGCCAACCGAAAGTTGCTGCATTCAACCACAAGTTGCGATGCGTGAGTTGAACACCTTTGGGTCGAGCCGTTGTACCACTCGTGTAGTTGATGGTCGCGGTCGCATCCTCGTCGGGGATCCAAGACTTAGGATCAACTCCGAAGCGCATGAGAATCTGATCTGACTCGGCGCCGATAATGAATTTGTGTTCGCACTCAACTGATTCCATTGCTTCTTCAAGTTCGGGATCAATCAACAGCACGCGGGCACCCGAGTGCTTCACGATGTATTTCACTTCTTCGGCGACAAGTCTGAAGTTGACCGGAACCAAAATGCGACCTGATCCAGAGACACCAAAGAAAGCTGTGAGGAGTCGCGCTGAGTTGTGTGACACCATGGCGACACGCTCGCCAACACCAATTCCGAGAGCATCGAGACCAGCGGCTTGAGCTCGAGCACGCTCGGCGACTTGGCGATAGGTGAGTGAACCCCACGACTGCGCGGGCTGATCTGGCTCATCGACGACTGCGATGCGATCGGCATAGAGAAGTTCGGCCCGACGGATGTGATCGATGATGGTCAACGGAACGCGCATAGGTCAACAGTAGGCATTTTGTGGTGCGGTAGCCATTAACGAGTGCCAACACAGCCCATATGGGTCAGATTGGGGGTACCCTGCAACTCAACATGAGTAATTTCGCCCCCCGCAAGGGAGCGCCTCGGAGTCCGCGTCGTCCGCGTGACTCTGCCGGACAAGAAGAAGTTTCCGGCCCCGCGCAACCCTTAACCAGTATCAATGTGCTTCCGCCAGTCGAGACCCCTACGGGTTTCGCCAAGCTTGGAGTTCCTCCCGAAGTCGATGCAGGTCTTGCTGCTGCTGGCTTCGCCAATCCATTTGCCATTCAAATCGAAGCGATTCCTGTCGCGATGCAAGGTCACGATGTGTGTGGTCGCGCCAAGACTGGCTCGGGTAAAACGCTCGCCTTTGGTGTGCCGATGTTGTCGCGTATTTCAATGAAGGCCGAGCCGATGAAGCCCTTGGGCTTGGTGTTGGTGCCGACGCGCGAATTGGCAGTGCAGGTTGCCGAAGTTCTCGAACCGTTGGCACGTCATTCAGGTCGACATGTCTTGGCCGTCTATGGCGGAGCGAGTCGTCATCAGCAAGTTGAACACATGGCTAAGGGCATCGAAATTGTCGTTGCCACACCATTGCGTTTGATCGACTTGTTGAAGTCGGACGAGATTGATTTGTCAGCTGTTGAAGTTGTTGTGCTCGACGAAGCCGACCGTATGGCCGATGATGGTTTTACCCCGCAAGTTGAATGGGTATTGCGTCGTTGCACCGGCCGTAACCAGACGATGTTGTTCTCGGCAACTCTTGATGGCGATGTTGGTCACTTGATTCGCCAGTTCATGACCAACCCAGTTGAAGTTGCGATTGATGAAGCAACCGACACTGTTGGAACCATGCACCATTTGTGGCTAGCGGTTCACCACATGGATAAAGACAAGGTTGTCTCGGCGATTTCACGTGGTGCGGGTAAGACCGTGGTGTTTTGTCAGACCAAGCGTGTGTGCGATCGTGTAACCGACAACTTGATTGCCCTCGGCATTAATGCGGCAGCTATTCATGGTGACTTGGCTCAGCCTGCGCGCGAAAAAGCGATGCGACGTTTTGCTGAAGGTTCGCTCAGTGTTTTGGTGGCAACCGATGTGGCAGCACGCGGTATCGACATTGACGATATTGCGGCAGTCATTCATTACGAGCCAGCCAAAGACAACAAGGATTACTTGCACCGCTCGGGTCGCACCGCGCGTGCCGGCCGCGATGGGTGGGCAGTGACATTGGTTGAGTACAACCAGCACACTCAAGTGACGATCTTGCAGCGCACCATGCGCATGCCGATCACGAAATCAATTGAAGTCTTCAGCAATAACCCGAAACTCGCCAACCTTGCCGAATTTCTCTCGTGATTCTGGTGAGAATTTTTCCTCAAAATGAGTAAAAATCCTCACCAGAAGCACAAGGTTATTTA
>SXGQ01600730.1_pt1 | contig 12668 bp, 10 predicted proteins | sample 3178371 | NCBI WGS metagenome assembly SXGQ01 (sample SAMN11356859, study PRJNA531348) | freshwater metagenome | isolation source: freshwater sample F1-20 | place: China: Fuxian Lake, Yuxi | collected 2017-12-25
AAGTCGGCGCAGTTCCCGTTCCACTTCTGGCTGCCGGGCGCGATGGAAGCTCCAACGCCGGTGAGCGCGTACCTGCACTCATCGACGATGGTGAAGGCCGGGATCTACCTGCTGGCCCGGATGAGCCCGGTGCTGGGCGGGAGCGAGCTGTGGACCACGCTGCTCACCGCTGCGGGCGCGACGACGCTGGTGGTCGGGGCGGTGCTGGCGTTCCGGCAGACATACCTCAAGAAGTTGCTGGCGTACTCGACGGTGTCGTCGCTGGGTCTGGTGGTGATGATGCTGGGGGTCGGGACGACGGCGGCCGTCGAGGCCGGCATGGCGTACCTGCTGGCGCACGCCATGTTCAAGGGCGCCTTGTTCATGGTCGCCGGAGCGATCGATCATGGCACCGGTCAGCGCGATGCCGAGAAGCTGGGCGGGCTGTTCGGGGCGATGCCGCTGCTGGGGGTTGTGAGCGTGCTGGCGGCGTGCTCGATGATCGGGCTGCCGCCGATGTTCGGGTTTGTAGGAAAGGAGCTGGTGCTCAAGGCGCTGGGCAAGGCGCCGATGTGGAGCGAGTGGCTGGGCGCGGCGCTGGTCGTGGCGGCGGGGCTTGGGGCTGGCGTGGCGATCCTGGCGGGGATCAAGCCGTTCTTTGGGAGGCGGATCGAGACGCCGCACGAGCCGCACGCGCCTGGCCTGGCGCTGGTGCTGGGGCCGGGGGTGCTGGCGCTGCTGGGCATCGCGGTGGCCCTGCTGCCGTCGGTGCTGTCGGGTCCCTTGGTTGGTCCTGCGGCTTCGGCAGCGCTGGGCGCCGCCAGCGAGCCCGACCTGCATCTGTGGCACGGGTGGACGCGGGAGCTGGCGCTGAGCGGCGCGGCGGTGGGGTTCGGTGTGGTCGTGTTCGCTCTGCGCCGGGGTGTGCGGCGAGCCATTGAGATCTTCGGGTTTGTCGACCGCGTGGGGCCGGAGCGTGCGTACGGGGTTGGGCTGGTGTGGCTGAACGCGGTGGCCAAAGGTCAGACGCGGGTGCTGCAGAACGGCTACCTGCGGTCGTACCTGGTGATCACGATGGGGACGGCGGCGGGGCTGGTGGGCTACACGCTGTGGTCGCGGGGCGAGCTGACACTGCAGGGCGTGTCGCTGGATGTCCGGTGGTATGAGCTGATGGTGGGCCTGTTGATCGCGGTTGCGGCGATCGCGGCGGCGGTTGCCAAGAACCGGCTGATGACGATCGCGGCGCTGGGGCTCGCGGGGTACGGGGTGTCGGTGATGTTCGTGATGTTCGGAGCGCCGGACCTGGCGATGACGCAGATCGCGATCGAGACGCTGACGGTCATCCTGTTCGCGCTGGTGTTCCGCCGACTGCCGGATTTCCGTTCGATCTCGAATCGGGCCCAGAAGATCCGGGACGTGTTTGTCGCGGGGCTGGCCGGGGCGCTGATGACGGCGCTGGTGCTGGTGGCGTCACGGGTGCAGATCGGATCGGGCATCTCGTCGTGGTTCGGGGAGCACAGCTACACGGGAGGGCATGGCCGGAACGTCGTGAACGTGATCCTGGTCGATTTCCGCGCGATTGACACGATGGGCGAGATCACGGTGCTGGCGGTGGCGGCGATCGGCGTGTTCGCGTTGCTGCGTCCGGGGTTGATGCAGCAGAAGCGGAAGGAGGCGGGTCGATGAACTCGGTCATCCTTCGAACGGCGACGCGGTTCACGATGCCGCTCCTGCTGCTGTTCTCACTCGTGATCCTTTTGCAGGGGCACAACAAGCCGGGGGGCGGCTTCATCGCGGGGCTGATTGCCGCGGCGACGTTCTCGTTGCACGCGCTGGCGTTTGATCCGGATTCGACGCGCCGGGTGCTGGTGGTGGACCTGCGATCGTTGATCGCTTCGGGGCTGCTGGTAGCGCTGGCGAGCGCCTTTATTCCGCTCGCGCAGGGGCTGCCGCTGATGACGGGCGTGTGGACGACGGTTCCGATGATGGGCGGCGATCCGATCAAGGTCGGGACGCCGCTGCTGTTTGATCTTGGCGTATTCATGGTCGTGGTGGGAATCAGCCTGCTGATGGTGCTCACGCTGCTTGAGCCGCAGGAGGAGGACGCCTGATGGACCTTCTCTTTGCGGTCATCGCGGGGGTGCTGTTTGCATCGGGCTTCTACATGATGCTGCGCCGGAGCATCCTGAAACTGGTGATGGGGCTGGTGCTGATCGGGCATGCCGCCAACATCACGATCTTCACGGCCGGTGGGCTCACCCGGGCGCGGGCGGCGATCATCGCGAGTGATGCGACCACGCTGGAGGCGGGGACCGCTGATCCGCTGCCGCAGGCCCTGATCCTGACGGCGATCGTGATCTCGTTCGGCGTTGTGGCGTTCGCGATGGTGCTGGTGAGCCGGGCATGGTCGGCGGTCGGCGACGATGACACGGACTCCTTCACGGAAACCGATCGATGAGCCTCTTGCCGGTGCTGCCCATCCTGATCCCCTTGGTCACGGCCGCCGTGTCGGTGGCGCTGTGGCGCTGGGTGCCGGCTCAGCGGGTGCTTGGGATCGTTGGTTCGCTGGGGCTGCTGTGGGCGACGGTGGCGCTGCTGCTCCGGGTCGATGCGCACGGGATCATGGTGCTGCAGGTGGGGAACTGGCCGGCGCCGTTCGGGGTCTCGTTCGTGGCGGACCGGTTCGGGTCGATCATGGCGGTGCTGGCGGCGGTGACGGGCGTGGCGACGATGTGCTACTCGCCGGGCAGCGTCGATTCGCGACGGCAGGCGCTGCTGTACTACCCCCTGCTGAGCGTCTTGCTGGCGGGGGTGTGCGGGGCGTTCCTGACGGGGGACATATTCAACCTGTACGTGTGGTTCGAGGTGCTGCTGATGTCCTCGTTTGTGCTGCTGGCGCTGGGGGGCGAGCGGGCGCAGCTGGAGGGGGCGATCAAGTATGTGACATTGAACCTGGTGTCGTCGGCGCTGTTCCTGATCGCGGTAGGGATCCTGTACGGCGCGGTGGGCACGCTGAACATGGCGGACATCGCCGTTCAGGTGCGGTCGGCGCGCGAGCCTGGCGTGATCACGGCGGTGGCGGTGTTGTTCATGGTGGCGTTCGGGATCAAATCGGCGGTGTTCCCATTGTTCTTCTGGCTGCCGTCGTCGTACCACACGCCCCCGTTTGCGGTGTCGGCGATCTTCGCCGGGCTGCTGACGAAGGTGGGGGTGTACGCGCTGATCCGGGTCTTCACGACGATCTTCACACACGACACGGGGTACACCCACACGATCCTCCTTGTGATCGCCGGCCTGACGATGGTGACGGGCGTGCTGGGTGCGGCCGCGCAGATGGAGTTCCGGCGCGTGCTGTCGTTCCACATCATCAGCCAGATCGGCTACATGGTGATGGGACTGGCGTTGTTCACGCCGCTGGCGCTGGCCGGTTCGGTCTACTACATCATGCACCACATCATCGTGAAGGCGAACCTGTTCTTCATCGCCGGGATCGCGCACCGGATCCGCGGGACCTCGGATCTCAAGGTGGCGGGCGTGCGGGGGGTGTACGAGAGCAGCCCGCTGACGTGCGTCCTGTTCCTTGTCGCGGCCATGTCGCTGGCGGGGATGCCGCCGCTGTCGGGGTTCTTCGCGAAGCTGATCCTGATCCGGGCGGGCCTTGAGACCGAGTCGTACGTGATTGTGGGTGTCGCGGTTGTGGTGGGGCTGCTGACGCTGTTCTCGATGGTGAAGATCTGGGCCGAGGCGTTCTGGAAGGGCCCTGGTGAGGCGGGGGTGGAGACCATCTCAGCGTCCACGACGCCGCCGACGAGGATGATGCTGGCCGTCAGCGCCGCGCTGGCGCTGGGGACGGTGCTGATCGGCATCTTCGCGGGCGAGGTGTTCGGGTTGGCCGAGCGGACGGCGGACGAGCTCCTCGATGCCGACCGCTACATCCGCGCCGTGCTGGGGGAGACGCCATGAGCCTGGTGGTGTGGAACTTCATCCTGGCGCTGGTGTGGGCCGCGACGACGGAGGAGTTCTCGGCGCGGAACTTCGGGATCGGCCTGCTGATCGGGCTGGCGCTGCTCTACGCCACACGCAAAGTCCTGAACTTCTCAGACTACTTCCGGAACCTCAAGGAAATTGTGGAGCTGGTGTGGTTCTTCGTGAAGGAGCTGGTGCTGGCGAACTTCCGGATGGCGTACTACACGGTGATGCCGCTGAACCGGATGCGTCCCGGGGTGATCGCGGTGCCGCTGGAGCCGATGAACGAGGTGGAACTGACGGTGCTGTCGAATCTGCTCACGCTGACGCCCGGGACGCTCAGCCTGGACGTGTCGAAGGACCGGCGGACGCTGTTCGTTCACGTGATGTCGTTCCAGGATCCGGAGCAGGTGCGCCAGGAGATTAAGAACGGGTTCGAGTCGGCGGTGCTCAAGGGGCTGCGGAGCGAGATGAATGGCTGACCAGATCCTGCAATGGTCGCTGGTGGCGACGGCGGTGATGATGGTGGTCGCGATCGGGATCGTGACCTACTGCCTGCTGCGCGGCCCGACGCTGCCCGACCGCGTCGTGGCGCTGGACCTGATCGGCACGCTGACGGCCGGGGCGATCGGGGTCTACGCGGTCAGTCAGGATGAGCCGGTGTACATCCTGGTGAGCATCGTGCTGGCGCTGGTGCTGTTTGTGGGGACTGTGGCGTTCGCGTACTACCTTGAGAAGGGGCGTGAGCGATGATGCAGATTCTGGCGTCGGTGCTGATGCTGTTCGGGGCGGTGTTCAGCCTGCTGGGGGCGGTGGGCATGCTGAGGATGCCGGATCTGTTCACGCGCCTTCAGGCGGCCACAAAGACGGGAACGCTGGGGGTGGGCTTTGTCATGCTGGCGGTCGCGGTGCACTTCCAGGAACTGGGGGTGGTGGTCCGGTCGCTGCTGGTGGTGGTGTTCCTCTTTCTGACGGCGCCCATCGCGGCCCACGTGATCGCGCGGGCGGCGTACTTTGTCTCGGTGCCACTGTGGAACCAGACGGCAATCGACGAACTCAAGGAGGCGATCGAGTCCCAGGCATCGGATGCGCCGCCAGAGGCTCAGCATGCTGAGCGAGGACCAGGTCAAGAGACCGGGCGTCGCGGCGGGGTTCAAAGGGACGGGCCGCATGATGCTCGGCCCGCGTGAGGCGAATCTTGCGCCTGGGTCTGGCGGGCTGTTCGGCGCGGTCGACGTGAGCTTGATGGGCAACCGGGCTGTCCGGGGTCTGTAGGGCGGTTATCGCCAAACAGTGTGCGTCCGGATCCCTGACGTCGAACGAATACATCGGGATGGCCGATGGTCTACTGGGCGGCAGAGTGGCGTGCCGACCCCTGCGCTGGCCCGGTTGTTCGTTCCAGCGGGGCTTATGCTGTTGTTCCGGGAGGTTGGGTTGAGGGCAATGCCGCCGGCCGCGAGTCAACGTCGACGTCGAACCGGGATGCTGTGGAGCATCGCGGCAGTGGCGCTGTTGGCCGGGTCAGGGGCGGCGTGGTGGCTGCTCAAACCAGCTTCGGCCGGTGGGTCGGTCGCCTCGTCGAGCCCGGGCGCTGAACGGGCCCCGATTGTGGTGGAAGTCGTTTCGCCCACGCGGCAGCCGATCATGCGCCGGGTGCGGGCGACGGGCACGCTCGAAGCCGACGAGCAGACAACGGTTGCGGCCAAGGTGTCCGGGCGCGTGGTCGAGATCTTCCGCGATCTGGGCGACACCGTGGCCCCGGCGACGCCGCTGGTTCGGCTGGACCCGACCGACTATGAGCTGGCGCGCGATGAGCGTGCCCGTGCGATCGAGCAGACACTGGCGAAGCTCGGCCTGACGCAGTTGACCGAGAAGGGCTTCAGTGTCGACAGCCTGCCGTCGGTGGAGCGGGCGAGGCTCCAGGCGGCCAACGCCAAGGGACGGTACGACCGAGGCCGGCAGCTCGCCGAACGAACGCCACCACTCATCAGTGAACAGGACTTTGCCGATCTGCGGACGACGTGGGAGGTGGCCGAGAGCGACCTGCGGCTCGAGCGGTTGACGGCCGAGTCGACCCTGGCCGAAGCGCGACAGTTGCATTCGCAGCTACGGATCGCCGAGCAGCAGCTCGCCGATACGCTCCACGTGGCGCCCGAGGCTTCGATGACGGTCGCGTCGCTCGGATCGATCGAGTCGCCGCAGGGCTACGAGGTGGCCGAGCGGATGGTGTCGGTGGGTGACTTTGTCCAGATCGGGGCGCCGCTGCTCCGGCTGGTGGATACGGACCCGATCAAGCTGCGGGCCCAGATCCAGGAGCGGCGTATTGGTGCGGTTCAGTTGGGCCAGCGCGTGTCGGTTCGTGTCGAGGCGTATCCCGAGCCGTTCATCGGGCGTGTGGCGCGGCTGAGTCCGACGGTGGACCCCGCCACACGGACGTTTCAGGCGGAAGTGACGCTGCCGAACGCGGACGGACGGCTGCGCCCGGGATCGTTCGCGGTGGCCATGGTGGATATTGGCGAAGAAGAGGTGCTGACGCTGCCCGCGAGCACCATCATCACCTTCGCCGGCGTGACCAAGGTGGTGGTCGTGCGCGAGGGCAAGGCGGCGGAGCGGGTGGTCGAACTGGGTGAACGCCACGACCAGTTCGTCGAGGTCGTGCGGGGCCTGGACGAGGGCGCTGTCGTGGTGCTGCATCCCACCGGCGCGATCTCGACGGGCACACCACTGAGCGTCCGGGCGGCGGACGGGGCCGGCAAGTGATGCGGGTCCGTGGGTCGCTGGCGCTGTGCGCGGTGGTGACAGTGGCCGGCTGCAATGTTGATGAGCGTGCGGAGGTTGATCGGTACCGCTCAGTGCTCGACCGCGGCACGCATGACACTGAGCTGGCATCGGCGGCCGAGCCGCTGAGCGTGACCGATGCCATGCTGGCGGCCAACCGACTGAACGAATCGCTGGGGATCGAGGGGGAAGCGTACCTGCGCTCGATCATCGACCAGCGACGCGCGGTGGCGGCGTTCCTGCCGACGCTCACGCTGGCGCCGAGCTACCAGCTCCGGGAGAACACCGGTTCGGGGCGAAACTCGGCGTTTGATACGCCGCTGGATGCCGGACTCGAACTCAACCCCGTTCGCGACACGGCGCGGCTGGGCGCTGCCGAAGAGACGATCGCCGAGCGCCGGGCGTTGCTGCTGGTCGCGCAGGACTCATTGCTGATCGATGTGGCGCGGGTGTACTACGAGGTGGTGCGCGCCGAGCGCGCGGTGGTGGTGCTGACGGCGAGCCTGGGGGTCCAACAGGAGCGCGTGAGTGATTCGCGGGCGCGACTGGAAGCGGGGCTGGTCAGCCCGCTCGATCTGTCGTTGAGCGAATCGCAGGCGTCTCAGACCGAAGTGGACCTGATCATCGCGCGGACACGGGTCCGCGAGGCGCGCGTGCTGCTGGCGTTCCTGACGGCGTCGGAGGTCGGCGAGCGGGTGGTCGATGATCGCCTGGAGCCCCCGGCCGAGTTTCCGGCGCTCGAGGAACTGGTGGCGGCCGCACAGCGCAACCGGCAGGATGCCGCCGCGGCAGCCCGGAGGATCGATGCCGCCCTCAAGACGGTGGAGTCGGCGTACGGGCAGTACTACCCGTCGATCTCCGTTGATCTGCAGATCTTCCTGCAGCGCGAGAGCGAGCCACGGGACCTGGACTGGACGAGCCTGATTCGCATCAGCCTTCCGCTGTTCTCTGCTGGCCTCATCGAGGCGGATGTGCGGGAGTCGCTGTCGCTGCTGCGGGAGGCGAGGCTGCGGGAGTCGCTGACGCTGCGGCAGATCCGGAGCGATGTGGAGACGGCAGTCAACAACCTGAACGCCAGCCACGAACGCGTGCGGCAGTTGATGGTGCAGGTGCGGTCGGCGGGGGATGCGCTGACGCAGTCCGAGGGGCTGTACGCCGTCGGGCTGGCGACGAACCTGGAGCGCCTGACGGCCCAGAACGCGCTGCTGTCGGCGGAGCTGCAGCTGGTGAACGCCGAGCTGGACACGAAGGTGTTCTATCTCGATCTGCTGCGGACGACCGGGCGGCTCCACGAGCTGATCGGGCTGGACCGCGGGCCCGAAGCGCCGGTCGAGGCAAGGGGGGGACGTGCAGAAGCTCGCTGAGGTCTGCATCAAACGTCCGGTCTTCGCCACCATGATGATGCTGGCGCTGGTCGTCGTGGGGCTGGTGAGCTACACGCGGCTGGGGATCGATCGCCTGCCGTCGGTCGATGTCCCGACGGTGCGGGTGCAGACCTCGCTGGCGGGCTCGTCGCCGGAAGAGATCGAGACAGAGATCACCGACCTCGTCGAGGAAGCGGTCAACACGGTGGAGGGCATCGACGAGCTGCGCTCGGTCTCGCTGCCGGACCGCTCGAACGTCATCGCCAACCTGAACCTGAACCGCGATGTAGATGTGGCGGCACAGGACATCCGGGACCGGGTGTCGTCGGTGCTCAGGCGGCTCCCGAATCAGACCGACCCGCCGGTGGTCTCGAAGGTCGACAACGACAGCGAGCCGGTGCTGACGGTCGCGCTGTCGGGCGCGCGGAGCGTGCGGGACCTGACAGAGATCGCGGACAAAGTGGTGCGGGTGCGGCTGGAGCGGTCCCCGGGTGTCGGCGAGGTCAACCTCCGCGGCGCGCTGGAACGGACGATGAACGTCTGGATCGACGCCGATCGGCTGGATGCGCTGGGGGTGTCGATCACGGCGGTGCGCGACGCCATCGAACGCCAGAACATCGATATCCCCGGCGGGAATGTGACCGCGCCCGACCGTGAGCTGGCACTGCGGACGGCGGGGCGCTTCACGGATGCGGAAGGGTTCAACGATCTGATCGTCGCGACCATCGGCGGCGTACCGGTGCGTGTGCGCGACATCGGGTACGCGGAGGACGGCAACGCCGAGCAGCGCACCCTGGCGCGGCTCAACGGCGAGCCGACGGTGGTGCTGCAGGTGGTGCGCCAGTCGGGGTCCAACACCGTCGAGGTGGCCGAGGGGGTCAAGGCGGCGCTGGAAGCGGTCCGGGGCGAGCTGCCCGCGGATGTGACGCTGACGATCATGCGCGATCAGACGCAGTACATCTATGCCGCGCTGCATGAGATCAACGTGCACCTGGTCCTGGGCAGCATCCTGGCCAGCATCGTGGTGCTGGTGTTCATGCGGAACTGGCGGTCGACGGTCATCGCCGCCGTGGCGATCCCGGTCTCGGTGATTGCGACGTTCGGGGTGATGGATGCACTGGGGTTCACGCTCAACGCGATCACCATGCTGGCGCTGGTGCTGATGGTGGGCATCGTGATCGACGACGCGATCGTGGTGCTCGAGAACATCTTCCGGTTCATCGAGGAGAAGGGCATGTCCCCGATGGTCGCGGCGCGCGAAGCGACCCGTGAGATCGGGCTGGCGGTGCTGGCGACCACGCTGAGCCTGGTGGTGATCTTTGTCCCGGTGTCGTTCATGTCGAGCGTCGCGGGTCGATTCCTGTACCAGTTCGGGATCACCGCGGCCGTCGCGGTGTTGGTGAGCTTGTTTGTCTCGTTCACGCTCACGCCCATGATGGCCTCGCGGATGCTGAGAGCCACGGACGCATCGCACGACGGCCCGGCGTCGCGTCGCGGCTTCTACGCTGTGCTGGACCGCTGGTACGAGGGCGCCATCCGGTGGTCGATGCGTCGTCGCTGGGTGCTGATGACGATCGCCGGGCTGGTCATCGCGTCGTCGATCCCGATCTATCAGGCGGTGGGGCGTGAGTTCACCCCCTCGGACATCGACGAGGCGGAGTTCACGGTCTCGGTCACCGCCCCGGAGGGCACCGGCGTTGATGCCATGCGATCAGCGATCAGTGCCGTCGAGGAGGAGATCCAGTCCACCCCGGGCGTGCTCGACACGCTGGTGACCTCCGGCGGGTTTACCGGGGCCCAGGTCAACTCGGGGGACATTTATGTCCGCATCGAGCCGCACAAGCAGCGGCTCTTCTCGATCGGCCGACTGGTCCGCGAGACGCTCCGCGGGCGTCCGATGGACGCCTTCAAGGGCAACTACACGCAGTCCGACGTCATGACCGAGGTCGACCGCCGCCTCAAACGGTTCCGCGACCTTCGAACCTCGGTGCGCAGCTTTCAGTCCTTCAACATCGGCGGCGGGCCCTTTGATGTGAACTTCATCATCCGCGGACCGGAACTCGAGCAGCTCTACAAGTACGGCGAGACGCTGCGCGACCGGGCCATCGAAGCGGGGGGATTCCGCGGGCTCGACACCAGCCTGCGTCTGAACAAGCCGGAGCTGCGTGTGTCGATCGACCGCGACCGAGCGGCGGACCTTGGCGTTTCGGCGCGCGATATCGGCACCGCGCTGCGGCTCATGGTCGGGGGCGACGAGGAGGTCTCGCGGTTCCGCGACCCACAGACCAACGAGCGGTACGAGGTGCGGCTGCGGCTGGCAGAAGAGCACCGCAATCGCCCCGATCTGATCGACCAGCTCAAGCTGCCGCGTGACGGCGGCGGGCTCGTCGAACTGAGCAGCGTCGCGAGCGTTGAGCCGATCCTGAGCGCCTCCCGGATCGACCGCCTGGACCGCCAGCGCGTGATCTCCGTCCGCGGCGGCGTGGCCCCGGGCTACGCACTCGGCGACCGGATCCAGGTGCTGACCCGGCTGGCCGACGAGCTGGAGATGCCCGCGGCGTACACGACCGCGCTCACCGGCCGCAGCCGCGAGCTGGAGCGTACATTCCGCGAGTTCGCGCTGGCGTTTGCGCTGTCGGTGGTGTTCATGTACCTGATCCTCGCGTCGCAGTTCGAGAGCGTCACGCACCCGCTGACGATCCTGCTGTCGCTGCCGCTGTCGGTGCCCTTTGCGCTCCTGGCCCTGTACGTCACGGGTGAGACACTGAACCTGTTCAGTGCGCTGGGGATCCTCGTGCTGTTCGGTGTGGTCAAGAAGAACGCCATCCTCCAGATCGATCACATGAACAACCTGCGGTCCCAGGGGATGGAGCGGCTGGACGCGATCGTCCAGGCCAATCGCGACCGCCTGCGCCCCATCCTGATGACCACGCTGGCGCTGGTCGCGGGCATGCTCCCCCTGGCGCTGGGCACCGGGCCGGGGGCCGAGGAGCGCCGGGCGGTGGCGGTAGTCGTGATCGGAGGCCAGTCGATGTGCCTGGTGCTGACGCTGCTCGTCACGCCGGTCGCGTACTCGTACTTCGACGACCTCGGGCGCTGGGCGCGCACGCGCCGGGGCCGGCCCGAGGCTGAATGACTCGGCCGCTTCGCGCGCTCAGGCGTGTCTGGGGGCGCGGTAGCTTTTGCGCTTCTGAGCCGGCGGCGTGGCCGATGCTGGACGCTTGCCCTCATCCTGATACGCCTTGCGGAAGGCCTCGAGGGTGGTGTTGCGCAGCAGTTCATTCAGGGCGGACTGAATGTTCACGAGCTTGTCGTGGAGGGCGCAGGGTTCGCCGACGCCGCAGACCCCGCCGCCGAAGGGACAGTTCGTGGACTGATCCTCGCGCTCAAAGAGGCAGAAGATGTCGTAGAGCTTGATGCGGGAGGGCGGCTTCGCCAGTGCGTAGCCGCCGCCGGGTCCCGGGGTTCCATCGACGAGCCCCGCCTGGGAGAGCACGGTCATGATCTTGGCGACCGAAGGCGGCAGCAGGCCACGTTCGCGCGCGATCTCGCTGGCCGAGAGCCTGGTTTTGCCCGCGTCGTAGACCTCGGCGAGTCGGCTGAGGGCCGCGATGGCGTTCTCGGTTTGCTTGCCGTACACGCGGGCGCTCCTTGGTGAAGAGCAGGGGACTACCGGCCATCGTCCCGTCGGGACGCACCGCGGCCGAGGGTACCCGGGGGGGCTCCGGAAATCAAGACCGGGGATTCCGGATTAATCACGAAATACTATTCCGTGATTCTTGATTTTGAACCCACCCTCTCGTAGCGTGTGGCGCGCCAAGCGGGGCCGCCGGCGCCCGTCCCGAGTGGGGGCGGCGCAGGGGGCCGGGATCAGGGAGCGACGCGATGAGTCAGGCCCAGACGGCCTCAGCCCAGGGAGCCCCCCCCGGGATGGAGACGTTCCGATACGACGACCGGGTGGTGCGAGGCTTCATGCTCGCGACGCTGGTATGGGGCGTGGTGGCGATGGCGGCGGGGGTGTTCATCGCCTTGCAGCTGGTGCTGCCGCAGTTGAACTTCGGGCTGGAGTGGCTCAGCTTCGGCCGACTGCGTCCGTTGCACACCAACGCGGCGATCTTCGCGTTCGTGGGCAACTCGATGTTCGCGGGCATCTACTACTCGACGCAGCGGCTGTGCAAGGCCCGGATGTTCAGCGACACGCTGAGCCGGCTCCACTTGTGGGGGTGGCAGCTGATCATCGTGTCGGCGGCGGTCACGCTGCCCCTGGGCTACACCCAGGGCAAGGAGTACGCCGAGCTGGAGTGGCCGATCGACCTGGCGATCGCCGTGGTCTGGGTCGGATTCTTCGGCGTCAACTTCTTCGGGACGCTGCTCAAGCGCCGCGAGCGACACCTGTACGTCGCGCTGTGGTTCTACATCGCGACGATCGTGACGGTGTCGGTGCTCCACGTGTTCAACAGCCTGGTCGTCGTCGCCGCCCCGCTGCGGAGCTCCTCGGTGTACGCGGGGGTGCAGGATGCGCTGATGCAGTGGTGGTACGGGCACAACGCTGTGGCGTTCTTCCTGACGACGCCGATCCTG
>SXGQ01826216.1_pt1 | contig 12668 bp, 13 predicted proteins | sample 3178371 | NCBI WGS metagenome assembly SXGQ01 (sample SAMN11356859, study PRJNA531348) | freshwater metagenome | isolation source: freshwater sample F1-20 | place: China: Fuxian Lake, Yuxi | collected 2017-12-25
GAAGTAGAGCTGGCGCAGGCCCATGAGCGCGAAGACGTTCGCCGTGAAGACGATGAAGGGGCTCTGCGTGATGCCGAAGATTGCCGGAATCGAGTCGAGGGCGAAGATCAAGTCGGTGGTGCCGATGGCGATGAAGACGATGAGCAGCGGCGTCCACAGCTTCTTGCCGTCGATCTGGACACGCATCTTCATGCCGTGGAAGTCGTCGGTGATGGCAATGCGCTTGCGCAGGAACCGGATGAGGGCGCTCTCGCGCGCCTCATCGTCTTCGCGCCCGGAGAACGCTTGCTGCGCCGCGGTGATCAGCAGGAAGAGGCCGAAGATGTAGAAGATCCAGCTGAAGTTCTCGATGAGGGCCGCGCCCAGCAGGATGAACACACCGCGGAAGAGCAGGGCCAAGATGATGCCGATCATGAGCACCTCTTGCTGCATCTTCTTGGGCACCGCGAACTGAGCCATGATGATCACGAACACGAAGAGGTTGTCGATCGACAGGCTGTACTCGGTGAGCCAGCCAGCGACGAACTCGCCGCCAGCCTGCGGCCCGACGATCCAGAACATGAGCCCGGCGAAGATGAGCGCGAGCGTCACGTAGAACGCGACCCACAGGCCCGACTCTCGAGGGCTCGGCACGTGCGGTCTGCGCACAACGAGCAGCAGGTCGAGCACGAGAATGATGCTCAGCACGATGAGCGAGCTGATCTCGAACCAGGCGGGAATGACGAAGTCGCTCACGGGAGCCTTTCGAAGGGGTCGGACGAGGTCGAAAGTCTCTCCCCCGCGCGAGCGCGGCGTCGACCCGGGTTCGCGACACTGCAAACCGTGATGACGGGATCGACGAGAGTGGGATACTCCCCTTCGCTGCGGGTCAGCCTATCCCGAGTCAGCGACTAGTCCTGCTCGAGGGTGAGCGTCCAGGTGGCGTCGCCTTGTTCGCCTTCGAGCTCGATCGTCTCCGCGCCGTCGGTGTAGGGGCCGACCAGGGTCGCGTCGCCGGTGACGAACGCGATCGAGATGGTGAGCGTCTCTTCGGCTACGCGCCAGGTGTCGGTCGGGTCGTCGTACTCGCCGTCGCGGAACGTCAGGCCGACCGTGCCGTCTTCTTGAAACCGGATGCCCCAGTCGTCGCCGTCGGAATCTGTACCCGACCAGCTCGTGCCGATGAGTGGCTCGCCGGTCGACGGACCTGCCAAGAACTGCTCGATCGCCGCACAACCGGAGACCGCGATGACGAGGGAGAGTGACAGCGTGGCGGCGAGCAGGCGCAAGCGTGGCATGCGCTCAGGCTACTGCCCGGCGCGTCACACAAAGAAACCGCCCAGATGACTCCGGGCGGTTCTTGGTTGGTGACCCCAGCGGGATTCGAACCCGCGTTACCGCCGTGAGAGGGCGGCGTACTAGGCCGCTATACGATGGGGCCGCGGCTGCAACCGTACGAGTATGCCACAGCGCAGATACCCCGGCAAAACCGGGCCGCAACTGCGCCCGCAGGCCTCAGGCAAGCACGCGCAGGCTGCCCGCATCCATCTCGATGTCGACCGGCAGGGCCGCGATGCGCTCTCCGTCGGCGTAGGCCACGACACCTTCAGCGTCAATGCGCACCGAGCGGGCACGGTGCACGACGACGCGGTGATCGGTGACGTGGGTTCCGGCGAAGACGCGCGGGTAGATGCGCAAGAACGCCAGCCGCCCGAGCGGCCGCACGAGCACGACATCGAAGAGTCCGTCGTCGAGGCTCGCGTCGGGCGCGACCTTCATGCCGCCGCCGAACGACAGGTTGTTCGCCACGGCGACGAGCATGGCCCGCTCGGTGTGCACGACGCCGTCGAGGGTGAGCGTGTACTCGATCGGTCGAAGCTTGGCGAGTTCGACGAGCAGCGCGATCGTGTAGCGGCTGCGCCCGCGCGGGCGCCTCATGCTGTTGGCGCGCTCGTTGACGAGAGCGTCGAACCCTGCCGAGAGGATGCACGCGAAGCGCGCGACACCGCGAGGCTTGTCGGCGCCGCCGAACCCGATCGTGCCGGCGTCAATGACGCGAGGCGGTCGGTGGAGGGCGGCGGCGAGCGCTTCGATCGCGGCCTCAGTGTCGCCGATCGGGATGCCCAGGCCGCGTGCCACGTCGTTGCCGGTGCCACTCGGCACGAGCCCGAGGGGCACCTTCGTGCCCTCGAGCGCGGTCACGCCGAGGTTGATCATGCCGTCGCCGCCGACGACGACGAGAGCGTCGGGCTTCTCGCGCACTGCGGCGCGGGTCGCCTCGAGCAGTTGTGCGAAGTCGGGCTCGAGCAGGCTCGTGACCTCATGGCCGAGGCCGCGCAGGGTGGTCACGACGGCTGGTCCGACCTCTCGCCCTCGACCGAACGAGGCGTTCGGGTTGATGGCGACGACGATGCGCTTCGACGACGATGTCATCCGCTGATTATGGCGCGGCGACGAGTCGCGCGCGCACCGCGGCGCGCGTCACGCACGCCGCGTCGTCAGCTGCCGCGGTTCTGCTGCAGCTCGAAGACGGCGAGCAACTCGGCGACAGCCTTGTCGCGCTCGTCGCCTCCCGCTTCGAACATGTCAGAGACGTGCGTGCGCAAGTGATTCTCGACGAGCAGCTTGTTGAGGCTGCGCAGGCTCTTCTGCACCGCGAGCGACTGCGTGATGATGTCGACGCAGTACTCCTCGTTGTCGATCATCTTCTCGATGCCGCGCAGTTGGCCTTGCAGAATGCGCGACCGGTGGAGGGCGCGTTTTTTGATGTCGTCGATCACGCTGCCAGCATACCCCCCGGGGGTCTGTTCGCGCAGGAATCGCAGCCGGGGAGCGTCAAGCGCGATGAGTAGGGTGGCGCCATGAACATCACGAAGCGCGAGCACGCCTGCCTGGTTGTCGAGCACAGCGGATCAGCGCTCGTCATCGACCCGGGCAGCTTCACCGAACCGTTCGCCGTCGATCATCTCGCTGCGATCGTCATCACGCACGAGCACGCCGACCACGTGACGCGCGAGCACCTCGATCGGCTGCTCGCCGCAGCGCCCGCGCCGGTCGAGCTGTTCGCTCCGGCCGGGGTCGCGGCCGCGCATCCGGACTACCACTGGCAGATCGTCGACGGCGGCGACGTGCGCGCGGCCGGTCCGTTCGCGCTCGCGTTCTTCGGTGGGCACCACGCGACGATCCACCGGTCGATCCCGATCGTCGACAACGTGGGCGTCTTCGTCAACGAGACGCTGTACTACCCCGGTGACTCGTTCACCGTGCCGGAAGGAGACGTGCCGGTGCTCGCCGTGCCCGCGAGCGCCCCGTGGCTCAAGATCGGCGACGTGATGGACTACCTCGACGCCGTCAAGCCCCGCCACGCATTTCCGACCCACGAACGGGTGAATTCAGACGCTGGCAACGCCATGGCGAACGCGCGCATCACGCACGTCGTCGAGTTGCACGGCGGCCACGTCACCGTGCTGCAGCCGGGCGAGACGCTCGAGCTCGACTGACGGGGGCGGCCCCGCGCGCTAGTCGTCGCCGCGCTCTTCGGGCGTCGACCGCTCTTCTGTCTCGTCGTTCACCCATTGGCCCTCGGCGAGATAGGCGAGGCGATGCAGCGCTTCGCGATTGCGAATGTCGAGCAGCGGGTCGGTGAGCAACCGCGGAACGTATTGCATCGGGCCGCGCACGGCGTACTCGTGCATGCGCACGACGCACCCCTCGCTGTGCGGCCGCACCTCGATGATGATGCGCGCTTCGCCGATGGGCCAACCTCGCGCGATGAACGATGCCCGACGGGGAGCATCCCACTCGGTGACCTCCGTCTCATCGTCGATGAGGGCGGGCCACACGCCGACCGAGTGGAAGATGCGGGCCCCGACGTCGGGCCAGTGCTCGTCGACGGCGCGCATGCGCGAGGCTCCGACCACCCACGAGGGGTAGGTCCAGCCGTCGGCGAGCACCGCGAACACGGCTTCGGGCGGGCAGTGCAGCAGTCGTGTCGTGCGAGCCATCAGGTCTCCCCCGTTGTGATTCCCAGGTGCGGCAGTCGGCGGATGCCGAATTCGTGGCGCAGCGCCGACCGCGCGGCGTAGGCGCCCGCGAGCCCGTGCACTCCTGGCCCCGGCGGCGTCGCCGACGAGCACAAGTAGACACCGGGCATCGGTGTGCGCCACGGATCGATCGACAACGTGGGGCGCGCGGCGAGCTGCCACATCGTCGCGGCACCGGTCGCGATGTCGCCTCCGACGTAGTTCGGGTTCTGCCGCTGCATGTCCATTGCGGTTGCGCTCGTCGACGCGACGATGACATCGCGGAATCCGGGTGCCCAGCGCTCGATCTGACGGATGATCGCCTCGGTCTGATCGACCGTCGACCCATGCGGCACATGCGTGTAGGTCCACAGCACGTGGTGACCCTCGGGCGCGCGTGACGCGTCGATGACCGAGGGCTGTGACACGAGCACGTAGGGGTCGGTGGCGTGCTGGCCGCTCGCGACCGCTGCTTCTGCCGCCGCGATGCGCTCGCGTGTGCCGCCGAGATGCAGGGTCGGTGCGCCGCGCAGCTCGGCGTCAGCCCACGGCACCGGTCCGCTGAGCGCGAAGTCGACCTTGGCGACGCCGTCACCGTGGCGGTAGGCGAGCATGCGACGGCGATAGCTGGTCGGCATCGACTCGCCGGCCAGGCGCACGAGCGCGCGTGGCGTGGTGTCGAGCAGCACGGCATCGACGGGCCCGACCTCGTCGAGCCGCGTGATCTCGACCCCGGTCTCGATCGAGCCGCCGTGAGCGCGCACGTCAGCAGCGAGAGCGTCGATGATGGCCTGGCTTCCGCCGAGCGGAATCGGCCAGCCTCCCGCGTGGCCAGCAGTGGCGAGTGCCATGGCGGTGCCCGACGTCGAGAGCGACGGCATCGGCCGCACCGAGTGCGCCGCGACTCCTGACAGCAACGCGGGCGCCGATGCGTCGCGCCAGCGGAGATTCCAGGCCGCGGTGCCCTGCTCGAGCGCCCGCATGCCGAACAGTGCGGTCGTGACGGGATGCGCGGGAACCCGCAGCAACGACGACCCGGTGAACTGCGCAACCTGATGGGCTCGGTCGACGAGCGGCGCGAACAGTCGGCGCCAGGCCTCGCCGTCGACGCCCAAGTGCTGAGCCGTGCGCTCGAGGTCGCGGTATGCGATCGCCGCCGGGCGACCGTCGAGCGGGTGGGCGTACGAGATCTCGGGCGTCACGAGCTCGATGCGCTTTCCGAGCTCGAACCGTCGGAAGAAGCCGGAGGAGACGGCGAGCGGATGCACCGCCGAGCCGACATCGTGTCGATAGCCCGGCACCGTCAGCTCAGCGGTGCGAGCGCCGCCCCCGATCGTCTCGGCGCGCTCGTAGACCGTCGTGCGGATGCCTGCGCGCGCGAGCACCACGGCGGCGGCGAGCCCGTTCGGGCCCGAGCCGATCACTGCCGCGGCATGAGAAGTCACCCTTCGAACCTAGGGGCGCTCAGCGAGTGATGACCGCATTCACAGGGTTTGCATGCCTGCGCGCGTCTGGTCAGCGCGTCGAGCGCCGCCGCGATCCCGCGGCGAGCACCCCGAGCGACACGGCGAGCGCCAGTGCAGCGATGGCGATGCCGATCGACAGCGTGAGGGCATCCGGCGCGACGATCGATTGGCCGCGCAAGGCCTGCATCGTGACGAGACCGACGACCGCGAGGTAGGTGCCCGCGCCTGTGAGCACGAGTCCGCGGCGCACGAGGGAGTCACGCAGCAACGGCAGACGGCGAGCGCCGAGCTCGAGCAGCAGCGCGAGCAGCGGCAACGCCTGCAGGGCGTGCATGCCGATGAAGTGCGGAATGCGCAGGTCTCCGCCGATCGTGCTCCAGCCAAGCAGGGGCAGACCGGGGCCGCCGTCGGCGACGCCGACCGCGTGAGCACCCGCAATGCCCTGGAAGGCGCTCAGCTGCTCGGCGTTCGGGCTCGTCATGAGAAAGGCGAGCCCCATGCCGAGCAGCGAGATCGCGACGCCCGTGCGAATCGCGGCCTGCCGGGCCGGGTCGGCGCCAGGGTTTCTCCAGAGCGCGACGGCCGCGACGAAGGTCGCGATCCAGAGCGTCGTGATCGCCGCGGCCATGATCGACCAAAGCGTGGTGGCGAGGGGCGTCGAGACGTTGAAGTGACTCGTGATGCCCGCCACCGCGGCTCCGACGATGACGATGAGCTCGATCGCGAGCGTGACCGTGATGATGGTGCCGGCCCACCACGCTGCACGCTGCCAGCGGGTGAAGTGCCCGATGATCCATGCCCACGTCACGGCGTAGATCGCACCCGAGATCGCGAACTTGAGGGGCTTTTCCCACTGGTTCACGCCGAGCAGTTCGCGATCGTCGACGAGCCAGCCGACGAGGGTCGCGACACTCAGAGCGGCGAGCAGGATGCCCAGTACGAGCAGCGGGCGATGCCAGCGGCTCGGCGGCAGGTCGAGACGCCAGTCGGCGGGAACGAGAGCGGGGGCGGTCGTGGTCATCAGCAGTCCTCGGGTGCGTGAGAGTGATCGCTCGGGGGCAGTGCGCCCTCGGGCAGGGGAAAGCGGCGGAAGGATTCCGCCTCTTGGGCGATGCGACGCAGCCCCGCGAAGAGCGCGTCGCCGAGCCCCGGGCCGACAGCGACCACGGTCGTCATCGCGGCTTCGGTGGGCGCGGCGGCCCCCGCGGCGAGATCGGCTCTCGCGACGAGGTCGGCCGCCTCGGCGTAGGGCTCGAGCGCCGCGTCTGTGATGACGTCGACCCCGAGCTCGGAATAGGTGTCGAGCACGCGGGCGGCGAGGGCGAGACCGGGGTTGTTGGGGTAGACCTTCCAGCCGCGTCGCTCGCACAGCTCGGCGATGCGCGCGGCACCGGGGCCTGCCGCTTCGCTGGTGACGCGCGCGGGAACAGTGACCGCTCGTTGCGCCACACCGAAGACCGAGCTGAGCGGCATGGCCTCGTTGTCGAGAGCGCCGATGACCGCCGCGGCTTGCGCCACGCTCAACCCGCCGACCTCGAGCAATGCTCGCACCAGTCGCACGCGCTCGACGTGCGAGTCGTCGTACTGAGACTGGTTGGGGCTTGTGCGCTCACCCGCGGGCAACAGGCCTTCGCGCAAGTAGAACTTGATCGTCGGCACAGGTGTGACGGTCGTCGTACTGAGCTCGGACATCCGCATGAACAGATAGTATCACTATCGATAGTGCAACTGTCTATATGAAATCTGGCAGTGATGCCAGCGCCTGCTGCACACTGAGCGCATGACGATCCCCGCCGATATCGCCGCCTACATCGCCGCACAGCCTGAACCCGCGCGCACGATCTGCCAGCAGCTCGCCGAGCACATCGATGCCGGGCTTGCTGAGGCCGAGTCGAAGGTGTGGCACGCGCACCCGGTCTGGTTTCTCGACGGCAACCCCGTCGCGGGCTTCGCGACCCGCAAGCACAATGTGCAGTTGCTCTTCTGGAGCGGGCAGTCGTTCGACGAGCCCGGACTGCACGTCGAGGGCACGTTCAAGGCCGCACAGGCTCGCTTCACGAGCGTCGACGAGATCGACCCCGAGGCGCTGGCGCGCTGGGTGCAGAAGTCTCGCGAGATTCAGTGGGACTACAAGAACATTCGCCGCAGCAAGGGCGTGCTTGCGCCCCTCACGCCGCAGACGCGGTGAAACGGGCGAGCAGAAGACGGTCGAAGCTGGGGTGCCTGGACTCGAACCAAGAACAACTGAACCAGAATCAGCCGTGTTGCCAATTACACCACACCCCATCAGCGCGGCCAAGGCCGGAGCTGAGGCGACCCGTGACCGGGCCGAGTTGCGAGTTTACCCTACGGCCGGTGTCACGATGAACGACAGCTGGCAGAAGCCGCCGCCGAAGCAGGTGGTCTCGGCGACGACCCCCATGCCCGCCGCGATGCCTCGGTCGGTGCGCAACACCGAAGGGCTGCCGCTCTCGCGAGCGTCGGTCACCGACTGGGCCAGCTGCCGTGACGTCGGAGGCGTGTAGCCGAAGTCAGAAGACCGCTCGCTCACCGCGACGAAGGTCTCCGAGAACGTGAAGGCTCCGCGTTCTTCGACGCGCACAGACTCGAGGCGCCCCGCAGCCGAGTTGACCGTGAACTGCGGTGTCGTGAAGAGCGCTCCGTTCGGCTCGCCGTCGGTGGCGATGAGCACGAGCCGGTAGTCGAGCCCGGTCTGGTGCGGCCCCACCGTCAGCGAGCCGTCGGCGGGCAGCCCGAGCTCGACCGCGTCGACGGGTGGCGAACTCAGATCGATGCGCGGGGTGCGGGCGCTCTCGATGAACTGCAGGCCGTCTTCAGTGAAGACCGACCAGTTGAGATCGGTCACTTGGCCGTCTTGAGCCGGGCCGGGGCCCGCAGCGATGCGCGGCCCGGCGATGAGCGCGAAGAGCACGACGCCCAGCATGATGATCGACAGAATGACGGCCGGGATCCAACGCACCCACTCGGGGCGGTGCGGGTTCAGCAGAGTCATGACTCCAGTCTCCCACGGCGCCGACACGGCGTCCGGATGCTCGCACACCCTCACCGCTCCCCCACCCGCCGCCGACTACCGTAGAGGGGTGCAGCAGCCGAGACCCCGCCGCCGCCTCCGCGTCTTCGTGGTCGCAGCCGCTGCCGCCGTGATCGTGCTCGCGGTGAGCATCCTCATCGCCCGATGGTGGCGGGATTCCTCGACGGGCGCAGCATTCCTCACCGAGTTTCCCGGTTCGGTCGTACCCCCGCTCGGCACGCCAGAAGGCTTTCCGGCGTGGCTGAGTTGGACCCACTTTCTCAACGGCTTCTTTCTGCTCTTCATCGTCAGCTCGGCGCTGCACTTGCGCTCGAAGGCCCGACCGATCGCGTTCGTCACGCGTCGCAATCGCGGGCCCCTGCGCACGGCGGGCGCACCGAAGCGACTGGGCATCCACACGTGGTGGCACCTTGTCGTGGTCGTGCTCTGGATCACCACGGGGCTCGTCTACGTCGCGCTGCTGCTCGCCACCGGTCACTGGGCGCGCATCGTGCCCACCGAATGGTCGGTCGTGCCGAACGCGATCTCGGCCGGGGTGCAGTACCTCTCACTCGACTGGCCATCGCACACGAGCTGGGCGTACTACAACGCACTGCAGGTGCTCTTCTACGGCGCGACCGTCTTCATCGCGGCGCCGCTCGCGCTCGTGACCGGGCTGCGACTCTCGCCCGTCTGGCCCGAACAGTGGATGCGCAACCGCGGCCCCCTCTCTGACACCTGGGCGCGGCAGACCCACTCGCTCGTGCTGTGGTTCTACCTCGCGTTCACGGTCGTGCACGTCGGCCTCGTGCTGCTCACCGGCGCGCGCCGCAATCTCAACGCGATGTATCTCGGCATCGACGACGGCGAAAGCTGGCTCGGGGCCGTCGTGTTCGCAGGGTCGGTCGTCGTCATGGCCGTCGCATGGGTGCTGCTGCGCCCACCCGCGCAAGTGGCGATCGCCGAGCGCGTCGCCGACGTGCGGCGCATGCCCGCGATGCCGGCTGCCGAGAAGCCGCGCTAGAGGCTCGCGCGCAGTGCCTTCAGCCGCGTGAGCGTCGACTCGCGACCGAGCAGCTGCATCGACTCGAACAGCGGCGGGCTCACTCGCCGACCCGAGACGGCGACCCTGAGCGGCCCGAAGACGGTGCGCGGCTTGAGGCCGAGACCATCGATGAGGGCCGTGCGCAGCGCGGCCTCGATGGGCTCGGGCTCGAACGTCTCGAGCGACTCGAGCGCGGCGACGCCGGCGTCGAGCACGGCGGCTGCGTCGGCGTCGAGCGAAGCGCGAGCATCCGCCTCGATCTCGAGATCGTCGTCGCTCGTGAACAAGAACGCGACCATGCCCGGCACTTCGCCGAGCAGAGCGACGCGCTCTTGCACGAGCGGGGCGGCGGCCGCGAGCAGTTCGAGCTGCGGTGCACCGAGCGGTTCGGCGAGCAGGCCGGCTTGTGCCAGGTACGGGATGCTGCGCTCGACGAATTCGTCGACCGAGAGCCGCCGCACGTGGTCGCCGTTGATGGCCTCGGCCTTCTTCACGTCGAATCGCGCGGGGTTGGGGTTGACGTCGGCGACGTCGAACGCGGCCGTCATCTCGTCCATCGTGAAGACGTCGCGGTCGGCCGCGAGCGACCACCCGAGCAGCGAGAGGTAGTTGAGCAGGCCCTCGCGAATGAAGCCGCGGTCGCGGTGGTGGAAGAGGTTCGACTCAGGATCGCGCTTGCTGAGCTTCTTGTTGCCCTCGCCGGTGACGTAAGGCAGGTGGCCGAACTGCGGAATCGCGCTCGCCACTCCGACCTCGATGAGCGCGTGGTAGAGCGCGATCTGCCGCGGGGTCGACGACAGCAGGTCTTCGCCGCGCAGCACGTGCGTGACGCCCATGAGCGCATCATCGACAGGATTCACGAAGGTGTAAAGCGGCGCGCCGTTGGGCCGCACGACGACGAAGTCGACGAAGCTGCCGGCCGGGAAGGTGATCTCGCCACGCACGAGGTCGACGAAGCTCAAGTCGGTGTCGGGAACCCGCAGCCGCAGCGCGGGCTCGCGCCCCTCGGCGCGGTACGCGGCCTTCTGCTCGTCGCTGAGGTCGCGCTCCCAGTTGTCGTAACCCTGCTTGGGGTCGCGGCCGAGCTCGAGGTTCTTCGCCTCGATCTCTTCGCCCGTCAGGAAGCTCTCGTAGAGGTGGCCGCTCGTTCTGAGCCGTTCGATGACCTCGGTGTAGATCTCACCCCGCTGTGATTGGCGATAGGGCTCGTTCGGCCCGCCGGTCTCGACGCCTTCGTCCCAGTCGATACCGAGCCAGCGCAGGGCATCGAGCAACTGGTGGTAGCTCTCTTCGCTGTCACGCGCTTGGTCGGTGTCTTCGATGCGGAAGATCATCGTGCCGCCCGTGTGCCGCGCGTAGGCCCAGTTGAAGAGGGCCGTGCGGATGAGCCCCACGTGCGGGGTTCCGGTCGGAGACGGGCAGAACCGAACGCGCACGTCGGCGCCGGTCGCGGTCGAGAAGGCGGGGCTGGTCACGGTTGAGAAGTCTAGGCGCTGGCGGAAGCACGCTGACCGGATGCTCGCTCAGCGCCCCCGTGCGCCCGACCCTCTCGGCTCAGCAGCGGTAGAAGCCGGCGACCGTCGGCGTCAGGGCACCGAGCCCACCGAGCAGCACGAGGTCGTCGGGCCCTGGCGAGTTGATGGCCGAGTGCGCTGACGAGGGCACGCAGGTCGCGAGCACGGTGAACAACGGCGACCCGAGGGCTCCGGCAGCAGCACCGCCCGACAGCGCGTCGGCGAAGCCCGAGCCGGTGGCGAGGTAGCTGCGCTGCGCATCCGGAAAGTGGCGTGAGGCGATGAGGGCAGCCGTCGAGTACCGATCTGCGCCCGCGATGCGCTCGACGGTGAGCCCCGCACTCACGAGCGACTGCTGCACGCCTTGGCTGATGGCGCCCTCGCCACCCACGATCACGACACGCGTCGTGTTCAGCTGGTCGAGCAGGTCGCTCGGCTCAGCATCGATCTGCGGCGCGGTGCCGTGCACCAGCACGACCGGCGCGTCGACCGAGGCCGCTGCCGGACCGGCGGCGAGCGCATCGGCGAAGCCGGAACCCGTCGCCAGATAGACGACCGGCGCGCCCGACTGCCCGTAGCTGTCGAGTGCGAGATTGCGCGACGTCTCGAACCGGTTCGCTCCGAAGACGCGGTCGACGTTCGAGGTGACGGTGCGCAGCGTCGCGAGCACCGATTCTGAGATGACGCCGGAACCGCCCGCGACCACGATGCGGTCGGGGTCGAGTCGTCGCAGCTCCGTCAGGATGACCGGAGGTACTGAGGTCGGCATGACGAGCAGCAGCGGGCCTCCGGCCGAGCCTGCGAGAGCCGCTGCGCTCAGGGCGTCGGGAAAGTCGAAGCCTGAGGCGATGTAGACCGTGTCGGCACCTGCGGCGAAGGTGCGAATCGAGACCTGAGCCGAGGTGGCGAAACGATCATCGCCCGAAATGCGATTGACGTCGCCCGGCGGCGTCGGCGGCGTCGAGGTGTAGCGCCCGAAGTTCTGCGTGTAGTACAGGCGCCCGTTCGCGTTCGCGGCGACGCCGATGCCGATGTCGGTGTTGGTCGACAGGAGATTCGCGCGGTGACCCGCGGACGCTGCCCACGCACCGACGACGGCGCTCGCGCTGTAGCCGGCGGCGACGTTCTCTGACGCTCTCGACCAGCCGCTCGGGTAGAGGGCGTGGAAGTTCGGGCGGTGCGACATCGCCGAGACGCGAGCCTGCTGCACCGACCAGTCTTGAGCGATGTCGTTGAGCGCTGCGTTGAGCCGCAGTGGCGGCAGGCCGTTCTGCGCGCGCAGAGCGTTCGTCTGCTGCAGAATCAGCGCGCGCTCCGACTCGAAGATGCCCGCGGTCGGCAGCACCCCCGCCACGGCATCGATCGAGCCCGTGGACTGCGTCGACTCGATACCGCTCGCCTCTTCCAGCCCGGGAATCGGCACGTCGATCTCTGTCGCCGCTGCTGACATCGACGGAGCGATGAGCAGCAGCGAGAGCAGAGCAGCAGCAACAGCGACGTGCGTTTTCACGGTTCCCCCTGAACCTGGCGCTCTCGCAGCGACGAAGCCCCCCTCGTCACTGCGACCCTCCGAGAACCCCTGTCTCGGCGCTTTTCCACTCTAGGTGAGTC
>SXGQ01270769.1_pt1 | contig 12667 bp, 9 predicted proteins | sample 3178371 | NCBI WGS metagenome assembly SXGQ01 (sample SAMN11356859, study PRJNA531348) | freshwater metagenome | isolation source: freshwater sample F1-20 | place: China: Fuxian Lake, Yuxi | collected 2017-12-25
CGCCGGTCGCGTCGATCGTGATCCCGCCCGTGGTCGTCGTCGATACGCGGAGCTTCATCGTGTCGGCGTAGGTGAGCTCCGGAGAGATCGGATACATCTCGTCACCACGCTTCACGCTCTTGAGCACGCGGTTGGCGCCGATATAGAGCACCGACGGGTTGTGCGGGGAGAGGAAGAAGGGCGTGTTCCAGTTCCAGCGGAGCGAGAGCCCGATCGAATCGGCCTTCTGCTGCGTGCGGAGCGCCGCGATCTGCCGGGTCATCGCCGGGGTCGCGGGCTTGGTCGTGTCGCCACGGACCACCAGGATGCTGTCCTCCCACTTCATATACTGCGGACGGTAGTTCGGCTTCTGGAGCGCGGTGCGCGTCCCGGTCGAGACGATGTACCGCCCGATGTTCCCGCCCTGCGACTCCCCGTAGATGATGTCGGGGTTGGTCGGATCCTGCTGCGTGACGAAGCCGTCGCCGCCGTTGTAGGTGAACCACATCGCGTTGGTGATCGGGCCCTGGCGCCGCCGCGAGGGGCCACACCACGAGCCGTTGTCCTGCAACCCACCGCAGACGTTGTACGGGACGGCCATGTCGAACGAGACGTTGTACGGCTGGCCGATCGCGAAGGTGTTCGGGAAGATGTAGTTGCCGCCGTTGTCGTTCGAGACGCCGATCCCGCCGTCATTGCCGACGATGTGGCGCTGCGGATCCTTCGGGTCGATCCACATCGCATGGTGGTCGACGTGGATGCCGACCGTGGCGTTGCGGGCGTTCTTGCCCCCCTCATCGGAGACCTTCACCGGGGTCGACGAGAACCAGACGCGCTCCGGGTTGGTCGGATGGACGCGGACCTGCGAATAGTAGAAAGGGCGGACGTTGTCCTTGGCCGTGCGCTCCCAGGTCTTCCCGCCATCCTTGGACTGATAGAGCCCGTTGAGGAGCTCCTGCGGCTTTGCCCCCTTCACGGAGTCGGCCTCGACCATCGCGTACATATAGTCGGGGTTGGACTCGGCGATGGCGACCTCGATGCGGCCCTTGGTGGTGGCGGGGAAGCCGCCCCCCTTCACCTCGGTCCAGGTCTCGCCGCCATCGGTCGACTTCCAGAGCGCGGAGCCGTTGCCGCCGGAGCGGTAGAACCAGGGCTGCCGGATGCGCTGATAGCTCGCGGCGAAGAGGGTGTTCGGATCGCGCGGGTGGATATCGATGTCGACGAAGCCGGTCGAATCATTGATGAACTTCTTGAGCTGCCAGGTCTTCCCGCCGTCGACGGTCTTGTAGAGGCCGCGCTCCGGGTTCGTCGCCCATGCCGCCCCGAGGGCCGCGACCCAGGCCACGTTCGGATCGGTCGGGTGGACGATGATGCGCCCGATGTGCTGCGTCTCCTTGAGCCCGACGAAGGTCCAGGTCAGGCCGCCATCGGTCGACTTGAAGACGCCGCCGCCTGGGGAGATCGAGTTGCGCGAGTTCGGCTCGCCGGTCCCGAGGTAGATGATGTTCGTGTCGCTCGGGGCGATCGCGAGGTCGCCGAGCGAGGCGACGCCGTAGTTGTCGAAGACGGGGCGGAAGGTCGTGCCGTTGTTGGTCGTCTTCCAGACGCCGCCCGCCGCCGCGGCGACGAAGAAGGTCCGGGAGGGATGCGGGATCCCCTCTACGTCAGCGATGCGGCCCGCCATGTTGGCGGGACCGATGTTACGCCATCGGAGACCGTCGATGACGGTCGGGTCGATGGTCTGTGCGGCGAGCGGCGCGGCGGCGAGGGCCGCCCCACCGATCACGGACAGGAGCCGGTGCAAACGCATGGAGTCGTGCTCGTGGAAAGGGTGAACGTGCGGATTGCGACGTACGAAAACCTACGCCGGAGGGCGGGACCCCGTTGAGGGGCGGGCGGGGGCGGGGGCCGCCACCGGGGGGACCGGGGGAGCGGGGGGCGCCGGGAGGAGGGCCCGAGGGATCCCCAGCTCCTCCGGCGTGGGCAGGACCCGGTCCCGGCTGAACCGTCGCCGCGCCTGATCCATCGCATTGATCCGTTGGATCCAGGTCAGGATCTCGGCGTCATACCGGGCTAGGTTGTTCTGCAGCCAATACGGGCGGTTCTCCGCCCGCCAGCTCCGCTCGAAGAGCTCGCGCGTGAGCACATAGCCATCTCGCATGTCCTGGAGCCGTCCGTTGATGCCAGAGAGCTCGGCGAGATCGACCCAGGAGACGTTGGTGCGGCCCGGCTCGGTCGCCTTGCTGTACGCGGTGACGATCTCGTCGGCGGTCTGGAACTTGGCCCCGATCCAGTCGATGCGCCGCGCGCCGAGCTCCATGGCGTCGAGGGCCGTGAGCTCCCGGAGATGTCGCTGCTGCTGGCGGGCCTGGAGGACCTTCACGACCGCCGATTCCGCGTACACGCGCACCGCGGTGAGCTGCGGGCGAAGCCGCTGCAGGTCGACGACCCCCTCGGACGAGAAGGGGTCGACGAAGAAGAGATAGCTCGAGGCGTCGCCGGCGCGCGTCGACTGCAGGAGGCGATGCGCCTCGATGAGATGCCGATGCGCGGCATCGATCAGGCCGGTGGTGTCGCCATGGAAGAGGAGGCCGAAGCTCCGCTGGAAGGCGGGGATGCTCGACTCGCCCGGTTGCCACCCCGCCGCCGCGCCGAAGAGCAGGCCATACCAGGTCTGCTCGAAGAGGGCATCCCCGTTGTCATCCCAGCTCGTGTTGAGGAGCCCGGTCGAGCCTGCCGCCTGCCCCTCGCGCGCGAACCCTTGGATGTTGGGCAAGGTCATCGCGTAGTTCGGCCAGACACGATTCCAGTTGTTCACCCCGGGTGCGACCCAGGTCTCCATCCCCGCATCGGTGTACGGCTTGAGGAAGCGCTCGAAGCCAGAGGCCCGCTCGTACGCCCAGGCGACCGCGATGAGATCCTTCGGGAGCGCGGTCACGAGCGCGGGGTGGTTCATCGCGATGTCGCCCCAGAAGAGGAAGCGACGTCCGGGGCGACGGAGGGCGGCCTCGATGTCCGCGAGGTACTTGAGATAGACCGGACCGATCCCATCCTTGTCGACCCGCACCTTGGTCTGACCCTTGCCGAGCTCGAAGGTCTCGTCGGCGCCGAGATGGAGGAAGGGACCGGGGAAGAGGGAGTCGATCTCCGCGAAGAGCTCGCGCGTCAGGGCGAGCGAACCCGGTTGATCGGGCGCGAGCACATGCCCATGCGGCGTCTCAGCGAGGGGCGCGTAGAGCTCCTGCTTGAGCGCATGATGCAGGTGCCCGAAGGTCTGCTGTTCGGGGATAATCGTCACATGGAAGCGCTTGGCGTACGCGACGAGCTCCCTGACGTCCTCGCGTGACATCGCGCCCCCCGGTGGCGCGATGAGCGGATGCGAGGCGAAGGCGAGGGTGTGCTCGAAGTAGGGCGAGAAGACGTTGACCTTGTAGGCGGCGAGGAGCCGGATCTGTCGCTTCTGGTAGTCGAGGGTCGGCACGGGGCCGCGCGAGAGATCGTCGTGGACGCCACGCCACCGCATCGCGGGCCAATCGCGGATGGTGACCGAGTGCATCCGTAGGCCATCCCCAGCACCAGAGAAGAGCTGCTTCAGCGTCTGCAATCCATAGAAGACGCCCGCGTCGCTGTCGGCGATGAGATGGGCGCCGTCGTTATTCGTGACGAGGATGTATCCCTCTGTTGCCATCGCCGGATCGAAGACGAGTCGTTGCCGCGTGAGATAGGACTCGGCCTCCCGCGTGTCACGGCGGAGGATCGCCACAGACCAATGGCGGCCCGACGGATTGAGCTCGGCACGGATCCCGCGTTCCCGCATCGCTTCGACGAACTCGCGTGCGGCGCTCCGGTCGGCGTCAGCGCGGAGTCCCTCGAAGCCGATCGTCGTCTGGAAGCGCTGCGGGACGCCGACGCTCACGAGCTCCCGTGGGGCCGGGAGGAGTCGCGGCATCAGGTCGGACGCCGGCGCGGCCGGCGTCGGGTTTCGCTCTTGTGCCGACGCGGGGGTGCTGGCGCCAACGGCACAGGCGATGAGGGCGATAGCGGCGAGCGAGCGCGATCGGGTCATGAGGGGATCAGGTCAGGGGGAACGATGCTGAAGCGCGGCGAGCACACGCCACGGGGTGAGCGGGAGATCGGGGACCTCGACGCCGAGGGCATCGGCGACGGCCCCGGCGATCGCAGGGGCGGTGGGGATGATCGCGGGTTCGGCGATCCCACGTGCCCCGACGGTGTTCGCCTGCGGATCGGCGCCGTCGAGGAAGTGGCCGTCGATCTCCGGGATGTCGGCGTGCGTCGGGATCTTATAGTCGTGCAGCCCGAGTGCGAGGGGCCGCCCCATCCGCACATCGAGCGGACGTTCCTCGAAGCAGGCATAGCCGAGCCCCTGGATGATCCCCCCTTCGAGCTGCGATTCGGCGAGGGTGGGATTCACGATGCGGCCCGCGTCGTGCACGGCGACGATGCGCAGGACGCGCACGATGCCAGTCTCGGTATCGACCTCGACCTCGGCGAACTGTGCGCCGGTGGTGACGATCCCCACGGCATCGGGGTTGGGCCCGCGACTCCCGTGGCCCTGGATCATCACATTCCCGAGCTTGGCGGTGACCTCACCGAAGGCGAGTGAGCGCTCGTCGTCGCGCACCGTGATGCGGCCATCGTGCGTGGCGAGGCGATCGACGGCGACGGTGAGGATCCCTGCGGCGGCATCGAGCAGGGCACGGCGTGCATCCTCCGCGGCCATACGCACGGCGGGCGTCAGTGAGGCGACGGTCATCGAGCCCCACGAGTTCCCGTTGTACGGGCCAGTCGCGGTATCACCGATCACGGCACGCACTGCGTCCAAGCGATGGCCGAGTGCCTCGGCCGCGACCTGCGCGAGGATGGTGCGTGTACCGGTGCCGAGGTCCTGTGAGCCTGCGAGCACCTCGGCGGTACCATCGGGGTTGAGGCGCACGGTGGCATAGGCCGGCGGTCCGCCCCCGGTCGACCAGACCTGCGAGGCGACACCGAACCCGCGCCGACGATGCGGTGCGCTCGCCGTGCGCGTCGCACGCGATGTCCATCCGATCCGCCGCGCCCCTTCGGCATAACACTCGGCGAGGCGATTGCCGGTGTACGGGCGTCCGCGGCGTTGGTCGTGCGTCGCGATGTTCCGTTCGCGTAGCGTGAGGGGATCGATCCCGAGCGCCTGCGCGAGCGCATTCAGCCCCATCTCGAGCCCCACCGATCCCTCCGCATGTCCGGGCGCACGGAAGGCGGCCATCGCCCCGGTGTTCACATAGGCGATGCGGACCGACGTGCGGACGTTCGGACAGGCGTAGAGCTCGTGATAGATGTCGCCGGGGCTCTCCTCCCAGCCGGCGATGCCGAGGGGGACGGTGGCCTCGAGCTCGATCGCGGTGAGTCGGCCGTCGCGGGTCGCGGCGATCGTGACGCGCTGCCAGGTACTCGGTCGGTTCCCCGTATCGATCTGCTCACCGGGGCGATCGACTACGCAGGCGACGGCGTGCCCGAGGCGCTTGGCGAAGGCGACGGCGACGAAGGTGTGCGCGCCGGCGTTGTTCTTGGCGCCGAAGCCCCCACCCATCGCCTCGCAGATCACGCGGACCTGTGCGAGGGAGAGTCCGAAGGCCTTCGCGACGTTGTCGCGCACACGGAAGATCCCCTGCGTGCTCTCCCAGACGGTGACCCGATCGCCCTCCCACTCGGCGACGGCGGCGTGGGGCTCGAGCGCGCTGTGCAAGGCGCAGGGCGTGCGCACCTCGCGCGTGATGAGGACCTCGGCGGTCGCCAGGGCGGCGGTGACATCGCCGCGCTCGACGACCTTGGGGCCGCCCCCCATCAGGTTGTGCGAGAGGCCGGGGCGCACGAGGGTCTCGCTCGTCTCCGCCTCCGACACGGTCATGATGTGCGGGAGTCGTTCCGTCTCGATGCGGATGAGCGCGGCGGCGGCCTCGGCGATCGCCGGCGTGGTGGCGCAGACGGCGGCGAGGGGTTGGCCGAGGTAGGTGATCTCGGGGAGGAAGAGCCGCGTGCGCGCGGGGACGTCGGCGTGGGTGATGATGTCGAGGACGCCCGGGAGGGCTCGCGCCGCCGTCGTATCGATAGAGAGCACTCGACCGCGCGCGATCTGGCTCCGGGCGATCGCGGCGTACACCTGATTGGGGCGCCGCACATCGGTGACGTAGGGCGCACGCCCCATCGTCTTGAGGAGCCCATCGGTGCGACGCGCGCGCGCACCCACATGGGTGAGCTGGGCATCGGGCCCCCAGGGTTCCACCGGGAAGGCGGGGACCTCGACCACGCGCTCCTCGGTGCGTCCCTCGACCTCGACCGTCGTGGTGACGAATCGCGGCGGGGTCTTCGTGGGATCAGCCATGGGATGCCGTGCGCATCGCGGCGGCGGCGCGGCGTACCGCGCGCACGATCTTGGGGTGGGTCCCGCAGCGGCAGAGGTTCCCGCTCAGCCCAGCGATGATCTGCTCGTCGGTGGGGTCCGCGTCACGGGCGAGCACCGCGACCGCCGCCATGATCTGCCCCGGGGTACAGAAGCCACACTGCGTCGCATCCTCCGCGACGAAGGCCTCCTGCAAGAGATGCGGGGCATCGACGGTGCCGAGTCCTTCGATGGTCTCGACGGCGCGGCCCGCACAGCGATGGACGAGGGTGCGACAGCTGTAGACGGGTGCCCCATCAAGGAGGACGGTGCAGGTCCCGCACTCGGCGCGGTCGCAACCGCGCTTCGTCCCGGTGAGGCCGCGATGGTCGCGCAGGAAGTCGAGGAGCGTCGTCTCGCCCGGGGGATCGACGTCCACGGGTCGGCCGTTCAGGGTCAGGCGCATCCCGTGGAATTATCGGGGGCGCCGGGGGTTGTCCAGCGCCGTGACGGGATGGGGTGTCCCGCCGTCTTTCAGATGCTATCTTCCAGCGGTTCGTTTGCCGGTCCGACCGTATCCCATCGAGGACGCCATGCCGTACGTGATTACCGAAGCCTGCATCAACACCAAGGACAAGTCCTGCGTCGACGTCTGCCCGGTGGATTGCATCTATGAGGGGCCGGAGATGCTCTACATCCACCCCGACGAGTGCATTGATTGCGGGGCGTGCGAGCCCGAGTGCCCGGTGACGGCGATCTTCCCCGAGGAGGATGTGCCGGGGAACCTCAAGCAGTACGTGCAGCTCAATCGTGAGGCGTTCCAGCAGGAGCCGAAGCCGCACAAGCCGACGCGCTAAGCGCGAACGGGCGAGAAAGAACACGGGGCGCCGGATGAGATCCGGCGCCCCGTCGTGTTTCGGTCCCTGATGCGGGCGGGTCGGCGTCGACGCGTCGACCGCTATCAGAGCGGACCGAGCCGCTCCTTTCCGATGAAGAGCCCGATGATCACCCCGTACTGCAGGAAGGTGCTGATCTCGCTCTTCCACGCCTCCGCCCAGGCGAACTCCCCGGCGCTCCCACCGGCTGGCGGACGGGGGACCCACCGCGGGACCCGTGCCTTATACTCGAGATACTCACGTCCGAAGATGCTCTCCAGCACCCCTTCCTCGTAGCGCACGATGTAGAAGTACTCGACGGCGAAGAGGAGGATCGCGACGGGGAGGAACCAGAGGACGCAGGAGAGGGTGATCACCCCCATCCAGATGAGGAAGTTCCCGACGTAGAGCGGGTTGCGGCTCCAGGCGAAGGGACCATGGTTCACGAGCTTCTGCACATTGCGTGACCGGCGGCGCGTCACCGTCCCCGCCGTCGCGACCCCCCACATCCGCCACGCCTCGCCGAGGACCATCAGGACCGCGCCGAGGATCGTCGTGCGCAGGGTCATCCCCCCGGGGGCGACGAGGGGGACGAGCAAGAAGGGGACGGGGAGCCACCCGCGATTCTGGAAGAGGATCGCGCCGATGCGGGCGGCAGGGGTCTGCTCGGCGGCGCTCGGTGGCGCGGCGGGGGCGGGCGTCGGAGTGCTCAGTGGGAACTCAGGAGAGGGAGACAGGTGGGGCGAAGCTGGTCGACCCTGCGGATGATCGCAAGGCTTAGGCGATCCCGGCGGGGCCGCCGGGGTGCTCGGGGGCGATCAAGGCATCATCCTCCACCCAGAGGGTCCGCACCGTCACGACGATCGCGGCGAGCATCGGGATGGCGACGAAGAGGCCGAGGAAGCCGAAGACGTAGGCCGCCACCACCTGGGTCACCAGCGTGAGCGCCGGCGGGAGATCGAGCTGCTCCTTCATCAGGTACGGGATCAGCAGGTTGTTCTCGAGGAATTGGATCGCCCAGTAGACGCCCGCCACGATGAGCGCGGTGTGTGGGGTGTCGGCGAAGCCCATGAGGATCGCGGGGATCGCGCTGAGGGTGGGGCCGACATTCGGGATGAACTCGAAGATCCCCGCGATCACCCCGAGGGGGAGCGCCCCACGGATGCCGAGGAGGGCCAAGGCGACGGTGGTGACGGTCCCGATCACGAGCATCGCGATGAGCTGCGTTCGGAACCAGGTCTTGAGGGTGTCGCTGAGGGCGGTGAGCAGGGCGCTAAACTTGGCCCGTCGGTTGACCGGGACGAGGGCGATGATCCCGCGCCGATAGATGTCAGGGTCCGCGGCGACGTAGAGCGAGAGGAAGAGGACGAGGATCATGGCGCCGACAACGGCGATCGTCGATTGCAGGACGCCGAGGGCGAGTCCCGTGAGGGAGGCGCCGTAATGCGAGAGGGCGCCGAGGAGCCGGCTCCGCCCACCCACCGGTGATATCGTCACCGAGTCCGGCGTGGTGATTGGTGCCGTCGTGGCGACCGCATCCCGCGGATCGATCATGTCGAGGATCCCCGGCTGCCGGGCGGCGATCCACCCCTCGAGCTTGAGGACGGCCTCCGGGAGCTTGGTCCGGAGCTCCTGCGATTGGTCGACGAGGGTCGGACCCGTCCAGGCGGCGATCAGGACGAGGACGGCGAGCGTCCCGAAGACGACCAGGGAGGCGGCGATGGTGCGCTTGATCCGGACCCGCCGGCAGATCCGGTCGACGGCCCCACCGGCGGCGAGGCCGCAGAGGATCCCGAGAAAGGAGGTGAGGACCAGGAAGCGCGCCGACCAGAGGAGCTGGAGTCCCACGAGGGTGAGGACCACGAGCAAGGCGGCACGGACGAGGCCGGCTTGCGTGACGGGAGTCTGGGAAGTCGGGGCGTGAGTCACGGGAGGGCGGCAGAGGTCACGAGGGAATCAGGGCCCGTCGCCGAGCGGCGGCAAGGGCGCGAGGGGTGGGTCCCCCGAATAGATTGCGCGGGTGACGCCGTCTCGCGCCGATCTCCCCCCTGCGACCTACCTCGACACCGATGCGGCGGTCGAGCGGTGGCTCTCCACCATCCGGACGGCGCCGGTCCTCGCGCTCGATACCGAGGGGGCGAGCTTCCACCGGTTCGTCGATCGGATCTACCTGCTCCAGCTGAGCACGCGGGACCAGCACGCGATCATCGACCCGCTGGCGGTGCAGGCGCTCCCGCTGCTCGGTGAGCTCGTGCAGCACCCCGAGATCGAGATCGTCTTCCATGACGCGGACTATGATCTGCGTCTGCTCCGTCAGGATTACGGGTGGCAGATCCGCAACGTGTTCGACACGCGGATCGCGGCACAGCTCCTGGGGATCAAGGCGTTCGGGCTCGCGGCGCTCCTGGAGCGCTCGTTCGGGCTCAAGCTCGACAAGAAGCATCAGCGGGCCGACTGGTCGATGCGGCCGCTCAGCGCCGACATGCTCGACTACGCCGCGCAGGACACGATGCACCTGATCGGGTTGCGCGACGTGCTCCACGACGAGTTGCGGCAGCGGGGGCGTCTGACGTGGGCGCAGGAGGAGTTCCGGCGTCTCGAGTCGATCGCCTGGGCCCCGGACGATCCCGCCAATGCCTTCCTCAAGGTGAAGGGGGCGCGCGACCTCACGCGGCGCGAGCTCGCGCTCTTCCGCGAGCTGGTGGTCTGGCGTGATGCCACCGCGCTCAAACTGGATCGCGCGACCTTCCGCGTGATCGCGAACGAGGTGCTCTTCGACATCGTGCGCACCCTGCCGCGCACCGCGGACGCGCTGGGGCGACTCAAGGGGATGCCGCGCGGGATCCATGAGCGCGCCGGTGGGGAGATCCTCGCGGCGGTCGAGCGCGGCCTCGCCGTCCCGGAGGCGGAGCTCCCGCGCTTCCCCAAGTCGCCCCGATGGGAGAAGGATCCCACCTTCGATCACAAGGTCGGGGCGCTCAAGGCGGTGCGCGATGCGGCCGCCGCACGACTCGAGCTCGATCCTGGGGTCCTCTGCTCGCGTGAGCGGATGGAGTCGGTCGCGCGGTTGCTCCCACGCGAACCGCAGGCTCTCACGCAGATCCCGGAGTTCCGGCAGTGGCAGATCGCGGAGCTCGGGCCGGGCTTCGTCGGGGCGCTGGCGCCGTTCGCCAAGGACTCGCCCTACCGCGAGTAGGCGTCGCGTCCGTCGCGCGTCGCCGTTGCGTGACGTGCGCTAGAAGCCGAGGTAGGCCCGGACGCGTGGCTCGATCCGCTCCGGGGTCCAGGGCGGCGACCAGACGAGATTCATCGTGACCGTCCCCACGCCCGGGAGCGCCTTGAGCTGCTGCTCGGCCTCCGTCATGATCTCGGGCCCTGAGGGGCACCCCGGTGAGGTGAGGCTCATATCCACGCTGATATCGGCGCCCGCGAGTCTGATCTCGTAGATCAGGCCGAGGTCGAGGATGTTCAGGTTGAGTTCGGGGTCCTTCACGCGCCTGAGCGCGAGGCGGACCTGATCCTCGGTGATGGGGCCGCCTGCCGGAGGCATCGCGCCGTCATCGGTCGGTGCCGCTGGTGTGGGATCGATCGGGGTGTCGCTCATCGGGTCGGGTCGGTCAGAGGGTCAGCCACGCGCGCGACGCGACGGGGTGGCCGTGCGTGAGGCGGAGCGCTGAGCAGGTCGTGTGGTGGGACGTGGCCCAGAGGGGGCCCGCCGCGAGGTCCACCCCTGCGCGAGATCCACGCGGAAGGTGCGCGGCCAGGCCAGCGCGGTGAGCTCAGGCGCGTCGGTGATGGCGAGCGCCGCGGCATCGGCCACGTCGTGCCGCACGTCGGCGATCACGATCCCGGGGCGCTTGGCCCGAGGCTCATGCACTCGGTTGGTCAGGAGGATCACGAAGAGCTCGCGCTCCGGATCGATCCAGAGCGAGGTGCCGGTGAATCCCACGTGGCCGAAGGCGTCCATGCTCAGGAACTCGCCGGCGCCGCGCTCGCCCGCCGCGACCTCCCAGCCGATGGCGCGGGCATCGGCGACGGGGGTGATGAAGTGGCGGATCGTCGTGTCGCTGACGATGCGCACCCCGCCGTAGGTCCCGCCGTTCAGGAGCATCTGCGCGAAGATCGCGAGGTCTCCCGCCGAGCCGAAGAGCCCGGCATTCCCCGCGATGCCATTCAGTCGGAAGGCGGTCTCGTCATGGACCTCCCCCTGCAGCATCCCGACCCCGCGGAGCGTGCCCTTCTCCGTCGGGGCGATGCGCGCGCGGAGCGCCATCCCGGGGCGGTAGCCGGTGTTCACCATACCGAGCGGGGTGAGGATGCGCTCCTGCACGAAGACGTCGAGCGCCTGTTGCGCCACAGCCTCGATCACCCACCCCGCGATGATCGGCCCGAGGTCGGAGTAGAGCATGGTGGTGCCAGGGGCATGCTTGAGGGGGGCCTGCAGGATCTGCAGGCGACCACCGGCGGGATCGGTCGCGGTGCGCCAGATCGCGAGGCCAGCGGGCAATCCCGCGTGATGGGAGAGGAGCTGCCGCACCGTGACCCGCTCCTTCCCGGCCCCGGTGAACTCGGGGAGGTACTGCTGCACCGGTGCATCGAGCCGGAGCTTCCCCTCGTCCTGGAGGATCATCACGGCGGTGGTGGTCGCGACGACCTTCGTGAGGGAGGCGAGATCGTAGATCGTCTCGTCCGGACTCACGGGGCGCGCATGCTCGTTCCAGCTGATCCGGCCGTACCCCTTCTTCCAGACGGTGAAGCCACGGCGCCCGACGATCACCGCTGCGCCGGGATAGGCACCGACGGTGATCCCGCGGCGTACGATCCGATCGATGCTCGCGAGCCGCGCGGACGACATGTCGACGTCGCGCGGGGCGGCGGCGGGGACGCCCTCACCGAGGGTGAGGGTCGTGGCGAGGGCGAGGAGGGGGATCCACATCGGTCGATGACATCATGACGGGTCGCGCCCGGTCAGGGCAACCCGCTCGCGGCAGCAATGTCAGGTGCGGCGAGGAAGTCGAGCGCCGCCGCGAAGGTCGGTTCGGGGTGTTCGAAGAAGGGCAGGTGCCCCGCCTTAGGGATCCGCACCAGACGAGCATTCGGGATGAGGGCTGCGTTCGCCTCGGCCTCAATGATCGGGAGGGCATCCTGTTCGCCGTGGATGAGGAGGACGGGGACGCGGATCGCGCGGTAGCGCTCGCGCCAGTCGAATCCCTCTCGGCGCAGTTGGGCCGCGACCGCCGCGCCGGTCACGCTGAGCGTGTACGGAGGGCCGGCCACCGCCATCTGCTGATCGTGGAACCAGGCGGGATACATCGTGCGGCTGTAGGTCGCGTGGCGCTCCGGATCGGGCTCGAAGAGCGCGGTGGGGTCGAGCGCGGCGAGGGCGTCGTGTGCCGCCGTGGCCCCGCGCGCGGCGAGATGGGCGAGGGCGCGCGCA
>SXGQ01333973.1_pt1 | contig 12665 bp, 8 predicted proteins | sample 3178371 | NCBI WGS metagenome assembly SXGQ01 (sample SAMN11356859, study PRJNA531348) | freshwater metagenome | isolation source: freshwater sample F1-20 | place: China: Fuxian Lake, Yuxi | collected 2017-12-25
TCCGTCGGCAACCGCCACTCCCAGCCGTCTTGCAATACCCCGTCGATGCGTTGCTGGGTCGTCAGCTTCCGGCAATACTCCTCCGCCTCATTCCAGCTCACCGACTCCACCGGTCGATCAGTCCCCTTAAAGTGCGAAGGATTGCTCCCCATTACCGCCTCCCACTGTGCTTGCGTGCATTCCGTCTCCGCCATGAAGAACCCTCGAGTCAATACCACCTCATGCTCCATCTCATCAGGGTTTCGTCCCTCCTCCCCTCCAAGACTCCCCATTCTGTACCACCCCGCAGGAATCCACCGCACGACCACAACACCTGCTTGTCCCCTTGCTCCGGATTCAAAAGGCCGGCTGATACCCAGCATTGATGCCATTTTGGCCTCGGCAGCCAACCCCGGATTCTCTCGCTCCTCAGCTTCAGCTTTTTGCCGAGCCTCTTCTGCCTGACGATAGCGTTCGTCGGCTTCAGCTTTCGCCTTCGCATGTTTTTCGGCTTCAGCTTTCGCCTTGGCTCGTTCTTGAGCTTCTCTCGCCTCGGCAGCAAGTAGCAGCCGCCTCTGAATGTCCTCCTCAATACCCTCCAGCCGCGGCCTAAGTCCGGCTGTCCCAAAACGCAACGCCTTCTGGTATTCACCATTCCCGGATAATGTGTGTTGATGTTGCAACAGGTCCGATTCACGCCTCATTCCAAGCCCGGCTAGCGCCTTCACCCAGTACGCTTCGCCAGTCTCGGGCTCTCGGTCCAGCACCCGTTCCGCATACTCCTTCGCTGACTCAAACTCTCCATCCTCCAAAAACAGCCAAGCCCGCCTTAACCATCCAGACGTCTCACCCCCTACCCGGCCTCCGCCAATGGGAGGCGTTCCTGCAAGGCCCCCCTCACACCAGCGTAGGACCTCCTCGTGCGACCACCGCTTCTCCGGGTCGTAGTCCAGTAGACCCTCGAGCAAGAACTTCCACCGATCCGAGACCGCCCGAGGCACCTGTGGACGAAACTCGTGAGTCACAAACGAGCGTTGGATCTCCGCTGGCGACTTACCAGCGTGGGGATGACGCCCCATCAACGACTCCTGCACGATCATCCCCAACGACCACCAGTCGTCCGTCATCGACACCAGTCCCGACAACTGCGCCGGTGACGCGTACATCGGGCTGGCGTCCCGCCGGCCCAACCGGCTCCGACGGTTGGCAAAGGTCGCAATTCCATAATCCCCCAGCTTGTACACCCGCTCCGTCGTCCCACCGATCAGGATGTTGGTCGGCTTCACATCCCGGTGGGCGATCCGCCGCGAGTGCAGTGCCTGCAACGCCTTCGCCATCTGCCCCACCAACTCCAGCAGTTCTGCCTCGTCATCCCAGTGCCGGGCCTGAATCTGCCCCTCGCACTCCTCCATCACCTCGCAGTACCGGCCCGCAAGACAGCCGCCCTCGGCGGCAATGCCATGCTCCAAGATCCGGACCAGCCCCGGACAGGCCAATTCCCGGATCGCATCCAGCACCTCAGGGTCGGGCATCACCGGCTGCTGCTTCGCCTCTCTGTCTTCAAACACATAGGCCTTCAGGATGGCGACTTCGCCCCGATCCCGTCCCACAACGAACAACTCGGCCTCCCCGCCTGCGCCCAGCTTCCCTCGGATCCTCCAGCTACCCAGCCCCGTCCACTCTTGCTGGCCACCACTCCCGGAAACGCCGGTCTCACGGAGGGTCGGGTCGATGCCGGAGCTCCGGGATTCCCGGAGGGTCGGGTCGACACCCCGAAAATACCGGAGACCGGAATCACCCTGGGTACCATCAAATGGATCGAGTTGACCGTCAGGGGTGGAAGAACTGCTCATGTCAGATAGGAAAGGATCCTCCGAATAGGCCCCATTGCGTCAATTGGTTTGCAAAGACGATTGGAAAGCTGTTTCCCCTCCACCGTCCGCAAGGAGCAATATGGTTGAATGTCTGCACCCCACGGCCAACGCCGCAGCCATCGGACCACTAAAACATCGCGACAGGCTGAGAGTATAGGGCACTGTCCCGGCCCTTGACCTCAGAGGACATCTTAGTCCAAATTTTGAGAGTACCAGTCAGCAAATATTTACCCGACTGGAAAATTGAAGCTCCAAAGCGTATCCAGCAATTCGCTGACTCGGCGTAGAACAACCGGATCGGTCGGTGACTTATGGCAACGGTCCATTTGAATTCTCCACGTGATCAAGACCTGTCCCATCTGCGAAGACCCCATGGCGGCGGAAAAGTTCTGGTCCGGCCATGGGGATCAGTATTGCCTCGAGTGCGGGCGGAGGCGGCCTCAGGCCCCTGAGCCGGGCACATCGCCGGCCGCCGGGACCTCCATCAACAATGCGGTCTACGGCGGTGACGTGACCGGTGGCTCCAAGTTCGTCAACTACGGTACCATGACCATGACGGCTCCGACCCGGATGGAGACCGATCTCCGAGGGAACGGTCTGGACCGCCATCCCACCGGATTGGCAAATGGCACGGGAGCCCATCAGAATCTCGGGAACGCCGTCGTCGCCGGATCTGTGGCAGGAGGGGATCTCACGGTCAATCACGGCACCATCAGCAACCAGCACACCCACGTCTACCGGGATGACACCCGTCAGACGGTTCCGTGCGGCGTCTGCACACGTCAGGTCCCCCTGAGCCAAACACTGAGACCGTGTCCGCAGTGCGAAAAAGCCGTCTGCCGGGAATGCAACGACCTCCGACAGGGTGAGCGGTTGACCAAAATGTGCCTCTGCTGCGGCAAACAAGCGTACAACCAAACCCTCGAGCAGGTGTATGCCGATGGATTGGTAGGAACAGCTGAGCTTCAACTGCTGCAACAGCTCTGCCACACATGGGTCATCCCAGATGTGCTTGCGAATAGCTGGCGACGGGACTTCGAAAGGTCGACCAAGGCGGCCAGGCCCTCGGTTCTCGAGCTGAGCCGATTCGACCGGGCCGAGATCCATGAGGCTGATGTGCTCCGGCAGTCTGGGGATCCAGCCGCGGCCATTGAAAGACTGAAGCCGATCCTCCGGCGATTCCCGGTACCGCCCGCCGAACTCATGGGCAGATATCTGTCGGCTCTCGTCCTCCAGAATCCCTGCACGGCAGAGCACGACATCGGCAAGATCGAACTGCAATTCGCACAGCAGGCGGACGACCTCGCCCTCGAGTTCCTCGTTGCGCGGCACGAATGCTTTTTGCTCCTCGATGGCCATGAGGGAGCCCAACGGGCCATCACGGCAACGGCCCAGTCGCGGTTCCGCCAGCATCCACGGATCCTCATGAAGGAGCTCGAGGCGCGACTCGATGCGTGGAACACCGGTTCCCCGGCGGGATCCTCGATACTCGACCTGATCGAGGAGCGAATTCATTCGTTGCCAAAGGACCTAGGGCTAGCCACCCCGTTCGAGGGTCCTCTGGGCCACGAGGCCCAGTTTCTGGGAAACTACATGAAATTCAGCCGGATGGGGCGCATGCCCGAAGTCGCGGAACCAGACCTGCAGGCGAGGCTATTCAGGAAAACGCAGTGGCTCCTCGGGGGGGAGCTCCTAGTCTCGATCGAGCATAAGGGTCAGCAGGGCCCACCCCTGCGGTGGCCCGATGGTGCAATCCTTGGGCGCGACCCCGAGAATTGCCCCCGGCAGATGCTCTACCAGCTCCTGCGGCCCCATTCGACCACACCCTCGACGAGCATCAGCGCCTCCCTTGGATGCCAGCGCCCTGCGGGCTGCAGATGTGTGTTCTGCCTCGTCGCCTCCCAGTTCGCCTCCATCTCACGGAGGCATTTCATGATGCGTCGGACCGGGGGAATCTGGTGTCTGACGCCGTTTGGCTCCGCCAACGGCATGCCTGTGCTGGACTCGGTCCCGGCTGGCCCCGACCAGAACACCCAGTTGCGATCCGGCCCGAACCGGCTGCGTCTCCATGGACTCGCGGCCACGCTGACGGTGCGACCTTTTCCCCGATATCCCGTGCATCCGCCGAACTGAGCCTTCCAAACTCCGACCCAAAAACCATGAAGTGCATCCACTGTGAACACGAAAACATCGACACCGCCAAATTCTGCGTGAAGTGCGGCGAGCCCTCCATGCAGCCGAAGCGCGAACCTAAGGATGCGGGTATCTGCTCCTGCGGGGCACCCCTTCGGCTCGGTGCTCGGTTCTGCACCGTGTGTGGCACACCGCAGGCACCCGTCCCTCGGGACGCAACCGCACAACCGGCCCCGGTACCCTCGCCCAGGGTGGATCTTGCGACCAGCGCACCCACGGTCAGTCCCTGGTTGCAAGACAGCACCGTGGCATGGCGTCTCGAACCGGGAGTCCTTGTCGAGAACGTCTCGGCAGGCAGAGCCGCCAACCTGTGCTTGGCTCGCAGGCTGATCGTCGAGCCAGGAACCCGGATGCTGGTCTTCAGGAACGGAGCCTTGGCGGCGACCCTCGATTCCGGCCACTTCGAGCTTCCGACGGTCCAGCTGGATCAAATTCCGGGGTATCAGGGTCGTGTGCGCAGCACTCAATCGGGCGGGGAACGCTGGACCGGAGGAATCCGACAGGTTGCAAGCGCCGTGATCGGAGCCGCGGCCGAGGGAGCCCGCAGCTTCTGGAACTGGTGCCGGGAGAGCGTCATCGGCGTCCGCGAGCAGGATCTGCCGCCCGATCGGCGCCGCCAACGGGCCACTGAACAGCCAGGGCGAGGTAGCGGAGACACCCAACGCCGACCTCTACTCGGCGACGCCATTCGTTGGGAACCGGGTTTCGATGTCATCAGCGCCGCCGCAGTGATCCATGTGGTCCTCGCGCGGGCAGGTGCCTTCAACCTCCAATTCGTGTTCGAGGGCCTCGCCGGGGTAAACGGCGTCGCGGCGGAGCGGGTGGGTGTTGAGATCGAGGTCGAATTGACCGACCTCCGGGCACTGTTCGATCGTTTCGTTGCAGATCGGGGGGTGCTGACGATGGAACAGCTCGCGCTCGACCTGACGCCGTTCATCCGGACCCGTGTCGCCGAGCGGATTCGAGGGTTAAAGCCCTCGGAGATCGAGAACAACAGCGAGGTGCTGCGGACGCTAGGGGCGGACCTATCGGTGGAGCTGCAGCAGGCAGTCCCGGGGATTACTGTCCGCAGAGTCCTCCATGTCACCTTCAGCCACAAGGAGCTCGAACGGCTCGAACGGCTGCGTCAGGAGCTCACGCTCGCCCGGGAGGGACTTGGCGTGGCCCGGGAGCAGGCAGACCTCCAGAATCTCGTCGACAACGAGTCCCTAAGGGCCGAGTTGCAGTCGCTCCGTACCGTGGAGGAACGACGGAAAGCGCTCCGGGAGTTCCACGAGATCACCATGCGTGCCAACAACGTCATTCTCGACCGGCAGGGTAATGCGGTGAGCCGCGACGAGCTCGGCAACCACGAGGAGGGACGTAAAATCGATGTCGAACGGCGCAGGATCGATGCAGAGATCGACCGCCAAGTCGCCTTGATGGAGATGGCCACTCGCCTCGAGGAGGCCCAGGACCGCGACAAGGAGGATCGGCTCATGGGAGAGATCTCTGAGCGCGGGCTCTTAAGACAGGAAAGCGTAGAGATCCTGCGGGAACAGCTCGGACAGCGACGACGCCTTCGTGGAGGCCAGAATTCTCAGGATGCTTGGATCGCCGAGGCCGGATTCAACCAAGACCGGTCAAGGATCGGACTGATCCACAAACAGTTTCTCGCGCTGCTTTCAATCGACCACCGGAACGAGCAGGACGAAAAACAGCGGGACTGGGACTACAGGTTCCGCAGCCAAGATGCCGCTCGGAAATTCGAGCTGGACCGCGATGGGCTGCGCCGTGGAGGTGAACTGAAGGGCCTCGAACAAACGCAGGCGCTCTCTGATGCCGCCCATGCGGGCAGCCTTGAGGCACAGAAACGCGCCAACAAGCGGCAGCAACTGGCCGAAGAGGTGGGGTTCGCGCAGCTGTATGCGGACGAAGAGATGGTCCGCCTCCGATCCTCGATCGAGCGAAGCCGAATTGCGAACGAGAAGGCCGTTGAGGACGCGAAAACCCAGGGAACCCTATCCAATGTGGCTCGAGGGACCCGCGTGGCCGATGAGGAGGCCAATCTCCGGATTTCCGGAATGCGGGACGATCAGCGTCATGCCCAAGACACCCTCAAGGCCGAACTTGAGCACCTCAAGGCCACTCGCGACCAAGAGATCCGGCTTAAAGAACGCCAGGCGCAGCTCGACGCCCTGAAGGTCGCAGCAGACATCCGAATTCGGACCACCGATGCAGAACAATCCCACGCCACAAGAATCAGGGAGCTCGACAACGAGCGGGCGATCAAGTTGGCCGAGGAAGAAACCCGGAAGTATTCTGGGAAATCCTTCGAACAGATCATGGCGTTGAATCCCAACCTGAACCCGGAGGTGGCCAAGGCTTGGGCCGTGGTCGGCAGCGGCAAAGCCGATGCCGAGGCCCAGAAGCGGATCGCAGAGCACGCCCATGAACTGGCTAGGATCGAGAGGGAGAATGCGGAACGCGTCGCCCAGTCAAGCGGACAGATGATGGACCGCATGGAACGCATGTTCAATACCATGGCAGGTGTGAAAGAAACCCAGACATCCCACGGGAAGGCCCAACAGATGGAACAATCCAATCAGCAGGCCCACTACAAGGACCAACTGCTTCAGGCGGAGAAGGAGAAGACGCAGATGGCCCTGGACCAGACGAAGCAGTTCGTCGGATCCGTTACCGATGTCACCAAGACCAGTTTCGGCGCAGCGGCTCATGCTGCATCTGGGGTGCCGACGACGATGCAAGCGATCGGCCGCCGGTGCGTCAAATGCAGTAAAGCGTATCCGAACATGGCTGCGTTCTGTGAGGACTGCGGAATACAGCTCGGCTAGTATTGAAAAAATCTGCCATGGACCCTCTTCCAGACGAAAAGAAACTGCCGGGTCCCGGCGGGACGCCAGCGGGACTTCCGGACCAAAATCGGGTTACTCTGACGGGCCACCTCCTGTTCTTGGTTCATGCCCGGGGATCCAAGAGCGAGTCTTGGGTGCCTTATCTGGTCGTGGCCCCCTCTCAAGTCCATCGACTCCATCGGGAGGGGGATAACCCGTTCCTTGAATCGTCGTTGACCCTTTTCCATGGCCGCCACGTGGCGGTTCATGGTCATTGGGAACCATCGGGACGTTTCCTAGTCGTGGAGGACTGCCAAGCATGTCCTCCACCTTTCCCGGTCCGGGAGGAAACCCTTCCATGAACCAATTCTGCGGGGACTGCGGGGCGGTACGCGCCCCAGACGACCGATTCTGCGGCGCCTGCGGTGCTGAATTGGCCACAGATGTGACCATTCGAACCCTAGATGGAAAAGGGCGGCTCGCTTGGCTTGATTGGCTGGGTGGCGACTGGACGGATCCCTCTGCCACGCCGCCGACATCCGGTCTTAGTGGCCCCAAGGGGATCCTGTTAACGAATCGACGCCTCCTAGAGGCACAGGGGCCCCGGATGAACGGATGTGTCTCGCGCTTCGTCTCGAGGCGTCATGACCAAGCCGGCGTCTCGTGGCATGTCCTCGACGCCGGGGATGAACTGGGCCTGTCCTCGGATATCGCCGACTACGTGGACTTCCTCACCCATCACCGGGAACGTTTTTTTCGGGATACCGAGGACGATCCCGTTCCGGTCCTCCTGTTCGGTTCTGAATCCATCATCCCGATGGCGGTGGTCGCGGATCCCGCCGGCTTCGGCAACGATGGCGACATCGACACGGACCTTCCCTACAGTCTGCAAGAGGTGAGGGATGACTGGTCCTCGCTCCTCTCGAAGTTCCGTCCCCGCTCGACAGTCGGCCGTATCCCGTTCGGCGCCCACTACGGTATGGCGCATTTGGAATCGTATCTCGACGCCTGTGGTCTCATGGCGACGGGACAGTCCACTGAGTCGGTGTTCGGCCTTTCAGCAAGGTGTTGGGAGGGGGCATCCCGGTCCGTCCACGACGATGTCTGCGGGGCTGAGGCAGGACCGCTCCACCTTTCGCCGACGATAGAGAGCGGTACGGTGCGGGGCATCCTCGATCCGCGCGGCCATTGGCACTACTTCAACCTCCATGGCTCGGATGCCGATCCACATTGGTTTGGGCAGGACGAAGGCAACTACCCGAGAGCCTGGCATCCGGATCTTTTCCGACATCTGAACGCATGGAACATGGTGGGGGTCGAGGCCTGCTACGGCGCACGTTTCATTGGCCATGCGCCAAAAGAGAGTGCGATGCTGACCGCCCTAGGGCACAGGACCGTGGCCTTTGTGGGTTCGAGTCGCATCGCCTACGGCCCGCCAGATCCCCCCGAGGCCTACGCGGACCTCGTCATCCGGGACTTCCTAAAGGCGGCAAGATCGGGATTACCGGCGGGCGAGGCGTTGTCACTGGGACACGTTTCGGTCCTCAGTCAGTACCTAGGAGACCCTGACCTCATCGTCAAGACCGTCCTCGAATTCAACCTGTTCGGGGATCCGCTGGTGCGGCTTCCGGGTCCGCGCTCCTGGAGATCTCCAACCCCGGCAGCCAAGCAACTGGTTTCCAGAACCTCGGTTCCAAAGGTGGAACGCATCGGTCGCAGCGGGGTGAACGTTTTGAACGAGGTGCGACGGATGGTCGAGGGGCGTGCGGCCGCCCTCCAACATACGCTGGACCTGGCTCTCAGTAGATACCCGGGACTCCGGACCACCCTACCAAGGGTCTCCCGGATCACATTCCCCGCCCGACCCGGTTGCTTGGATTCAGATCAATGGTTCCGCTTCCACTACTTGGCGCCCAAATCCGCCGATCAGATGCCAATCGAGGTGCTGGTCTACTGCGATTCCAACGGGGCACTTCGACAGGTCGTGGAGGCGAAATAAAATGTTCCGTCAGGAGCACTCTATTTTGGGAACCTTTGGGTAAATCGCCGAGCAACCGAACTGAACTAATTTCAACCTCAAAAAGAAAATTCATCCCGCATGAAATGTTGCCCAAACCCCGATTGCACAGAACACCGGAAGGAGAACTCGAGAGGCAAATTCTGCCTCGAATGCGGACAGATGCTGGCCGATCTTCAGCTTGCTGTGCCACATTGCCAGAACGTCGAGTGTCCGAATGCCCGCCCGAGTGCCGAACTCAAAGGAAGATTTTGTCAGGAGTGTGGTGAAAGGATCGTTATTCCGAGTACTTCCCGTTCCGAACCTTACGGTGTTAAGCCCGCCCCCACGTCCTCAAAATCCTCGGCCGACATCACCGTGAGAACATCTGCTTCCGCCTTGACGGATAGCAGTTCGGGCAATGAAGCACCGCGGTGGACCGATGCCGCCCAAACTCCATGCAACCCGGTCCGAGAAATGTCTAAAGCCGCTTGGGACAACTGTGGCATACTAGGCGAAGCTCCAACCTTAACGGGATCCGAGGACGTCCTGGCACGATTGGATACGCTGCTTGGACTGGTACCAACACCGAGCGGGGAACCACCAACTACTCCCCGGCCGACCGGAATGAAAACCGAGGAGTCGAAAATCAAACCCAACACGACCGATATCCCTGGCTCGCCAATGGAAAACAAGGAAGACCGGTACGTGGCGATGTCGGTGGAGGAACTGAAGGGTATCCTTAGGAAACGGGATGATACCGAAGCCTTATATACCTTAGCGATGCGTTACACTGAAGGCTTGAGCGTCGAGCAAAATACCGCGGAAGCGTTCAATCTTCTGGAGAAGGCGGCGCAACGTGGCAGCGCCAAGGCCCAACGGGAGCTTGGCTCACGCTTCGTCAGCACGACCGATGAGGAGAGAAACGTCAAAGAGGCTGTGAAATGGTTGGCCAAGGCAGCCGAACAAGACGACTCGGAGGCCCAATTTAAGCTGGCATTGCTCTACTGGACCCAATTCGGCAACAGAAGCCACTTCCATAGTGCTGGCGATTCGGACCAACTATTCTTCAAAGGCCTCAAAAGGTATCACATCGACCAATTGACCGGGCGTCATGACCACGGCATTAAATTGAATGACGCAGAGACAGTCCGATGGGCACAAAAGGCTACGGAGAAAGACTACCCAAGGGCATGGCTCCTCCTTGGCTATTGCCATGAATATGGTGCCGGTATAACTCAGGAAGACGCTCTCAAAGCATTGGATTGTTTCAGGCGAGCTGCAGATCAAGGAGACCCAGATGCACAATACCAATTAGCCTGTTATTATAGTTCTGCGATTGGTGTTGCGGAAGACCGCGGCCAGGCGGTGGCTTGGGCTGAAAAATCAGCCATACAGAATCATGTCGCTGCCCAACGCTTCTTGGGTATGGCGTACCGAGAGGGCAATGGAGTCGAGCAGGACTATGAGAAGGCGGTGGAGTGGTTCAAAAAATCCGCCGAACAAAGAGACGTCCGCTCCATGTATCTGCTCGGTATAAGCTTTCACCAAGGCATTGGTATGGATCAGGACCACAGTCAGGCATTCGAATGGATTAGAAGAGCAGCAAGGCAAGAAGACCCTGAAGCGCAACTAGCACTTGGAACACTTTATCAGAACGGTGAGGGTGTCCAAAAGAACGTTTCGGAAGGCGCCAAATGGTATTTAAAAGCCTCCGACCGTGGATCGGATGGCCACCTCGGGCTTGCCGAAGCTCAATACAAGTTAGGATGTTGTTATTATGCGGCCGAAGGGGTCTTCTATGACATTGATGCGGCCAAACTTTGGTTCAGTCGGGCTGCAGACAAGGGTCACACGCTGGCAAAGAAGGCGTTGGTAACAAAAAAATTCCAAAAGTAACCTTATATGTTATCGTCGACTCGAAAACTTCCAACTTTTTAGGGATTTCAGCACGATTCTTTACACGCACATCACTGGGGAACCACAGTAGCCAAATTTAATTTTGAAGGAATCGTTGCAGTTTTCATTGATTGACAGACTCTGCTTTTAAATTCTATGCGTCGATTAAATTAGTGGCCCCACTTTCTCGGTATTTGAAATTAATGATTATTTGATAAATAGAAGCCATAGCCAAAATCCCGAAAATAAATATCATTCCAACCTGATCTGCAACCGACTCTGTTTTTCTAAATTTTTCTATTGCTACTGCAACCACAAGACAAAACATGAGCGAGCAGAAACCAGTAGATATTATTGCTACTGTAAAACCTATTGCAGGTCTCTTTGCCCGCTCCGATTCTTTGAATTGTTTAAACCGCCGGCTTGAGGCCCAAATACACAAGGCAACCGCTTCCCGATAGGTCCACTCGGGTTGGTCAATGATCGGACATAGATTAGCGTTCAGTCTGATAAGTACCCAGTTTTCAGGATGTCGCACGGTCTCTAACGGCACCTTTAGAACATTCCAGTCTGCTTGCTTGAGCCAAAGCTTGGCTTTCTCCTCTTCCTCTGGATCAAGCGATTGCAGCACGGTCCGGACCCAGTCAAGCTCATTTTCGACAGCGAGATCGAAACCTTGCCTCTTCGCCGTCTTGGCCTCCGTTTCCGCTTCTTGACGTTCCTCGGCCTCTCTCTCCACGGAAGCAAAGTGCTCTCGCGCCAATCGATCATCTTGAACTCTTTGCCGAGCCTCGTCGACCTTACGGCGTAAGCGTGCGGTGAACCCCATGGTTCCCAATTTGTTTTGAGCCAGGCGACAGTGAGGGATGCATGACATCCAAAGCCCTCGCCGGCGTCGCCACCAACCCGAGATCGATCAACTGATCCGTGAGTTCCGGGACTCCGGGCTCAACCAGCGGGAGTTTGCCCAAAAGGTCGGCGTCCACCCACTGACCGTGAACCGTTGGATCCGAACCTCTTCCGTCGATGGCGCCAACCCACCGGCTAGCAGCGCAGGTCGCGATGGCGATCCCACGTCGCCACCCCGATTTGTCGCGGTCGAAGTCCGACAAAATCTGACGGCTCGATCATCCGCAGCAGCCACGCCTAGCGACTGGCCCGAGATCGTGGCCCCCAATGGATGGAAGCTGCGGGTTCCCCTCGGAGCTGAGTTCGGTTGGGTCGGTGAGCTTCTGGCCCAGTTGCCCCCGTGCTGAGCTTTCTCTCGAACACACGGGTTTACCTCGCAGCCGGGGCCACTGATTTGAGGAAGTCCTTCGACACCCTGGCGGGCGTCGTTCGCGAGTCGCTTCGACTCGATCCGCTCTCGGGTCATTTGTTCGTCTTCACCAACTCACGGAAGAACCGCATCAAGATCCTGTTCTGGGACAACACAGGCTGGTGGCTTTGTGCCAAACGTCTGGAGGCCGGGACGCTGGCCTGGCCGGCGTCACCGACTCCATCGATCGAGCTCTCCAGCGAGGAGCTGACACTGCTGCTCAGCGGCATCGATTTGTCGAAGACGCATCGCCGTCCGTGGCTTCATCGGAGCCCACAAAACGGGTCTGCTCAACGCGATGAAAAGCATTCGAAACCGCGGTAAAACTGAGAGCGTTTTCGGCGGTTCTAAAAATCAATAATCACCAATAGAAACAGCCTTTTTTGGCAGCGTTATTGCTGCGGTTTTAGTGTGGCGACTCTCCCCAATCCAACCCCTGCGACGCTCGAGGAAGCAGTCGTTTTATTGGGGTCTTTGGTGACTGAAAAACGTTTGCTCGAGCTTCGCATCCAGGACCTCGAACACCGCTTGTATGGCTCAAGCTCCGAGAAGCTGCCGATCGAGGATCGCCA
>SXGQ01784266.1_pt1 | contig 12665 bp, 13 predicted proteins | sample 3178371 | NCBI WGS metagenome assembly SXGQ01 (sample SAMN11356859, study PRJNA531348) | freshwater metagenome | isolation source: freshwater sample F1-20 | place: China: Fuxian Lake, Yuxi | collected 2017-12-25
ACATGGCCCATGATGGTGATGATGGGTGCCCGGGGCAGCAGGTCCTCGACAATGTCGTCCTTGTCCAGCTCGAGCTTCGGCTCGCGAGGCTGGATGTTGGTCTTGTGGGTCTCGAGGTCGCGTCGCTCGGTCTCGAAACGGAAACCGTTCTTCGCGCAGAGCCGCTGTGCCACATCGGCATCGATCGTCTGGTTGACCGTGACGAAGACGCCCATGCCCATGAGATCCGCGATGATCTGGAACCCTTTCCGGTTCATCTTCTCCGCCAGCTCGCGGATCGCGATCGGCGGTTTCATGATGATCACCGGCGCATCGACCGGAGCCTGGACCTTCGGTGAGGCGGGTCGGGGTGCCGGAGCCGTGGCGCGTCCACCCACCGAACCCGGTCCCGAATACCTCGGGCCGGCCGGTCCACCACGCCCGCGGTCCGCAGCGCCCCGGCCCCGGTCGTCACGGGCGGAAGGCTGTGGGGCACCTCGTCCACGGCTGAACCGATCCAGATTGACCCGGCCCACCAGGTCACCGACGCGTGGACCCGCGGGAGTGGCCGGCGGAGACGTGGACTGGGGAAGAGCTGCCGGAGACGCGGGCGCCGGGGGAGCCTGCGACCCCGAAGGAGCGATACGGGCCTCTTCAACGGGTCCGGACGTGTCGGCGGCGGCTGGGATCGGCAGAGCTCCAGGATGGGTCTCCTTGCTGGCCAGACCTGGAACGGCGACGGGCGCCGGAGGCGCCACGGGTGTCAAGGACGACGCCGGCACCGCGGCAGCCGGACCAGCGGAGATCGATACCTCAGGGAGTTCCGGAACCGGGGGTTCGGAAGCGGGCTCCGCGGACTCAGGGGCAGCTGCAGGAGCGGGGGCCGGCGGGATGATGATGACCGGTTTGTCAGCCTCGGCAACCACCTCCGGCACCGCTGGTGCCTCGGAAGCCCCGGGTGCGAGGGGAAGAAGCTGGTCCCGAAGGTACTCCGCCGTGATCTTGTCGAGCGAGCTCGACGCCACCTTGGCGGCGGCGATGCCGAGCTCCTTCGCCTTGGAGAGAACGACCTTGTTCTCAAGTTTCAACTCCTTGGCGATCTCGTAGATTCTGACGGGCATAGTGTTTCGTTCTTCGACTCTTCAGGCGAACCCATCCCACAGGGGTGGGTTGGCCGATTTCAACGTTCAGGATTGGGTTGCGGATTCTGGGGACGCTCCGGGCTCGACGGGCACCGGGGCGGGCAGCTGCCGACGGATCAGCTCCCCACGGGCTGCCTCGAGGATGCCCGAGGCCGCCTCGCCAATTTCGGGATTCTGGGACAGGTCGGCCACCTCGGCATCCAGCAGGGACTCGACCCCATGGAAGCCCATGTTGACCAACACCCGGGCATGATCGACGGAGATCCCCGGGACGGAGGCGAGCTCCTGCACCGCATGATCCACGCGGGCCTCGAAGCTGTTGACGTCGGCCTCGGGCTCGATGTCGATCTCCCAACCGGTCAGCCGCGACGCCAGCCGCGCATTCTGCCCGCGACGACCGACCGCCAGCGGAAGCTGATCCGGGGTGGTGGTGACACGAACACGGCGATTGGCCTCGTCGATGTCGAAATTCTTAAGCCGGGCCGGGTCAAGCGCCTTGGAGACGAAGGACCTGACGTCGGAGGACCAGGGGATGATGTCCACCTTTTCATTGTTGAGCTCGCGGACGATGTTCTTCACCCGCTGTCCCCTCAGACCGACACAGGCGCCCACCGGATCAACCTTCGAGTCCCGTGAAGACACCGCGATCTTCGTGCGGAAACCCGGCTCGCGGGCGATCGCCTTGATTTCGATCGTTCCGTCCTTCAGCTCGGCGACCTCGGCCCGGAAGAGGCTGAGCACGAATGCAGGATCCGCACGGCTCAGGATGATCTCGGGACCATGGGGAGTCTGCTCGATCGCCTTCAGGAAGCACCGGATCCGCTCCCCGATCTGGTATTCCTCGGTCGGCACACGCTCCCTGTTCGGGAGCACCGCCTCGGACTTGCCAAGGTCGAGGATGACATCCGACCTCTCGAACCGGCGCACCGTCCCGCTGACGATCTCCCCGACGCGATCCTTGTATTCCGAATAGATCTTCTCCTTTTCTGCCCGGCGGATGTAGCCGGTCAGGGCCTGCTTGGCATGCTGGGAGGCGATGCGTCCGAAGCCGGACGGGGTCACCTCAACCTCGACCTCATCACCCACCTTGGCTTCGGGGTGGCCGGCACGACGAGCATCGAAGACGGAGATCTGGTCGTGCTTCGAGATGATGCGTTCGGCGACGATGAGCTTGGCCCAGGCCTGGATCACACCGGACCGGGGATTGATCTCCACGCGGAGATCCCGGGCGGGACCCACGGCACGCTCGGCTGCGGTGACGAGCGCCTCATGGACAGCGCCCAGCAACACATCTCGGCTGATGCCTTTCTCTTTCTCAAAGAAATCCAGTTGGGCTAGCATTTCAGCATTCATAGGCGGACGACCTGCATCGCTCTGGGGCAAAAAAAAAGCCGGTTTTGAAAACCGACTTTTCCTTGGCGAGAACCGCCCCAGCAAGACGCTTTCGGTAGAGAAGTAGAGTTTCCAGGGCAGTTAGCGTCAAGCCGAAGTTCCCGTTCAGACTCAGCATGCCCTGCACCCAGGGTCATCGGCACCCGCCCTCCGTGGATCCCTGCTCCGTGGCTCCACGGTCTGGAACAGTCCTTGCCGGAAGCCACGGGTCTGGCCCTAGCCTCCTGCCACGCCCATGAACACCTGGCCTGTATGGACCCTCATTGCCGTCACCTCGTGGGGGTTCTGGGGCGTTCTGTCACGCCTCCTCGGCGACGCGCTGTCGCCCGAACTGGGGCAGGCGCTCTCGACCCTCGGGCTCATCCCGCTCCTCGTTCCCCTGGCGCTCCGGGAGGGCCCGGGCCTGCTTTCGGCATCCCGACGAGGGGTGGGGCTCGCCCTGTCCGGAGGACTCGTCACCTGTCTGGGCAACGTGACGTACTACTCGGCCCTCCATCGCGGGGGCGCCGCCGCGACCGTGGTGACCCTCTCCGCACTTGCACCGATTGCAACACTGACCCTCGCCATGGTGCTGCTTCGGGAACGCCTCAACCGGATGCAGGTCGCCGGCACCGGGTTCGCCCTGGTCGCACTCGGGCTGCTGAATGTCCAACCCGACGGCGCCCTGCTCTCCCCCGTGGTCGCCCATGCCATCCCCCCGATCCTGCTGTTCGGGGTTTCCGGGTTCCTGCAGAAGATCGCCACCCAGCATCTGACCGCCTCCCAGGCCACGCTCTGCTATCTGGGCGCCTTCGTCCCGGTGGCGCTCTGGTATGGGCTCCGTGAACCCTGGCCGGCCGCGATTCCACTCCGATCGTGGTTCCTCGTCGTTGCGCTCGGGTTTTTCCTGGGTCTCGGCAACCTCGCCGTGATCACGGCGTTCGCGGTCGGAGGCAAGGCGTCTGTCATTTCACCGCTCAGCAACCTCTACCCCATCATCAGCCTTCCCCTCCTGCTCCTTCTCGGCGACCGGATCGGACCGAGGGAATGGGCGGGCATCGCGCTCGCCCTGGTCGGGGCGATTGGTCTGGGTTGGGAGGGATCCCCCGTCAATCCCGGGCAGACCCAAAAACGCTGAGGGCCGACACGGACCCACGGGCCCCTAGGACCATCGACGCGGTCCGCGACTCAGGACGGAGCCGAGCCCAGGGACCGCCTCCCGGTCTTCAGACATCCCACCAGCCGGTCGAGCACCGCCAGCTGACAGATCCGGGGACCGATCGAGAAGCTGCCCTCCGGGGGCTCCACCGTCTGGGTCGGCAGGAAGACGTCGACACCCCAGGCGAGTTCGCTGGCGGGTTCGTTGCTCAGTCCGATCGTCGGTACCCCTGCACCGCGGGCTTCCCGGATGGCCCGGACCGGAAACTGGCTTTCGCCGGAGTGGGAGATCGCCAGCAGGACCAGCCCCTTGACCGGTGGGGTCAGTGCAAACGTCAGCATCTGGGCATCCGATACCGCCAGCGCCTGCTTACCGAGGGTGAAGAGGACGTCGTTCAGGATCAGGCCGATCCCATGCGAGGCCCCGATCCCCACGAGCACGACCCGGGAGGCGCACCGCAGCAGGCGCGCGGCCTTCGGCAGGGCGGCGGCGCTCGCCTCCAGCCCTGCTTCGATGTCGTCGGCGTAGTCGAGGTGCCCGATCAGGGATCCAGGACGCGGGACGGCTGCACCGGCCGACGTCAGCTCGCGCAGGACGTTGTACTTCAGGTCCTGGAAGCCATCATACCCCGCGGCCCGACAGGCCCGCACCACCGTGGCATCGCTCGTCCCACACGACGCCGCCACATCGCGGAGACTCCCGGAGGCCACGCACCCAAGGTCACGCAGGAGCCGACGCGCAACCTCAGCCTCGCTGGGCCGCATCGTCGACAGACTCCCCTCGAGGGTCGCGCGGACGTGCATCCGCGACATAACCACGATTCCTGTTGCAGACACAACATCGACCCTCTTCCCTCTGGCCCGACAGCATTCCAAGAACACCAGCCCCCATGCAGAACTTCATCGAACTCCTCCACGCCGGCGTCGTCCTCGGCGATGGCGGCTATCTCATCGAACTCGAGCGTCGTGGCTATGTGGACAGCGGTTCGGGGCGGGAGAAGGTGGGCACCGGCCGCGGAAGCGGACAGTTCACGCCAGAGATCGCCATCGAGAACCCCGAGGCGCTACGGGAACTCCATCGGGAGTTCGTCCATGCCGGATCACAGGTCCTCCAGGCCCTGACCTTCTTCGGCACCCGGGAGAAGTTGAACCGGGCCGGATACGGTTCGGACACCGAGCGGATCAACGCCGCCGCCGTGAAGCTCGCCCGGGAGGTGGCCGGCGACCGCGCACTGGTCGCCGGAAGCGTTTCGCGGACCCAGCTCATCGAGCGTGAGGGGATGGGTTCTCTGGGCAAGGCGTCTGACCATATCGCCGAGCAGATCCGTCTGCTGAAGGACGCCGGCGTGGATTTCCTGATCCTCGAGACCTTCTTCCACCTGGCCGAGATGCGCGTGGCGCTGGAGGCCTCGGCCAAGGCCGGGCTTCCTGCGGTGGCCACCATGAGCTTCCGTCCGCTCGTCGCCCAATGCAGCGACGGCCATACTCCCGCCGAATGCGCCCGGGTGATGGCGGACCTCGGGGCCGTCGCGGTCGGCGCCAACTGCGAACAGGATCCCCGGCGGATGCTGGCGGTGCTCCGCGAGATGCGCGGCGCGACCCAGGTCCCGCTGGCCGCGCAGCCTGCCGCGTTCCAGACCACCGAGAACTGCCACTCCTTCACCCGGCTGCCGGCATTCCCAGATGATCTCGAGACGATCCAGATCTCCCGGAGACACTTCGTCGAGTTTGGAGGGATGGCCCACGCCGAGGGCATCGGATACCTCGGCGGATGCTGTGGCTGCAACGCGGCCTACATCCGGGCGCTCGCGACCGGACTGGGCAGATCCGGCCACTCCCAATCCGCCTAGAGCCATGGCCTCCCTCCAGATCGAGATCCTGCAGATACCCGAAGACGCGAACAAGGCCGCCGCCGAGCTGCTGGCGGAATGGGTGCTCCCGCCCGGGGTCCGGAATGTCATGCTGGCGGCCGGCAACACCCCCCTCGAACTCTATCGGAGGATCGGTTCGCTGGGACTGCGGCTGGATCATCTCCGCCTCCATGCGCTCGACGAATACGTGGGAGTGCCCGTGGACGAGCCCCGGAACTGCGCCAATCTGATCCGGCGGACCGCGGTCGAACCCTGGGGCGTGCCCCCGGAACACTACTTCAGCGTGAGCTCGGATCCCGCCGAGGCCGGACGGAGCGTGCTCGACCACGAGCGGCGAATCGAGGATGCAGGCGGTCTCGATGTCGTCGTGCTCGGTCTGGGCCAGAACGGGCACCTCGGCTTCAATGAACCGGGCAGCACACGGGATTGCGGGGCGCGGGTGCTGGACCTCGACCCGATCTCCGTGGAGGCCAACCGGAAGTGGTTCGGCGGGGACCATGCCCCATCGCGCGGTGCCACCATCGGGATGAAGACCCTCCTGTCCGCCCGCCGCGTGCTGGTGATGGCCTATGGCCTCCACAAGGCGGCCGCCGTGAAGGCGATGATCCTGGGGCCGTGTTCCTCCTCCTGCCCGGCGTCCTTCCTCAGGGACCACCCGCACACGACCCTGTTCCTCGACACCGCCGCCGCGGTCGATCTGCTGCCGGAGCTGGACCCCAAATGAACGCATCCACCTCGGTGATCGGCATCGATGTCGGAGGCACGAAGATCGCCGCCGGATCGCTGGAACTTCCGGAGGGTCGTTGGACCCGGTTCCGCACCTGCCCCACGCGGAGGGATCGGGGTGGGAGGGGGGTCCTCGAAGATGTCCTCCAGATCGCCGAGGACCTGGCCCGTGAGATCCACTCGGCTTCAGGGCGTCCGGTCACCGCCATCGGAATCGGCCTGTGCGAGCTGGTCGGACGGACCGGCGAGATCCTCAGTGCCCACAGCCTGGACTGGCGATCGCTGCCGGTGCTGGAGGAGCTGGGCCGGATCGCCCCCGCTGTCCTCGAGGCCGATGTCCGGGCGGCGGCGCGGGCGGAATCCCTCCTCGGCGCCGGACGCGGACTCGGCTCCCTCCTCCACGTCACGATCGGCACCGGCATCAGCTGCTGTCTCGTGCTGGAGGGACGGCCGCATCTGGGTTCCAGGGGACTGACCGGCACGATGGCCAGCAGCCCGCTGGGCCCGCTCCTGGGCATTCCTGACAGCGGCCCGTCCATGACCCTGGAGGACCTCTCCTCCGGACCGGCCCTCGTCGCCCGGTTCCGTAAGGCGGGGGGTGTCGCGGAACGGGGTGAAGAGGTCCTCCGGGCCGCCGTCGGCGGAGATCCCACCGCCCTCCAGGTCCTCGACAGCGCGACGGCAGCACTAGGCGCGCACATCGGCCTGCTGGTCAATGTCCTCGATCCCGAGGCGATCGTCATCGGTGGAGGGCTCGGCCTCAGCACGGGGCACCACTGGGATGGGCTGACGGCCGCGGTCCGAAAACAAATATGGTCGGAAATCGCCCGCGGTCTGCCCATCCTTCGGGCCACCACCGGCATCGATGGTGGATGGCTCGGTGCCGCGGTCGCCGCCATGGAGCGGTTTGATCTTTCCCCCCTGTCCACACATCTTCCTACAGACCGCCCATGAAGACTCCCATCCCCGCCCTGACCCGCCGCGAATTCACCCGGGCCGCCCTTCTTTCAGGCGCCGCGGCAACGACCCTGGGAACCCAGATCCTCGGCGCCGAGGCGCCTCCACGCCGAATCCGCACCGGAGTGATCGGGTGCGGCAGCGTGTCCAACGCCTACCTTCCGGTGCTGACCCGGTCGCCGTTCGTCGAGGTCGTCAGCCTGTGCGACATCCGGCCTGAGAGGGCCCGCCGGCAGGGGGAACGTTTCAAGGTGGCCAACACCTACCCGGACATCGACTCGATGCTCAGAGGAGTGCCCTTCGAGTTCCTCGTGGTGCTCACCGACATGCAGGTGCACGAACAGATCAACCGGCGTGGTATCGAGGCCGGCAAGCACGTCTGGAGCGAGAAGCCCATCGCCAATACGCTCCGCGTGGGACAGGACCTGCTCCGGATGGCCCGGGCCAAGGGGGTCCAGCTGTGGGGGGCCCCCATCACGGTGCAGAGCCCCCAGTTCGCCTTCATGTCCAGGACCCTGAGGTCCGGTGCCCTCGGTCGTGTCGCCGCAGCGCACGCCTTCTACGGACACGAAGGTCCCAGCTGGTCGGCCTTCTTCTACGAGAAACTCGGGGGCTCGATGCCGGACCTCGGGGTCTACAACTTCACCAGTCTCACCGGCCTGCTCGGCCCCGTGAAGAGCGTCACCGCAATGCTGAGCATCGTGACCCCGGAACGCACGGTTGATGACAAGGGACGGATCCGGGTCGCCGAGGAGGACAACGCCATGGTGCTCATGGAGCACGCCGACGGCGTGATCTCGCACGTCCAGTCCGGCTTCAACTACTTCAACCCCAACGGCCACCATGGCCGGAACGAGGATCGGCATACCATCCAGATCACGGGATCGAACGGCTACATGGGACTGGTGGGCTATGACTGGGAACCCCTCGGGGTTGATCTCGCGATCCAGGAGAAGCCGAATCTGACCCGACACCAGACCAGCGCAGAGGGCTACATCTGGCAGCAGGGGGCAGTCCTCGCGGCCGAGTCGTTGTCGACAGGAAGGAAACTCCTCGTCTCCCCCGAGCAGGCGCTCCACGTACTCGAGATCATCACCGCCGCCCGCAAATCCCAGGCGACAGGTCGTCGGATCCGGCTCACCTCGACGTTTGACTGGCCACTCGTGTCGTAGCCGGCCGCCCCTGCCCTACCGGGTCATGGGCCAACCGGCCTCGGTCATCGCCCGGTATCCACCGGCCAGCGAGTACACCGCGGAGTAGCCCATGCGCTGGGCGACGTCGGCGGCCAGTGCGCTGCGGAAACCACCTCCACAATACAGGATCAGCTCCGTCGTCGGATCCGGAAACCGGCTCTCGAGGTCCCGCTCGAAGATCCCCTTCCCAAGATGCTGCGCCTCCACCGCATGCTGGGCCGCCCACTCGGACTCCTCGCGGACATCGATGAGGACTGCCCTGGGATTGGCGGCGAGACGGGCCCGGGCCTCCGCCACGGTCACCTCACGCACCCGCGTTCTGGCCTCGTCCACCACCTTCAGGAACCCCGGGGAATGCTTCATGGCGGAGAGAGTGTCTTGCCCGCAGGACCCTGCCAAGACAGCTTCGCCTTCGATGGACATCGTCAACCTCGACCACGTTCCCGCATTCGAGACGAAGGACGGCTCCGAGATCCGGGAACTCCTCGCCCACCGCAACTCAATCATCCGCAACCAGAGCCTCGCCGAAGCCCGGCTGGCCGTCGGGCAGGCCACGACGGAGCACTACCATGTCAGGACCGAGGAGATCTACTACATCACCCACGGCACCGGCCGGATGCGGATCGGCGAAGAGATCCGGGAGGTCCGGACCGGCGACGCCGTGGCAATCCCGCCAGGCGCCCGCCACAAGCTCTGGAACACAGGAACCGAACCCCTCCGCCTCCTGTGCTGCTGCGCCCCCGGCTACGAGCACAGCGACACCATCATGACCGAATAGACCTCCTGAATACCAACATGACTCCGAAGACGATCCGCCTCTTTGTGAAATCCGGCTGCCCGTGGTGTGACGAGGCCATGGAATGGCTCGACCAGCGCGGCATCCGATATGAACTACTGGATGTCCTCCGCAACGCCGCAGCCCGGCAGGAGATGCTGGACCTCACCGGACAGACCAAGGCCCCGTCGATCGATGTCGACGGCCACATCCTGGCGGACTTCGGGGCGGATGAGCTCGATGCGTGGTGGCGACACCAGGGATTTGGCACAGGCTGAACACCGGTCCCAAGCCAGACCGGCTCACCCTCAGCCCTCAGCCCCGCGGCGGCACCCAAAGGCGGTGACCTCACCCTTGTTCGCGTTGAGACGCAGGAGGAACAACGGGTCTGCCAACCGGGCGAGGTCCCGACGGAGGCCCGCAAGCCTGGCACGGTCCTCCTCCCCCTTCAGCTTCAGCGTCACGACGAACCACCGGGTGTCCGAACGCTCCAGCCATTCGAGGAGCATGGCCGCGGACCTCTCCGGTGCCGCGATGACGTCGCAGACCAGCCAGTCCACCGGACAGTCCGGTCGGAACGAGAACGCATCGCCCCGGATGAACTCCAGGCGGGGATCCCGCATCAGGTCGTCACAGAGCGGGGATCGGTCCACCGCCGTCACCCTCGCCCCCCGGGCGAGGGCCACATGGGACCAGCCCCCGGGCGAGGCTCCGAGATCGACACAGTGGTCACGCGGCCCCATGCCTCGACCCAGACGAACCAGCGCTTCCGTGAGCTTTGCAAAGGCACGACTCGGCGCCGAGCGATCCTCGGCCACCGGAATGGATCCCCCGGCCCACGGCCAGATCAGGCCACGGTTTTGAGCCGGAATAGGGGCCAACGCGATCGACACCCAACCCCGATCGGGGGCGGTCAGCACCCCCTGGACCAGGGATTCATCCTGCCCCCAGGACTCCGTCGACTCGCGGAGCTGGCGCAGCAGATGTCGACGACGCTCCTTGAGCCGCTCCAGAAGCGCCTCACGGATCCAGCGGCACCGGTTCACTCCGGCGGTGGCCGCAACACCCTCGCCGTGCTGCCCCACCAGGTCCTCCGACTTCGAGGACCGATGTCCCAGCACGTGGGTTCCGAACGCCTTGCGGGCACCCACGGTCCTCGTCGCGACCGCTCCATAGTGGGGCCAGAGGTGGAGCCTCCAGGACCTCCCCTCCGGCACGCTGGCGAGGATCCCGTCCAAAAGGGCCTGCGCCCACCGGTTGACCGAATCGGCGCACACCAGGCGTGCATCCGGCAGGAGTTGGCGCGCGAAGCAGAAAGGCCCTCGTCCACCGGAAGGCGGGGAATCGACGGCCACCAGACCGGCCGGAAGTCCGGAGTCGCGAACCGTGACACCATGGTGCCGCAGTTCCGCGACCAGCTCGGCATCATCCCCCTCTGCACTGATGAACAGGTCCACGTGGCATCGGGAACAACCGGATCCCGACCCGGTTTCTAGGCCCCCCCGGCCCACACTGGCAAGAAGGCGATCACTTTGGAGGCAGAAACCGGACGCGCAGACGAGACCTCGAGGGGCGCGGGAACATGTCGGTGCCAGTGGTCACGTAGCATTCAAGACGGGACCCACACGGAGGCGCGGCGACACGGAGGAAAGACAGGAGGGGGATCCGAGGTGACGTGTGCCAGTGACCTCGTCCGACACGGGACATCCATCCCAAAAAACCTTGTTTCCCCTCCACGCCTCCGTGTCCCCGCGTGGGTCCCATCTTCACTCTCCGCATGCTTCCCAACCGTCCCGGCCTGTCCCACCCTCCCCCCCATGGGTTCCGTCATCCACCCCCGTTCTCCCCGTGAACAGATGGACGGCTGGGTCTACCTCCCCCGGTTCATCGACAAGATCCGACTCCACCTTGCCGGGAAACTCCCCGAGGACTATCGCGCCAACTTCGCCCACGGCGGTTTCGACGCGAAGTGGCTCGAGGCTGCGGGTCTCCGGGCCGACGATTTCATCGCAGTCGTCCGGGAATCGATCACCGACGGACAGGTCTGTGACTGGGTGCACCGGAACGTGGCCAAGTCGCCAGCCGACAAGGCCGCCTTCAACCACCACGTCCTCCACCGCGGACGCGAGGAGAACGACCCGGCGATCCGGGAACGTCTCCGCCAACGCAAGGCCGAGTCGGGATTCGCGCATCGCGACGACATCCAGACTTTTGTCGACTACATCGATGCCGACGAGAAGCGGCTCTGAGGCCCGGTCCTTGCCGTCCCGCCACCACATCCTCGTCCCGTGACGGTCTGGCCCTTCCTGATCGTCCGGGTCGTCTCGAACCCCTGCTCCAACGCGCTCCAGAAGTGGCTCGCCAGCCAGGGGGTCCCCTCTTCGGCGCAGCTGCTGCTCGTCCATCTGGGGCTCAGCCTCGTCACCCTGCCCCTCCTCCTCCGGGATTCCCTCACGATCCGGACCCCGGAATTCTGGGGATGGTGTGGGCTGTCCGCCACGCTGGCGGTGGGAGCCAACTGGTTGATCATCGAGGCGCTCCGACGATCCGACCTCTCCCTGCTGGGACCCATCAACGCCTTCAAGCCGGTGGTGAGCCTGTTCCCAGGCTGGGTTCTGCTGGGTGAACCCCTGGGCCTCCTCGCGGCCTCCGGCATCCTGCTGGTCCTTACGGGATCCCTGCTGCTGACGCCCCGAACGAAGCCCGGACAGCGTAGCCAGGCCCTGCTGGGCGATCGTGGGGTCCAATTGCGGTTCCTGGCCCTCATCCTGTCTGCCGGCGAGGCGGTGACGCTCAAGCGGGCCATAAGGCTCGCCGATCCCCTGACCGTCTTCGCATCATGGTGCCTGCTCGGACTGCTGATCCTCCTGCCCATCACCCTCCGCCGCCTCCTCCGGAATGGCCCGTCCCTGATGGGGCCGAATCCAAAGCGCCAGTCGATGGCGGCCCTTGGATTGGTGACCACAACGGGCCTGATGCAATCCTGCACCCTCATCACCCTCGCGGCGTTTCCGGTGGGAGCCGCGCTGGCGCTCTATCAGACCTCCTCGATCCTCACGGTCCTCCTGGGACACGCCGTGTTCCAGGAACCTCACCTCCACCGCCGCCTCGGCGGGGCCATGGTGATGGCCGCCGGCGCCGCACTGCTGGTGCTGCAGGCGGGGTGATTGACGATCCGGTCCTTCTTTGAGGTTCCTGGTTGTTTACGGTGGGTTGCGAGATCGATGGATACCGCAGGAACGATCGGGTGGATCCCGGAGGGATCAAAGCCAGTAGCCGGTGGTTGAGCGCAGCGACACCACCGGAGTCCGACGTCTCAAGATCTCCTTGCACCCTGGAGGGGTGCCAGCCCCGTCGAGGCCCCTCGGTCGAGGAGTTCTTCCGTAAGCGTGCGGTGAACCCCATGGTTCCCTGGGTGGTGGGGAGTTGGTGGTGGGTAGGGGATGCTTTCGGAGGAATGCCGGCGCCGGCGTCGGCGCAAACAGAGTGAGAT
>SXGQ01142872.1_pt1 | contig 12663 bp, 6 predicted proteins | sample 3178371 | NCBI WGS metagenome assembly SXGQ01 (sample SAMN11356859, study PRJNA531348) | freshwater metagenome | isolation source: freshwater sample F1-20 | place: China: Fuxian Lake, Yuxi | collected 2017-12-25
CGCCGCTACCACCACGGGTAACTCCCCCTGGGGCAGGGCGCGCAGGCCCCAATCGGGGTGGCTGGTCTGCAGCGGCGAGCAGCGGCACAGGTGCTGCAGGATCTCCGGTGGGAAGTAGGCGGCAAACTCTTGCTCACGAAAAAACAATGCGCCGGAGTCTGGGCTCAGCGGGAAGCCGCAGGCCCGGCCTTGGGTGAGGTTGGTACTCATCATCTGCAAGTCGATTGACCTGGGCCGCTCCTGCAGGCCGCTGCCTTGGGGGCGCGTGTCGGGCCCGGGCCCGCCCGGGGCGTGCCACAGATCGCGAAAGGTGAGCGGCTGGCTCAGGGGCCGGCCCGAGGCTGCTTGTATGCCTTGGTGCAGCCAGTCGGTGAAGCCCTCAAGCCCGCCGGGCTGGCCCAAACCGGTGCACAGGCCCATGCCCTGGCCGCCCAGGTGCTCGCGCAGGTCTCGCGTCAGTCGAACCGAGATGGCGCCCAGCAGCAGCAGGGGCAGTACCAGACACAGCAACAGGCTCGCACCCAGCAGCGCCAAAGCCGAGGAAGCAGTCCATGCCAAGCTGCTTGGCAAGCTCAACCAGGCCCAGGCTGACAGGGCTGACTGCAGCAAGGGCAGCAGGCCAACTGCTGCCAAGCCCGCAAGGCTGGCCAGAGCGCCCACTGCACCCAGGGCAGCGAGGCCGATGGCCAGCGGCAAACACAGGTGCGGCCAGGGCAGGTAATTGGCGGCCAGCGGGCTGCCTATACCCCGCCAGCCGGGTGCGCCGCTGGCAGCTGCGATCAGCAGCTCTAGCAGGGCCCGCGCACCGGGTACGGGCTGGAACAGCGAGCGCAGCCTGGTGCTGCCGCTGCTGTGTGCCTTTGCCAGTTCCTGCGGGACTTCGAGCAGCACCTGGTTAAAACCTTTGAGTGAGCCATAGCGGCGGCTGTACTCGCTCGCAGCAGTCAGGGCCGCAGCCACGGCGCCCACTGAGGTGCCGCCTATGCTTTGAAAACGGTATTGGCGCGCGAGCTCCAGGATGGCCCAGGGGTAGACCACGCCGTCTGTGACGCCGCCTTTCATCACCAGATCGCAGTAGCGCCCGGGTGGCGGCTGATCGTCTGCGGCCAGCGGCAGGGGGCCCACACGTGGCGTGGTGCTTGGCGCGCTCATGGCCCTCTGGCGGTGGGGGTCTGGTTTGGGTCTGGCAGGGCCAATTGTGCGATGGCCGCGAGCCCTGGAAACCAGGTGTACAGGGTGCCTTTGGTTGTTACAAAGGGCAGCAGACCGCGCAGTTGCAAAGCGCTGTCCTGGCCCATGGGTATGTGGTAGGTGTGGTGGTCTGGCAGGTTGTTGCCAATGAGTGGGTCTCGGGCGTTGCCGCGGTTGTCGGGCCCCATCGGGGTGTCGTTGGCCCACTGGCCCAGAAGGTGCTCAAACTGCTGCTCCAGATTGGCACAGAAAAACAGGCCCAGCAGACCCCGCTCGGGCGCGGTTGGGGTGGTGGTGCTGCTGGTGCTGGTGCTGGCGCTGGTTGGTGCGCCATCGCCGCCTTCGAAACGCGGCCCATAGGGCATGCCACGGCGCAAAATTGGCCGGCGCCGAAAGGGCACCACCGGGTCGTCGCGCGGGTTCATGCGACGGATATGGGCACCAAACGGACAGCCCAGGCCGGCCTGGTCTTGCGAATAGTCAAAGTGTTCCCGGGCTACCGCTGCGCCGGGCTGGGCGCCCAGTGCATCGGCTGGCTGCACCACCTGACCGTGGTCCCAGCGCCCGACCAGTTTGGCCCGCACAAACGCCTGCGCCTGCGCCAGCGAAAAGCGGCCCTGGATGGCCTGAGCCTCGCGCTGCACAAACTCGGCAAAGGCAGACTCGTCCTGCGCTATTTTGCGAAAGGCGGCAAAGCTGCTGTCTTTGAAAAAGGCCGCCAGCTCGGCCGATTGCTGGGCGATTGGCAGCCCGCTGGCAGCCGGGCGCTCCGCCGCCAGCCGCCAGGAGTTGACCCCCGCGTTGTCTTGGTAGCCCAGCACGAATTCGCCCAGGCGATGGCAGTTGCGGCTGTTGTCGGGCTGGTCTGCCGGGCCTGGCGGCTCGGGCAGGATGACAGGCTGCGACAGGCCATCGAGCAGATTGAAGTGCAGCCGCCGTTGCTGAGGGTCGGTGCCGAGGTGTGCGCCGTCATGGGCCGCCCAGTGCTCATGCCAGCCGGTGCTGCCCCGCACTTCGCTGAGCCGCTGTTGGGCCTGCTCAAGCTGCGCTGCGGTGTTGGCATGCAACACCAGCAGCAGGTCGCCGGCGGCGGGCTGAAAACTCGCCTCCCACAGGCTTGGCTGGCTGCCGCCGGTATCGCCGAGAAGGGCCTGGGCGCGGCCATGGGCGCCCTGCACAAAAGCCGGCGCTTTGGCGCGCAGCAGGTCGAGCTTGCGCGCATCGAGCCCCAGCCCGAGTAGTCCGTTGAAGGTGATGCCCAGGCTCAGCGGGCAGCGCCCACCGGCAAAGCGTTGCGCCAGTCGTTTGGCACCGCCCGCGCCGGTCCAGTCTTCATGGGCCGGGACCAGCCAGCCGTCCTGGGCCAGCGCGGCCAAGAACTGCCTGGCCTGAACGGGTTCGCGGAGGCTCAGGATCAGGTGGCGGCTGTGCCCAAAGCGAAAACCGCTGGTGATCAGTTTCTGGATATTGGCACGTGCCCCTGTGCCCTGAGCGGTGTTTGCGCTCATGGCCAGGCCCGGCGGGTGAAGGCGCGCTGGATCTGTGCCGCCTCGGCATTGGCCTGGGCGCTGAAGAACAGAGAAGCCTCGGGCGAGCGGTCAAAGCGGCGGATCAGCTCGACGAAATCCTGCGGGAATTCATCTACCGGCACAGGCGGGGCGTGCAGCATGTGCTCAAACAGGCGGTCAAACAGCGAGCCCACCTGCAGCGCGAAATGCTCGACATAGGGCTCAAAGCCGCGGTCAAAGACGGTGAACAGCATGAGCTCGCTGTCCCCGTTGAGCAGCACAAAGCAGGCAAAGTGCACATGGCGGGATTCGCGCAGCATTTTCTCGATGCGCGGCGCGCCGTACTGGATGACCTGCTTGAGCTGTTGGGAATGCTCGCCCACCGGCGCTTTGATGGGCATGCTGACAAGCAGCGGGTGCTGCGCCGGCCCCAGCCGCGCTGCTTGGTGGCAAAACTCTTGCTGCACCATCGCCAGGCTGGCATTGGGGTAGGCACAAAAGACGTAGTCGCCCACGGGCGTGAGGTTGAAGCGGCGCAGCGCCTGCTCGAATTCCCAGGGATGCTGCGCCACCGGCAGCGGCGGCGCGTGGCGAATATGCGCCAGCAAGGGCGAGAGCACCGGCCCAAGCGTTTGGGCCAGCCGCGGCAGGTGGTTGTTGATGTCTTGGTCGATGAAGGCGAACAGGGCCAGTTGGGTGTTGTTGTTGAGCAGCAGCACAGCCGCAAAGTGCACGCAGCCGGACTGTTGCAATGCATCCAGCAGGATTTTTTGCAGCTGCTCGAGCAGGGTCTGGGCATGTGCTTGGCTTGGGCTTTGCAGGTCCATCAAAAGCAGCAGGGCAGAGTGGCGCAACAAGGCGTGGCGGTGGTAGACCAGCGGATAGCTCAGGCAGTGGTAAGCCCATTGCTGGCTCAGGCCCAGGGGTTTGCCGTCGCGCGGGTTGATGGCCTCGGCCAGCCCGGGCAGCAGCAGCATCTGGCGCACGATGTGGGTGATCAGCGGCATAGCCACATGCTGGCCAATGCACTGGTGCAAAAAAGAGCTGGCGCGGCCGGTGGCCGGGTCGTCGGGTTCGCCGCCAAAGATCAACGGATCATGGGCGGGCGCGCCGGCTTGGCCGGACCCCGCATAGCGCTCGGGCTTGAAGCAGTCGGCATCATCCCAGGCGGGATGATCGCGGGTGGCTGCACCGACTGCGATCAGCAACTCGCTGCCCGGCGGAATCGGCACCCCGTTCAGGGTGATGGCCCGGGTGCTGCGACGCGGCAAAAAGGCAACCGGGGGATCGAGCCGCAGCGCCTCCCAAATAAAGGGCGTCAGGGCGGCATCAGGACCAGCCCGGTGACCGTGGGCCAGCCAATCTTGGCCGGCAGCGGCGATGGCCGCCTGCAGCCGCTGGTCATCAGCAAACAGGCAGCGCAGTGCCAGGGCAACGCTGCTCACCACATTGCCCACGGTGCCCGCGATCAGCCCGGTGACCAGGTTGGCCAAGTCGGTGCCGCCATAGGGGCTTTGCCCGGTTGTCAGCAGGCCTGCCATGCGGCGCATGACCAGCTCAAAAGCGCTCAGCGGCCGCTCTGGCGTGGGACCGCTGTGCGTGCTGGCGCTACCTGAGCCGGCGTACCCTGCTGGCGCGGGCCAGGGCTCAAAGACCCGCTCAGGCTCAAAGTCACGCAGCTCTTGCAGCTCGCTTGCAAGTGCCTTGAAGGCGTCGCGCTGCTGCGCCGTGTGCTGGTAGGCAAACAAATCAATCAGTTCGGCGGCGCGTCGGCTCAGGGCGGCCATTGCGACGCTGTTGTCGGCAATCGCCAGGGGGTCGGTCGCGAAGTGGCGGGCGAAGGTTTGGTAGCTCAGGGCATGGCTGGCTTTTCGGGTGCAGGCCTGCAGCAGCGGCAGGTCAGACTGGGCAAAGCCGAACCAGCAGGCAACCAATCGCAGGGCCGCCTGCTCGGCCAATTGCACACCATCAAAATGGCCTTTTTTGAGCGGCAGAATCGCCGCTGCGCGCAGGCTGGTGGTACACAGGGCCTGGGTTTCGCCGCTGTTTTTTTCGCTCAGGCAGGCTTGGGCAAAAGCGCGCTGGCGGGCATGGTCTTGCCCCTGCCCCTGCTCGGCGTCCATGCCCAGCATGAAGTTGTGGCGGCCCAGCGCGCCAAACGCAGCGTTGCTGTAATCCGCTGGCATGCCGGCGCTGCTGCTGGACTGTAGCGCTGTGACCGCATCATGCCGGCGGGTGATCAGCCAGGCGTGTTGCGCATATTGGTCTGGGCCGGTGCTCGATGGGGGGTAGCAGGCGTTGGCACGGCTGGCAAACAGCAGCGGCCGTCCAGCCGAGATCAGGGCGCGGTAGCTCAGGGCGCGTTGCGCTGGATCGCACAGGCTGCTAAACAGCGCCGCGCTGGCTTGCCACTGGGCCGCTGTGATCTTGGCTGCTGTGGTCATAAACTGGTTGCCTGTGCAGCTGGCTCGGGGGCCAGCTCGCTGAGACTGTGCATGGCGCGTCTTGCAAAGGCTGACATTTGTAAGTCTTGGGCCACCGCAAGGGCTCGCCGATACCAGTCTCGTGCCTGGTCTTGGTTGTGCAGCCTGTCTGGATGCTGCGGGTGTATGAGCAGTTCGCCGTGCAGCCGGCAGAGCTCGGGCTCGAAATAGCGTTCGCCATGTTGGGTGGCGGTGGCATAGGCTTGCTCTAACAGGGCGAGACCCTGCTGCGGCGCACCGGTAAGAGCCTGGACCTGGGCTTGCAAGGCCAGATAAAAAGCGCAGGTCACGACCGCGCCAGTGCTGATCCACAGTCCGTAGGCGGCCACTATTTCAGCCAGGCCGTCCTGCGGTCTGCCCAGGTGTGCAATGGCCCAGCCATGCATGATGCGGGCATGGGCCAGCCAGACCGTGAAGCCGCTGGCTTCGCAAACCTGAATGGCGCGCTCGGCGCAGGCTAGGGTGCCCAGGTAGTCTTTTTGGTAGCAGTGCAACATGGCGCACAGCCCCTGTGCCTCGCCCAGGCTGAGCGGGTGTTCGAGCTGCTTGGCCAGCGCCAGCGCACGTTGGCTGCGCGCCCGGGCATCGTCGGCAAAGCCCAGGCTCCATTGCGCCAGGGCCGAATAGCCCAGGCTCATGACGGCAGGGTCTTGTACCTGCGCGCTGCGCCGCTCGAGGGCGCCGTAGCTGGCCAGGCAGCGGTCCATCAGGGCCACTGCTGCTGCGAGTCGGCCCTGCTGAAACTGCAGGTTGGCCATGGCCCAGTGGGCCTGCACCCGGCGCATGGGGTCGTGCGATGCTTGCACCAACTCAGCAGCACCGGTCAGCGTCGCTTGGGCCAGATCAAATTCGCCGCGCATAAACCGGTAGCCGGCAAGGCCAAATTGCACGCGCAGGCACGCGCTGTGGTCTGCGCATTGGCGGCTCAGGTCGTCGGCCCGGCGGTAGATATCACCCACCCGGGCGGCGCCATAGCCTTCCAAGGCGATGCACTGGCTCGCTTGCAGCAGCAGCAGGCGCAGCGTGACGCTGTTTTGCGTTGGCTGGTCTGCCAGCAGTTCCGCTTGGCTAAGGGCGGCCTCGAGGTGGCGGCTCGCCTCGACTTGCGCGCAGCGCCCAATCGCCAGCCGGGCCGCGCGCTCCCAGTAGCCCAGCGCCGCCTCGGGCAGGCCTGCTGCGGCGCTGTGGCGAGCCAGGATTTCGGGCTGGCCGGCCACCCAGCCCGCCCAGCCCTTGCGCAAGACTTGCAAGGTGGCCTGGTGGCAGAGGCGCCGGTCGCGCTCCCAAAGCGAGGTGTAGGCGGCGTCTTGCATCAAGGCATGCCGGAACTCGTAGCTGAGTTCAGACCCGAGCCCGCTTTGGCGCAGAACGCCCGCGGTGACCAGGGCTTCGAGGTGGAAAACCACGCTGTGCACATTCATGGGTGCAAACGGGTCGGCAAAAACCGCCTCAATCAGGGCCTGCGAGAAGCGGCGCCCGATCACACTGCCAAACTGTGCCACCACCTTGGCCGAGTTGAGTCGGTCAAGCCTGGCCATCAACAGGTCTTGCACCCGGCTGGGCACTGGCAGCGGGGCATCACGCCGCCGATGCTGAAGCCCTGGCCCTGGCTGGGCCGCCTGATGTGCTTGGGCCAGCAGAGCCCGGGCGGTTTCCTCGATAAATAGAGGCACGCCGTCGGTGCGTTCGACAAAAAAAGCCAGGCTTGAGGCGGAAAACTCGGGCCCCTGGCACAGCTCTGCCAGCAGAGTCTGGGCGTCTGCCGCGCTCAAGCCCGGCAACTCCAGTCTCTCGGGCTCGGGCAGGGCGCCGGACGCGCCTGGCTCGCTCAAAACAGCGGGGGCAGGGCCGCTGCGCTGGGTTTGCAGAAACAGCAAGGCCAACTGGGTGGATTCGCGCAAGAGTAGCCCGATGAGTTCCTGGCTGGACGGGTCTAGCCACTGCTGGTCCTCAACCACCAGGCAAAGGGGCGCCTGCCTGGCCAGTGTTTGTAGCCACAGCAGCAGGGCCTGCAGAGTTTGTTGTCGGATTTTTTCGGGTGGATTGAAGGCCGCCACTTCGGCAGCGGGCGACGGCTGCTCGAGCAGGTGGGCCAGGCCATCGACTAGGGCCGGTGCATTGGGCAGGCATTGCAAGCCCAGTGCCAGCTTGCTGCGGATATCCTGCGGGCCATCGGCCTGCTTGAGCCCAAAGTGGCGCGCCAGTAACTCGAGCGCTGGCTGGAATGCACTGTCGGTGCACTCGGGGTCGCATCGGAGTTCCAGCACTTGCGCCCCAGTGTCCTCTAGCCGTCGCATGAACTCGTGCACCAATCGGGTTTTGCCAATGCCTGCCTCGCCCGAGATGTCCACCCTAGCAAGGGTGCCGCCACAGGCGCGAGCCCAGGCGCCATCGAGCTGGGCGAGTTCGCGTTGCCGGCCAACGCAGGGGCCCCCATGCAGACGGTCTGAGAGCGTATCGACCTGGCGCTGCTCGCTCACCAAGGTGTAAGCGGCATCAGTTTGGCCAAAGCCCTTGAGGGCGGGCATGCTGCCCATGGGCACAAAGGTAAACCGTTCCTGCACCATCGACCGGCTCGACTCGGCAACCACGATGGTGCCGGGCTTGGCCAGTGCCTGCAGCCGGGCTGCCAGGTGGATGGGTTCGCCCAGCGGCAGGCCAGCGCTGACCACCACCGGCCCGGTGACCACGCCAATGCGCACTGCCAGGTCGAGTTGGCTGACCGCATCGACCATGGCCAGCGCCGCTTTGAGCGCCATGGCCGTAGCGTCTTCATGGGCTACAGGCATGCCAAAAAAACACATCACGCCGTCATTGCCCTGAGCGGCGTTGGCTTGGCCGCCCCAGCGGCGCACCGCCTCAGCACACTCGCCATGGAAACGCCCCAGCGTTTCGCTGTAGCGCTCGGCACCTAGCCGGCGCAGCAGCTTGGTGGATTCGACCAGGTCATAGGACAGAACCGTGATCTGGCGCAGGTGGTCAACTGGGCTTTGCCTGGCGATGGCCAGGGCTGATCCGGAATTGCCAGCGGCATAGCACAGCAGGCTGGCTTGCGGCGCTTGGCGCCAGCAGCGCAGCGCCAGGTCAAGCGCTTGGCCGGCGGCATAAGCGGTGTAGAAATCAACCATGCGCTCGACCCGGTTCTGGGCCCATGCATTCGGCAGGTGCACCAGCAGGTCAAGCGCTGCGGCGCTGGCGGCTCGGCTCAACTTGTGCAGCGCTTGCAGGCCCTGGCCTGCAAGCGCTGTCTCGGCCGTGTCTTCAACCATCAGGTGCTGCGGCGGGCAGGCCAAGGCGGCCATGTGTGGCAGGGGCAGGTGCGCCAGCCCGCCGGGGCTGGCGACGCAGTGGACGATGTCGCTGCCGGCCGTTTGGCGCAGAAGCGCCGCGAACCCATGGGTCGGCAGGGCCATGGCCAGGGGCGATACGCCAGTGAGTTTGGCTAGCCGGCTTCCAAGCGCCCTGGCATAGGCCTGCTGCCTGCCTGAGTCAGTCTGCTCGTAGAGCAGCAACACCTTAAGCCCAGGCCGCTGCCTGGCCTGGCGCAGCAGGCCCGGGCTTGGCAGCTCATCGCGCGTGAGTTGTCGGTACACAGCGTATTTCTGGCCCAGATAACTGTTGCCATCAAAGGCTAGCTCCCAGGGGGTTTCAAGCAGGGCATCGCTGAGCTGCAGTTGCAGCAAGCCGCCGGGCGAGCCGCTCAGGGCCTGCCCGATCGCCGGCGGGAACAACTGCTGAAAAATCACCCGGCCCCAGCGTTCTCGCTCGGTGGGTTCGCCCTGCAATGCCGCCCAGCCCTCTATGCTGGCAGCGCTGAGTAGCTGTGGGGCTACTGCCAGCTGGCCCATACGGCCCAGCGAGTGGCCGTCAGACAGGCAGGCGTTTAGTTGGTTGGCGCGCCAGCTCAGCAGCAAATTCAATGGACGAGCGATGACAAATGCCATACGGGGGCTTCCCTGGAGCGTGTACAACCGTTGAAGTGACGGCCCTCCCTGAGAGCCCTGGCGATTTTTATAGCTCGAATTTAACCTAAACGCAGGGCCTGCGCCTGGGGCAAGCCAGCATTGGCCAAACCCAAATGAACAATCTTGGTTAAATCAACGGTGCTTGAACGCGGCCTTGCGCTTGTTGACAAAGGCGTCCATGCCTTCTTTTTGGTCGGCGGTGGCAAACAGGGCGTGAAACAGCCGGCGTTCAAACTGGATGCCATCGCTCAAGCCGCTCTCAAATGCCCGGTTCACCGACTCCTTGGCGGCGATGGTGGCGATTTGCGAGTAGCTGCAGATCATCAGCGCGGCTTCCAGTGCCTCGTCCATCATTTTGTCTAGCGCAACCACTCGGCTGACCAGGCCTGCGCATTCGGCCTCGTTGGCATCCATCATGCGCCCTGTCAGTATCAAGTCCATGGCCCGGGCCTTGCTCACCGCACGGGGCAGGCGCTGCGTGCCACCAGCACCGGGAATGATGCCGAGCTTGATCTCGGGCTGGCCAAAGCGGGCGTTGTCGGCGGCAATGATGAAGTCGCACATCATCGCCAATTCACAGCCGCCGCCCAAGGCAAAGCCGCTGACAGCGGCGATGACGGGTTTGCGGATGCTGCGAATCTGCTCCCAATTACGGGTGATGTAGTCACCACGGTAGACGTCAGCAAAACTGTAGCTCGCCATGGCGCCAATATCGGCACCAGCGGCAAAGGCTTTTTCACTGCCGGTGATGATCATGCAGCCAATCGCCGGGTCGGCGTCAAAACCCTTGAGCGCCCGGCCGAGCTCGTCCATCAAGGCGTCATTGAGGGCGTTGAGTTGCTTGGGGCGGTTCAGGGTGATGATGCCAACCCTGTCGGCCTCGGTGCGGATGGTGATCAGTTCGTAATGCATGGCCTAGCCCTTGGTTGGCAAGCAGAGAACTATAACCACCGCATGTCGTTAGCCCAAGCTTGTCATTCTGCACAGCGAGGGTTGTGGTGCCCCATTCCGCTGGGTCGTGCGATTGTGCGAGCATGGGGGCGCACAGGCTGCCGTTCATGGCTGAAGCGTTGCTAATGCCAGGCAGTGGCATGGGAAGCCGCGGGCAACTCGCGCGCGCTCGCCACGCTGGCGAAAAGTTCGGCATGTCTGCTCCAGCGGCCACACTGAACTCGTCCAGTCAGGGCAATAGATCGAACGCCCAGGCCGGCCTGTCGGGCAAACTCGGGCAAAGCTTGCGCAAATGCCTTGATTGGCTGGACCCCTCTCACGGTGCCAGACGGGCGTAGTTGAGCTGCATGGTGCGGTGAACTGTTTTCACAGTTTCGGTGCGCAAGGGCAGCATCTTTGCCAGTTCCAACAGCAGACCAGGGGTGGCGATTTCTAGCAGCTTGTCAATGGCTTGCTCTGCCACCGCCACCGGCAAGCCCGCCGCTTTGGCGCATTTGACAACATCGGCGCGCTTTGGTGCTGCCCCAACACCTGCCACATCCATGAAATGTTCGCCCTTATAGCCAGGGCAATAGGTCAGGTCATACGGTGGGGCAAGTTGCCAAGTGCCGTTGGCTTCAAGGAGAAACGACAAGTTTTTGGCATGGTCATCGCGGTTGTTCATGAGAATGTTGAAGGCGCAGCGCTGAACGGCTTTTTTGAGCTCTCGTTGGTCGCGAGTAAGCCGACGTGTTGTTCGAAAGAAGTCCTCGTAGCTGACTGATGGCTCCTGGAAATTGGCGTGCAATAGCCCCGCCAGTGAATGCACATGGACACGTTGCTCTCCGCGGCGGTCAAATCGCTGGGTCGCAAATGCGGTGCGGCCGCCCGGCAATTCAAAGAACTGTGTCGCGGTCATGCCAAGATGGCATTGGTGTGCAATCCGTGCATACAGTTCCTCAAGTGCAGAGCTGTCTGGCGCATCATCACTGCCAGGGAATTTGACCAGCCAGGCTTGTCCATCTGACACAGCGCTCGCTTGCGTGCTCATCTGAGCTGTGTCGGGGTTGAAATAAACCAAGGCTTTTGGTCGCGCCCCTGCCGACGACGCACCAGCGCGCGCTAATTCGGCCAGGACTTCATGGCTATCGTCCACCAGGATGGCTTGCACCTCTTGTGCAAGGTCCAACAAAGTCAGGTCTCGGCCGTCAAGGACATCAGGGAGGAGGGGGGCATAGGTCAGCGCCCCCATGGTGTTTGCCCCGAGATAGGCCAGCCGGTCGAGGGTAGAGGCCCTGTCTGGGTCAATGCCGCACGCCTTCATGCGGCGATGCATCAAGCGATAACCCCAGCTATCGGGTAAGGAGTCATAGATGAGCCCGGGCACATCATGAAGTTGCGTGTAAATAGCCCTGCGATCTGGATAAGCAGTCGCACGCAGCGGCAGACGAATGGGAGACAACTGCAGCCCGCGTTCAAGCGCTTGCGGTGCGTACTGAAAAAGCACATCCTGGCCATCATCAGCAAGTGTGCCCAGCACAAAAGAGGATCCCAAGCCTCGGTAGGTGACCGTGAGTTCCTTCACTTTGCTACCTTTCGCGCTTTGGTGTAGGCGCGTTGGCGCGTGCGCACTGCGGCCTTCAGTCGCATGTCTTCTATGCTGAGTAAATGGGTGATCAATACGTTTTGCAAGTCGGGCAGCGCGTCAAGCGCTTCCAGCACACGCACGAAGGTCTCAAAAGTGCATCGGCCCGTGCGCTCGAAGTTGCTGAGCGTTTTGTTTGAAATGCCCACGCGCGCGGCCAGTTCATCCACACTGAGGTTGAGCATTAGCCGTCGTGCACGAGCGCGCTCGCCAAAGGTGACGCAAACTTCTAAAGGTAAGGCAAGCGCGAAATTTAGCAGATTACTACTGTTAAATAGTATAAAAAATATACAAGTAGAACAATAATACATGAAATGAAGAGCTCAACGCTTGTGAGCTTGCGCTTCAGAAGGTGCCTGGATTGACTCGCTGTTCTAAGCTTCGACGAATGCAGCTAATCCGAACCATCGATTTTTCAGGCCCAGCGGGTGACTTCTTCCAGCCTTCCCAGGGATGCCTTTAGCTTGTGCTGCAACCCTTTGAGATCACAGTCTGGCTCGATGACACGATGAAACGGTCACGGCGAAACGGTTATTGGGTTCTGCAGCATCCGTGGCATTGGCGTCTGTGTACAATTCTTTTCATTCCGAGGAGCGTTGCAGTTCACACCCAGTGAATGAGGCTCGGAGTGCGCCACCGGGCCCCGGCCTGGTCGCCGTACCAACTGCGCTCACCCACTGGTCTGTGCGGTGAGCCTCCCAAAAAGTCGCTTCATAGCCAGTGGTTTTTTCAAAGTAATTTTTGGAGTGAGCCATGAACGCTGTATTGAAACCTATCAAAAATCAGGACTATGAAATTGCCGACTTGTCGTTGGCTGTTTGGGGGCGCAAAGAGATCCGCATTGCCGAGACCGAAATGCCCGGTCTGATGGCGATCCGCGAAGAGTTTGCCAAAGCGCATCCCCTGAAGGGCGCGCGCATCACCGGCAGCCTGCACATGAC
>SXGQ01678668.1_pt1 | contig 12663 bp, 12 predicted proteins | sample 3178371 | NCBI WGS metagenome assembly SXGQ01 (sample SAMN11356859, study PRJNA531348) | freshwater metagenome | isolation source: freshwater sample F1-20 | place: China: Fuxian Lake, Yuxi | collected 2017-12-25
CGATTTTGGTTTTCAGTTCCTCGTTTTCCTTGCGGAGCAGTTCCAGCGAGAGTTCGATGGAGCAGACCAGCGTGTCGAGACCCAGCAGTTTCATAATCAGTTTTTTCATATCGGTTTTTTGTTTTTGGTTTTTGGTATCCCACTCCCGCAGGTTTGCGGGTTTAGGGAAAGTAGACTGAGAAAGAGCGTGAGGGTGATTAGACCCTGCACCTATGATGAAAAGGCTTTTTACGATAGGCTCAACCTCTTTTATCAAGAATCTATACGCAGTAGAAGAACTTATACAGGCTATAAGATTCTCTTGGTTTATAATATTATAATAGAATTATAAATAACCAGCCGTGGTTTATTATAGAATTATAAAAGGCACAGGGATTCCCAGATTTAGAATCCTAATCCTGTTAACCTGACCTTTGATTCCGTAATTAGAAAACAGGTAGCACGACCCGTGCCAAGTCCCTATACACAATTGTTAATAAAGTGTAAAAATGTAAAGAGCCTCTACAATCGATTCTAAGGGGGGTATGTAAAGGGGGTATACCTACCCCTAGGCTGACCCTTGCAAGAGCCTTGTAGGGCAACTGTGCAAGAATTCATAAAGCGTTGAATATCAATGACTTATGAACGATAGTGAACAGGTGTTCAATCAAGCACAAAATAGGGGGTCAGAGAACGCTATAAGCAAAACTAATGCCCCGTGTAGAATCCCTAATCATAGGTCTGTCAAGTAGGATTCGGACTCTCATCCTGTAATCCTAACTAAAGATATAATGATGAGTAGATGACTAATGATAACAGGATTCGGGCTGGTTAGAATCATTCCAGCCAATTGTAAAAAAAGTGTCAAATCAACGCTAAGGGGTCTGGCTTCGATTCTGAGGGGGGTATCTGCAAAGGGTATATCTACCCCTTCACCCCTACCTGTAAAGGGCTTGTACACCCCAAAGAATGTGAGACTGAGAAACACACGAAAACCCCAATAAAAAGGGGTCAAATCTCAATAAGCCGAAACAAGGAAAAAGATACGCTAAACAGCAAATAAACCTGCATCCTGTAAAGAGACTTGGCACGCCCTCTGCTATGCGGGCGGGTGTGCGTTCCAACGGGGGGCAAAATAATCCTCCAGAACTGAAAATATTTCTTGAATCCGTAATACGCCCGTCCTACCTTGCTGTCCTGTTCTTCGTCACTCGGTTCTCTCCCCCGCTTCGGCGGGCGGTCGCACAAGATGCGGGCAACTCGCCCGCCAGCCCGTGCGTAAAGATTCGATACAGAACTCGGTTCATTGAAATTCTACTGTAGGAAGCCCCAGCCCCAGAAGGGCATCGGCATTAATTCCTAAACGACAATCCAGCGTGTGCTAGGCTGATATATTCCCCGCACTCTGGCAGACATTCAGAAACCTAGAAACCTACGGGTCAGAGATTCTAGATTCGTGAATCAACAAAGGACGAAACACGGGGGAAGGTGAAATCCCTTCCCCCTTGTCCGTAGGTTACGCCTACGCTGATGAGTCCACATCAGATTTCTAAAACACGCCTACCTGTGCGTTCACAGGTCTTCCCCAACGGGTCGTATCCAGAAAAAACACACGCTATGAAAAACCAAATCACGGATTCCTCCGAATCCGAAACCAAGGTGACGGACAACCCGTTCTACCTCGTCACGCAGGAACGCCTCCACCTCCCCGATGGCACGCCCACGCCGTTCTACGGCAATGTCCGCAAGGACACGGGCGTGTGCCTCAAGGCGGTCACGGAACGCTACACCATCGTGCAGAACGAAGACCTCATCGAGAAGGCTGAATCCATCTTCGCCACGAAGGGGATGAAGTTCACTCGCAAGGTCGATGTCACGCAGGACGGAGCGAGGATGTACGCCAACTACACCTTCGACACGCACGGCTTCAAGGTGCAGAAGGATGACTTCAAGTTCAAGTTGGCTGTCCGCAATTCCTTCGATGGCTCGATGAAGGTCTCGCTGGTTGTCGGACTGATGCGGGTGGTCTGCACGAACGGAGCGTGGTCGATGGATGGCGGTATCGACTTGATGCGTAAGCACACGGCTTCCGTGGATGTCGAGTTCGCCTCCAACGCCGTGGACATCGCTCTGAAGTCCTTCCACGCCCAGTACGATACGCTCGACCTGTTCAGCCGCCAGCGTCTCACCCAGCAGGAAGGTCACGAACTGCTGAACGGGCTGGTGAAGCGTAGCGTCCTCGCTGACAGGGTCGCTGACAAGGTTCGTGAAATCTGGGAGAAGCCGACCTACGAAGAAGACCGCAATCGCAATGTCTACAACCTCTGGAACGCTATCACCCAGCACACGACTCACGATGTCGATGGTGTCCGCAGGAAGGTGGAACTCGCCACCCGCCTGTCCACCAACGCCACGATGACGCTGGCTGACTACGCCCGCAAGGGTCGCATCTCCGACCTGTTCGTCAAAGAACTCCAGAAGAATAACTAATCCTAATCCGACAAAGGGGAAGGGCTGACAACTCAGCCCGACCCCAGCGTCACTAAATCCTAACTACAAAAACCCTATGCACCAAATCGAAACCTTCGCCCAGATGATGGAGCGATATCGCCTCGCACAGAAGAAGGCTGACGCTGTCGGCTATGGCAACGAGCACGATGCCTTCGGCTGTAGCGACTCCTACGCCACGATTCACGCTGAAGGCATCTACGATGCCATCCGCAGTCAGTACCCTGTCGAACTCGCTCGCTACGAAGATATTCAAAACAGGATGTTCACCATCAATCCTAACGACCTCTAACCCATATCCAAATCCTAACCACGAATCCGTATGTATAAACTACTGACAGCCCTCGCTCTGCTCTGCATCGCCCTCACGGGCTTTGCGTGTCTGGTCGGCTTCCTAGCCTTCGCTACCCGCTGACCGCCCCCCGTGTCCGTCCTCTGACCCATCAAGCCCACCCTGTGCCTAACCCGCCTCGGTGGGCTTTCTTGTTTGCCGATTAGACCAACCTCCGTGCCTCGCCACGCCTGTATAGAGCCTTTGCCTATACCCTAGCCTACCCCAGCCCATCAAACGGCTTCCTAGGGCATCCTAGACCCCTTCCCCGACTACTGAACATCCGTTCACTACCTACCAAATTCGGCTTTTGACCTTCTTTTTACAATCAGAGCCTTCGTGCTTTATAATTATATAATCTTTTTATTAGAATCGGTTCATAGCCTATCGGCTACAAATATAATAAGTCTTTTATAATTCTATAATAATCTTTTTATAATATTCTTTTAGTCTTTTATCTTTTTGCTTTTATAATTCTATAATAATCACTCCCACCCCATAGGGGGGCGGGGGTCTTTATCTTTTAGGTTTGGGCTTTATAATACCCATCCACTCAGATACTTTTTTTATACCAAAAAGCATCACAGGTAGACTAAGCGTAGCGTGACTTGAAGCGAAGACTTGTCTGAGCGTCCTAGGGGTTATTAGGGGAGTTCAAAGGTCTTGAGTCAAGGAGCATCGTGTGAACAATCCGTTTCCGAATGATTCATATGGTGCTTGACACAAGGAAATGCAAACCCCTTAGTAATCCCCGTTGTTCACCCCCTCAATCCCCCAATTCTGGGGGAAGGGATTTTTTATTTCTCTGTTGACTCTGATTATCTCTGGGAAGATAAGACAAGTGTTCTTTGATTCTTGCGGAGATTAACCACCTCTATTCTCCGCATAAACTTCTGCCTTGTTAGCACAGCGGTAGTGCGTCTGTTTTGTAAACAGAAGGTCGTTGGTTCAATCCCAACACAAGGCTTTCTTTGAGTGCAGTCTGGTCACAGGCTGAGTATAATAAGTTGATAGGTTCATCACATGGCTCACAGCGTAAACTAATGGCAACTTTCTTTATACTGGTCAACCCCACTCTCCCATCTACAACCCGTAGTTCAACGGATAGAACCCCTGCCTTCTAAGCAGGTTATCTAGGTTCGATTCCTAGCGGGTTGATTTCAGTACCACCCCGCCCTCTCAACGATGGTTTCTCTGGGGTGGTCGTTTTTGACGGCTGGCTGTAAGTCCAGTAGAGCGTCTCCATAGGACGATAACCGCTGAAGGGAGGAAGACCCTTAGCCGTCTCATTTCAGTCTTGTGGTGTAACGGTAGCACAGGAGTTTTTGGTTCTCCTTGTTGGGGTTCAAATCCCTACAAGACTATTTCTAGTAAGAGTGGTGGAACGGTATACACGACTGACTTAAAATCAGTTGCCACACGGCTTGCGGGTTCAAGTCCCGCCTCTTGCATTTTCACGGGGGTGTAACTCAGCGGTCAGAGTGGAGTCTTTATAAGGCTTAAGTCGGTGGGTTCGATTCCCCCCACCCCTACCTTTACAGTTGACAGTATTCTTAATTCATAGATAAACAGCACATGAAAGAAAAAGCCTTGTCGCTCGCTCTTGGTCTCTCTAGGGACTTGCTCAAGGAACTCCGCTCCTCCTACGAGGAAGGTCTTCATTGGTCTCGCATCGAGTCCCGCAAGCCTCAGACGCTCTGGGAGGTCGAGTGGACTGACATCGGTGTCTCCCTCCTCCGTGAGAACCTAGGCATCAAGCCAGAAGAGGTAATCGCATCCCCCGCCCAGAAGCGTGGCACGGTGTTCTGCAAGTACAAGAACCCCCGTGTCATCGGAATTATGATTGAGGGTAAACAGGAGACCGCCCTCTGTCGTGAATCCTTGAAGTTCGGCATCGGTATGCCCGTTGATGTCCGCTGGGACGGAGCACGATGGGTGGTCGTGCGACATCCGAGATTCAACGGAAAGTACTAATACAAAAAAATTTTTAAACGCATATGAAAAAGAAAAATGTTAACAAGGCTGGAAAAGACCAAGGCACAGGAGGCAAGGCTTGCTGGGCTGGATACAAGCGAGTCGGTGCTAACGGTTGCACCAAAATGAAAAAGAGGGGCAAGAAGTAATGGCTGACTACAAGGGCAGAAAGGTCACGCTGAACAAGCCGTTCAGAACTCCGAATGCGGCTAAGAAGTCCGCTGTGTATGTGAAGTCTGGCAGTAAGGTTAAGATAGTCCGTTTCGGTGACCCGAAGATGAGCATCAAGAAAGACCAGCCAGCCAGACGCAAGTCCTTCCGTGCTCGACATAAGTGCAGTACGGCTAAGGATAAGACATCCCCTAGATATTGGTCTTGCAAGGCTTGGTGATGCACCAATGGAATCTCCAGATGACATTGAAGACGAAGATGACATCCCCTTCCAAGAACTAATATGGCTTTCTCTCCGACACCGCATCCGATACTTGTCACTCCTTCCGAGGATGACATCAAGAGGCTTGCGGAGAAGGTGGGAACGGAGAAGGTCGCTGAGATTCTAAATTTAAGAGAGGACAAAATCCTCGCAGAAAAACTTGACCCATATAGGCATGGGTTCGACCTCCCGCATTGGAAGGAAGCCGACCAGTTGCTAAAAGAGAATAACGAAGTTCTCATCCTTGGCGGGAACCGAGCGTCCAAAACGGAATGGGCGGCTAAAAGAATCGTCCAGACGCTTATCAATACGAAGGATGCTAGGGTGTGGTGTCTGCACACCACCAATCAGTCCAGCATCCAGATGCAACAGCCTGTCATCTTCAAGTACCTTCCCTCTGAGTTCAAAGACCTAAAAAAGAACAAGGTGCAGAATGTGCAGTACACCCAGAAGAACGGGTTCTCCGACAACACCTTCATTCTCCCTAATAAAAGCCAATGTTTTTTTATGAACTACGCTCAGAAGCGGGATGTCATCGAAGGTGGCGAGGTTGACCTCATCTTGTGTGACGAATTAGTCCCTTTAGATTGGATTGAAACGCTGAGATATCGTATCGTTACTCGTTTCGGTAAGTTAATCACAACCTTCACTCCAATCACGGGTTACAGTAGCGTTGTAAAGGAGTATGTAAGCGGAGCAAAGATTCTGGAGAACAAGCCCTCTCCCCTTCTGCCCGACAACATAAATGTAAACGGATGCCCCAGAGGGACGATGCCTTACAAGGCTAAGTCTTATGTCCGTCCTGCCGCAGTAATGTGGTTCCATAGCCAACTGAACCCGTATAACCCTTTTGAACAATTAAAGAAGACGCTTGCAGGAAAGAAACCTTATGAAATTAAAATCAGAGCCTACGGTTGGGCTGACAACATCAGCGGAAGCCAATTCCCACGATTTACCCAAGAAGTCAATGTCGTCAAGGCGGTGCAGGTTCCAGAAGAAGGCACGAACTATATGGTCATCGACCCTGCGGGTGCTAGAAATTGGTTTATGCTTTGGATGCGAGTTGATAAGTCTGGAGATATGTATGTCTATCGTGAGTTCCCAGATTCGTCAGATGGCGAGTGGGCTTTACCTGCGTCTGAACCCGATGGAAAGGCTGGCACAGCCCAGCGTAATGGTGCTGGACGCTCTCTTGCGGAATACAAGGCTCTCATCCTTGACCTAGAAAAAGGCGAAGATATCTGGGAAAGGTACATCGACCCACGGGCTGGAGGTTCTAAGGCGGTGACCGAAGACGGTGGCACTACCCTCATTGATATGCTTGATGACGGAGAACACCCGATGCACTTTCAACCAGCCGCAGGAATCCGTATCGAACAAGGGGTTGCCCTCATCAATGACGGCTTCTCTTACGATATGAATCAAGAAATAACCCCTTTAAATAAACCAAAACTCTACATCAGCGAATCATGTCAAAACTTAATATACTGCCTCAAAGAGTGGACGGGAGCAGACGGAGAGAAGGGGGCAACCAAAGACCCTATCGACTGCCTCAGATACTTGATGGTTATGAATCCAATTTACCAAGGCGGGGACGCAATGCAATCATGGGGTGGAGGAAGTTACTAATGGAAATCTTCTTTCCAGCCCTCTTGTCTCGTCAGAAAGCGATGCTATTTACTGGTTTCGGACGGAAAAGGCTTGAGTCCCTTGCCAAGAAGGGTCAAGTACGCACATTTACCACCAACGGTGGTCATAAACGGTACTTCCGAAATGACCTCACTAAATTTTTAAATGAAATCTTACAAAAATAACGAGGACGAACTGGTTTTTGCCAGCGACACCCCTAATATCCCTTATCTTTACAAGGAATACCAGCGTTCTACTCAAAATGGTGGAAACACCGCTAACATTGCTGAAAACGATGACATTCGCCTTGCACGATGGGCAGGTCAGACGGATGACGGCAAGAAGCACAGCGAAGACCGCATGAACGGTGACGGGGCTTTCCCGTTTGAAGGTGCGTCTGATGTCCGTTGCAGACTTGTTGATAGAACTATTAACGACCTTGTGTCGATGATGGTCACAACCTTCGACAGATGCCAGATTAAGGTCAAGGGTACTGAGTTCTCTGATTCTGAGAACTCTGCCACCGCTAATGTGTTGATGTCGTGGCTCTTAGAATCCCGCATTCGTTCTGAAGTCCGTAAGGAAGCCGAACTTCTTGCCCAGTACGGTACACAGTACGGTTGGGCTGGACTCCATGTTATTTGGGAGCAAGAAATGGGAACTAGATTCCAGAACATCCGTATGGATGAACTTGTGGCTATGGTTCAGCAAGCAGTTCAAGCGAACCCAGAAGCCGCCATCAAGGACTTACCAGCCGCTATCATGGCTCCAGAGCAGGAAGACTATGCTGTGGACTTAATCATGCAGTATCTGAAAACGGTGAACCCAAAGGATGTTAAGAAGGCTGTCCGTGAACTCCGTAAGGACGGCAACGCTAACATCCCAGAAACCTTTATCAGCAAGAACCAGCCTCTCATTGTTGCCCTCAAGCCGTATGATGAAATCTCTTTCCCGCCCGAAACTATTGAAATCCAGAAGGCTAGAGTTGTTTTCCGCAGAACTTATGTGAGCGAAGTAGAACTGCGTTCTATGGCTCAGATGGAAGGATGGTCTGACACCTTTGTCGAGCAAGCCGTGAACTGCATGGGTTTGCAATCTCAGTTCAACGACCCTAACCTTCTCCCCGCCGCCGCCTTGATTAATTTCCAAGTCAGCCGACAGGACAACCTCATTGAACTCGTTTATGCCTACTCCCGCCTTATCGATGAAAACGGTATCCAAGGTATCTACCAAACCATATTCTGTCCGCAATCTGGCAACGAAGAGTACGCCTCGCACGGACTTCTCGGATATGCACATAACAAATATCCTTTCGTTATCTATCGAAGAGAACGCACTCGTAGAGCGATTATGGAGTCCAGAGGAGTTCCAGAAATTGCTCAGACCGACCAAGAAGAAATCAAGGCACAGCACGATGCCATCCGTGACCGAACAGCGTTTACCACTCTGCCACCTATTCTTGTTAAGAAGCGACTTGGTGGTATAAATAAAATTGCCCCTGGAATTCATCTTCCTGTTACAAGTGCTGATGACTATCGTTTCATGCCCACTCCCACGGGCGATGCTACAACTGCGTTCAACCTTATTGACCGTGTTGAAATGAACCACGCTTCGTACTTTGGACTGCCTCACCCGAACATCATGCCACAGAAGACGCAGACAACCCAGCAGTTCATTATCAACAACTGGCTTGATGTCTGGAGTGAGTCTTTTGCCATGACATTCAGTCTGATGTTGCAGTATATGCAACCAGACGAAATCGAGAGCATCACAGGCAAGGCTCTTCCTCAGAATATGTCCAGCGTGAGCAATATGTTTGATTTCCAAGTTAAATACGATGTGCGTGAACTCGACACAAACTTTGTCATCGAGAAACTCAAGGCTATCACGCAGTTTGTCCTGCCTCTGGACGCTGGTGGTGTTATCGACAAGAACAAGTTGGTCAAGGCGGCTATTGAGGCTATTGACCCCGACAAGGCTAAGGAACTCATCATCAACACAGGCACAGCCTCGCAGTTGCTGTATAAGAACATCCAGTCTGACCTAGGATTGATGATGCTTGGTAACGAAGCCCAATATGTCGAAAACGACCCCTCTGCGGCTTCCAAGATGCAGTACCTGCAAGACATCATGAGCAAGAACCCTAAGGCTCAACAGGCTATGCAACAAGACCCGCACTTCCGTGCTATGCTAGAGAACTATATGAAGAACCTTCAGATGTCCGTCAGCCAGCAACAGAACAAGCAAATTGGCAGAACTGGCGTAACCCCTGTGGCTGAACAGGCTGGTAATCAGATGCAACAGCAGATTCAACAGGCTAACGATATGCAGAGTCAACAAGAGCAACAAATGCAATGAGTTTTCCACAACAAATCATCGTAGGTTTTTCCTTTGAAAAAAACAATGAACTCTGGAAGGCTGTCCATCTCCTACTCGATGCTTCTATTGATTCTGAAGTTGCAAATGCTATCTCTAAAGAAAACAAGGGCGAAGACCGTGCTTGGCATTGCGGCAGAGCCGATGCCCTCTCTGCCTTTAAAGAAGTCCTTGTGAACACACGCAACGATGTTCTCCGTGACCAAGGAAGACCCTCAGAAGACCATTCCCCATCGGAAAACGGTATCTAAGTTAGTAACTTCTTGCTAACAAACAAATTTAGCCGTAACTGGCTGGTAGTTCTGGGACTATAACACCCTGCTATAAATATAGGACTTTAGACCTTCTCTAATGAATACAGACAATCAATCCGACCTTGGGACGGAATCAAATAACCCCACGACAAACGAAGGTACATCCACTCCCTTCGACCAATCCAAACTCGCTGACATAATCAGCGATTCGTTCCTAGGTGGTAAGGAATCGAGTGCGGAATCACCCGCAGACGAAAACGGTGATTCGGAGGCTCAAGCGACCTCTGAGGACGATGTTCATTCACAAGAAACCGAAACAACTAACGACCAGTTCCAGTCCGAAGACTCCGAGGAAACCGAAGAAACCAAGTCTGAAGATGATGAAATTGAGCGTGGGTTGCCCAAGGGAGTCAAGAAACGCATTGACAAACTTTCTGCTAAACGCAGAGAGGCTGAAGCAGAGGTGGAAAGATTAAAGCAGGAAGTGAGCAGACTGTCGCAAGAGGCTACCAAGCCAGCACAGACTCCTACTGCGGACAATCCTTACGCTAACCTGTCTACGCTTGAGGAAGTCAGCCGTGAGGTTGAGCAAGCCAAGCAAATCAGACGCTGGTGCGAGATGAATCCCGATGGTGCAGTAGTTGAGGGAAAAGATGGTTCTGAAACCGAGTATACCGCTGAAGAAGTCCGCAATATCAAGATTAAAGCCCTTGATGCCCTTGAGGAACACCTTCCGAAGCGAATGCAGTATCTGCAAAACTTCAATCAGATGGAGCAAGTCGCCACTAAAGAATACCCTTGGTGGAAGGATAAGTCAGCAAAGGAAAGACAGATTGCTGAATCGTTTATCAAGCACTTCCCAGAAATCCAGAAATTCCCAGACTATAAGATGGTGGTAGGAGATTACATCCGTGGCGTAAATGCCCGTGAAACCAAGGCTAAGACCTCTGGTACTCCAATTAAAGCCCCATCCCAGCCGAGACCTTCAGCCGCTCCCGCCCGTGTTCCTGCAAAGGACGCACAGTCGCAAGCCGCACAGAAGCGTTTTACTGTTTCTGGTAACCGAGATGACCTATCTTCTATAATCGCTAACCGATTCCTGTAATCAACCCCAACCCTATATACACATATGGCAAATCTAACAGAACCCTCCTTCTCGTCTGGTAAGAGAGAAGAACTCGCTGACCTCATCGCTCTTGTCGATGCCAAGGATACCCCCTTCACCTCTATGGCGAAGAAGGGTTCCAAGCCTGGAAATACCCTTTTCAGATGGCAAGCCGACTCTCTGCCTACCCCTAAGCAGACTGGCACAGTCGATGGTACGGATGTCTCCACCTATGACAACTATGTCAAGGATGGTGCTACCCAATACCGTGCTGAACTCAGCAACTACATCCAAATCTTCCGCAGAGCCGTCCGTGTGTCCCCGCTTACGCAGGACATCTCGACTGTTGCTGGTGTGAGAGACGAACTCGCTAACAATGTCGCTAAGGGCATCCAAGCCCTCAAGAGAGACATGGAAGCCACATTCTGCTCCAACGGTGGTGCTCAAGCCGATAACGGTACGAACCCCTACCTCACTCGTGGTCTCCACAAGTGGCTCCAGCCGATTGCTACGAAGGACTCCGTTCTTCCTGTCATCGACCAGTTCTGCACCCCTGCCGCTAATCGTTCGACTGTCGGCACAGCCGCCCTCACAGAGTCTGTCGTCCAGAATGTCCTCACGGGCATCTATTCCCAGACAGGTCAGTACAAGGATTATGACGCTCTCGTTGGCACAGCCCTTAAGAGAGCCTTCACAAACCTCGTCTTCACGACTTCGCAGGGTTCTGGTACAGCCCCGATGACATCCATTCGTACACTTAACCGTGAGTCGGACTCTTCGTCCTACATCTCTTCGGTTGATGTGTTTGAGGGTGACTTCGGTAAGTTACGCCTCCATCCCTCCCACTACCTCAATGCTACCGCTGGCGTTGGCTCGACCTTCACAGGTTATGTCATTCCCTTCGACCAAGTTGAAGTGCGTTATGGTGGCAATGTCGCTGGTGTCACAGCCCTCACCAACAACGGTGGTGGCGAAGCCCGAATGATTGAAGCGGTTGCTGGACTTTGCGTCTACAACCCCCTCGCCTTCGGTGTCTTTGACTTCACAGCCTAATAACTGAGGTGTCAGACATAATCCAAAGTCTGGCTGATGCAATCCCCTCCCACCTTAGAAATAGGGTGGAGAGGGAACTCATCAATGGCTGGAGGATGGAGGAAGTCAAAGCCAAGAGCACAGCGAAGCAATCCGCTGTTTTTCGTCACTCTAACGAGGCATCAAGCATCGAAGGAGTTGGACGGTTGAAAGCACAGATTCCTATTCAAGCGTGGCACTACTGGGGTCAGCGTCTTGGGTATGAGTGCTGGGAAGACAATGCATTCCTAAACGAATTCCTACGGGACAACCCAGAAACAGCCGTTACCAATTACGCCAAGCGTACTTGCGTTAACGGTGCAATTTTCACAGGTGACGGATATCTCACATAATGAGAACATCGAACTACTCGCAAATCCTTTTTGACGCCCTCCAGTATTCTGGAAACGACAGACATAATATCACGCATGAGACTTTTTCTCAGTTCCGTGATTTTAGTTCTGCTCGTATTCGTGAGGCGTGGGAATCTAACCAATGGGCAGATATCTGCCGACTGGTTGAATTTACCACGACAACGGATGCAAATGGCGTTGTCTCGTTCACGCCCGTTACAGAGGCTGATGAGATTCTTGGCGTGTTCTCTAAGAACCCGCAGGAAACAACAAAGGCTGTGCAGTTGGCGTATCAGATTTACGATAGCGGTTCAGCCAGAAAAGTAATCGTTGGCAACGGCATCAGCGGTGGCTGGTATCTCTATCGCAAAGACTGCATCTCGCTTGAAGGCGACCTTTACAGCCCGACAGTAGTCTACTACCAAGGAGTCCAAGTCTATTTTGACTCTGGCTCTGGTACAGGCTCTTATGTTCCAGTTTTGGGCAAGCCCCACGCTGGCAATTTTTATACCTGCACCGTGGCATCCACTACTGCGGGTCAAAACCCGAACACACACCCTGCTTCTTGGACAAAGATTGACATCCCGTATGTCTTTTCTGCGTTTATGTCTTGGGGTTCAGCCGCTAACTGGTTTGTTTCTGAAGGTCAG
>SXGQ01272708.1_pt1 | contig 12660 bp, 11 predicted proteins | sample 3178371 | NCBI WGS metagenome assembly SXGQ01 (sample SAMN11356859, study PRJNA531348) | freshwater metagenome | isolation source: freshwater sample F1-20 | place: China: Fuxian Lake, Yuxi | collected 2017-12-25
CATCGACTGCCCCACGATCCTGCAGTGGTGCTTCGACCACAACGTGCGCTACCTCAACACCTCGGTTGAGGTCTGGGACCCGTACGAGGGCCTCGCCTCCACGCACCCGCTCGAGCGCACCCTCTACGTGCGCCACCAGGAGCTGCGCAGGCTGAAGCAGAAGTGGGGCCGCACCGGCGCGACCGCGGTGCTGGAGCACGGCGCCAACCCCGGGCTCGTCAGCCACTTCGTGAAGCGTGCCCTCGCGGAGATGTCGGGCCGCATGCTCTCCGACGGCACCGCCACGGGCGCCCGTGCGGCGGCGATGGAGTCGGCGCTCGCGTCCGGCGAGTTCAACCGGCTCGCCATGCTGACCGGCACGAAGGTGGTCCACATCTCCGAGCGCGACACGCAGCTCGCCGCGGAGCCGAAGCGCGTGAACGAGTTCGTGAACACGTGGTCCGTCGACGGGCTCTACGAGGAGGGCATCGCCCCCGCCGAGCTCGGCTGGGGCACGCACGAGAGGACGCTGCCGCGAAACGCGTGGGTCCACGAGGACGACGGCCCGCGCAACCAGATCTGCATCGCCCGCCCGGGCATGGAGACCTGGGTGCGCAGCTGGGTGCCCGCCGGCGAGATCCGCGGCATGGTCGTGCGCCACGGCGAGGCGTACACCATGAGCGACCATCTCACGGTGTGGGACGGCGGCACCGCCGTCTACCGGCCCACGGTGCACTACGCCTACTGCCCCAGCGACGCGGCGATCATGAGCGTGCACGAGCTGCTCATGCGCAACTACGAGATGCAGCCGGAGCAGCGCATCCTGAACGACGAGATCATCCAGGGCGAGGACCAGCTGGGCGTGCTGCTCATGGGCCACGACTACAGCGCATGGTGGACGGGATCCATCCTCGACATCCACGGCGCCCGCAGCAAGGTGCCCCACCAGAGTGCCACCACGCTGCAGGTCGCGGCCTCGGTGATGGCGGCGGTGAAGTGGATGATCGCCGAGCCCACCCAGGGCATCAAAGTCCCCGACGAGCTTCCCCATGAGTTCGTGCTGGAGGCCGCCACCCCCTACCTCGGGACCATCTGGTCGGATGCCGTGGACTGGGACCCGCTGCGCACCAGGCGCGACGTGTTCGACCAGTGGAGCGACTCCGCCGCGGGCCTCGACCGCGACGACCCCTGGCAGTTCGGCAACTTCCTCTGCCCGTGACTCTGCGGCCCGTTCCCCCGCCCGGCGGGGGAATTCAACCGAAGTGTGGACACTGCTGCGATGCGTGGCTAGCCTGAACCGTGATGAAGACCTCGAAGACCCTGCTTCTTCTTAGTTAGCGGCAGCAGCCGCATACAGCTGCTGTCGAAACCCTCTGCCCCGGCAGGGGGTTTTTTCTTTGTCCGAATCACCCGCCCAGAACCCAAGGAACCGAGACCATGCCTCCGCAGAACGTCACCCCGAAGAAGATGCCCTTCGAGAAGTACTCCCCCTGTGTCCCGCTCGTCCTGACGGACCGCACCTGGCCCAACAGGACGATCGACAAGGCACCGCTCTGGTGCAGCGTCGACCTGCGCGACGGCAACCAGGCTCTCATCGATCCGATGGACCCTGAGCGCAAGATGCGCATGTTCAAGACACTGGTCAAGATGGGCTTCAAGGAGATCGAGGTCGGGTTCCCCTCGGCCAGCCAGCCCGACTACGACTTCGTCCGGCAGATCATCGAGGAGGACCTCATCCCCGACGACGTGACGATCCAGGTGCTCGTGCAGTGCCGGCCGGAACTGATCGAGCGCACCTACGAGTGCCTGAAGGGCGCGAGGAACGCCATCGTGCACTTCTACAACTCGACGAACCCGCTGCAGCGGCGCGTGGTGTTCGGCCTGGAGAAAGAGGGCGTGAAGCAGATCGCGGTGGATGCCGCCCGGCTGTGCCGCAGCTTCGAGTCCATGCTGCCCGGCACGAACCTGCGCTACGAGTACTCCCCCGAGAGCTTCACGCTGACGGAGCCCGAGTACGCGGTGGAGGTGTGCGAGGCGGTGATGGACGTCATCCGGCCGACCCCGCAGGACCCGCTCATCCTCAACCTGCCGGCCACCGTCGAGTGCTACAGCCCGAACGTGTACGGCGATGTCATCGAGTGGTTCATCCGCACCATCAAGAACCGCGACTGCATCATCGTCTCGCTGCACCCGCACAACGACCGGGGCTGTGCCACCGCCGCCGCCGAGTTCGGCATCATGGCCGGCGCCGACCGCGTGGAGGGGACGCTCTTCGGCAACGGCGAGCGGACGGGCAACCTGGACCTCGTCAACGTGGCGATGAACATGTTCATGAACGGCGTGGACCCGCTGCTCGACATCTCCGACATCGACGCGCTGCGCCGCGACGCCGAGTACTGCAACCGACTCCCCGTGCCGGAGCGCCATCCCTACGTGGGTGACCTCGTGTACACGAGCTTCTCGGGCAGCCACCAGGACGCCATCAAGAAGGGGTTCGAGGCTCTCCCCCGCGACTACGACTCGTGGGGCGTGCCGTACCTGCCCATCGACCCGAAGCACGTGGGCCGCACGTACGTGGCCGTCATCCGCGTGAACAGCCAGAGCGGCAAGGGCGGGGTCGCGTACGTGATGAAGTCGGAGCACGGCTTCGACCTCCCGCGACGGCTCCAGATCGAGTTCTCGAAGACCATCCAGCACATCACCGAGGACACCGGCACCGAGGTGTCGTCACTCGTGATCTGGGACGCCTTCCAGGCCGAGTACCTGCCGGATAATGCCGGGATCGATCTGTCCAGTCACGAGTTGCGCAGCGACTCCGCGAGCGGCCGTACCACGATCACCGCCCAGCTGGTGATGAACGGCGAGCGTCGCACCATCTCCGGGGAGGGCAACGGGCCCATCGATGCGTTCGTCCACGCGCTGCGCGGGGGTCTCGCCGCCGACATCGACGTGGTCGACTACTCCGAGCACGCCATGGGCCAGGGCTCGGAGGCGACGGCCGTTGCCTACGTGGAGACGAGGGACTCGAAGGGCAACGTGCGGTGGGGCGTGGGCTCGGACCCGAACACCACGTCCGCATCCCTGCGCGCGGTGCTCGGGGCCTACGAGCGCCACCAGAAGGGGCTCTCGCCCGTCCTCGGCGACTAACCGGCAATTCAACTAGGTTCGGGGAGGACGAAGGGAGCCACAATGAAGGTCGTCGTTGATTTTGATGTCTGCGCCTCGACGGGCGCGTGCTCGCAGATTGCACCCGAGGTGTTCGAGGTGCGCACGGACGGGTACCTCTACATCCTCATCGAGAGTCCCGAGGGCGCGAACGCCGATCTCGCCCGCCAGGCTGCCGACATGTGCCCCACTGCCGCCATCACTATCGAGGAATGACGCCAGCGTGAGCTTCCTCACGCTGCTGCGGGACCGCTGGGCAGCCGCCGACACCCTCCTGTGCGTGGGCCTCGATCCCGACCCCGACCGCCTGCCCGCCTCCGTGCGCAACCAGCCGGCCTCTATCGCCAAGTTCTGCGTCGACATCGTGGACGCCACCGCCGAGTTCGCCTGCGCCTTCAAGCCCCAGATCGCCTATTTCGCCGCCGCGGGCGCCGAGCAGCAGCTGGAGGCGGTGTGCGAGCACATCCGCAACCACCACCCCACCGTTCCCATCATCCTCGACGCCAAGCGCGGGGACATCGGCGACACCGCGAAGATGTACGCCCGCGAGGCCTTCGTGCGCTACGGCGCGCACGCCGTCACCGTGAACCCCTACATGGGTGGTGACACCTTGGCCCCGTACCAGGAACACGAGGGGCGTGGCATCGTGGTGCTGTGCCGCACCTCCAACCCGGGCAGCGGCGAGTTCCAGTCACGCCTCATCGATGGCGAGCCGCTGTACCGCCACGTCGCACGGCGGGCCGCCGACGAATGGTCGAGACGCGGCGAGGTCGCCCTGGTGGTGGGCGCCACCCACCCCGCCGAGCTGGCCGAGGTGCGGGGGATCGTGGGCGACATGGCGCTGCTCGTGCCGGGCGTGGGCGCACAGGGTGGCGACCCTGCAGAGGTGGTGCGAAACGGCGCAGACTCGACGAGGGCAGGACTCATCGTGAACTCCTCGCGCGCGATCCTGTACGCGGACCCCACCAACCACGTCGGCGGCGCGGCACGGGTGGCACGCGACACCAGGGACGCCCTGAACGCCGCCCGCTGAGACCGGTCAGCGGCTAGTCCGTGAGCGTGTAGGTGTTCTCGAGCTCGTCCTGCACCACCGTGGCCAAGTGGTCGGACGTGTCCGCGACGAGTTCTTCCTCCAGGACGCGGGTGCGGAAGGTCCAGCCCTCGGGCAGCGCGAGACGCGAGCCGAGGGAGGAAAGGCTCTCCTCCGTGAGCGATGCATCGACGCCGACGCAGTACGCCTGCATCACGAAGTTGCGACCCTCTGTGTCGACGAGTTCGTACACGGTCTTGCCGGCGTCCCAGAAGAACACCGCACCGCGGTTCACGTTGCGGATCATGTACGGGACACCGCCGGGCTGCTTGCCGAGCGGGACGGTCGCGATGCGCCGCATCATGATGCCGCCGAAATCGTGAGTGACGGGCTCGACGGTGACCACCTTGGTACCGACGCCGTCGATCACCCAGTACCGCGGACCGTTCAGTTTCACGAAGAGTGCACCCAGGTCCTTTGCGATCTCGCCGGCATCCAGCTTTTCCCACAGTTCCTGGGGACAGTCGTTCATCATCTGGGTGCCGTACACCTCGCCCTCGAGTTCGTCGTTGCGTGCGAAGACGCCGAGCACCTCGCCGTAACGCACTCCGCGGAGATCGGAGGTGAGGCGCTGCTGTCGTTCTTTGGTCATGGGAAAACCATAAACCCTGCCCTGCGGCACTGCCGGAACACAGCGTGTTCGGCGGCGCCGGGCCGGGAGTCAGCGGTTCATGAAGGCATCGACGGCGACGCCCATGGCGGCCGCCATGCGCATGTCCAGCCTGTCGTCGTCGACACGGATGTCGTAGGTGTCCTTGATCTTCATGTTGGCGCGGTTCACGTGGCCGACCTGGGCCCCGGACTCGTTGAGAAGCGCGAACTGCACGCGCAGCAGCCACGGGACATCGGTGACGAGGTTCATGACGCGCCGCACGATGGCCTGCACCTGGCTGGTCTCGGTGAGGGTCCAGCGCCCCTGAGGCGTCTCGATCACGTAGGTGGAGCGACCGAGCGATGCCCTGAAGTCCTTGGCGATGGTGCCGATGGGCGCGTCCCCGACACCGAGAACGTCGTAGACACCGCCCAGTTCGATCACCTTGCGTCCCTGGATCCGGAACACCACGCCCGACCCGTCGGGAGCCGTGCATGTCACGCTCTCCTTCAGCGCCATGCGCTTCTGGACGATCACACCGATGTCCACCGGCGCCGTGTCAGTGCGCGTCACCGTCCAGCGGTTCTGCATCATGGTGAGTTTCTGGGCGAGTGTCAGTGAGTACGGCACGCGCAGAATGTACCCGAACGGCGACGACCGGGGCAGGCGCCGGGGATCACCCCCGGAGGGCGATGACCTCGATGATGCCCGGCGCGGCACGGAGCTCGTCGAGGACGGCCTCGCTCACCTCGGCCGTCGGTGCGATCACCATCAGCGCCGTGCCCGGGGTGAGAGCGCGCCCCACGTCCATGTCGGCGATGTTCACGTCGCGGTTGCCGAGCAGGGTTCCGACGACACCGATGACACCCGGCCGGTCGTCGTTGCGCACGACCAGCATGTGCTCGCTCGGCGGGACGTCGGTGATGTGGTCGTCAACCAGGACGATGCGGGCCTGGCGGCGCTGGCCGACCAGGGTGGCCGCGATGCTGTGCGTGCCGGCGCGCAGGGTCACGAGATTGACGTAGTCGCCGCTTCCCCCGCCCACCTTCGTCTCCTTGACCTCGATACCGAGACGAGCAGCCACCTGCGGGGCATTCACGTACGTGACCTGCTCGTCCACGCGGCCGCCGAAGAAGCCCTTCATGGCACTGAGCGTGAGAAGGCTGGTGTCGTACGCGCCGATCTCGCCGGATGCGATGACCTCGAGTTCCGTGGTGTCCGCGCCGGCCGCCGAGGCGAACAGGGCGCCGAGACGCTCGGCAAGCGGCAGGTACGGCTTCATCGTCTCGTTCGCGTCGGCGGCGGAGATGTTCACCGCGTACGGCACGAAGTCACCGGCGAGGGCCAGGTTGATCTGGTCGGCGATGTGGTCACCCGCGCGGTCCTGGGCCTCCGTGGTGCTCGCCCCCAGGTGCGGCGTGACGACGATGCCGTCGATGCCGAACAACGGCGAGTCCGTCATGGGCTCCTTCGAGAACACGTCGAGTGCGGCACCGGCAATGACGCCGTTCTTCACGGCGTCGGCGAGGTCGGCCTCGTCCACGATCCCCCCGCGCGCCACGTTGATGATGCGCAGGGAGTTCTTCGCCCGCTTCATGGCCGCGGCGTCGATGAGCCCGATCGTCTCCTTCGTCTTCGGCAGGTGGACCGTGAGGAAGTCGGACTGCTCGATGAGGGTGTCCAGGTCGACCAGTTCGATGTTCATCGCCCGGGCACGCTCCTCGCTGACGAACGGGTCGTACGCCAGAATGCGCATCCCGAAACCGGCGGCACGCTGGGCCACGAGCTTGCCGATGCGCCCGAGACCCGCGACACCGAGGACCTTGTCGAACAGCTCCACGCCCTCCCACTTGCTGCGCTCCCAGCGTCCCTGCACGAGGGCCGCATGGGCCTGGGGCACGTTCCGCGCGACGGCAAGAAGCATTGCCATGGTGTGCTCGGCGGCCGAGACGATGTTGGACTCCGGGGCGTTCGCCACCATCACGCCGCGCCGCGTGGCCGCCTCGATGTCGACGTTGTCGAGACCCACGCCGGCACGCCCGACGACAAGGAGGTCCGTTCCCGCCGCGAGGAGGGCGTCATCGACGTTGGTGGCCGAGCGCACGACCAGCGCATGCGCACCCTTGATCTCCCGGCGCAGCTCCTCCGGGGACAGCCCGACCCGCACGACCACCTCGTGGCCGGCTGCCCTCATCTTGGCGAGGCCGCTCTCGGCAAGTTCTTCAGAGACGAGAATCCGGGGCATGACACGATTCTTGCCGTTCTCCGCCTAGATTCCTCAGTGCTTTACAGACTGTTAACGCACTCCCCCGGTTCCCATGTCACACCTTTTTCTTTCTCCCGAATGGATCGCCGCCGCCCGGGGCATCCGCGAGCGCCACGAGGCGAACATCCCCCCGATACCGGTCCAGATCCGCATCAACGTGGTGGCGCTCGGGGTCCCTTTCGGGGAGGGCACGGTGCGCGCCCACATCGACACGTCCGAGGGCGGGCTCAGCATGGACCTCGGTGCCATCGACTCCCCCGACCTCACCGTGACCACCGACTACGACACCGCCCGCCAGCTCTTCGTCGACCAGGACCCGGCGAGCACGATGCAGGCGTTCATGAGCGGGCGCATCAAGGTCGAGGGCGACATCACAAAGATCATGGCCCTCCAGATGTCCGTCCCCCAGGACGACCGCGCCGAGCAGGTCGCAGCGGAGATCCGCGCCATCACGGCGTGACGGCGTCCTCCAGCATGCTGCGGTCCGTCGGGCGCAGCCGTGTCGCCAGCAAGGTGGCCGCGGCGGCGGTGCCCACGCCGCTCATCAACGCGTACGCGTAGCTCTGCACCACGCCGCTCGATGCGGTCATCTCGTGGATGGAGATCATCACCGTGGAGCCGAGCACTGCACCCATCTGGCTGAGCAACTGCTGCATCGCGCCGGCGACACCGACGGTGTCATCGTCCACCGAGTTCGCCACCAGGGCCCCGAGTGCAGGGCCCGCGATGCCGAAACCCACGCCGGAGAGCCCGAGCCCGAGTGCGATGAGGAAATCCGGCGAGGATGCGTCGATCGTGCCGAGGATCGCCATGGAGCACACGATGCCGAACGCGCCGACCACACCCGACACCCGTTCGCCCACACGCATCGTGAAGAAGCTCGCGAGCGGCGCGGTGATCGAGAACGCGAGCGGCCTGGCGATCACGAGCCAGCCGATGTGCGCGGGAGTGAATCCCAGACCGATCTCGAGCATCTGGGGCACCACGATGAACCCGCCCATGTAGGCGAAGTTGAGGAGTGACTGGATCCCGATCGGGAGGATGATGTTCGGGGTCCGCAGCCACACAAGCGGCATCAACGGCGCCTCGGCCGACCGTTCGATCCGGATGAAGAGCCACAGGGCCGTCACTGCCGCGATCGCGCTGCCGACGATCCAGGGCGACGTCCAGCCCCACGAATGGCCGCGGTTGACGGAGAGGAGCAGGAGGGTGGCCCCGAACCCGAGGGCAACGGAGCCCTTCACGTCGAACTTCACGTCCTTCGACCGCGCGGTCTGCGGGAGCAGCCTCCACGCAAGGAGTGACGCCCCCACGAGGAGCGGCGTCTGGATCACGAAGATCATCTGCCAGCCGATGGCCTGCACGAGCGGGCCGCCCATCACGACACCGAGCACCGGGGCACCCGCGGTCGTGAAACTCCACAGGCCGAGCGGACGAACACGCTCATGGGGCTCGAACAGGCGGTTCACATAGGCCATGGCTGCCGGTCCGGTCGCCGCACCGGCCACCGCGGAGAGCAGGCGGAACATGACCATCGACGGGCCGTCCCACGCGAACACGGTGGCAGCAGCAAAGACACCGGAGAAGAAGAGGCCGTAGACGTAGACCTTCTTGTGCCCGTAGAGGTCGCCGATCTTGCCGTAGGCGGGCCCGACCACGCCGAACGCGAGCATCGGCCCGGTGATCGACCAGTTGAGGGTGGTCACCGACGAGCCGAGGTCCTTCGAGATCGTCTCGAGGGACACCACGAGGACGGTGATCGTGGAACTGGTCGTGAAGAGACCGGCGAGCACCACTATGAGCGTGGCCCACTTGCGGGTGATGCCCATCTTGCGCGCCACTCGGCGCGGGATCATGGCCGTCCAGGCAATGACGGAGATCTCGTCCACGCCGCCGAACTCGACGGCCACCGACTCGCGCCCGTGGGGGCGCAGTTCCTCGAGTTCTTCGTGCGGACGGGGGTTCATGGGGCGAACCCCGAGAGTAGTCCCCTAGGCCTTGACCTCCGAGGCCATCTTGTTGAGCGCGACCGTGAGTTCCGCCACACCCCAGCGGTCGTTCTGGTCGATGCTCTCGCCGCGCTCCCAGCTTCTGATCCGCGTGACCTCACCGCCCTTGACGAAGAAGGTCTCCCCGGTGAACTCACACTTCGCGGACGAGAGGTACGCCACGAGCGGCGAGATGTTTGCGGGGTCCCACTCGTCGAAGGCACTCTTGTTCTCCGGCTCGGCGATGCGGTCGCCGAGACCGGGCGTGGCCATCGTCAGGCGTGTGCGCGCGGCGGGCGCGATGGAGTTGCTCTTCACGTTGTAGCGGGAGAGCTCCTTCGCGAGGATCTGCGAGAACGTCGCGATTCCGGTCTTTGCCGCGCCGTAGTTCGACTGCCCGGGGTTCGCGAAGAGACCCGACGTGGACGACGTGTGCACGATGTTGCGCGGTTTTGTCACGCCTGCCTTGTGCTGCTCGCGCCAGTACGCAGCTGCCCAACGGGACGGTGCGAAGTGACCCTTCAGGTGGACCGCAATGACCGCATCCCACTCTGCTTCCGTCATGTTCACGAGGACGCGGTCGCGCAGGATTCCCGCGTTGTTCACGAGGATGTCGAGGTCGCCGAAGGTCTCGACAGCCATGTTGACCATGCGCTGGGCACCCTCCCAGTCGGCGACGTTGTCGTAGTTGGCGACGGCCTCGCCCCCCATGGCCTTGATCTCGTTGACGACCTCCTGGGCCGGCGTGGCGTCGTTTCCCGTGCCGTCGTTCGCGCCGCCGAGGTCGTTCACGACGACCTTTGCTCCTTCAGCCGCGAAGAGCAGGGCATGCTCGCGGCCGATACCGCGCCCCGCACCCGTGATGATCGCAACGCGTCCCTGCAGTTCCCCCATGGTCTCCCCCTTGGTCATGATGACTGACGGCCCGAGATTAGGGGAAGATGAGGTCGACGGTCTTACCGACGATGACCCGCTCGAAGTTCTTGACCTTCTTGCCGTCGATCTGGGCCTCACGGAGACCCTTCTTGCCATCGCCCGTGACCTTTCCGATCACCATGGCGTACTTCTCGAGACGCTCCTTGACGGTGGCGAGGTCCTTGCCGTAGATGCTCGGGATCAGCGTGGTCTGCTGCCCGGCGGACACGGTCACCGTGATGGTGCCGCCCTTCGCCAGTTTCTCCCCGGCGGCGGGGACCTGGGCCGACACCCTGCCGTCGGCAATGTCCGGGTGGGGCTTCTTCTCGCCCTCGGCGATCACCAGCCCCATCTCTGTCAGCTTGGCCGTGGCCTCGGCTACCGAGAGCTTCACGAGGTCCGGCACGTCGCGCTGGGACGGTCCGGTGGAGATGTTCAGGGCCACCGTGGTGCCCTTGACGACCGAGTCGCCCGCCTTCAGGGCGGCCTGGTCCGGCACGGACCACGACACCACCGTCCCGGCAGGCGCCGACTCGTCGGGGACGTCGACAGGGGAGGCCTGCAGGCCGATCTCGGCAAGTTTCGATTTTGCCGCGTCTGCGGTGAGACCCGCGAGCTCCACCAGTTCGGACAGCGTCGGCCCCTCGCTGACCACGAGGACCAGTGAGGCGCGCTTCGCCACGTTCGCGCCCATCACCGGGTCGGTGGAGATCACCTGCCCCGCCTGCACGGAGTCGCTGCGTTCCATCCGCACGGCGATGCCCCACCCGAACTTTGCCACCTGGTTGCGGGCCTCGGCCTCGGTGAGCCCGGCGAGCTGCGGCACCGGGTTCTTCGGGTTGAGCACGGTGAAATAGGCGCCGGTGGCGCCACCGCCCACGACGACAAGTGCGAGAGCGGCCACCAGGATGCGCACACCCCAGCGACGCTTGCGCGGGCGCTGGGCAGGTTCTGTGGGATCCTCCGCAGCGAGTCTCTGCAATTGCTCGATGTCGAGCGCGACGGGGCCTGTCTCATCGCCACCGATCACGAGGGGCTTGCCGCCCGACGGGTCGGGTGTGCGGGAGGTGCCGCGCGGGTTCGTGATGTCAGCGTCTGCGATGTTCGGGGTCGTCCGGATGAGAATGGGCTCGCTCGGTGCCTCATTCTGGATCGGCTCCACACCGAGGAGGTCCGGGCGCGGGGTCGGCTGGGACGGATCGGACTTGGCGACCTCCTCGTCGAAGAGACCCATGCCGACGATGTCGATGGGCGTGGGGCGCGGGAGTTTCTCCGCGGCGGCCACGAGTGCCTGGCCGAACTCGCGGGCGGTGTAGCGCTCGCCTGCGCCAGGCCGACCGGCTCGCTCGAGCACGGCAGCGAGGGCTCCGAAGTCAGCGCTGACGGGCAGCAGCTTTTCGGCCCGCGCGGCGAAAGCGCCAGCGGCCGTGTCGGCGGCGAACGGGGCTTCCCCGGTCATCGCCTCCACCAGGACGAGGGCAAGCGAGTAGATGTCGGACGAAGCGGTGCGGGGGCTGCCGTCGGCTAGTTCCGGGGCACTGAAGAGCGCCTGGTCGAGGGTCAGTGAGTCAACCGGGCGCAGCGGGGCCCCGAAACCGACGATCCTGACCCGCCGGTCCAGGCCAAAGACCAGCCTGCTGGGACGGATGTCCCCGTGGACTTCGCCTTGCTTGGCGGCCGCATCGAGGCCCCGGCAGACGTCGACACCCACGATGAGGGCCTGGCTGGGGCTCAACCGGCGCCCACGGTCCAGGAATTCCCTCACGGACCCCCCGGCCAGCCGCTCAGCGACGGTGAAGACATACCGCTCGCCGTCGAGGGTGGCATCGCCGTGGTCATAGACCGTCTCGATGCAGGGGTGGCTGAGGCTCTCGGCGACGGCGCACTGCGCCTCGAAGACCGCGAGGGCATCCGTGGCGGTGGTGGAGCCGAGGAGCGGGTCGACCAGGCGCGACAGCGGGGCGATGCGCACCGACACCAGCTGGGTGGACGAGAGGTCAGTGGCGTCGAACTGCATCGCCCCGGCATTCGCGAGCGTGGCCTCCGATCGGAGTTCCCCGATGAGGTACCGCCCACCGAGGACGGTCCCTGGCATGTGTGCTGCGTCCCTCATGACCCGAAAGAACCTACAAGGTGACCCATGCCGGGGTGTGGCGAGGGCCCCGGACTGGGAGAATGGGGGTGTGAGAACCCCCAAGAACAAGCAAAATCTCCTCGTTTCCGTGGGGGTCGGGATCGGTCTTGTGTTGATCCTGTCGGGCGTCAACTCTGCCAGCACGGGTCGCGAGGCACAGCGAATCCCCGCTGCGATCGAGAGCATCAACCCGGGGCCGGGGGACGAAGTGCTGCGCCAGAGCCAGGTCTTCGTGGACCTCGTCGAGGGATACAACGCGGTACTGGTCATTGACGGCATCGAACTGCCGGTCACGCGCCTCGACGAGATCTCACAGGGTGGCAACCCGAGCCCGGGTGCCCAGGTCAACATCCCACCCACTGCGATCTACGACCCGGGCAACTTCACCATCAGCTATCTCCCCCAGGAGGGTGCACCCATCAAGGAGTTCAGCCAGGGTGTCCACACCGGGAAGGTGTGGTACTGGAAGATCACGGACGACCGCTCGAAGGCGAAGTCGTTCTCGTGGGAGTTCTCCGCGAACTAGTCCGC
>SXGQ01514899.1_pt1 | contig 12660 bp, 9 predicted proteins | sample 3178371 | NCBI WGS metagenome assembly SXGQ01 (sample SAMN11356859, study PRJNA531348) | freshwater metagenome | isolation source: freshwater sample F1-20 | place: China: Fuxian Lake, Yuxi | collected 2017-12-25
CATGGCGGACGAGCCGACCTGGCCGGGCAGGAAGCCTTCGCTCGCGAGCTCGTGACCAGCCATCAGGCGGAGGGTCTTCGCGAAGGACGACGGGCCAGACGCGGCGGAAAGCAGCGCGGCCACGACTTCCATATCCATCGAACGCGGGTAGACTTGGCCGACGGCGCCGAGCGAGTGCGGGATCCCGAGGTGCGCGAGCACGCGGCCCTCGAGCTGCGAGACCTTGGCGATGTCGCCGGAGAAAAGCGTGAGCTGGTCGAGCTGCGTGCCGACCGCACCCTTGAGCCCGCGAGCTGCGAAGGCGGCCAGCGCGGCGTCGACCTGCGCGATCCCGCGGAGGCATTCTTCGCCGAACATCGCCCAGCGCTTGCCGACGGTGGTGGGCTGCGCGGCGACGTTGTGCGTGCGGGCGGCGATGAGGACGTCGCGGTCAGCCTGCGCGCGACGGGCGAGCGCGGCGAGCGCGGCCACGCCCTTGGCGCGGACGAGCTGAAGTGAGCGGAAGACCTGGAGCTGCTCGACGGATTCGGTGAGATCGCGGCTGGTCAGTCCCTTATGGACATGCTGGTGGCCGGCGAGGGCGCAGACCTCGTCGATGCGCGCCTTGACGTCGTGACGGGTCTCTTCCTCGCGCTTGCGGATGGATTCAAAGTCGACCTGCCCCTTGACCTTCTCGTAGGCGGCGAGCGCCGCGGTGGGGATATCGAGGCCGAGGTCGCGCTGGGCCTTCATGACGGCGATCCAATATTCGCGCTCGAGGACCACACGGCCGCGGGTGGACCAGACGGCCTTCATCGCCGGGGAGGCGTAGCGATCGGCGAGGACATTAGGGACGTTGTCGGATTCCATCGGTTTGAAAGGATTTATATCACGCGGAACGCTTCACGGCAAGCGCTCGGAGGAACATCGCGCGGACGGAGGACTCGTCCTCGCCACGATTAGAAGCGTCAAAACAGTCGGCGCAGGCGAGCTGAAGGTCGACAAGTTCGGCGAGGGTATAGCGGGCCGCGGCCGGCGCGACCTTGTTGCTCACGTACCAGGCGTTCTGCGAGAAGAGGTTGGCGGAAGACTTCGCGGCGGACCCGAAAGTCGGGCCATGGCGGCCGCTGGCGGCCTCGAACTGCCCCTTAGGCAGACCCGCATCGCTGACGCGGAAATCGCCGGAGTCGGCGAGGCAGCGGATCTGAATGAGGAGCCGCAGGCGGTTCTGCAGGACGATGAGGAGCGGACGGCTGGAATCCTCGTTGAAGAAATATCGGTCGAGCGACTCCATGCCCCACTTCAAGTCGCGGGCGGCAAGCGCCTCGATGGGCTCGAAGAATTCGCCTTCGCCGAAAGTGGGGACGATGAGGTGGACGTCGGCTTCCTTGATGGTGCCTCCGGCGCCGACGTACGTCGCGAGCTTCTCACATTCGCCGAGCACGAGGCGCGTCGACTGGCCCACGCGACCCACGAGGACCTCGGGTACGCCGCGTTCGAACTTCACACCGAGGGTCTTGAAACGCTCGACCGCCAGCGCGACCTGCGCGTCGGCCTGAGCATCGCCCTTATCGAACGGGCTCTTGGACGGTGAAGTATGCAGAATGAAATCGGTCGCCTCTGACTTGAGGTTAGCCAGGTCCTTGCGACGGCCGTCGTAAGGCGTAGCGGAGATGATGATCGAGACGGCGGGATCGGACTCCACGACGACCTTCAGCATGTTCGCGAGGCTCTCCTTCACTTCCTCCGACTTGGCTTGGACGGAATCGGAGACGAGGTTGAGGTTGCGCAGCCAGATGACGCGCTTGCTGCCGAACATCGAGAGGGTCTTCACCGATTCGGTGAACTGCACCTCAAGCACCCGGGCGTCGTCGACGCGGATGATCTGGCCCGTGATGACCTCGGCCTCGGCGTCCGCACCAGCGGCCTTCTTGGCCTTCTCGAAACAGGCGCGCCCGTCCTGATCGACGAGGAATTCGTCTTTACCTGCGATGATGGCGAGATAACCGGGCACGCGCCTAATCTTCCTCCCTGCCCCCTCGTGGCAATCCTTTGTCATTCGCAGGCCGATGACCTGGGCATCTTCCGACCCTCAGGTCCTCCTGCCCTCTGGACCTCGTGCCTGCCCTCAGGCCCCGTGAATCATGTCCTCGACGCGATACTTGTTCAGCTTGCGGCGCATGAAGTCCAAGGCGGTGTTCACGGCACGCAGCTTGACCTGACGGCGGTCGCCCGGGAGGACGATGCGACGTGACCAGACCCCGGTCGGAGAGGCGTAGCCAAGGTAGACGGTACCGACCGGGTCGACATCGGTACCGCCACCGGGTCCGGCGTAGCCGGTCACGGAGATGGCGTAATCGGAACCGAATTTCTCAATGGCGCAGGTGGCCATGGCGGCCGCGCATTCGGCCGAGACGGCACCGTGCTGGGCGATCAGGCACTCGGGGATGCCGAGCAGGTTGACCTTGGCGTCGTTGGCGTAACAGACCGCCGAACCGGCGAAGACTTTGGAGGCCCCGGGGACGTCGGTGAAAGAGTTGGCGAGCAGGCCGCCGGTGCAGGACTCGGCGAGCGCCACCGTGCGCTCCATGCTGCGTAGCTGCTCGACAACGAGCGAAGCGAGGCAGGCGTGGCCGGTGCAGACGAAGTCATGGCCGACGGCGTCCCGCACCTGGCGGGCGACTTGGCAAAGGTCGTCGGCGGTGAAGCCGCTACCGGCGGAAGAGATGCGGGCATCAACGACGCCGGTGTGCGTACCGAACGAAAGCACCATCCCCGGCTTGAGGAACGGACGGACGATCGCTTCGAGCGGGACGGCGCCGATCCCGAAGGTACGGACCTGCACGTAGGCTTCGCCCTGACAGGCGCAACCGACATCACGGAGACGCGGGATGACTTCCTCTTCGAACATCGGACGGAGTTCGAGCGTCGGACCAGGCAGCATCACGAGCGCCTTGCCATCGCGATGATAGAAGACGCCGGGGGCGGTGCCGCGCGGATTGGGCAAGGCCTCAGCGCCGGCCGGGACGAAGCACTGACTGAGGTCCGCTTCGGAAAGTCTGCGACCGATCATTTTAAACCGCTCGCGTAAGGCCGCCTCGGCGGACGGCACGTGCTCAAGCATCAGCCCGAGCGCGGAGGCGATGGCGGCGCGCGTGAAGTCGTCGGAGGTCGGACCGATGCCGCCGGTGGTGACGATCAGGTCGTAGGCGCCCCAGGCTTCGCCGACCTCGCGGGCGATCTCCTTGGCATCATCGCGGACGACGATCGAACGGGTGATGGGCAACCCGCGGCGGGCGAGGTGCTCGCCCAGCCAGAGGAGGTGGCCGTTCTCGCGGATACCGTCCAACAGCTCATCTCCCACATTAATGACGAGGACCTGACGAGGGCGGCTGTTGCAGGAAAGCATTTGCGGAAACGGGGTGCGTGAGCAGGGTTAACGAACCAGGCCCAAAATGCAAACCGACCGGGAAGAACTTTCGCCCAAGGCCAAGGCCCGGCGCGCCCCCCATACCCCAGGCGTCTACCTGATGAAGGACGCCGCGGGGCTGGTCGTCTACGTGGGCAAGGCCAAGGACCTGAAGAAGCGCCTAGCCTCCTATTTCGTGCCCCGCCAGCGGATGACCCCCAAGGTGGCCGCGATGATGGACACGGTGGCCGACATGGAGTGGCACGAGGTCCGGTCCGAGACCGAGGCCCTCCTTCTAGAAGGTAAGCTGATCAAACGCTGGCGACCCCGCTGGAACATCCTCTTCCGCGACGACAAGCAGTTCCCCCAGGTCCGGGTCGACCTCGCCGACGCCCTCCCGAAGTTCCGCATCGTCCGCGCCCGTACCACCGATGCCTGCCGCTACTTCGGCCCCTTCCCTCACCAGCAAGCCGTCCGCCGCACGCTCAACGAGATGCGCAAGAAGTTCGGCATCCTCCTCGCCGACAGCACGCCGACCGCATTGCCCGACGGCACGTGGAAACTTTACGACGACGCCCGCTCCGAGATCCAGAAGCACGCCAACGTGGTGACGGCCGAGGAATACGCCGCCCGCGTGACCGAGGCCTGCGCCTTCCTCGAAGGCAAGGTCGAGAGCTGGGGCGAACAGGTCGAAGCCGACATGCGCAAGGCCGCCGCCGACCGTGACTACGAAAAAGCCGCGAGCCTGCGCGACCTGCTCGACGCGCTGAAACGCACGACGGAGAAATCCCGCCGCTTCCTCCGCGAGAACCCCCTGCCCCGCCGCGACGAAGCCGGCGCCCTCACCTCGCTCGCCGCCGCGCTCGGCCTCGAACGCCCGCCCGCCACGGCGGAGTGCTTCGACATCTCGCACATCTCGGGCACGCTCGCGGTCGCTTCGATGGTGCGCTTCGTCGACGGCCAAGCCGACAAATCCGGCTACCGCCGCTTCAAGATCAAGTCCTTCGAAGGCAATGACGACTTCCGCTCGATGCAGGAAGTGGTCGGCCGCCGCTACACCCGCCTGCACGAAGAACACCGCGCCTTCCCCGAGCTGGTCATCATCGACGGCGGCCTCGGCCAGGTCGGCGCGGCGCTCGCGGCGTTCAAGGAACACGACCTCGCCCCGCCCCCGCTGATCGGCCTCGCCAAGCGCGAGGAGACGATCGTCTTCCCCGATGGCCGCGAACTGAAACTGCCGCGGCATGACGTCGGGCTGGCCTTGCTCATGCGCATCCGCGACGAAGCCCACCGCTTCGCCAACGACTTCAACGCCGAGCTCCGTAGCCGCAAACTGCGCGAGTCGCTGCTCGACGAGATGCCCGGCCTAGGGCCCAAGCGCAAAGACGCCCTGCTCGCACACTTCGGGAGCATCCAGAAACTGCGCAAAGCCACCGTCGAGGAGATCGCCGAAGTCGCCGGCCTCAGCGACAAGCTCGCCGGCGAAGTGAAGGCTTATTTAGAGGCGAGAGGGTAAGGTAGGGACGCGATGACATCGCGTCCGTTCGCGGAAAGACAAAGGGAGACCAGAAACCGGAAAGGATACTGGGGCTATAATACCCCAAGCCAATCATCCGGTCTCCGGTTTCCCTTTGAGTTGTGAATCTCTGCCTTGGGTAGGGCCGAGCATACCTGCTCGGCCGCGGCCGACCAAGGATGGTCAGCCCTACCTAACACGAGGATGCGATGTCATCGTATCCCTACCTCTTAATCCCCAGCTCCCGCTCCACCAGATCCGCCACGCGGTCGGCCCCGCCGGCATCGCCGAGTCCGTCGACGGAGGCTTTCCACTTCTTCCAAACGGTCCAGTCTCCGCTGAAGGCCTCGGCGATGATCGTGCGCGCAGAGTCCGGAGTGAGTCCGTAGGCGCCAGCGCCATGCTCGGCGATGAGGCGGCCGTTGCCGGCTTCCTGGCCGGGAATGACCTGGGTGATGATCATCGGCACGCCCGCCGCGACGCACTCATGCGTGGTCGCGCCGCCAGCCTTGCTGACGACGAGGTGGCACGAAAGCATCAGCGAGGGAATACGGTCGGTCCAGCCGAGCACTTCGGCGCGGCCTTCGACGGCGCGCTCAACGGCTTCCTTGAAGGAAGCGTCCTTGCCCACGGTGATCGTCAGCTCGAGCCCGAGGGTTGAGAGCGCGCTGGCGAGCTCGACGGCGTCACGCTTACCGGGATTGAGCATCACGAGGATGCGCGGACGTTCGCCGACCTTGGCCGAAGAACGCGGGGCGAGGCGCGAGGACACCGGGAAACCGTAAGGCAGGACCTTGGCGGCAGGCACGCCCTGTCGGATCATGACGTCGGCGGTGGCTTGGTTCGGGGTGACGAACCAATCGGAGTGCGCGCGATGCCAGGCGCGATTCACCGAAATGGAATCGGTGACGACGGTGATCAGGCGCGGGCGGGCGGGATCGTCGCGATGCCAACGACGGGCCATCATGTAGTTATAGAGCGGATAGGCCGAGACCACGACCGACGGGCGGGTCGCGTCGAGCATCTCATTGAGCGTCTTCTCGACCGGACGGACGAACGGCAGCGAGGCCCGGACGAGCGGCAGGCGGTCGAGCGCGGTGTACATGCAACCCCACAGGCGCGGATACTTGTTCGCGACGCCGATATAGCTGTCGCGCTGGCTCTTGGCCTTCTCGGCGCCGTAGGCCTCGAGGAAGAGATCGTGCAGTTCGCCGGTCAGGCCTGGCTTGCGGCCGAGGGCCTCGATGATGGAACGCGCGGCCGCGTTATGCCCTTCGCCGAAACCAGCCGTAAGGACTGGGATGACGCTCATCAGGCGACGAACGAGATGGTGGAATTAGCTTCGGTGGCGGCAGGGGCCGCTCCGCCCTTGGCGGCCTCGAAGGCGGCGCGACGTTCGGCGATACGCTGCAGGAGCTCCGGACGCTCGACCACGCGGATACGGCCGTCGTCCTCTTCCACTATCGCGGTCAACGATTCGACCCAGTCACCGGAATTGATGTAGCGGACATTGCCGATCATGCGGTCTTCGGCTTTGTGGATATGTCCGCACATCACGCCTTCGCAGCCACGGCGCGCGGCGAGCGTCTGGAGGTGTTCCTCGAAGCTCGAGATGAAGCTGACCGCGGTCTTGACCTTGGCCTTGATGGCCTGGGAGAGGGAGAAGTATTCCTTGCCGCGCCAGGCGCGCCACTTGTTGTAGACGCGGTTCAGGTCGAGCAGGATCTGGTAGCTGATGTCACCGATGACGGCGAGCCAGCGCATCTTGACGGTGACGGTGTCGAAGGCGTCGCCGTGGATGCAGAGATACTTGCGGCCGTCCTGCGCGACGTGGATATGCTCTTCAGCGAGCTCGATACGGTCGAGCACGAGGGGAATCAGGCGACGGATGAAGTCGTCGTGGTTGCCACGCAGGTATACGACCTTCGTGCCATCCTTCTCCGCCATCTTCATGATGCGTCGGATGACGGCCGTGTGCGCAGGGCTCCAGTGGTTCTTCCGCTGCAGCGACCAGAGGTCGATGATGTCGCCGTTGAGGATGAGTTTGTCGCAGCGGATGCCGCGCAGCACGTCGAGGAGCTCGCGCGCTTGGGCGTCCTTGGTGCCCAGATGGAGATCCGAAAGGACCAACGTCCGGAAATGGATCTTATGTTGCCCAGGGACCTTAATGGTTTCTTCCATGGGACATGAAATTAACATCCGATTATGACAATCCTGCGTCAAAACCGCCTTATTGCGGAAACGTCAGGGGATTCTGCCGCTTAACCTAGCGGGAACCAAGGTCGACTCCGCAACGCTTGGCCCAGGCCATCCACGCGTCCGCGAGCTCCTTGAGCTTGGCGGGGTGCTGGGCGGCGAGGTCATGCTGCTCGGAGGGGTCTTTCGAAAGGTCGAACAGCTGCCAAGTCACGGGCGCGCTTTGGCGCTTACCCCAGACGATCTTCCAGCTTCCTCGTCGATAACCCCGCGCGCCTTCATGCGCGGTCGGGATGCCGCGCTCCGGTGTCGGTTCGCCCCGCAGGTCGGGCAGCAGGGATCGGCCGGAAGCCGGCCGGATGGCCTTCCCTGCCCTCTCTGCCGGATAAGTCGCGCCAGTGGCGGCCGCGATGGTGGGCAGCAGGTCCATGACATGCGCCGGGGAACGAATCCAGGCCGTGGACGGCTTCAGATGCGCGGGCCAGGCGACGATCATCGGCACGCTGATGCCGCCTTCGTGGCAGAAGTGCTTGTAGAGGTTGAGCGGGGTATTGCCGAGGTTCGCCCACGCGGACCCGTACGAAGAATGCGTGCCGGCCTGGCCCAGGCCCGCCAAGGCGTCGCCGACATGGAGGTCGGTGCGACCGGCGCGCGAAGCGCCGTCGAAACCAAACGGGCCCCATTCATAGCAGGCGCCGTTGTCGGAAGTGAACACGACGAGGGTGTTCGCGAGTTCGCCATTCCGCTCAAGGTCGGCGAGCAGCCGGCCGACGCCTTGGTCGACGTGCTCGACCATCGCGGCATAGGTGGCCATGCGGCGCGCGAGGTCTTCCCGACGATCCGCCGGCAGGCTGTCCCATGCGGGGTTCGGCTTACCGGAGTAACCGTTGGCGATGGCGTTGTTCGCTTCGACGGGTACCATCGAGAGCGGCGGCAGCACGGCGTCCGCGGCGACAAGCCCGAGGGCCTTCATGCGCGCGAAGCGTTCGGTGCGCAGGACATCCCAGCCCCGGCGATACGTGGCCATGTGCCGGTCGATCGATTCCTTCGGCGCCTGCACGGGGAAGTGCGGGGAAGAGTGCGCGAGGTAAAGGAACCACGGCTTGTCCTTGGTCACACGCGCCTGCCTTAGGAACTCGAGGGCGTAATCGGTGAAGACGTCGGTGACGTAGAACTTGCCGGGCGCATAGGACAGCTCGGCGGGCGTGCCGGCGGGCAAGCGCGTATAGGCGGCTGGATCCCATTGATCGTTCGAGTGCGCCTGCAGGCTCTTGTAGCCGAAATAGGCGTCGAAGCCGCGCTGGACGGGTCCGGGCGAACCCATGTGCCACTTGCCGACCATCCACGTGCTGTAGCCGTTCTGTTTCAGGAGCTCGGGGATGGTGATATTATCATCTAACAGGCGACCGGTGTAGGCCGGGCCGCGCTTCGGCGAGGGCCTGGCGGTGACGAAGTCGCCGATGCCGGCCTCGTGCGGGTGGAGGCCGGAGATGAGCGACGCGCGCGTGGGACAGCAGCGCGCGGAAGTGTAAGTCTTCTCGAAGCGCGCGCCCGACTTCGCGAGGCGGTCGAGGTGCGGCGTGGGGATCTCACCACCGTAGCAGCCGAGATCCGAGTAGCCGAGGTCATCGGCCAGGATGACGAGCACGTTCGGACGACGCGTCTCCGCGGCGGCCAGCAAGGCGGCTCCGAAGATGAAAAGCAGCCGGAGCATCATGGAGTGGTGACCGCGAGGCCGGAGACGGAGCCCTGCAAGGCGACAGGCTTACCGTAGACGCCCACGGGCTTGCCGTTGTCATGCCCAACGCAGAAATCCTCGGCGGGCTGACGCGGCAGCGCACCCTTGGCCTTGCCCGAAACGGCGTCCTGACCGGCGACGACGAGCTTCATCGCGCCTTCGGCGGCGAGGCTGGCGGTCGCGGCGAAGGATCCTCGGACCTCGGCGGGCGAAAGGATTTCGACGACTTCATCCGCACCATGGCGGACGGCGAACGCGACGCGTCCCCCTTTGAGGTAGAGCGCATGACCGATGAGGCCGCCTTGCGCGACGATCACGGCGTCACGTTGCGCGGTCTCGACGGTGACGGAAACAGTGAAGCCACGCTGGCCGACCTGCGGCGCACTCGCCGAGACGATCGTATCGCCGGACTTCGCCTGCGCGAGTGCGACGGGCTTCGCGGCGGACTTCTTCGCCGCCGCTTTGGGAGCATCCTTCTTCACGTCGTTGGGCACGTAATCCGTCGTCGGATAAAGCGTCTTCGCGCCCTTCACCTCGCCGGCAGGGCGACGCGCGGTCGGCTCCTTGCCGCCGATTTCGGCCGACATCTTATCGGCGAGCGCCTTCAACTTCGCGACGACCGCGGGATGCTGCGCGGCGACATCGGTCTGCTCGCCGATCTCGGCATCGAGGTCATAAAGACGCAGGCCATCGGCCACTTTAGGACCGTTTTTGTTATTCATGCCCTCCGACTGCGGCGCGAGGGCGAGCTTCCAGCGGCCCTGACGGACCGCCTGTAGATTGTATCCGGCAAAGTAGTAATGGGCTTCGCGCGCCGACTCCTTGGACTGACCGAGGAGGATCGACGTGATATCGCGGCCATCGATCACCGGCGTCGCGGGCACGGTGCCACCGGCGAGCGAGACGAACGTCGGGAGAAGGTCGATCGTCGCGGCGACGGCGTCATTGACGGAACCCGCCGGCACGCGACCCGGCCACCAGGCGAGCGTCGGCACGCGCACGCCGCCTTCCCAAGTCGAACCCTTGCCGCCGCGGAGCGGACCCGCGCTGCCGCCGTCGGTGCCCTTGGTCAGCCACGGGCCGTTGTCGGAAGTGAAGATCACCAGCGTATCCTTATCGAGACCTTGCGAGCGCAGCGCGTCGAGCACCTGACCGACGCTCCAATCGACTTCCTCGACCCAATCGCCGAAGCGGCCGTTCTGGGATTTACCGGCGAACGCGGCGCCAGGGTAGATCGGCGTGTGGACGGCGTTGTGGGCGTAGTAGAGGTAGAAGGGCTGGTCCTTGTTACGTCCGATGAAGTCGACGGCCTCCTTGGTGTAGAGCTCGACCATGCGGCGCTGACCCTCTCCGTCCATCAGCTCGGCGATCTTCTCATCCCGCAGGAGAGGGACGACCGGGATCTTGGTGTCGGCGCTCTTCTTGAGCATGTCATTAGAGTAAGGGATGCCCAAGTAGTGGTCGAAACCCTGCCGGGTGGGCAGGAATTCAGGCTGGTCGCCCAGGTGCCACTTGCCGACCATCTGGGTGGCATAGCCTTTTTCCTTAAGTCTCTCGGCTACAGTTACTTCAGCAGGATTTAGCCCCACGGATTGACCCGGGAAATAGACCCCGGGGACCGAGACGCGGGCGCCGTAGCAGCCGGTCATCATCTGGGCGCGGGAAACCGAGCAGACCGGGGTGGCGTAGAAGCTGGTCAGCTTCATGCCTTCCTTAGCCATCCGGTCGAGGTGGGGGGTGCGCTGCTTGGTGGCCCCAAAGGGTCCGATATCCCCGTAGCCCATGTCATCGATGAAGATCACCACCACGTTGGGCGGGCGGGCGGAGGCTGCGGCCGAAAGCACAGCCGCCAGCAGAAGGAAAAGCGTCTTCATGGGGTACCCCAGTAGAACAAACCCATCTGAGTTTAGTTGCAAGGTTCCGTCCGGCCCCCCTGCTGTGGCACCCGACCCCGATTAGAAGCGATAAAAACGGCCTTTTTACCCCTTCCCGCTTGCTCCCATGGGGGGCTGTCCTAACTTGCGGCCAACGACCATGGTCAAATCCGATTTCGGTTATAACAGCAAGGTGGAGGGCGAGGTCATCGTGACCCGCGCCGATGCCGTCGTGAACTGGGTGCGCAGCAACTCGGTCTGGCCGATGCCGATGGGCCTCGCCTGTTGCGCCATCGAGCTCATGGCCGCCGGCGGCTCCCGCTTCGACATCTCCCGCTTCGGCATGGAGGTCATGCGCTTCTCTCCCCGCCAGGCCGACTGCATGATCGTCGCCGGCACGGTCACCTACAAGATGGCCGAAGTCGTCCGCCGCATCTACGACCAGATGGCCGAACCGAAGTGGGTCGTCGCCATGGGCGCCTGCGCTTCCACCGGCGGCATGTATCGCTCCTACGCCACCCTGCAGGGCGTCGATAATATCGTCCCCGTGGATATTTATATTTCCGGCTGCCCGCCCCGCCCTGAGGCCCTCCTCGACGGCATGATGCTGCTTCAAGAAAAGATCCGCAACGAAGGCGGCTCGCTGCGTCGCACGTTCCGCGGTCGCACGGTCGAAACGAAGATCGTCAGCTAAGCACGGACATGGACGCCGCCGCGCTCACCTCCCGTTTCCCTGCCACGCAGGACCTCGCCGGCAAGGACATGCCGACCTTCCGCGTCGCCGGCACCGACCTCCTCGCCGTCGTCAGCGCGCTGCGCGACGAACAGGGTTTCGACCTGCTTGCCGACCTCTGCGGCCTCGAGCTGCAAGGCCGCCCGGTCCGCTTCGGGGTCGTCATCCATCTCCTCAGCACGACGCGCAAGGAATACGTGCGCCTGCACGTCGACGCCGTCAACGACCGCGTCCCGAGCGTCTCCTCGCTCCACCCCGGCGCCAACTGGCACGAGCGCGAGGCGTTCGACATTTTCGGCATCGTCTTCGAAGGCCACCCGGACCCGCGCCGCATCCTGATGTGGGATTCGTATCCGTATCACCCGCTCCGCAAAGACTTCCCTCTCGCCGGCATCGAAGTGCCCTTCCCCGCCGCCGACGTCGCGGAAGTCACCGGCCAGAAGGTCGAGCCCGCACCGATGATGGGCGGCCCGTTCGTCTCGCACGGCGGCAAGCTCTCCGAAGGCGAACCTTCCGCGCTCGACCAGTCCTGGACCGAGGAAAAACCCAAAGCCTGATTTAACGTGAAGATTACCAAGGAAATCTCCATCGGCGACGTCGCCGCCCGTTCGGAAGAACTGCGCGGAGAGAACATGACCCTGAACATGGGTCCGTCCCACCCGGCCACGCACGGCGTGCTCCGCCTGAGCCTCGAGCTCGACGGCGACAAGGTCGTGAAGTGCGACCCGGTCATCGGCTACCTGCACCGCGGCGACGAGAAAATCGCCGAGAACATGACGTATAACCAGTTCGTCCCGTATACGGACCGCCTGGATTACCTCGCCCCGCTCGCCAACAACGTCGCCTACGCCATCGCCGTCGAGAAACTCGCCGGCCTCAAGCTGCCCGCCCGCTGCGAAGCGATCCGCGTGCTCACCTGCGAGATGGCCCGCATCTCCTCCCACCTCCTCGGCATCGGCGTCTACGCGATGGATACCGGCGCGTGGACGGTGTTCATGTACACCTTCAACGAGCGCGAGAAGCTCTACACGCTCTTCGAAGAACTCACCGGCGCTCGCTTCACCACGAGCTACACCCGCATCGGCGGCGTGACGCGCGACATCCCGGACGGCTGGCTCGCCAAGGTCGCGGCCTTCTGCGACGGCGTCGAGCGCACGATCGACGAGGTCGACAAGCTCCTCACCCGCAACGGCATCTTCCTCGAGCGCACCGAAG
>SXGQ01548332.1_pt1 | contig 12660 bp, 11 predicted proteins | sample 3178371 | NCBI WGS metagenome assembly SXGQ01 (sample SAMN11356859, study PRJNA531348) | freshwater metagenome | isolation source: freshwater sample F1-20 | place: China: Fuxian Lake, Yuxi | collected 2017-12-25
ACGCCGACTTCGGCGGTGAGGTCGAGCGCGCCCTGCGGATGGTGGACGGCGTGCTCCTGGTGGTCGACGCCTACGACGGGCCCCAGGCCCAGACCCGCTTCGTGCTCCGGAAAGCCCTCCAGCACGGCCTCAAGGTCGTCATCGTCATCAACAAGATCGACCGCGACAACGCGGAGCCGGCCAAGATGTATGAAAAGGTGCTTGAACTGCTGATGGAGCTCAACGCCACCGAGGAGCAGTTCGACGCCCCGGTTGTCTACGGTTCGGGCCGCGACGGCTACATGATGTACAAGCTCGACGACGAGCGGAAGAACATGACGCCGCTCTTCGAGACCATCCTGAACCACGTCCCGCCCCCGTTCGCCAAGCCGGACGACACTTTCCACATGCTCGTGTCGAACATCGACTGGAGCGACTACGTTGGGCGCATCGCGATCGGCAAGATCCTCGGCGGCCGCGCCAACGTCGGGGAAAACGTGTTCACGATCCGCCACTCGGACGGCAAGCGGATCCGCTCCAAGATTACCAAGGTCTTCGAGTACTCCGGCCTCGGCACCCAGGAGTCCACCGCCGGCGTAGCGGGCAACATCGTGGGGCTCTCCGGTTTCGAGGACATCGACATCGGGGACACTATCGCCGCCGCGGAGGAGGCCCACGCTCTACCCTTCACGCAGATCGACCCGCCAACGCTCGAGATGCAGTTCTGCGTCAACGACGGCCCGCTGGTCGGCCAGGAGGGCAAGCTCGTCACCTCGCGCCAGCTGCGGGAGCGGCTGTTCCGGGAGCTGAAGACCAACGTCTCCATCAACATCGAGGACAGCGACCGCGCGGGGGTCTACAACGTGAAGGCCCGCGGTGCGATGCAGGTAGCCGTGCTGGTGGAGACGATGCGGCGCGAGGGCTTCGAGCTGCTCGTCTCCCGCCCGACCGTGATCGAGAAGGTCGTCGAGGGCCGCCGGCTGGAACCTTACGAGACCGTCTGGATCGAGGTGCCGGACGAGTGCGTCGGCTCCGTGATGCAGAACCTCGCCAACCGCAAGGGGCAGCTCACGAACATGGAGAAGCACCCCTACTCCACGATGATCGAGGCCACCATCACGACCCGCGGGCTGATCGGCATGGAGATCGACGTGGTCAATATGACCAGCGGCCGCGGCGTGATGAGCCACCTGTTCAAGGAATACGGCCCCTACGCGGGCGAGGTGCTCACCCGCCTGACCGGGACGCTCATCGCTACCGAGGCCGGCGAGACGACCAGCTACGCGCTGGTGATGTGCCAGGAGCGCGGCAAGCTGTTCGTCAGCCCGGGCGAACAGGTGTACGAGGGGATGATCATCGGCGAGAACCCTCGCAACGAGGACATCTCGGTCAACGCGGTCCGCGAGAAGAAGCTGACCAACTTCCGTTCCCAGGGCGAAGGCGTCGCCACGGGCCTGACCCCGGCGACCAAGCTCTCGCTCGAACGCGCGATCGAGTACATCGCCGCCGACGAACTCGTCGAGGTGACCCCCAAGAGCCTCCGGCTGCGCAAGCGCATCCTCAAGGAGGTCGAACGCCGGAAAGTTACCCGGGCGGCCAAGTCGGCGGAATAATACGCCACCCGGCGTCAGCCACTCGCCGGCGGCTTGGGCAACCACTCCGCCGGCACCGCGAGCTGCGCGCACGCACAGCACTCGCGCAGATCCGCCGCCAGCGGGGCGGCAAACACCCGGGGAAAGCCGGCCCCCGTGAGATCGATCCCGGCGCAATGCAGCGCCTGCCGCGGCAGGCCCAGACGTCCAGCCAGCGCGGGCGTCCAGCCGGTCGTAATGAACTCCAGATAGAGTCGCGCGTCCGGACCGTAAATCTTGTCCCCAAGGACGGACCGGCCCAGCCACTGCGCATGCGCCCGGATCTGGTGCTTGCGGCCAGTCACGGGGACGACGCGGACGAGGCTGAGGCTGCCGTCGGGGGCGTAAGCGATGGGCTGGAAGCGCGTGACCGCTGTTTTGCCCTCCCCCGCCGCCACCACCGCCGACTTCGTGAACACGGGGCTAGCAAGATCATCGCCGAGGGGCTGATCGACGACGATTTCGCCGTCCAGCCGGCCCGTCAGGAGTGCGAGGTAGACCTTGCCGATCCGACGTTCCTGGAGCGCCGTCTGGAGGCGGCCCGCCGTGCGCCCGTCCTTGGCGATGACCACCAGGCCGCTGGTCTCCCGGTCTAGGCGGAAGACAAGGTGCACCGTAGCCAGGCCCGTGAACTCGCGCAACGCGCCGACGAGGCTGGACCAGGGGCCGGCCTTGGAGGGGTGGCAAACGACATCGCCGGGCTTGTCGATCACGATCAGCCGCTCGTCCTCGAAGACAATCCACCCCGGCATCTCCGAAGGCGCAATCATCCGCACCCGCTCCGGGTCCTGCGGCCGGCGGGGCCAGGCGCAAGCGCGGCCCGCCCAACGTTCCGGCGGAGACTCCCCTCCGGCCGTCACGACAACCCCGGACCGGCCCGGCGGCGCAGGACGAGACCGGCGACCCGGGCGGCGGCGGCGCGCGGCAGACAGCTCCCCGCCCAAGTCAGCACCAGATTATGCAGGCCGGGCACGGCGTGCGGCCGATCGTGCGCCCAGGCCCGCAGCGCGAACCGCGCGACGGCCTCGGCCCCCATCGCCGCACCGGGCAGTCCACCGAGGCCGGCGGCGTCAAAGAAACCCGTGGCGGTCGTGCCAGGACAGCAGGCGGTCACGCGCAGTCCGGAGCCGCGCAGCTCCTCACGCAACGCCAACGACCAGCTCAGGAGGAAGGCCTTGCTCGCCCCATAAACGGCGGCGTACGGGGTCGGCTGATACGCCACGACCGACGCCACGTTCAGGATGCCGCCCCCGCGAGCCCGCAGCACGGGCAGCAGCCGCGCCGTGAGATCCACCACGGCCCGGACATTCACGTCGATGATCGCCAGCTGCCGCGCCGCATCCTCGCCCGGGAAAGGCCCAAAGGCGCCAAGGCCGGCGTTGTTCACCAGCAACACGGGTCCCGCCGGCGCCGCGGCCAGCCACGCCGCGACCGTCTCCGCCGCGCGCGCCACCTCCACGGACTCCGCCAGGTCGCAGGGAACGTGGAAAGCCGGGCCGGCTTTTTCCGCCGGATGCCGCCGGGAGAGGTTGCAAACCGGGACCCCCGGGCCCATTCTCCCCAACAGACGAATGAAAGCTTCCCCCAGACCGGAGGAGCCTCCCGTGACGACCGCGGCCGCGAGATCAGGCTGGGTCGGAGAGGTCCGGGACATGGGTGGAGAGAGGGATTTTTTCACGGCCCGGTCCCGGCCGGAAGCCGCGCACAGCAACCCAAACGCAGCATCATGAACAGCCAAAACCACCACGAAGTCATCGTCTCCGGCATTCATCTCGAGCTCACCCCCGCCCTGAAGGAGTTCGTGCACGAGAAAACCGCGCGATTGTTTCGTCACGACGAGCGGATCATCCGGATCCGGGTGGAACTTGCCTGCGACCGTAGCTCCGCCGCCGGGGTGCAGTTTACCGCCAAGGGGCACATTCAGATCCACGGACCCGATCTGAATGCCGCCGTCGAGGCCAACGAGTGCCACAAAGCGGTCACCTTGCTCATCGACAAACTCGACCGGATGCTGCAACGGCGCCATCAGCTGTTGCGCGTGAAGCGTAACCACCCGCACGCCACCGAGCTGGGCGTGGAGCTGCCGAAGGCACACGCCTGAAGCCACCCGCCCCGGAGCCGCCCGCCGCGGCGGTCCTCCGAAGCGACCTCGATGGACGACCGGAAAACCCAGGCCTCCCCGGCCCGGAGCCCATGATGACTTTCGACAAACCCACACTCCGCGCTGCCATTCTCGCCGCGCTGCGGGAGGAGCAGGCCCGCCAGGCCCGGGCCGCCGCGGATGCGCACGAAGAAGCGACCAGCGAGGAGAGCCGCCCGGAGAACAAGTGGGACACCCACAGCCAGGAGGCCGCCTATCTGGCCGAGGGTCAGTCCCGGCAGGTGCAGGAGGCGGAGGAGGCTATCGGACTTTTCGCCACGCTCCCGCTCCCCGCATTTTCACCAACGGACCCAGTGGCGCTCGGTGCCGTTGTCATCCTGGATTCCGGCGGCAGCCTGGCACGCTACTTCCTCGGGCCCCGCGCCGGGGGCCTGACGGTGGCGACCACCGAAGGCGAAGTAATGGTCCTCACGCCCCAATCCCCCCTTGGGCGCCAAATCCTAGGGCGGCGGGTGGGCGATGAGGTGGTGACACCCCGCAGCGGGCGCACCGTCCCCGCACGCATCGCGTCGATCGCCTGAACGTGCGCGCGCGGCTGCTCCTGTTCCTCTGGCTGCTGCCCGCGGCCCTCCCCGCTGCGGCCGAGCCGGATCTGCTCGCAGCGCTCCGCGGTTTTCGCTCGGAGGCCCCACCCGACTGGTCCTACGTGCAGGCGACCTCCGACGGACAGCGTTCCGTGGAGGAGCGGCACGATGCCACCCGGCCGAACTTCCGCCGCTGGAGCCTGCTACGCAAGGACGGCCGCGAACCTACCGCGGCCGAGCTCGCCGAGTACCGCGATACCCGTTCCCGGCGCTCGCGGGGCGGCACGGCACCGCGGCTAGCCGAGCAGATCGACCCCGCGGAAGCCCAGGTGGTGGCTGAAGGGAACGAACGGGTCACGTACCGCTGCCGCCTCCGGCCCGCGGAGGCGGGAGATCGGACCGCCGACTTCCTCCAAGCCACCCTGGTGGTGCACCGTCCCTCCCGCACCATCGAGGCGATTACCCTGGAGAATGACGCGCCCTTCCGGCCCGCCCTCGGCATCCGCATCAACAAGCTGCGCACGCGGCTGACCTTCAGCCTCCCCACCGCCGAGCGCCCCAGCCTGCCCCAGACGGTGCAGACCTCGGTCCGCGGCGACGCCTACTGGTTCAAGTCCCTGGACGCAGACCTGCAGGTCACGTTTTCCCGCTACGAGCCCTACCCGCGCACCCCCGGGCCCTGAGCGCGCAGCCGAGGAATCCGCGCGTCAACGTGCCTTGGCCGGCGGCCGAAGCCTCCGGAGACGGTGGGTCTCGCTGTCCCCGACCAGCACGGACCCATCGGCCTCGATCTGCACCCCGTGCGGACGCGCCAGCGCGCAAACCGTGCCGGGGCCCTCGGGACCATCTCCACGGCGTCCCGTGCCGGCCACCAATTCCAGTATGCCGGCGGGCGTGATGCGCCGGATGCTATGGCTCTCGGTATCCGCTAGCCAGACGTTGCCCTCGCGGTCGAGGGCAAGCCCCTTCGGTCCGCTGAGGGTGGCCTCCCGGGCGGGTCCACCGTTCCCGGTAAACCCGGGGCGTCCAGTGCCCGCGACGAGGTGGATACGACTGTCCTGCAGGTCGATGCGGAAGACCTGATTGCCCTCGCGGGTGGCGAGCCAGAGCCGGCCCTGCGCGTCAAAGTCGATCGCGCGTGGACCCCGCAGGGGCGTGCCCACCACCGGCGCGCCGTCGGGCGTCGGCCCCGCCACCCCAGTACCCGCCACGGTGGTGATAATCCCGGTGCGCCCATCGACGCGGCGTACGACGTGGTTGCCCGTGTCACAGAGGTAGAGGTGGCCGTCGGGACCGAACTGCAGGCTGTGGGGCTGGCCGAGCAGGGCGGACGTCGCGGGGCCGCCGTCGCCCGCGTAGCCGCGTTTCCCGCCGGTGCCCGCCACCGTGGAGATCCGCCCGGTGCGCCGCTCGATCCGCCGGATGACGTGGTTCGCCATATCCGTGAAGTAGCAATCCCCATCGGCGTCGAAACGCAGTTCGTGCGGCTTGTCGAGGCGCGCCGCGAGCGCCGGGCCGCCGTCGCCGGAGAACCCGCGCTCCCCGGTGCCCGCGACGGTGGAGATCGTGCCATCGCGGGCGATGCGCCGGAGGCGATGTCCGCCGTATTCGCAGAACCAGAGAGAACCGTCGGGCGCACGCGCCATCCCGAAGGGATCATTCAGCACCGCGGTCGCGGCCCGGCCACCATCGCCCGCAAAACCACGCACACCAGTACCAGCGATATTCTCCACGGTCCATTCGGCGTGACCGATCAACGGCAGCGCCGTCAGCAGAAGGAGAAGCCACAGGGAGCGCATCGGAGAAATGCTCAGGTCGGATTTGGCACCGCAACCATCGCCTTGATCACCCGCGTTTCCGGGCGGGTCCAGGCCGGAAAGACGGCGGGCAATCCAGCGAAGTCGGAGGTGTGCGTGATCCAAGGGCGCGTGTCGATCGCCCCGTCTTCAATCAGCCGAATGATGCGTCGGAAATCACCGGGCAGGGCATTCCGACTGGCGCGGATCGCGAGCTCGCGGCGGTGCAGAACCGGCGCGTGTGGAAACGTGATCTCGGCGGCCGTGATGCCGACGTAAACCAGCCGGCCGCGGAAGGCGCAGAACTGGAGCGCCCGCGCCATCGAGGCAGGATTGCCGGTCGCGTCGATCACGACGTCAGCCAGACGTCCGTCGGTGGCCGCGCCCAGCGCGGTTAGGTCCGCCTCGGACCCGCTGACCTGCAGCGTATCCGGTACGCCCATCACCTCGCGTACGAAAGCCAGCCGCTCGGTATTGACGTCCATCACGAGCGTCCGCGCCCCGGAGAGACGAGCGAACACGATCGCGCTGAGGCCGATCGGCCCCGCGCCCACGACCAGAATCTGTTCCCCCGCCGCGGGGGCGCCACGGTCCACGGCATGGCAGCCGATCGCGAGGGTCTCCACCAGAGCGAGTTGCTCGAAAGTGAGCCGGGCGGAGGGATGCAGCTTGGCCGCGGGCAAAATGATCCGCTCGCACAAGCCGCCATCGCACATCACGCCGAGCGTGCGGTTGTGTTCACAGCAGTTCGTGTGCCCCCGTCGGCAGGCGTAGCAACGGCCGCAATTCAGGTACGGTTCGACGGCGCAACGGTCCCCCGGGCGGACCTGAGTAACACCTTCGCCGACGGCCAGCACCTCCACCCCGAGCTCGTGGCCGGGAATGCGCGGGTAGCTGAAGAACGGCATCTTACCGAGGTAGCCGGCAAGATCCGTGCCGCAGATGCCGACCCGGTGGACCCGCAGCAGCGCCTCGCCGGGGCCCGGGGCGCCGGGCGCGGCAACGTCGGCGACGCGGAAAGAGCCTGGGCGGGTCAACTCGAGCGCCTGCATCGGTTTAGGGCGTGCGGACGCCGACGGTGAGCAGGACGTTGGCCCAGAGGGCCTGGTCGGCGGTCTGGATGGTCAGGACGTGATCGGGCGACTCGACCGCGCGGTAAAAATCCCACTTCGAGATGGGCGTGAGCGGCGCCTTCACCCCGGCCGCAACGGCCAGCGCGCGGAACTCGGGCCAGGCCTTGGGCTCACCGAAGGCCGCGTAGGGGTCATCGGCCGGAATGCCCATGGTGTTGATCTCGTCGATCGGGATCGCGCTGAGCACGGCGTGCAGGGCCTGCGCGACGGTCACTACCCCCGGCGACAGATTGAGGCAGACGACCTCAGCGTGGGGGCCGCGCTTGGTAGAGGCGGGATAGTTGCCGTCGGCGAGCAGGATCCGCGCGTGGTGCCCGGCGCGGCCGAGGACCTCGTTGATCTTGGGGTGCAGCAGGGTATGCTTGAGCATGGAGAGTCAGCGCGCCGTGAACGCGCGGAAGCGGGTAATCACTTGGCGGGCGGTCGCCTCCGGGTCGGGCCAAGCGAGCACCTCGGCGGAGAGGTAGCCGGCGTAGCCGAGATCCCGGAGCGCGGCGAACACCGGGCGGAAGTCGGTGTGGCCGAAACCGGGGGCGCGGCGGTTGGAGTCCGCGAAGTGCACGTGGCCGAGGCGGGGTCCGACGGCGCGCAGGGCGGCGGCGAGATCCGTCTCCTCGATGTTCATGTGGAACAGGTCCGCGAGCAGGCGCAGCGCGGGGCAACCGGCCCGCTCTAGCAGGGCCGCGGCCGCGCCGAGGGAGGTGCAGAGATTGGTCTCGTAGCGATTGAGCGGCTCGAGCAGCAACGGGACACCTGCGGCCTGCGCGCGAGCGCCCAATTCCGCCAGGCCCTCCGCCAGCCAGCTGAGGGCAGTCTCGGGGGCCACGCCGGGATCCGCCCGGCCCTGCATCGAGCCGACAATCGCAGGCGCGCCGAAGGGGGCGCCAAGCGCGATGATGCCTCCGATGAATTCCACCGCCCGTCGACGGCCGGCCGGGTCGGGATCGGTGAGGCGCAGGCCGTGCCTTACCCAGCCGGCCCCGGTGCCGAAGGCCGCGACCCGCAGTCCGTGGTGCGCGCAAAGCCGCTCCACCTCCGCCGCGGGCGTCTCCTCGGCCGAAGCCGGGAAGATCTCGACCGCGTCGAAACCCAGCTGCGCCGCCCGCGCGAAGGCGTCCGCCAGCCCGGCGGAGAAAACGAAGGGTCCGGACCGGGTCTCGGGGACCAGCGTGACAGTGATCGCGGCGCGCATCCTTAGCCCTCGGCGCGCGCGCGCGCGTCGGCCTCGATGCGCCGGCTGAGCTCGTCGAGCATCGCCCGCACGCGCGCCTTCGTGGCGGGCAGGTCGGCGGCGGCGGCCACCGTCTCCTGAGCGAAGAGGTAGAACTTCATCTTCGGCTCGGTGCCGGAACCGCGGGCAGCGAAGGAGTAGCCATTGCCCAGCGTGACCACGTAGAGGTCTTGCGCTGGGATCACCTCGCCGTCGGGGTCGACGATCCGCTCGCGCCCGAAGTCCTGAAAGCGCGTCACCGGGACGTCGCCAAACGCCGCGGGCGGACGGCTTCGGTAGCTCTCCAAGATGCGGCGGATCCGCGCGTTGCCCGAGGCGCCCTCATAATAAAGGTTGATCACCCCCTCGAGGTAGAACCCGTAGCGCAGGAACAACTCGTCGAGGTACTCGGGCACCGTCAGCCCGCGGGCCTTAACCCACGCGCAGAGCTCGGCGAACATCAGGCAGGCGGAGTTTCCGTCCTTGTCGCGCACGTAGTCGTTCGGCAGGTAGCCGTAGCTTTCCTCGGTACCGAACACGTAGAACGTGGCGTGCTGCTGCAGCAGCCGCGCCCGCGTCGGCAGGTCTGCCTGCTCGTAGTCGAAGCCGGGCCCGAGGGCCCGGCGAAGCTGGTCCTCGTAGCGCCGGAGCTTGGCGGCGATCCACTTGAAGCCGGTGAGCGTGTTGATGACCTTGACGCCGTGGCCCGCGCCGATCGCATCCTGCAACCGCGTGGTGACGAACGTCTTGATCGTCGCCGCGCGGGTCGTGCCGGCCGCAGGCAGCAGCCCGAGCTCCTTGTACTTCACCAGACGGTATTCCGTGAGCAGGGCGCCGATCTGGTTGCCGGTCAGCAGCTCAAGATCGCCAGCGCGATTACGCACCGCGCAGCCCATGCGGTCGCAGTCCGGATCAGTCGCCAGCACGACGTCCGCACCGTTTGCCCGGGCCAGCGCGACGCCGCGCGACAAGGCCTCGGCGTTTTCCGGGTTCGGGGACTTTACGGTCGGGAAGCCGGCGTCGGGCGCCAGCTGCTCCGGCACGGGCGTCACGCTGCAGCCAGCCGCCTCGAGCAGCGGCACGGAGTGGATCGCGCCCGTGCCGTGGATATTGGTGAAGACCACCTTCAGGCCGGCGCGGGCGCACACGGCAGGATCGAGCACCGCCCGCGCCGCCACCGCCCGGTAAGCCGCGTCCGCCTCCGCGCCGAGGACCCGGACGCCGGGGCAGATAGGATTCAAGTAGGTGGCGAGCTCGCCCAGCGGGACGGCGTTCACCTCGGTCACGATGCCCGAGTCATGCGGAGGGACCACCTGCCCACCGTCGTCGAAGTAGGCCTTGAAACCGTTGTCGTGGGGCGGGTTGTGGCTGGCGGTGATGACCACACCCGCGTGCGCGCGCAGCCAGCGCACGGAGAAGCTGAGCTGCGGCGTGGGACGGGGACCGTCGAAGACCCAAGCCTCGCCGCCTAGCCGGATCCAAGTCGCCGCCGCGAGATTGGAGAAGTGCCGCGAGAAATGGCGCACGTCGTGCGCGATCACGAGACGCGCGGGGCCGGGCTGACCGGTGGAGGCGAGGTAGCGTACGGTGTAGCGATGGAGCCCGATGGTGGCGCGCACCAGCGTGAAGTCATTAAGGACATTGCTGCCGACGGCCGCGTGGGCCGGGGATCCACCCGGGGTGCCACCCAGCTCCGCCACGGTAGGGCGCACGCCGATGGTGCGCCCGCGCATCCCGCCCGTGCCAAACTCGAGGAAACGATAAAAGCGGTCGTTAAGCTCCGACCACGCCTCCGCATCAACTAGCTCCCCGATGCTCGCTCGGGCCCACTCCGGCAACCCGGCCTGCAGGAACGAACGCACGTTGTCGGCGGCGCTAGAGAGCAGCCGGCCGGACTGCACGGCGGCCGCGAGGCGGTCAGGGATGGTCATTCGGGAGTGAAAATTATGGGCGATGGGCTGGGCGGAAGGCGTCCCACCCATTCAGTCGAGGCAGGCGCCCGGCGCGGGCGGAACCGTCTGACCTCGGGCAGTCCAGCTCGCGGCGAAAGAGGCCTCATCGTCGCCGAACAGCGGGGAGACCTCGAAGGGATAGGCGGGCAGGCCGGACGCGTCGACGGGAAGGTTGACGCCCGCCGCCCGCACCCAGCGCGCGTACTGCCGCAACTGGTCTTGGCGGCACGACTCGGGCGAGTCCACGCCCGTGGCATTCTTGACCGGGGAAAACTCGTCAGCCCGCGCGGCCTCGATCACCACCGGCTGGCGGGCGAAGGGCAGCGCGTCGAAGACAAAGAGCTCAAACTTGACTCCGTTCGGCCGCTCGGGACGCACGGGTGCGCCCTTGGCATCGACCGTGGGGATCTTCTTGTCCGCCCGGTGGAATGGCAGCGCCGTGTCCGGCGAGGCGCCGGCGCCGGCCATCCGGCGGATGAACTCGCGGTCGAGCAGGTGGATCGCGATGTTGCCGGCGATGAAACGGAGCCGACCGGCGGCGTCGACCTCGCTCTGCCGCTCCGCGGGAAGGTCCGAATACTCGATCACCACGTCGCGGCCCCGCTGCCGGCAGAAGTGACCGACCTTCTCACCCGGGTAGGCTTTGGGGACCATCTTGCTGGACATTTCGGAACCGCGGAGAAGGTGCCAGCCGATGAAAGCGGGGTCGATGCAGCGCACGAGAGGGTTATCGACCTGAAAGTAGCTGAGCGTGTCGACTCCCTCGGCTGCCATTAGGTCAAGCGCACCGCTCCGCGCCAGCGCGCGCAGGGAACCGCCGTGGCCATCGGGTGAGAGAGCGAGGCGGCCGGGCGTCTCCAGAAGGATGCGGCCGTCAAAGTCCACGGCGGGCATCCGGCCCTGGCGGAAAAAATGAATCCGGGCGCGGTCGAGTCCGAACCAGCGCCGCTCCGCGAAGAAGGCCTCGGTCGCAGCGTGGTTGGCGTGACTGGTCATCACGAACCAATGGAGCGGGCGGCCGTAGCGCTTTCCCGCGGCGAGGATCTTCTCGGCGAAAACCTGAAAGAGCGGCTTAGCGCGCACCGGCGTGACGCCGAAGGTGCCCTTGGGTCCGTCGTAGCCGAGGCGAGTCCCCTGCCCTCCCGCCACGGTGAAGGCCGCGACCCGGCCGGTACGGAGTGCCGCCTCGCCCGCGGCGCGGGCCCGGGCCCACGCCCCGGCGTCGCCACCATGCTCCGGCCTCGGCTCGTAAGGGGCGGGCTCGAGATCTGCGAGGTCGGGCCCGCCGGAGCCGCCGGCACGGAGCAGGGTGCGCGTGAGGCGGGCTACCTCCGCCAAGTCCACCTCGCGCGCCTCGGCGGTGAGTTCCGCTTGTTCCACGGGGCTAAGACGCTCCCAGAACGCGAACACCTGGCCCTGGCCGGCCTGGCGAAATTGGTCGCTGAGGACGGGGGGCGTAACGGCGGACATCAGGGACCGTTGTCGAAACGAAAAACCACTTCGCCGGGCCGGCCGTAACCGAGCCGCTGGCGGATCACCCTCTCGGCCAGCACCGGGTCCGTCCGCAGGCGCGAAAGGAACTGCTCCTGTTCGGCGAGGCGGGCCTTAGCGGCCGCGAGTTCGCGCTCTAGGCGCGCTTGGCGACCACGCAGCTCGTCCTGCTCGGCCCGGGCTTCGAGGAACAGCATCCCCCCCCCCAGCCCGAACAGGCCCAGCAGCACGGCGTAGAGCGCGGCGATGGCCCGGCGGGAATTCACGCACGATGGTTGAACCACGCGTGCCGTGCTTGAGTAAAGGAGAATTGCCCGCCGGCGCCGCCATCTTTGTTCGTGCGTTTTGTGAAAGCGGCCGCCACGGTCCGATTCTCGACCCTCCAATGTACCAGAGCTTCTACGGATTTCGGGAGATGCCGTTCAACATCACTCCCGATCCCAAGTTTCTCTACCTCAGCCCTACCCATCAGGAAGCGCTCCAACACCTCAAGTTCGGTGTTAGCGAACGCAAGGGCTTCATCGTTCTCGTGGGCGAAGTTGGCTGTGGGAAGACCGTTCTCTGCCGCCGCTTTCTCAACGAACTCGACCCGAAGCGCTTTGACTCCGCGCTGATCCTCAATCCGCGGATCACCGAGACCCAGATGCTGCGGACGATCCTAGAGGAACTCGGCGCGGAGAAGATCGCCCGCAGCCAGACCGACCTCGTGGCCCAGATCCACCGCGTGCTACTGGAGCGAATCGAGCGCGGACGCGACATCGTCGTGATTATCGACGAGGCCCA